>Ga0256832_1001386_pt1 | contig 16323 bp, 16 predicted proteins | sample 134614metaG_FD_190534 | JGI IMG/M metagenome (GOLD analysis project Ga0256832, IMG submission 190534) | Hydrothermal vent microbial communities from Lau Basin, Pacific Ocean - 134-614 | ecosystem: Environmental > Aquatic > Marine > Hydrothermal vents | place: Pacific Ocean: Lau Basin | collected...
TCTATCCTCCCGGACCGCTGATATTCAATGCCTTTGAGCAGACGCCGTTTGATGAGGTGAAGGTGGTGATTTTGGGCCAAGACCCCTATCACCGGCCGGGTCAGGCGATGGGTTTGTCTTTTTCCGTCCCCAAGGGTGTGCCTTTGCCGCCCTCGCTGAAAAATATCTACAAGGAACTGGAGCGGGATACCGGCTTTAAGAATCCGGGGCACGGCGACCTGACGGGCTGGGCGCGCCAGGGTGTCTTTTTGCTCAATGCCTTTTTGACGGTAGAGCGCGGTAAGCCGGCTTCCCATCAAAAAATTGGCTGGCAATACTTTACCGATGCCGTTATTCGCACGCTGTCGGAAGAAAAAGAGGACTTGGTCTTTTTGCTTTGGGGCCGCTTCGCACAGGCCAAGACGGCGCTCATTGATGAGATGAAGCACTACGTACTCACCGCCGTACACCCGTCCCCCCTGGCAGGCAATCGCTTTTTGGGTTGTGGCCACTTCTCCAAAACCAATGAACTGCTCACCCAAAACGGGCTGCCGCCCATAGATTGGCAGTTGTAGCACACACTTTGCCCCGAAAAGCCTGAAAATCATTAACTTTACACGTCGTATTTTGCTGATAATGGACGAAAAAGAGAGAATACAGGAGATTCTAAACAAGCACTATCCGCAATTGGCTGAACTGCCTTTGCAGGAGGCCATCGTGCGGGAGGGCAGCATCAAGCATTTTGAGCGCGGGTCGGTCACGCAGGAGATCGGGTCGTATGTGCGATTTGTGCCGCTGCTGGCTAAAGGCATGCTCAAAGTATTGCGCGAGGATGAAGAGGGCAATGAAATATTCCTGTACTACTTGCAGGCGGGTGAGTCGTGTACCATGGCCTTCTCGTGCTGCGTGATGCACAAAAAGAGCGAGGTGCGTACCAAGGTGGTGGAGGACGTGGAGCTAATAGCCATCCCGCTCCGCTTTGTGGACGAGTGGATGATGAAGTACCACTCGTGGAAAAACTTTATCATGACATCGTACGACGCCCGCATGATGGAGTTGATGCGCACCATTGATGAGATTGCCTTTTTGCGGATGGATGAGCGCTTGCTCAAGTATCTGAAGCGCAAGGCAGAGGTGCTCGGCCAGGATACCATTCACACTACGCATCAGGAGATTGCCCAGGATCTGAACGCCTCGCGTGAGGCAGTATCCCGCCTGCTCAAAAAGCTGGAAAAACAAAATATCCTGGATATAAGCCGCAACAAACTCAAACTCCTCAAGCCCCTCAATGGACTTGATCTCTAAACGGCGCCTGCTCCGCGATGCTTTCCCCAGTCTCAACCAATTTGAACTGGTGGAAACCATCGCCGCCCACAGCCGGTATATTAAACTGCCTCCCGGTGCCGTGATTTTGGATGTGGGACAGCCCATCCGGGCCATTCCGCTGGTGCTTCGCGGTACCGTCAAAGTCTTCCGGGAAGATGACGAAGCGCGGGAGGCGTTTCTGTACTATATCCGCCCGGGTGAATCGTGCGCCATCACGCTGGCCGCCTCGCTTCACCCCGGTACCAGCCGCATCAAGGCCGTCACGTTGGAGGAGACCGAACTGATGGCGCTGGCGGTCACGGCGGTCCCGGAAGTCAACCGCAAGTTTCCTGCCTGGTATCACTTCGTATTTGACACCTTCCGCAATCGTTTTGACGAATTGCTCAATGCGTTTGAGGCGGTGATCTTCTTGCAGCTGGACAGCCGCATTCTGCAATATCTGCAGGCACGTGCCAAGACGCTCGGCACCACGGATCTAAGTATTTCGCACAGTGAGATCGCACGCGATTTGGCTACGTCGCGGGAAGTGATATCCCGTGTGTTGAAGCGGATGGAGAAAGAAAAACTCGTTTTGTTGGGAAGAGGACACATTCGGCTACTCAAAAATCGCCCGTAAGACTTATCTTGTGCACATTATTGACGAAATCGAAACACCCATGCGAGCTATTATTACGCTTCTTCTGACGACGGTTACCCTATGGTTAGCGGCTCAGACTGTACCGAAAACTCATAACAGCCTCATCATCAAGCGGACGGCTACCTGGTGCCCCACCTGCGGGGGGTGGGGATGGACCACGTTTGAGACGCTGGTCTCCGATAATGACGATCGCGCTTTGCTTTGGGCCGTTCACTACAGCGGTGACTTGCAAAATCCCACAGCGGTGGGTATCAACGGCATATTGTCCGGCGCCAGTCAGCCCCGCTTTTATCTCAATCTGGAAGACGTGACCAACAGCGGCGATATCGCACAAACCGTCAAAAACGGGGTGGCCGCTCAAAGTAATGAAAGTCCGGTCGCGCAGGCTATTATCAAAGATGCCACGGTGGAAAACGGCAAGTTGACCGCTACCGCAGTCGTGGAATTTTTCCAGGACATGAGCTTTCCCCACCAGCTTCTTTGGAATATCTATGTAGTAGAGAACGGTGTCGTCAATCAACAGGCCGGTCAGGGCCAAAATGCCGTCCACGAAAAAGTGCTCCGCGATGAAATGGCCGGTAGTGTTTTTGGCGATGTCCTCATCAATAACGGCACCGTGACGGTCGGGCAAACAGAAACCAAAACCTTTAATATCCCGATTGCCAATGACTGGGATCTATCTAATATCGAGCTGCATGTCGTGCTCTGGGAAAAGGACGGCTTTAACTATTCATTTATCAACGGATCGGATATTGACCTATCCTCGTTGGTGGCTGTCCGGCCCATATCTGCCGAACTACCCGTGCAGATGGATTTGGTCACCAATCCGGTGTCGCGCGGGGAAGCGATCCGGGTCCGGATCCAGTCGCCGGTACCTTTGACCGGGCATATGGTACTTTATGATGCGGCCGGACGGCCGGTTGCTACGCCTGTCAAAGAAACCACCTGGCCTGCAGGTGAGCGGGAACTATCACTGGATGGCACTTCATCCCTGCCGGCAGGTACTTACCACCTCGTCTTTCGCTCCGGACAAAATGTGGTGACGCGACAAGCCGTTGTCAATTAAAAATGAAAAATTAAAAATGAAAGTAACTGTTTAGGCACCCGCTGTTTTTGTGCTAAAATGCCCTTTTTGCCCCTGTTTTTGCAAAAATTTTTCTCACGTAGCGCTGCTACGCATCGAAAATTTTTGCTTCAACAGGAACAAAAATGCCTATTTTATCCCTAAAAACAGGAGCACCTAAACAGTTACGTTTGGGATTAATCGAAAAATCGAAGAATCGACAAGCCGGGACTTTTGGTAAAAGCCAATAGGTTCTTTTGGGGGCCGCCCGCCCCGCAAAAGAACCGGGCGTTCCCCTATCTTTGCCCGTCAGCTGCGCGGCCAAGGGCACGCGCGGATCACCGCAAAAGAGCAAGCCCATGTACAAAGGCCAACGGGTGGTTGTCGTCTTGCCCGCCTACAACGCACACAAGACACTGAAAAAGACTTACGATGAAATTCCCTTTGACCTGGTGGATGAGGTCGTCCTGTGCGACGATGCCAGCCAAGACGATACGCTCGAAGTGGCGCGCCAAATCGGCATCCGCCACACCATCCGGCATCAGACCAACAAGGGCTACGGCGGCAATCAAAAGACACTGTACAATCATGCCCTGGCCATCGGCGCCGACATCATCATCATGCTGCATCCCGATTATCAGTACACGCCGAAGCTCATCCCCGCCATGGTCAATATGCTGGGCGAGGACTTGTACGATGTCGTCCTCGGCTCGCGCATCCTCGGCAAGGGCGCACTGCAAGGCGGGATGCCCATTTACAAGTACATTGCCAACCGCCTGCTGACCTTCATCCAAAACTTGCTGGTCAATCACAAGCTATCCGAATACCATACGGGCTACCGTGCTTTTACTCGCCGCGTGCTGGAGGCCATCCCCTACAATGACAACGATGACGACTTCATCTTTGACAACGAGATGCTCTCCCAGATCATCTACGCCGGTTTTCGCATTGGCGAGGTATCCTGTCCGACCAAATACTTTCCGGAGGCTTCCTCCATCAATCTCCGGCGAAGCACCAAATACGGATTGGGCGTGTTGGCCGTGAGCATCAAACACTTTCTGCAGCGGGCGGGCGTAGCGCGCTTTAAGCTATACCGGAATATCAACGCAAGGGGACAGAGCGGGGACGCTGGTGGTTAGAAAATCGGATCAGCTTTCCAAGGATGTATAGCATGGCAAGTGCTGCGGTGTAAAGCAACGTGGCTGTCATTTGGGTCAATGGGTTTGTCTGTGAGTTTACACCGCCTCGCGGCGGTGTTTGGTAATAAGTAACTGTCTATGTACCCGCTGTTTTTGCGCTAAAAACAGAAGCAGCCAAACAGTTACGGTAATAAGACGTTTTTCCGGGCAAAATCGTATAAAGCCTGACCGTTATTTTTCCGGTACGGAGGCCGGTAGAAAGCCGATACGTCTTCTCTGTTACCTGATGGGTTGCGAACTTACGGGTGCCGGACCGGACTTGCGGTCCTTTTTCCCGGGCAGTACGCCGCGCTCTTGCAATAGCCGGACATATTCGCGAGCCCCCTTTAAGTTGGGATGTTGGTAGTCGGCAAAATACTCGGGGCGGGTCATTGCACGGCTGAAGTCATATACCGGCAGACCGGTCGCCTGCCGGGTGGTATCCATCAGGTTTTGCAGATTGGGGAGCTTGTCCGCATAGCCGGGGAAGTAGGGGCCGACGATAAATTTTACTTCCGTGCCCCTGGCTTTGGCGGCGGCGACCATCTTGCGCAAGTCGTCCATCATGGAAGGCCAGATATCAAACGGCAGCGGTTTGAAGTCCGGCAATTGCTCTACCATAGCGGATGGTATGACACGATCCAACAACCAATACTTGTCCGTCTTGCGCAGATAGTACAGCATCTGCAAAAACACTTCACTATCATAGCGGTACAGGTGGGAGAGCTGCTGCCCGCGCCACGCCAGATAATAGCTACCCGTGGTATCCTGGTCGGACACCGCCTTGATCAGACTATCCACACGCGCCGAATAGGGCGCGTACGGTCCCATTCCGATGGTCAACGGAGGATTGCCCCCATTGCAAATGGTGATGTCATAAACGATGCGCTCCGGCGCCGGATAGCGGTCCAGATAGTCCAGCACGAAGGCCACGGCCAGATAGTTGGGCAGCCCGTTGTAGCTCAAATTCAAGGTGGTGCGCCCCGTAGCCTCCTCAATGTAGGGCTGAAACAAAGGCAAGCCCCGTGAATTGCCCACCAACAGGATATCTGCCCGGGCCCGGCCGGTATAAAGCCGCGAGTAGCGGAACTGTGACTTGTCGCGCACCTGACGCGACAACAGCCACGCACCGCCCCGGTCGCCGGCCACGACAGCCACCAAAAACAGTATCAACCACAGCCAACGTCTTCGCATCGCCTAAAATTGAAAGTAAATAAATGCACTGGCCCCAAAGGTGCCAAACAGGGCGATCAGCCAAATCAGCGTCGCATATGACACCGCCCCAAATGCCGGCTTGCGCAGGGCCATCCCGATAAAGTGATACCGAAAGTTGGCAATCTCCACGCCCAGCAGCAAGAAGATAAGAAAGAAGCCCTTGACTATCAAAAACTTATTGGGTACCAATGCAAACGAAAATGTCTTCCAGTCCATCAGCCTTTGGAAAATCACCGTCGCCGTATGGAAGTCCTGACTGCGGAAAAAGACCCACGCCACATTGGTCAGCGTATAGACCGTCAGGATACTCACCCCGGCCCATATCCCGGCCGGCACCTTCACTTGGGTCTTCATAAAGCGCGACAACGGAATACCCACGAAGCGCTCCAATATCAAATACATCCCATGCAGAAAGCCCCAAAACACAAAGGTCCAGTTGGCGCCGTGCCACAAGCCGCCCAGCAGCATGGTCAGCATCAAATTGCGGTAAGTATTAAACTTGCCGTGGCGGTTGCCCCCCAACGGGATGTAGAGATAGTCCCGCAACCAACTCGACAGCGACACGTGCCAGCGCCGCCAAAATTCCGAGAATCCTTTGGAGAAATACGGCGTGCGGAAGTTCTCCGGAAAGTCAAATCCGAATATCCGCGCCAGCCCGATGGCGATATCCGAATACCCCGAAAAGTCCAGGTATATCTGAAACGAGTACAGGATCACGCCCACAAACACATACGAAGCGGAGTGTATCTCCGGCGTGGCCCACACCTGGTCCACGATCGTCGCCACCGAGTCGGCAATGGCCACCTTCTTGAAGAAGCCCCACAGTACGCGTCCCATTCCCGTAATCAGGCGATCCCAATCGAAGTCGTGCGATTTCTGAAATTGCGGCAAGAAATCCGACGCCCGCACGATCGGGCCTGCCACCAGCTGCGGAAAGAAGGACACAAACGTGGCAAACTTGAGCCAATCGTATTCCGGTTTCAATTGGCGACGATAGACGTCTATCGTATAGGACATCGTCTGAAACGTATAAAACGAGATGCCCATGGGCAAGATGATATTCAGCGTCGGCAGATGGGGCTGGAAACCAAGCTGTTCGGCGATGCCCGCAAATGTGTCAATGAAAAAGTTGAAATACTTGAAAAAGGCCAGGAAGCCCAAATTGACCACCATAGACACCCACAGCAGTTGTTTGCGCACTTTTCTGTCCTCTGTTTCATGCATTTTGATACCTACCGTATAATCCACCGCGGTAGAGATAATGATGAGTGACAGGAATCGCCAATCCCACCAGCCGTAGAAAAAATAACTCGCAATAAACATGAGCCACAGCCGCGGCCGGCCCTTGAGCGCAAAATACAATACACTGAATACGGCAATAAACTTGAGAAATACGTAACTGTTAAAGATCATAATCGCTCGACTTCCGCTTTTACTGCATTCTTCCAAATCACATACGCAGCGCCATTCAAATGGATGCCGTCAAACGTATAGCGCGCATCCAATTGTCCGGCATCGTCCACAAACAAACCGTATAGATCCACGAAAATCGCCCCGTGTTTATTCGCCAGTTGGCGGAGTCCGCGATTGACGGCCCGGATTTCGGCCTGCCTGTCGGGCCAGGTCCACTGTTCGCTATTTACGGGCAGTAGAGACTGCACAAAAAGCCGTGTATGCGGGCTTTGGGTGCGCACGACCTGCACTAGGCGACGGTAGTCGTCCAGCACGTCTTCCGGCGACCGGCCCATCATCAAGTCATTGATACCGACCATCAGAAAGATGGCCCCGGGCCGGCTCTTCAAAAGCGGAGACAGCCGGTCCGTCACACCGGCGACATAGTCACCGGATATGCCGCGATTCTTATGGCGCAAGTCACCAAACCACTCGCTCCAGCGCCCCAGCTCGATCATACTGTCTCCGATCCAGATGATATCCTTCTCCGTGTGTTTCAAGCTCTCAAAGATGCTTTTTTTGTTTTCGTACACGCCGGACAAGCCGCGATGCGCCAGGCGGTAGCGCACCGCCTGGCAGCCGCCCAAACGGCTTACAGCCCACAACCCGACGCCCATCAACAAAACATTGGCGGCCAAGGACACCCAAAGCACGGAAGCGGCAATGCGATTCATGGCTTTTTCTTTAACACCTCGTCAATGTCCACGTCCACTGTGTGCTCGGTGTGCTTGAAGTTTTTGTTCGGATCCTTCATCTTCAGCAGACCCGTCGCCTGCTTCCACACAAAGGCCGGCAAGGCCCAGACCACTTCCCACACCGCACGGGGCGCCCCTGCCAGATACAGCACCAAGAAAATATTCAACACAAAAATCACAGCAGCTGCCAGCAGCATCACGCCCGCTTTGGGGGCAAACAGCAATCCGAGTGCACCCAGTATCAGTGACGAAAACAACAGGATGAACATGGGCGGGGCCAGCGTAATCAGCCCAAATAGGATTTGATTCCAATGCAGGCCCAGGATGCCCCGGCGCAGGATACCCAGTGCGTTGGGTATATTTTGAAAATAGGAGAAGAGCCAGCGGCTTCGCTGTGTCTCCACCTGATCGGCTGTCTGGACTTTCTCATCATAGACGATGGCGTCTTTGGCAAAGGCGATTTTCTCATTGCGGCGCAGCAAGAAGTTTTGCAGGATTTTGTCTTCCTGGAGCATTTTCTTCCACATTTCCTTGCCCTTTTGGATGTCGTCATCCATCAGGTAGGCCCAGTACAGGTCCGTTTGGACCGCCATACCGGAACCGGAGATAACCGCCGACGAACCGATGAGATAGGGTGCATAGCGCTCCACGTGGTTTTTGTAAAACTCGCCCAGGGCATCCGCCCTGGCAAACTTGGTATTCAGGTTTTTGGCCGTGCGCTGTCCCTGGATGGCGCGATGGCCGCTTTGCGCATAGGCATTGATCACACGAAAAAAGTCGGGATGCGCCAAGTTGTCGGCATCGAATACGGCCGTATAGTCGTGCTTTCTGACAAATCGCTCCATGGCATAAATGATAGACTTGGCCTTGAGCCGAAGCGGCGGATCCGGGAAAAAGACGGTGAGTTTGTCGTGACTAAAATTCCACTGGTCACGCGGGCACTCGTCGGCCACCAGATAGATATGCAGCTTGTCATGGGACTGCTTGAGCAGCGAGTCCACCAGGCCCCGTGCGATCCGGGCATTTTTGTAAGCCGTGATGATCACGCCATAGTCAAATTCCCGGTCAGGCGCCACCCTTCGCGACAGTTTCTCCCGCCCGAACAGCAGCGCCAGTACCGCCGTGACGAAGGGCAGCAGCAGGAAGAAAGCCAGCACAGCGGCGACTATCTCATATATCCAGGTAAGCATCATATACGCTACTTCTTTTTGGTGTAACTATCCGGGCAAATACGGATCTCCGACTTGCCGGGGGGCGACGTGCCACCACACGGCCCGCCAGAAGGCCTTTCGCAGCGCCGGCCTGCCCCGGAGCGTGTACAGCAGCAGGTTTTTGGGCACGGTCACCAGACACAAAAATACAACAAAGGGCCACAAACGGACGCCTGCGTAGTTGCGGCGCATAAATAAGATGCGGTTGCGGTTCAGGTAAAACAGCTTCAGCGGGCTGTCCTGCCCAATGGTGACACTCTCCTTGTGGTAAATTTTCACATCGCCCAAGACATAAATCTTCAGTCCCGCTCGTCGCATGTGGGCACACCAGTCCAACTCCTCGTAATAGAGAAAAAAGTTTTCGGGCCAAGGCCCGATTTGTTTTATGACCGTCTTCGGCACCATCATCGCGGCGCCATGTGCGTATGCCGTCTCTCGTACTCCGCGGTATTGACCGGTATCCGTCTCGCCGGCACCGATCGTGCGATTGCGACCGGTGAGCATGTGCACGGGTGTGGTACCGGCATACTGGATGACATCGGCTTGGCCTTTCTCAGTTTCGGGGAAGTAGCATATCAGCGGGCTTACCGCACCGGCATCGGGTGTGCGGGACAAGAAATCCACCAGGCCTTCGGTCAGTCCGGGCGTCAGCTCGGTGTCGTTGTTGACAAAGAAAAGGTACTGTCCCGAGGCCCGCCGGATCCCCAGGTTATTGGCGGCGGCAAAGCCGATATTGCCGCCGGCCTGCAAGCAGATGACGTCGGGAAATTCGGCCCGGATGGCGGGCGCGGGATCTTCGCGGGAGGCATTGTCCACAACAATCACCTCAAAGCTCAGGCCCGCCACCGTGCGATAGATGGACCGGAGCATCGCCAGCGTCAGCTCGCGTTGGTTGTAATTTACCGTGATAAAACTCACCACCGGTCGGGCCATACATCGGTTTTTGATTGGCAAAGAGTAACGGGAGGGCAGGCCGTCGGGAAGCTTATCAAGGCGTCAAGGCAAAAAAATTGGGGCGCCTGCCCCAATTTTTTTGCCTTGACGGAGGACGGATCATTCTCCTTTCTGCAAGAGCGCGCGAGGCGTCTTCCACAGGATGACCAGGTCAGTCCAAAAGGACATCCTTTGGGAATATTCAATGTCCAATGCGATGCGTTCTTCCATGGTCAGGTTTTCCTTGCCTTGGGGAGCCACTTGCCACAATCCGGTGATACCGGCCGGGGCGTTGAAACGAGCGGCCCAGGCATCGCGCGTCAGCTCCTTGGCTTCGTAAAGCGGCAGGGGGCGGTTGCCCACGATGGACATCTCGCCTTTGAGCACATTGATCAACTGCGGGAGTTCATCAACGCTGGTTTTACGGATGAGACGGCCGATCGGAGTCACGCGCGGGTCGTTTTTGACTTTGACAAAAACGGCATTGTCGCCATAGGTGTTTTGCTTTTTGAGCTCATCTACTTTTTTGTCTGCATCCATATACATGGAGCGAAACTTAATAAACTCAAACACCTTATAGCCGGTACCGGCCCGTTTTTGCTTAAAGTACACCGGTCCCTTATCCGTCAATTTGATGGCCAAAGCGATCAGCAGGAAGAGAGGCGAAAGTGCAATCAATCCCAGGGAGGCGATGACGATATCCATGGCGCGCTTCCACATCGGCAGTTTGAACTCGGTCAATGCTTCTACATAGGCCTGCTCTTTGAGCGGTTTGAAAGCGTGCAAGAAGCTCAGCCGCTGGGAGAGTTGATGCCAGGATACCGGCTCCTGGTAGATGTCATCCAGTCCCTTAGAGAGCAGGTCCGGGCGCTTAACAGTATCCCAGCCGGGCGCGATCCCGATAACCGGGATGTGGCGGAAGCGCTTATCACTGCGAAGTACTTGGAGCGACCGGTAGTCTTCTTTGGCCAATGTGCCAAGGTCCATCAGGATGGCGAAGACGTTTTTGCCTTCATTTTCGTGGAGATGCTCCAGGCATTGAAGCGGATGAGAAAACTCAATGGTTTGTCTGCCTTCATCCTCCAATAGCTCATAGCCATCAATGGCCTGCTGTGCCGGGAAGGGCAAGCCCACCACCAATACTTCGGACAGGCCGACCGTACGTTGTTTGAGCTCAATGTCCATAGTGCGTGTTTGGTTTTGTTCATGGGGGGGGATCATAGCCAATTCGTTTTAGTTTTGGAGGGGCAATTTTTTGTTATTCAAGACATCCAGTACCTTCTTCCGCAATTCTTTCGGATCAAACGGTTTGGTGATGTAAGCTTCGGCGCCATGGCTAAGGCAAAATTGCTTGGTCTCATCAGAATTATCACCAGTGACGACGACGACCGGGATGTCTCGATAGATACCGGAGTAGTTGAGCTGAACCAAAAAGTCCTTTCCATGCAGATGGGGTACTTCGAGATCCAGCAGGATTACGTCCGGGAGGGTACTGCTGTCAGTACACTGCGTGAGCCACTTCATAGCTTCCAGTCCATTTAGAAACGCCTTAATCGTAAAGCCATCTTTGAAGATACTGCTCAAAACCAGTACCATACTCTTCTGATCATCCACTACTAGGATTGTGGGCTGATTTTTGACCGTCGGGTCAGTGCCTAGTGCTTCTGGTACTGTGTTTGTTGCTTGTATTTTTGTCATAGTTCCCGTGAGCATATTTTTTGGCGCAGCCGTTCTGTGCTCGTAGTTCTCGAGCCACCAAAGAAACTAGTGCACACACTTAATGCGAGGGACTTATCTCATGTAATCGGAGGGTAAAGGATCGGATGGCGGGTGCAAGGCACCGCCTGTCATCAATCCTGAGCAAAGGTAAGGGCTTTGGAAACAACTGTCAATGAAAAACGCCAAAATAATAGCTTGTGGATTAGATATTTTTTTTATTATACTATGTCACACAATTGACAAAATGGTAAGATTTTGGCAATAATGTTGGAAGCGGCTATCTTTGCACAAAATCAATTACTTATAAGCAGCCGGATGGACAGACAAATATTTTGGACGCTGATTTTTGTAGTTTTTTTCAGTTATTTGGGGTATGGAGTGCTCCTTTGGCTGCTCATCCGGGTGAAAAGGCTATTTCAAAGGCCACAACCACTGGGGGATGGCTATCTTCCAGATGTCACATTTGTGACGGCTGCCTACAACGAAAAGGACTGGATAGAGAACAAGATCCGCAACTGCCTGGCCTTCGACTATCCGCGCGAAAAAATCACCTTCTTTTTCGTCACGGATGGCAGCGATGACGGTACGCCGGACATCATCCGGTCGTACCCTTTTCCGGATGATGTCCGTTTTGAGGTCTTGCACAGTCCGGAGCGCAAGGGCAAGATAGCGGCCGTTAAGCGCATCATGCCGCTGATTAAGACACCGATCACCGTCTTTACAGATGCCAACACCGATGTCAATCCGGAGGCTGTCCGCCGTATGGTTCGCCACTTTCGCGACCCCAACGTGGGGGCTGTGGCCGGTGAGAAAAAAGTACGTGCCGGCGATAAGGCGGACGCGAAGGCCGGCGAGGGTATCTACTGGAAATATGAATCGCTGCTCAAACGGATGGACTCGGAGTTTCACACTGTAGTCGGGGCAGCCGGAGAGCTATTCGCCATCCGCACCAGCCTGTATCGGCCGGTGCCCCAAAACGCCATCGTCGAAGACTTTATCATGACTATGGGCATCGCGGCACGCGGCTACAAAGTCGTCTATGAGCCAGGGGCCTTTGCCGAAGAGGAACCGTCCGCCTCCGTCGCCGAAGAACTCAAGCGCAAAGTGCGCATCGCCGCCGGCGCGTTCCAATCCATGGTGTGGCTTGCGCCCCTGCTCAATCCCTTCCGCTACGGCAAGCTCTCGTTTCAATATATCGGCCACCGCGTCTTGCGCTGGACGATTGCACCGCTCAGCCTTCCCATTCTCTTTCTACTAAACATCCGGCTGGCCTATCGCTACGGCGGGATTTACAATTGGCTTATGGCTGCTCAGATCGCCTTCTATGTCGCTGCATTGCTGGGATGGGTTCTGGAAAAAAAGCGCATCAAGGTGAAGGCTTTGTTTGTGCCTTTCTACTTCTGCATGATGAACTACGCCATGTTCAAGGGCTTCTTCCGCTACCTAAAAGGCAACCAATCCGTCGTCTGGGAAAAGGCCAAGCGTGCCCAAAAAACCTCCAAACAGCAGGCGTAAAATCCTCTCTCGCTCTGAGGAGTATTATACTCGTTACGAACAGGTTTGGGACTTGGGAACATCGAACACCGATTAACGAATGAAGATTTTAGAAGTAGGTGTTTCTACAGGCTGAGCCGTTGAGCAAATAAAGGAATCAGCCGGGCATTGGAACTGCAAGGGATTCCTTCTTAAATCTCAAATCGGTGTTTCTTGTTCGATATTCAATCGTCCCAAAACAAATCGCTTTGAGTATAATCTGGGTGTAGGTGTTTGCCATGCATTTCTTTTTTGTTTCGCTCCTACGGAGCTTGAAATGTGGGTGGGACTGTTGGCTACAAAGCTTTCGTCCCTACGGGACTACGGTGTTTCTGCGCGGGATTCCTTCTAATATCTCAAATCGGGGCTTCGACAGGCTCAGCCCAGGTGTTCGATATTCTTTCCGTCCCAAAACAAATCGCATTGAGTATAGCACTACTGGTCCCGCAATTGGCGCTGGCATTCGTAGGTGACGATGCCGATGGCGACGGAGATATTGAGCGAGTGTTTGGTGCCGAATTGTAGGATTTCGATGGCGCCATCCACCAGTGCGAGGACGTCGTCGGAGACGCCGGTCACTTCATTGCCGAAGACCAGGGCCACTCCTTTGTCCTGCGGGCGCAGGACAAAGGAGTGGAGCGGGGTGCTGTCGTCGGTTTGTTCGACAGCATAGACGGTCATGCCCTGTTGTTTGGCGTGGCGCACGGCTTCCGCTGCCGATTCAAAATATTTCCAAGCGACGGTGGCGGAAGCGCCGATGGCGGTCTTGAGGATCTCGCGATGCGGCGGGCGGGCGGTAATACCGCACAAGTACAGCGCCTGCAGGGCGAAGGCATCGGCGGTGCGGAAGGCGGCTCCGACGTTAAGACCGGAACGGACGTCATCCAGGATGACGACCAGCGGCAGTTTGGGTGCCCGGCGGAAGGCGTCCGGTGACAGGCGTTGGAGTTCTTCGGTTTTCAGCTTACGCACGGCATCAGTTTTCGGATGGGTCAATCAACTGGGTGCTCATGGCAAAGTGATGCGCAAATTGCTGCATCTGCTCTGCCAAGTTTTTATTGCCGGTGGCATTGATATAGGTATCGGCCAGGGCCCGGAGTGTGAAGTAGATAAACTGGTCCATCTCGCCTACTTGCATGTCTTCGGTCCAGAGGTCCAGTTTCATGGTGTCGCGGGAGGCGCGATCAAAGAAGCTGAGCAGCATGGCTTTGGCGTCCTGTGTTTTGCCATCGGCGCCTTGCCAGCGGATGCGCCGGGGGATTTTGTTTTCGTTGAGTTCGATTTCGATGTGGATGGTGTTTGTATTTGCCATTCGGGTGTATTTTGGGCTCAAAGGTATGAAAGGATGGCGGTTTGCCAAACCTGGGTTCCGTTGCTGGTGGTTGAAGGCTTGGGGGTTAGTGCGTGCTCCTGGGGTGGTGTGGCAAAGCGGGGTTTTTAGAGTAGGTTCATGGCTATAATGGAGAAAAGGCCTTACATTTGGTGTTCTCAGCTGATCACCATAAAACCGAGTCATGCGGTATTTTTCCTTTTTGATTGTCTTGATGTATTTCGCGGGGCGGCAGCCGCTGTCCGCGCAGGGATTTTTTACAGATGCGACAGAGGCCGTGGACTTTGCCCGCGACTTCGCCGCTCAAAAGAAGGCGGCAAGCCTTCTTTTGGAGGCGACGGCGCGGCCGGTGGTGTCTCGCCGGCTGCCGGTTCCATTGACAAAAAGGGAGCCGTTTTTCACGGTGGCGGTACAGTGCGATGGTGCGGGAGGGGACGACTTGGTTCGTCACTTGTCTGTGCGCTTTTCACCGGACGGTGATGAGTGGGGAGAGTGGATGCCATTTGGTAGTGATGCGCACGGGCCGGATAATATGGCCGATAGGTACTACACGAGCCAACTCATTTTCGCGTCAGCGAAAAATCTCTATTATCAAATAGCCGCCACTCCGGACGGCAGCCGGGCATTGGAGTGGACGCGCATCCAATTGTTTTTCTCTTGTCCCGGGCGGACGTCTGCACCGTCAGCGGGTGTGCACCCGGTCAGCACGGCGCGCGGGGTGTGTCCGCTGCCTTCTTATCAGGGCCGCAGTGACTGGTGTTCGTTGGCGGAATGTCCGTATGGGAGTAATCCGGTTTATACGACGGTGACGCATTTGATTGTGCATCACTCGGCGGGGTCGAATACGGCCAGCGACTGGGCGGCGGTGGTGCGCTCGATCTGGCATTATCACGTGGATGTGCACGGATGGGCGGATATCGGTTATAACTGGCTGATAGATCCGAATGGGGTGTTGTACGAGGGCCGCCCGGACAATGTAAAGGGGGCGCATTTTTCGGGTCACAATTCGGGGACGATGGGCGTATGTGTGCTGGGCAACTTTCAGGATGCGGATCCAAAGGTCAGTCCGTCAGCGGCGGCGATTGAGACGCTCGAGCATCTGCTGTGCTGGAAGGCGGAAAAGGAGGGGATTGATCCGTTGGCCACGAAATACCACGCTTCGTCGGGGCTGAACCTGAAGACGATTTCGGGTCACCGGGATGGTGGGCCGACGAGTTGTCCGGGGGATTCGCTGTACGTTTTGTTGCCCCAAATCCGCACGGTGGTGGATAGTCTGCTGCATCCGGTGGCGACATCCGATCCGTTGAGCGGGCAAAACGTCATCCGTGTCGTCCCGAGAGGGGACGGCGATGTTTTATTGGAATACGTGTCCGGGTATCGTCCGGTACTCGGCATTGGGATTTATGCGGTTTCGGGGCGTTTGGTAGATCGTTTTGAGATGCACAGCGACCGTGTCGTGGCGATGGGGGCCTTGCCACGCGGTGTGTATTGGATACAAGTGACGGGGCCGCACGGGCGACAAATAATTGGGATGGTGCGGTAGGCTTGTGTGGATTAGAAGCCGCGATTTAGAAATTGCAGCAAGCAAAGTAGCCTTCGCCGCAGGTAACATCGCAGCTACCGGCACCGCTTATCGTGGCTGCTCCCCCACTTGCGCTGACGGAACAGTCCGTAGCGCCCTCGCCGCCGGAATTGCAGTCTGCGGGTGTACCGTTTTTTTGGCACTTACAGGACAGGGCGTCTATCTGGTCGCCGATGCGATCTGCAAAACCGGTGAACTTGCCGGAAGGGTCTTTTTTGAGAAGGCCGGTCTCCAATCGCTTGCCGCGCGCGCGTGAGACGCCGTACACGCCATCGCTTCCGGGTGTAAATTTATAGTAACTGTTTAGGTACCCGCTGTTTTTGCGCTAAAATGGCCTTTTTGCCCCTGTTTTTGGTTTGTAACTGTTTGAGCACTCCTTGTTTTTGTGCTAAAATGCCCTTTTTGCGTCTGCCTTTGGTAAAATTTTCTCATGTAGCGGTGCTACACATCGAAAATTTTACCTTCGGCAT
>Ga0256832_1001387_pt1 | contig 16320 bp, 14 predicted proteins | sample 134614metaG_FD_190534 | JGI IMG/M metagenome (GOLD analysis project Ga0256832, IMG submission 190534) | Hydrothermal vent microbial communities from Lau Basin, Pacific Ocean - 134-614 | ecosystem: Environmental > Aquatic > Marine > Hydrothermal vents | place: Pacific Ocean: Lau Basin | collected...
GAGCTCGGGGCATTGAGCCGTCCCCCCATCGATCCCAACGCCCTCCAGCCGCTGGCCAACCGGGGCGATCTCGTGTTTCTCGAGCTCCAGGGCGAGGAGCTCGCGCGGGTCAGTGTGCTGGCGCGGATGGCCTCGAACGAAGAGCGAACCCGGGCGGTCATGCGCGACCCCGAGGAGTTCGGTCAGAGCTTGATGCACGGCAGCCGCGCGCACGTCGTGCAGCGGACCGACGAGTTCGTCGACTTCTCCTGGGAGATCCCACTGCCGCTCGTGGGCGTCTCGGGCCGCATGCGCATGACCCCCACCGAAGACGTCATCGGCGTGGCGGGCCTCTCAGGCAGCCTGCGCAGCGGCCGGTGGGAGTTCGACACGCACGTCTTCCCGTCCGGGGAGGCGGCGGTGATCGGCTGGGGCCGCTTCGATCCCCGCGAGACCTCCCGCCTGCTGCGGCGCCTCATCGCCGACGACACGGACTTCGCTCACGGTCTGGCGATGGCCGCTCAGGTGATGGTCGCGCGCTCCCTGCGGTCGCGGGTGCTGCGCTATCAGCCCTGAATTCCTTGGTGTGAGCCTGATTCGCGCCCGCCGCAGGTGATGCTATCCTTGGGGATGGCTCGGTGATGGGCCGCGTAGGGTGACGATGACGACGCGACTTTGCTTGGGTGCGCTTCTCTTGACCTCTTTGGGCGGCCTCGGGTGCGCCGCGAACAGCGGCGGCGGCGGAGACGGCGGGATGCCGCCGGTCTCCTGCATGGAGGATCGCGACTGCGGCGCTTACGTCTGCGACCGCGACTTGAACCAGTGTGTTCCGCCGGAGAGCCGGCGTATTCCCTGTAGGGACGACGAGGACTGTCCGGGCGACTACACCTGCGAGATGCGTGGCGCCGTCCGCATCTGCATCGCCCCCGATATCTTCGCGCCGAGTTGCGATGACTGCGCCGCGCCCTTCGAGTGCCGCGACGGCATCTGCTTCATGCCCGACGAGAACGGCGCCGTCTGCGAGTTCGATCCGGAGTGTGAGGAGGGCGAGCTCTGCATCGCCGGACGCTGCACTTGGGACCCGCGGATCCCCCGGCCTTGCATGTCTTCGGCGGAGTGCCCCAGCGGCCTCGAGTGCTCCATGGAGGGAACGTGCGTTTGCGACGAGCGCGCCGACTGTCCGTCGGGGACGTACTGCGCCGCGGACGGATCGTGCCGGCCGGAAGACGGCGGCTGCATCGGCGACGACGAGTGCCCCTTGGGCACCTTCTGCGACCGGGGCATGTGCCTCGGCGAAGCGGCCTGCGACGTGGTGCACCCAGACCTCTCCACGGACCCTGTCTGGAACGTGACCAGCACCTACAACTTCCGCGAGGCGCTCCCGGGCTGGCTGTCGACGACCCTCGACCTCGTCGCCGGCCCTGCGCGCTTCCTCGCCGGCGACAGCGACTACCCCGAGCTCGGCCTGCCGGATGTGCTGGAGATGGCCGTTGGCGCCATCATCAACGACGCGGTGCGTGACTGGGTGGACATGTGGCTTCCGGACTATGCCCGGGACGCGCTGTCGGCGGTGGGTACGCTGAACGACATCCTGAGCACCTGGACTGTGAAGGAGCGCATGCGCCTGACGGCGCAGACCGCACGCGACTCTTACATCGGGTCGAGCGAGTGGGTCGAGGTCAGCTTCGAGCTGAACGGCGAGCGTGTCACCGGCGACCCGCGCGACCTCATCGATTGGACCACGACCCCGGACGATTTCACCGCCCGCGCCGTCTGCGGCACCTTGAACATCGAGCGCCACGACGTCGAGATCGGCATCGGTGCGGTCATCGCGTGGGCCATCGACGCGGCCATTTACGAGGCGTCGGACCACAACTACCGCAGCCTGGCGGACCTCGCCGGCAGCTTCCGCAACACCTTCTGCTCGTTCATCAAGACCTTCGCCGAAGACCACGTCGCGGGGACGGGAGACGACGCCGAGATGTGGTGCAATGTCGCCTTCAACGCGCTCATCGATCAGATGGTGATGGCCCTTCAGGACGCGCTCATTCGCCTCGATCTCGTCAAGCTCAAGGGCAACGCGGTGATCGTCGACGGGAATCAGCTGATGCCGGGCGTCTGGGAAGGCTCGCTCCTCGGGGGCGACTTCAGCGGGAGCTGGACGGGGACGCGCTGAGCTCACGGCGTCGCGCCGCGGCGACGAGGCACACGAGCAGGAAAGCGTAGGCGACGGGCGTCGTCGCGTCCCCCAGCCGCACCCAGAGAGTGCGTCCGTGAAGCCTCCGGGCGACCGCGACGAAGAGCTCGGGTGTCCAGGTCGAGGTTTCGTGGACCGCCCGCCCCGTCGCGTCGACGTGCGCGCTCACACCGGTGTTCACAGCGCGGACGAGGTCGCGTCGGGTCTCGATGGCGCGCATCCGGGCCACGAGCTCGTGCAGGTATGGCTCGCGGCTGTCGCCGAACCAGGCGTCGTTCGTGATGTTGATGAGCAGCTCGGGGTCTTGGAGGGCCAAGGTCCGGGCGTGCGCCGGCAGCACGTCCTCGTAGCAGTTGAGGACGCCGTAGCGAACGGAGTCCAGCACCAGCACTCGCGGTCGTGAGGCGGCGCGCAGCCCCGGGCAGGGGAACATTGCCTGGAGCGGAGGCAGCCAGTCCCACAGGGGGACGGTCTCACCGAAGGCGAGGAGCTCGACTTTGTCGGAGACCCCTCGCACGAAGCCCTCGCGGTCGAGGGCGAGGGCGGAGTTCCAGCGGTCGCACCGGCTCGCTCGGGTGACCGCGCCGACGATGAGCGGCCCGCGCACACCCCGCTGCCGGATCGCGTGTCGGCCGTTCAAGTCGCGGGCGAGCCCTCGCGGAAAAGGGAAGGGGTAGGCCGATTCGGGCCATACCACGATGTCCGCGCCGAGTTCCTCAAGGGTGCGCGTCATGTCCTGGAGGGTGGCCAGCTGTGCGTCGAAGAGCCGCGGGTCGTGCTTGTCGTGGATGCCGATCGAAGGTTGGACGACCCCGACCCGGACCCGCGGGCTGTGCGCGCGCTCTGCGTCCACCTGCGGGATGCGCACCGCGCCGTAGGCTGCTGGGAGAAGGAGAGCGGCCACGGCGACGACCGCGGGGAGTCGCCGGCCGGTGGTGGCGGCTTCCCACAGCCCGGCGCCAACGAGCACCGCGAGGGCGTCGAGGAGTGGGGGGCCGCCGAGCTCCGCGAGCTGGGCCCACTCGAGCCAGCCGAGGGTCGCGGCGCAAGGGCGCCAAGGAAAAAGCGACGGCGCCAGCGAGAAGCACACCGTCACCGCCGCCGGAAGGGTGAGCCAGCGCGGGGCGCCGCAGCGAGCGCCGCCCTCGGCGAGGAGTGTCGCCAGACCAAGCACGAGGCCTTGCGCCAGAAAGAGCAGCGCGGCGACGGGCACCGCCGCTATCCATGGGAAGCCGCCGAAGACCTCCAGGAGCCCCTCGACCCAAGAGAGGGCGACCGCGTTGGTGGTCGTGCCGGCCGCCCAGCCGACGACGAAGGCGCGCCGTAGCGAGCTCCTCGCGCTCGCTTGCAGCAGGATCGCGGGGAAGGCGAAGACGAGCGCGGGGAGAGGGCGCCATGGCGCCGAGAGGCCGAGGAGCGCTCCCGCCAGGACGCCTCCGGCGAGCGCTTCGATTCGTTTCCTCGTCATCGTCACCGCAAGGTCAAGGCGCCGGCGCGCATCTCGAAGGTGGCCGGGAGCTGGCCCGGGGCTTCCCCGTCGACGTCGAGGAGGACCGGTGCCTCTTCCGTTGGTTCCGCGATGACGGTGCGGCCTCGGGCGAAGAAGACCCCGGGCCGGTCGAGGAGCGTGCCCCTGTAGAGCTGGGGTGCGAGCGCGAGGTTCGCCCAGGCGCCTTCGCGTTCGATCGCGACCACGTCGAAGAGGCCGTCGTCGAGCTGAGCGCGGGGCGCGATGTGCATCCCGCCGCCGAAGTAGCGGCCGTTTGCGATCGCGACGTTGAGGATGCGCCCCTCCCAAGGTTCCCCGTCGTCGATTCGTAGACGCACGGCGCGGTTGCGGTAGCCGGCCATGGCCCGAAGGGTCCCCAGCAGGAACGTGAGGCGTCCACCCAGCCACTTGGGGCCTTCGTTGACGACGCGGTCGACCTCCCCGCCGAGCCCGAAGCTGGCGATGTTGAGGAACGCGCGCGCCGCGGGGCGTCCGTCGGGGCCCAGAAAGCTCATCCAGCCCACGTCGAGAGGCGTGAGCTTGCCGTGGACGACCCTCGCGGCCATCGCCGACACGTCCGTGGGAAGGCCCAGCGTGCGCCGGAAGTCGCCCCCGGTCCCGCAGGGCATTGGCGCAAGCCACGCGCCCGGTTCGAGTGGAACCCCCTTCTCATCGAAGAAGCCGTTGACCGCTTCGTTCAGCGTCCCATCGCCGCCGACGACGGCGACTCCCGGTGCGCCGCCCACGAGCGCGTTTCGGACGAGCTCGGTGGCGTGTCCCCGAGCCTCCGTGAGGCGCAGCTCCACCGCTGCGCCGTTCGCTTCGAGGTCGCGCAGCAGTCGAGGCAAGAGGCGGCGCGCGCGGCCCGCTCCGGCCTCTGGGTTCACGACCAAGACCAGCTCCAGCGCCGGCATCGGGCGACCCTACCAAGCGCGCCCTGCGAGGGGGAAGGATGAGCTGGGTTGTTGACCGGGCCTCCGGGCGAGAAGTACCCCTTTCGGTCGTGGACGACCAGGGCGAGCAGCGCGAGGACGAAGCGGCCGACAGCGGGGGCGACGCGAATCCGGCCGTTGGTCTCGACGCGGGGTCTGAGGAGGAGGCGCGAGCCGAGCGCGCGAGCCGCCTCTTCGCGCTCGCCGGGGCGATCTGGACGACGACCTTCGCCCTGGGCTTCGTCTGGGAGACGAGCGCGGCGATCGCCGGCCGTGATGCCTTCGTCCGACGTTTCGAGGTCGGGGGGGCGGCGCGTGTGCTCTTCGAGCTGGCACTCGTCTTCCTCGGTGGGCTCGCGTGGCTGGGGCTCGCCATGCGCCTGGGGAGCGATGCGCCCTCCGTTCGGGGTTACCGGCGCCTGCAGTGGGTGGCGGGGCTGTTGGCGCTGGGGTTCGCCTTCGGGCACGCCTGGCGCTTCTGGCTCCCGGCGGCTCTCGGCGCCGACGGAGGCACGGTCTACGAGCTGCTCCGCAGGGCCTCTCCTCGTTATCCTTCGGTGGCGCTCTACGCCGTCGGGCTCGCTGCCCTCGGCCTCGCCTGGGAGCAGAGTCTGCTCCTCCTTGTGGGCACCTGGAGGTTCGTGCGTCGGCCGCAGACGATGCGTTGGTACAGGCTCGCCACCGTGGTGCTGCCGGCGGCGATGTTCGTGGTCGGGATCAACGCGGCAGGTCACTTCGTGACGGGGCGCGGCTTGTTCTGGCGGTCGGAGCACCTCGGGAGTGACGTGCCCACGGGGGCGCCGGGGGCCGGCGAGGGCGAGGCGGCTGACGCCGAGGCCCGCGGGCCCTCTTCGACGGAGGAGTCGCGACCATGAACCGCATCCTCGCCATCGCGCTGAACACCTTCCGCGAGGCCGTGCGCGACCGCGTCCTCTACGTCGTCCTGGCACTCGCCTCGGCGGTGCTGCTCTTCACGCTCGCGCTCGCTGAGCTCTCCCTCGATCAGCAGCGCCGCGTCGTCCGAGACATCGGCTTGGCCAGCATCTCCCTGTTTTCGGTGCTCGTGGCCATCTTCCTCGGCTCGTCGCTCCTCTACAAAGAGATCGAGCGCAAGACGCTCTACGTCATCCTCCCCAAGCCGATCCATCGCTGGGAGTTCCTTGTCGGCAAGTTCTTCGGTATCGGTCTGACCGGCGCGATCTTTGTCCTCCTGATGGGCAGCATTCAGCTGCTCGTCATGGCCGTGCAGGTGGAGCGCTCCGCCGGCGCGCTCCTCGGTGCGATCGTCGCTATCGTGTCCATCGGCGCCCTCATGGGCTGGCGCGCTCGGGACAGGACGCTCGTCTGGGTCCCGGCTGCGGTCGTCGTCTTCGGCGGCGCCGCCTCCGTCGGTTCGCTCGCCGGGATCGACGTTCAGGGCGTCGCAGCGGCGCTCGCCCTCTACGTCGGGGAACTGACGCTGCTGACCGCGATCGCCCTGTTCTTCAGCTCCTTCTCGACTCCCTTTACGACCGGCGCGCTCACTCTTGGGGTCTGGTTGCTCGGGCGCAGCGCCGACACCATGGAGACGATCCGCTCGCGGATGCTCAGCGAGGAGCTCATCGCCTTTCTCCGCGCGACGGCGAAGGTCGTACCCAATCTCAACCTCTTCGTCCCCGGTCCTCAGACCGCGGACGAGCCGTGGGGCTACGTCGCGCAGGCGCTGGCCTATGGCGCCGTTTACACGACGATCCTCCTGGTCCTCGCTGCCGCGATCTTCCGCCGGCGTGACTTCATCTGATGGTGGGACCCCGGCGTGCGTTCGCTCTCGGCGTTGCGGTGACCGGCGCCATCGCGGTGCTGATCACGGCGCGCGTCGTCGTAGGATCGCGAGCAGAGCTTCAGGCCGGCGATGCGGCTCGGCGTAGCGGGGACGACGAGGGGGCGCGCTGGCACTACCGGCGAGCGGCTCGATGGCACGCTCCGGCGAACCCCTACTGCGTCGAAGCCCTCGGACGGCTGGCGGAGATGGCGGTCGCGGCGGAGGCGGCGGGCGACCGCGAGGCCGCCTTGGCGAACTGGCGAGCGGTGCGCGCTGCGGTGGTGGCGAGCCGCAGCTTCTATGTTCCCCACCGGGCGCTGCTGACGCAGGCGACCGAGCGCCTCGCGCGGCTTCTGGCGCGGACCTCCGTGCCGCCCTTCGACGCCCGCAAGAGCGAGGAGAGCCTGCGGGCCGAACACCGCGCTCTGCTGGCGGCACTCCCACGGCCCTCGCCAGGCTGGAGCTGGCTGGTGCTCTTGGGCTTCGTCGTCTGGGTGGCCAGTCTCTTTCTTCTGGCGGCCCGGGCCATCGACGCCCACGACCGCGTGCTGCGCGACCACGCCCTCCGCTGGGGGGGGCTGGCTGCCCTCGGGCTGCTCCTCTTCGCCTTGGGTCTCAGCCGCGCGTGACGGCGGTTGCCCCAGGCGGGAGGCTGCTGTAACTCCCTGGGTGACCCTCGCTCTGCTCGCTGGTCCTAGCGCTCCTCCCTCGATGCTTCGCCGCCGCTCTTCGCTCGCTTGCTCGCCGTTCTGGAATGCGCGGCCGCTGGATCGTTCTGGGGGCGGGCGCTGATGGACAACCTTCGCATTCAGGGCGGTGCGCAACTCCGGGGCCGCGTCCGCATCAGCGGGGCCAAGAATGCCGCGTTGCCGATCCTCTCGGCGGCTTTGCTCGCGGACGGTGACCACCGCTTCCGCAACGTGCCCGAGCTGCGCGACGTCGGCACCATGGCCAAGCTCCTGCGCACCCTCGGTCAGGACGTTCGCGTTGCCGGCAACGTCGTCGACGTGCAGAGCCGCCCAGTGCCCGACGCCGTGCCCGTCGCGCCTTACGAGCTCGTCAAGCAGATGCGCGCGTCGGTCCTCGTACTGGGGCCTCTGGTCGCGCGCTACGGCCGGGCGCACGTCTCGCTCCCGGGGGGCTGCGCCATCGGCGCCCGACCCATCGATCAACACCTCAAGGGGCTGGAGGCGATGGGCGCGCAGGTCGTCCTCGAGCACGGCTACGTCAAGGTCGAGGTCCCGTCCGGACGTCTCCGCGGCGCCGAGATCGTCTTCGACATGCCGACGGTGACGGGAACCGAGAACCTCATGGCGGCCGCGGCGCTGGCGCGTGGGCGGACCACCTTGGTCAACGCCGCCCGCGAACCCGAAGTCGAGGAGCTCGCGCGGGTGCTCAACAAGATGGGCGCGAGCGTCGAGGGCGCGGGGACGGATGTGATCGTCGTGGAGGGCACCGACGCGCTTCAGCCGGTGGACCACGCGATCATGGCGGACCGCATCGAGGCGGGCACCTACATGGCCGCGGCCGCGGCGACGCGCGGAGACGTCCTGCTGGAGGGCGTGACCTTCGAGCACCTCGAGGCAGTGGCCGCGAAGATGCGTCAGGCCGGTGCCGTCGTCGAGCGCGAGGGCGAGGGGGTCCGTGTCTGTGCGCCGGGTCCGCTGCGCGCGGCGAGCCTCCAGACCGCGCCCCACCCAGGCTTCCCGACCGACATGCAGGCGCAGTTCATGGTGCTGATGTGCACCGCGCAGGGGCGCTCGACCATCGTCGAGAACATCTTCGAGAACCGTTTCATGCACGTGCCGGAGCTCAACCGCATGGGCGCGCGCATCGACGTCGTGGGCCGGACGGCGACCGTCGAGGGGGTCGACGCGCTCCAAGGAGCCCAAGTCATGGCGACGGACCTACGAGCGAGCGCCAGCCTCGTGATCGCGGGTCTGGTCGCCGACGGCGTCACCGAAGTGCTCCGGGTCTACCACATCGACCGCGGTTACGAGCGCATCGAGCAGAAGCTGTCCCAGCTGGGCGCGACCATCGAGCGAGTCCCCGGACGTGCTTGAGCGTGACGAGCTCGTGTGGGCGATCCCCAAGGGACGAGTCCTCGCGCAGCTTCTGCCGCTCTTCGAGCGCGCGGGGCTCGACACCGCGCCGCTGACGGTGAAGAGCCGCAAGCTCATTCGGCGCGCTGCCGGCTGCCGCTTCCTTCTGCTCAAGCCGGACGACGTCCCCACCTATGTCGAGTACGGCGCAGCGGACGTGGGCGTCGTGGGTCGCGACGTCCTTCTGGAGCGCGAGTACGATCTCTACATGCCGGTCGACCTCGGCATCGGCTGCTGTAGGCTCGCCGTCGCCGGCCTCGTCGACGCGGCCTATCCCCCTCCGCCCGGTCGAACCCTGCGGGTCGCGACGAAGTATCCCAACGTTGCCCGCCGCTTCTTCGCGTCTCGTGGGCTGCCCGCCGAGATCATTTTCGTGCAGGGGTCGGTGGAGCTCGCACCGCTGACGGGCCTCTCCGACGTGATCGTCGACATCGTCGAGACAGGCGAGACGCTGCGGCAGAATGGGCTCAAGGTTTTCGAGGCAGTCGCCGAGGTCACGAGCGTCGTCGTGGCGAACCGGGTCGGGCTCAAGCTCAAGCGCGCCCGCATCGCGCCGTTCTTGAACGCGCTGCGAGGGGCCGAGGGTGCGGCGCCATGACCGTCACCGTGCGCCAGGCGTGCCTCGGCGATCGCGAGGAGCTCATCGCACTTCACCGGGCGCTCTACATCGAGCACCGCAGCCAAGTGATGCCACCGGAGCTCGAGCCCCTTTACGCCTACCGTCGCTTCGAGGAGGTCCTGGCCGAGGATGTCGGTGCCATGTTGCGCAACCCCGCGACCGCCCTCCTCGTCGCCGAGGACGAGGAGGGTCGGGCGGTCGGTTATGTGAGCGGCTACGTACGGCACGATCCGCGCCGCCTCCTGAGCCGCAAGGGCGTCCTCGGCGACTGGTACGTCCGCCCCCCGCATCGAGGCGCGGGGGTAGGAAGGCAGCTCGTCGATGCGCTCTTCGCGATCTTCGAGGGTGCCGGCTGCAGCGTGGTCGAGACCTCCACCTGGCCCTTCAACACGGCCACGCGACGGGCCATGGAGCACCTGGGCTTTCGGGAGATCCAGATCGTTTACCGCAAGGAGCTCTGACCCAGGAGGCACAAAGGCTCGAGGTCAACGGCGGGGGGAGACCGTCAGCCGGTCGCGGATCTGCCGGAAGGTGCCGCGGCCGATGCCCCGCACGCGCATGATCTGCTCGATGCGCTGGAAAGGTCGCCGCTCCCGATAGGCCACGATCGCGGCCGCTTTGCTCGGCCCGATGCCCGGCAGAGCCACGAGCTCCGCTTCGGTGGCGTGGTTGAGATCGACCCGCGGCGCCGCGCCGGTTTCTGGGGTCGCGTCTTGTCCCAGGGCGGGCGCCGGGCCGCTCAGGCCGAAGCCGAGGGCGAGCGCGAGCAAGAGCGAGCGAAGGAGTGAGGTCAGCGTGTTCATCGTACGATCCTTTGTTGGTTGCGATGCTTCGTTGCGACGCACCGCCGTGTGCGGCGCGAAGATGCCGGAAGACAGGCGTGCTTCTCGCTCGCCTTCGCGTCCTCCGCGCCTCCGCACTGAGCACCCCCCGTGCCAGGATCCGGCTCCAAGGAATTCGCGTGGTTACGAGTCCTCGATCGGCGGATCGGCGGGCGGACCGGTGGCGGCCGCCACCGCTGTCGACGGCTTGAGGATCCCCCGAAAAGGTGCAAGTCTCGCGCACCGATATTCGGGACCTCACCCAACGGCGTGTCCCGACGCCCGACCAAGCCGGCGCCCGCCGCCTGGAGGACCATGAGAATCACGCTCACTTCCGCTTCGCCGCTCTCGCTTTCCGTCGACTTGCTGGTGGTCGGTGCGAAGACCACGAACTTCGGCGCGGATGCAGCCCTTTCGAAGCTCGATGCCGCGTTCGGTGGGATCCTCGCGCAGCTTGCCAAGGACGAGGGCTTCGAGGCGAAGGCTGGCCAGAAGCTGAAGATCCCCGCGGCGGGCAACAAAAAGATCAAGGCCAAGTGGGTGGTGCTCGTCGGTCTGGACGGCGAGGACAGCATCGATCACGCCCGCGCTCTGGCGCACGCGGCCGCGAAGTCGAGCGCGCGTCAGAAGCGCGCCGCCGTCGTGCTTCCCAAACGCGGCCAAGAAGAGGTGCGCGAGGCCGCGACGGCCCTCCGCCTCGGCACCTATCGCTACGATCTCAAGACCGGCGACCGCAGGCCCAAAGGGGGCCTCAGCGCTGCGCAGATCGTCGTCCGGGGCGCCATCGACGCCAAGCTCAAGCGCGCCCTCGCGGCCGGCGTCGCGGTCGGCGAGAGCGTCGCGCTGGCGCGGGATCTGGTCAACGGTCCGCCCAACCTGGTCAATCCCCTCACCCTCGCTCGGACTGCCAAGAGCGAGGCGACCAAGCTCAAGCTGCAGTGCACGGTCTGGAACAAGGCGCAGATCAAGAAGGCGGGCATGAACCTGTTGCTGGCGGTCAACGCCGGCAGCGCGATCGAGCCGCGCTTCATCCACATCCGCTACAAGCCCGCCAGGCCGAAGGCCAAGGTCGCCTTCGTGGGCAAGGGGCTGACCTTCGACGCCGGCGGACTTTGCCTCAAGCCGGCCAAGTCCATGGTGGACATGAAGTGCGACATGGCGGGTGCAGCGGCGACCTTGGGCATCGTCCTGGCGGCGGCCCGCTTGAAGCTCCCCGTCGAAGTGCACGCGATCATCGGCTCCACCGAGAACATGACCGGCGCCGCGGCCTATCGCCCCGGCGATGTGTTCACGTCTTTCGATGGGAAGACCGTCGAGATCATCAACACCGACGCGGAGGGGCGACTCGTGCTCGCCGATTGCCTCGCCTGGACCGCCAAGAAGGTCAAGCCGGACATCCTCATCGACCACGCGACCCTCACCGGCGCGTGCATGGTGGCGCTGGGGCCGAACCGCGCAGGGTTCTACACGGACGACGAGACGATCGCGGACCTCTACAGCGCCGCGGCCGAGAGGGCCGACGAGAACCTCTGGCGCATGCCCCTCGACAAGCAACTGCGCAAGCAGCTCGACAGCCGTGTGGCAGATCTGAAGCACACCGGCGGGCCTTACGGCGGGTCGATCACCGCCGCGCTCTTCCTGCGGGAGTTCGTCGGCGGTCGCCCGTGGGCGCACCTCGACATCGCGGGTCCGGCGTTCCTCGACAGCGCCATCGAGCGGGCGCCCAAGGGCGGCACCGGCTTCGGTGTGGCCACCGGCGTGCGCTTCCTCGAGGCCCTCGCGGAGCGCTGAGATGCGCCGGAGCGCCGCCGCCGCGCTCCTGTGCTTGGTCCTCGCGCCGGCGGCTCACGCTCACCTCGGGCACGTGGTCATGCGTGCCGAGCGTTACCTCAAGCTCGACGCCGAGCGAGGCGGTGTGCGGCTCGTCGTGTCGCTCACCCTCGGCCCCGAGCAGACGCTCCGGGTGGCGCGTGCCGCCGATCGGGACGGGGACGGTGTCGTCTCACGGGCGGAGGCCGACGCCTACATGCGCCAGTGGGCCGAGGGGTTGGCTTCGGACCTCCCCGTCGAGGTGGACGGGGAGCCCGTCCCGGTTTCCTGGGGCGAGCCCTTCTTCGATCCCATCGGACCGATCCGGTCTGTCCCGGGGGCCGTCGAGATGGTGGCCCACGTGCCCCTCGAGCCCGGGCGTCACCGCGTCAGCCTGCGCGACGCGATGCGGAGGGAGGCGTTCGATCGCACGGACGTCGCGTTCGAGGGACAGCCGGGGACCGAGGTCCTCGCGAGCGGGCCAGGGGCGCACCCGACCCAGCGGGTTCGCTCCATCTCGTACGGCGGCAACGATGCGCCCGAGCAGCTCACCCTCGAGGTCCGGCTCCCTGGGATGCCGCCTCTCCACAGGTGGACCCTCGTCCTGACGTTGGCGGTGTTGGTCCTCCTGGGCGGGGGCTTGGCCTGGCGCCGCACACGCGCGCGCTGGCGAGAGTGAAACCAGGCGTGCTCGCCGACCGGCGCCGCACGCGTGCCTTCGCGAGAGTGAAACCAGGCGCTCTCGCTTGGCCTGGCCGCACGCGAGCGCTTTCTCCAGGCTGGACGCCGCACGCGCGAGAGCGAAACCAGGCGACCCACTGGCGCCGCCCGCGCGCGCTGGCGAGAGTGAAACCAGGCGCGTGGCCTGGCGCGTTCGCGGTCAAGACGAAGACGCCCCGCCGGAGCGGGGCATCTGAGCGGGGGGCAAGGTCGGCGCTTCAGCGGACCCGGAAGGGGAAGTTCACGTTGAACGAGGACCGCTGGAACGGCGGCACCCGTGCGCCGCGCACCGTCCGAGCGACGCAGGACTGGACCGCGGGAGGCACGCCCGTGACCCGCACGCTGCGTACCCGGCCGGAGCTGGCGAAGGTGATGGCGGCGTTGGCGACGCCGGAGGTCCCGTTGCCGCAGGAGGCGACGCGCCCCGAGATGCCCCCGAGGGCTCGCCGGACGTCGTCGCGGCTCGGTTGCTGCGGGAGGTTGCTCGCCATCGAGGCGGTCATCGACGAGGACATCATGCTCGAGCTCATGCTCAGGGCCTGGTTGAGCAGGTCGTCGATGCTCCCGCTCACCATGCGCGAGCTCATCGAGCTGGTCATGCGGCTCGGCTCCGACCGGGGGCTGCTGCTCATCGCCGCGCTCGATCCGCCGCTACGCGAGCGACGGCTGCGGCTGCGGTTGCGGTTCGAGCGAGCCGATGAGTCGTTCTCGCTCTGTGTGGAGTCTGCCGCCTCGGAGGGCTCGGGCGCCTCCTCCATGGCGGTCACGGGCGCGCCCGCCGCCGGCATCCTGTCCGTCGCGGCCGAGGAGGGTTGCGCCGGCGTGCCGGGCGCGGGCGCCGCGGCGTTCGGGTTGGCGAGCGGCTGGCCTGCGGCGTTGGGTGCGCTCGCCGTCGCCACGGGCTCCGGCTTCTGGGTGAGGACGACCACCAGCGCCACGAGGAGCCCGACGACGAGCACGCCGCCGATGCCCAGGCCGATCAGCAGGGCCTTGTTGTTCTTCTCCGGTTCCGGCACCGCCGGCGCGAGCACCGGCGCGCCGAGGGAGCTGCCGATGCCCCCTCCGATGGAGAGCAGGTCTTCGGGCGCGCCGCTTGCCGCCGGTGCGGACGAGGAGGAGCCGCTCGTCGCGGCGGTCGCGCTCGCCAGCGCGCGGATGTCGATCAGGCCCGAGCCCTCGCCGGTGGCGTGCCCGGGCTTCGCCGTGCTCGGGGCGCTCGCGGCCGCCGCTTCGCTGCCGCCGGTGGCCAGGGCCTGGAGGTTCGACAAGGAGAAGAGCACCGAGTTCTCGTTCCGCTGGCCCGTCATGGAGGCCTGCTCCTGGCTGACCCGCGGGCTCGGCGCCGAGGCCACCACGTCCTCGTCCACGCCGCCGAAGGGTGACGCGGAGGGGTCCGCGGCCGCGAAGAGATCGGCGCCCGCGTCCTGGGCAGGGGCCGGTCCGCCGAAGGCGTCGCTGGCCGCGGCGAAGGGGTCGGCTCCCATCGTCTCCGCCCCTCCCGTCTCTGCTCCCGCCGCCAAGGCCGGCGACGCGGCCGCTGGCTCTTGGGGTTGGGGCTGGGCCTGGCCTGCCTCGCCCGTGACCGCCGCCACCAGCTCGGGCACGTCGCGCGCTGGCTGCCAGCCCTCGAACCCTTCCTTCCAGACGTACGCCTCCCAGTCGATGGTGCCGTCGGTCAACATCGCGCCGATCTGCGCAGGCGCGAAGGGGCCCTGTTGGTCCCCGTCCACCACGACGTGCCAGATCGCGTCGCCGCCGTAGTCGTAGACCTGCGTGGCCTCTTCCTGGGGCGCGTCGAGCTGGTCACCGCGGACGACGATGACGTTCGAGCATTTCTTGCAACGGATCTTGAAGACCTTGCCGGCGACCTTTTCGTCGGCGATCGAGTACTTGGCGGAGCAGTTGTCGCAAACGATCTTCATTGTGGGGGATGACCCTTGAGCTAGGGGTGGTTCTCCGGCGCGCCGGAGGGGGGAGATCAGCGGCAGATTCCCAAATCGGTACGCGATGATAGTCGCCTCGCCGCCGCGCGATCAACCGGGACGAGACGACTTCATCGACCCCCCGTCGGGGCGACCCTTGGGTGAGAGGGGTGAGAATCGCCGGACTCAGTTCAGGGTCTCCAGCGGCGTGCCGTCCTTGCCGCAGAACGTCATGGCGGCCTCGTAGGTGGCTCCGCAGCTCGGGCACACCTTCCGGACCTCCAGCTCGGCGCGCTTTTGCTGGGCCACGAACAGAGCGTAGGGCACCAGAGTCTCGCCGTCGTGCCGGCAGGTGTCTTCTCGGGGGCCGTAGCCTCGGCGACAGGCGGGGCAGATCATCCCTCGCGCGCGCGTCTCCGGATCCGAGGGGTCCAGGAGCGGCGAACCATCGTTGGGGCAAAAGGCGTCGCCGCTCTCGTCTTCGCGACCGCAGACCGGGCAGACCCGAACCGGCGGGCGCGCGGTGGCCCCGACGGGGGCTTGTGGCGCGGGCGGCGCCGACAGGGCCGGCGACGGGGCGGACGACAACGACGGATCGGGGGACCGCTCGGGTGCGACGGCGCCGGCCGCGGGCCTCTCCGAGGCGCGACGTCGACGCCGGACCCGGAGGATCACGCTGGCGAACGCCGCGAGCAGCGCGAGCACCGCGAGGGCGCCGCCCCAGAGCAGCCAGCCCCCGTCCCGCACCGCGTGCGCGGACACGCCGGCGGCCTCCTCTGCCTCCGCGCGCAGCCCGTCGTCTCGCCGCCGGCCTTCGCGCTCGCGCCTGGCCGTCAGATCGCTCAGATCCTCGCTGCGGACTTCGATCTCGGCGGACGCGCGCATCTCGCCGCTGCGCGCCACGACGCGAAAGAGCCCCTCGGCCTCCGCGGCGCGCTCCCCTGCCGTGAAGCAGCGCCCGTCGAAGGTTCCGGCGCTCACGCCCGGTGGGGCCTCGAGCTCGAGGGCGACGCGTCGGCTGCTCAGAGGGCAACCGGCGGCGTCGACGACTTGAGCCCGAACGCAGACGCGCTCTCCGGGCGCGATCGTCCTCTCGGTCGGGCGCAGCCGGATGCGCGCCGGCGGCCCCGGGGACTCGCAACGCGGCTCCCGGGTCGGGGGCTCCGCCGGAGCTGCGGCGCTCACCTTCGTCAAGGTCTGCGTGGCTCGCCGCGTCGCCAGGCAGCGCGAGTTGCGCAGGCGCCAGTCCCAGCTCGTCTCCTCTTCGAAGCGGATCGTGTCGCCGGACGCCCGGAACACGTAGCGGCCTCGCTCCGGCTGCGCGTCGCCTTCGGGGGTCTGGCAGCGGATCGTCCACGTCCCTCCTTGGAAGCTCACCGAGACGCGCCGGATGCCGGGCTTGTCGCTCCAGCAGCGGTTGGTGGCTCCACGCACGGCGCCTTGGAAGCGCAGGTGGTCGCCGCTCTGGGTGATCTGAACCGAGCCCCCGGGTCGAGAGAAGCTCGCCGGAGGCCGAGGGCCGCAGTCGGGGCCCCAGCTACGGACTTCATGCCGTACTTGGCGCGGACCCGCGCGCCACTCCCCCTCGTATTGGGCGAGGGCCGCCGAGGAGGTCCAGAGCGCCAGGAGCGTCAGCGACAGGCCGCGCATGCACTCCCCCTTACCACGCCGGGACGGAACGCGACGAGCCCAGGAGCGGGCCCTGGGCTCGTCAGCGTCTTGAAGATCTGCGAGGCGCGATGCGCCGCGCAGGGGGCTGCTGCCGCGACGCACGGAAAGGTAAAGGTAGTCGGGGCTCTCAGCTCGCCTTCAGCTTGCGGACCGCCTCGGTGAGCTTCGGCACCGCCTCGAAGAGATCCGCGCGCAGGTAGTAGTCGGCGATGTCGGCGATGGGAGCGGTGCCGTCTGTCGGGTCCGCTTTGTTGATCG
>Ga0256832_1001388_pt1 | contig 16320 bp, 11 predicted proteins | sample 134614metaG_FD_190534 | JGI IMG/M metagenome (GOLD analysis project Ga0256832, IMG submission 190534) | Hydrothermal vent microbial communities from Lau Basin, Pacific Ocean - 134-614 | ecosystem: Environmental > Aquatic > Marine > Hydrothermal vents | place: Pacific Ocean: Lau Basin | collected...
AAGCTGCTGCTGAAGCGAAAGCTAAAGAGGAAGCAGAAAAAGCTGCTGCTGAAGCGAAAGCAAAAGAGGAAGCAGAAAAAGCTGCTGCAGAAGCGAAAGCTAAAGAGGAAGCAGAAAAAGCTGCTGCTGAAGCGAAAGCTAAAGAGGAAGCTAAAAAAGCTGCTACAAAGAAAGCTCCAGTTAAAAAAGCTCCAACCAAGAAAGCACCTGCCAAAAAGGCACCTGCTAAAAAATCTACAGCTAGTAAGCCAAAGGCTAAATAATGGCAAAGCTACTGTTCTCTACTTGGAGGGATGAGTTTATCGACAACCGTGGTAAACCATCTGAGGAGTGGAGTGAGTCTGGGTTCAAACTTCCTGAAACTTATCATGGAGAGAGAGAATCAAAAGCATTTATTGGTTGGGATGGTGTTGCCATTTTCGACGAAGATATAGATGCTGTAGTTCTAGCAACTCAGTATGCTGCACAGTACCAAGAGTACTCTGAAGCGTGTGGTCGTTGTGCTCCTGGTCGTTGGGGTGGTAGAATTCTATACGACTTACTTGACAAAATAGCACGAGGTGAGGGGTCACATGATGACATTGCTCACCTAAAAGAGATTTCACAAACGATGATGGTAACATCTAAGTGTGAAATTGGGCGTACAGTTCCTAAGCCTATTTTAGATTTGATGGAACACTATAAAGAGCAGTTTGATACCTGTATTGATGCACAAATTCAATCGATTCATTATGAAGGAGACATCTCATACATTGCTAAAGTAACAGCACCATGTACCGATATGTGTCCTGCACATGTTGATATTCCTGCTTATATTGAGGGTGTAAGAGATATGGTATTTACCGATTCTCTTGCAGCAACACGTCAAACCATGCCATTGGCACATACTTGTGGGCGTGTTTGTCCTCATCCTTGTGAAGATGCATGTAGACGTATGAATCTTGATGAGCCTATCTCTATTATGGAGCTTAAAAGATTGGGTGCTGACTATGAGACTGACCATGAGATACCTTGGTTACATCCTGTTGAGCCAAAACCTTTAAGAAATGATGGTAAAAAAGTAGCCATTATTGGAGCTGGTCCTGCTGGTCTTACAGCTGCGTACTACTTAGCATTAGAGGGAATTAAGGTAGATATATTTGAAGAGTTACCTGTAAATGGTGGGGAGGTTGCTGTGGGTGTTCCAGAGTATCGAATGCCTGTTGATAAGTACAATAAAGATATAGATTTGGTTCTTGAAATGGAAGCTGTTTCTATTACTAATAATTGTCGTGTTGATGCAGAGAAGCTTAAAGAGATTTATGAAGAGTATGATGCAACGCTTCTTGGTTTTGGTGCTAGACTCTCTAAAAAAGTTCGTGCAACCAATGAAAATCCAGAGATGGGTGGCTATTGGGGTGCAATCTCTATGCTTGATAAAGTAAACCTATGGCATAAATATGGTATTGGCTCTCCTGCCTCAAATGAACTTGAAGGTAAAACAGTGGTCTGTGTTGGTGGTGGATTTACCTCTATGGATGTTGTTCGCTGTTCCATTCGTGAGGGTGCTAAAAAAGTTATAATGCTCTATCGTCGTGATGAGAAGACCATTATTAGAAACACAACCTATGAAGAGTACCATGAAGCTGTTGAAGAGGGTGTAGAGTTTATTTTTTATTCCTCTATTGAAGAGATTTTTGATGATGGAGAGAAGATAACTAAGCTAAAAGTTAATAAGTTTGAACTGGTTCCTGATCCAAATGGAGGACGAGCACAGTTGGTAAAAATAGAGGGTGGGGATTTTGAAATAGAGTGTGATTATCTCATCCCTGCTGTTTCCCAATCACTTGATACTCAAATATTACCAGAAGAGTGGAATATTGAGATGACATCATGGAATTCTATTTTGACTAATGGTAAAGACTACATGACCTCTAAAGAGGGTCTTTTTGCTGCTGGTGATTGTGAATATGGACCAATGACTATTGTCAATGCAGTGGGACAAGCAAGACGTGCTGCATCGGTTATTAGTCGTTATATTTATGATGGTAAATGTACACTGCTTGATGATGAGATTATGGAAGACCACCTATCAAGACTTAGAGTGTATGACAAGAACGAGAAAGTTACTGGTTGGATGCCTGGAATACCAAGAGTTGAGAGTGAAAAACTAGGTGTTGATGAGCGTAAGACCAATAACAAAGAGGTGAACCTTGGGTTTACTGGTGAAGAGGCGATATCTGAGGCAGAGCGTTGTATGCGATGTTACTACATATCGATGGTGGCTGTATGATGAGTAATATTAGAAATGTAGAGCCAAAAGCCATAAACCTTACCATAGATGGAAAAGCCTGTTCAGGAGTTTTTGGACAGACTATTTTAGAGATTGCCAGAGAGAATAACATCTACATTCCAACCATGTGTTACCTTACTAAAACATTGCCTATTGCATCATGTCGTATGTGTGTGGTAGACGTTGAAGGTGTAGATGGAATGATTTTATCATGCCAAGAAAAAGCAACTGATGGTGCTGTGATAAAGACAAACAGTGATGAGCTTTACAAAGAGCGTCAAAACATCATGAAACTTTATAATGTAAACCATCCTTTAGAGTGTGGTGTATGTGATAAGAGTGGTGAGTGTGATTTACAGAATAAAACCATGGAGTTTGGTGTAAGTGGACAGAACTTTACCACCAAGGAGCCATACAGACCTGTACAAAACTGGGGAGTTATATCGTATGACCCTGCTTTATGTATTATGTGTGAAAAGTGTGTTCGTGTCTCAACAGAGATTACAGGTGATGAAGCACTAAAAGTTAAGTTTGGTGGTTACTCTTCTACGATTATTAACGTAAAAGAGGATGCAAACTACAAAACATTAGGTGAAGCAGCAGCTGTTTGTCCTGTAGGAGCTTTGGTTGATACAAGCTTTAAGTACACAGCAAATGCATGGGAGCTTAACAAAATTCCTTCTGCTTGTCCTCATTGTGGTGCTGGGCATGATGTAAACTATGAAGTGCGACATGGAAAAGTTTACCGTGTCACCAATCAAGCAGAATTTTCGACGATGTGTTCGGCTTCTCGTTATGGTTTTGATTTTGACAATAAAAATGTTAAAAAAGATGTTTCTTCATTTAATAGTGCTATAGAAGCGTTTAAAAATGCTGGGACTATTCTTTTCTCAAATGAGACTTCAAATGAAGAGGCACTTATTTTCCAAAAGCTAAAAGTAGAAAAAGGTTATAAACTTATCTCTTCTGAGGCAAGAGCCTACCAAAAGTTTATGAATGCATATGGTAGTGTGACTGGTAAATTGTTAGCAGATGGAACATTAGATAAACTGACAAAGTCAAGAGCTGTTATTGTTATGGGGACACGTATTAATGATGATGCTCCTATTGTAAAGTATCATCTTAATATGGCAAGTAAGTGGCAAAGAGCAAGAGTTGTGTACATGCACCCAATAGTTGATGATGAGATATCAAATATTGTAACTCAATTCATTAAGTATGAAGCTGGTTCAGAAGAGGGTGTGGTTGCACTTTTAGCCGATACATTGTTAAAAGATGTAGAGTTGCCTGATAGCGTTCGAGCTGTTTTAAATGACCTAGACATTGGTAACTTATCTGCTGAATCAAATGTTGGGGAAGAGGAGCTTGAAGCTTTAAGAAAATCACTTATTAAAAAAGTGGGTTACTCTTTGGTTGTTGGCTCTGATTTATATGCTCATCCAAGAGCTGAAAATATAGCCAAACTTTTAGCACTTTTTGAAAAGTATGCAGGGTTTAATGTGATTTGTGTTCCCCCAGCTGGAAATGCAATGGGTATTTCACTTATTTGTGAGCTTGATGATGAAGTGGAAGGTTCAACCATTGGGTACAACGTTAAAGGTGACTTTACTCTTTCTGCCTTAGGTGATGGTGATTTAGATATGCCAGCCCTTAATCAGCAAGAGGGAACATTAACAGCATTGACTAAACGTGTGGTTCCTATGAATGTGGTCTTAGAGTATGGAGGGTATGTTCTAAATGATATTGCTAATGCTTTAGGCTTAAGTGCTGAATATACTATTGAGTATACCAAAGAGCTTCCAAGTGAAAAAGGATTTGAAGCAGTAGAGTTTGACGCTTTACCAGACCATTTTGATGCTGTAGGAACAGAACATAGAGGATACCTTTTAAATGAGGTTGAAGTAGCTGTAGATGAAACGTTAGAAGAACCAGCAGAGATAGATGGATGTGATGGAACGGTTGTTTATAACTGTAACCCACAGGAACACTTCTCTGCATTTACTGCAAAATCTAAAAATTTAGAGCAAAATGCTTACCTTAGAGGTTCGCAACAATTTGCAACAGCTGCAAAATTAGCAGATGGTGATAAGATAAGTTACACTATTGATGGTGTTAAATTTGAAAGAGTGTTTAAGATTGATACATCTCTAAAAGGTACCATTGCCCTTAACCCAACGTTTGATATGGGATTAAGTTCGGCTTTGATATCCTCTTATAGATTTAATCAAGTAGAGATTGAAAAGGTAGGAAGCTAATATGAGTGAAGTACAAACAGTAGAAAATATGGTAAGTATTACTATTGATGGTGTCGAATATAAGGCAAAAGAGGGTGAATATATCCTTAATGCTGCTCGTGCCAATGATATATTTATTCCTGCTATCTGTTACTTAACAAGATGTTCACCGACATTGGCATGTCGTATTTGTCTTGTAGAAGCAGATGGAAAGCAGGTTTATTCATGTAATTCTAGAGTTAAAGAGGGCATGGAGATTACGGTTTCAACACCAGATATTCTAGCAGAGCGTAGAGCGATGATGGAAGTTTATGATGTTAACCACCCACTACAGTGTGGGGTATGTGATCAAAGTGGAGAGTGTGAGTTACAAAACTACACACTAGAGTTGGCTGTAGATTCTCAATCATACACCATTCAAGATACAAAAAGAGAAGCTACCAATTGGTCTTCTGTTCTTCATTACGATCCAGGTTTATGTATTGTTTGTGAGCGTTGTACAACGGTCTGTAAAGATATGATTGGTGATGCTGCAATTAAAACGACCAAGCGTGGTGGTGCATCACTTGATAAAGCATGGAAAGATGAGATGCCTAAAGATGCTTATGCCATGTGGAATAAGTTACAAAAGTCTGTTATTGCACCAAGTAATGGTACAGAGCATACAAACTGTTCTGATTGTGGTGAGTGTGTGGCAGTTTGTCCTGTTGGAGCTTTAGTATCAAGAGACTTTGTCTACACCTCAAATGCTTGGGATTTAAAGAAGATTCCAGCAACATGTGCTCACTGTAGTTCAGGTTGTCAGATTTATTATGAGACCAAACCAGCTTCTATAGAAGATAGAACAGAAAAAATCTTCCGTGTAACTAATGAGTGGAACTATGTCTCTCTTTGTGGAGCAGGGCGATTTGGTTACGATTTTGAAAACAGAACAGCGACCAAAGATGCTACAGCTTTTGCTGCAACCATTGAAGCGTTCAAAAAAGCAAAAGTGATTAACTTTAACTCGGTAATAACCAATGAAGAAGCACTAATGCTTCAAACACTTAAAGAGAAATTGGGTGTGAAGCTTATTAATAGAGAAGCAAGAGCATTCCAACGATTCTTAGGTTTCTATAGTGAAGCTTCTGGTCAATCTCTTTACACTTTAGATTTTAAAGAAGTTATGGCATCAGATTTTGTAATATCTGTGGGGTCTAGTCTTAGAAACGACAACCCTAATGCACGTTACGCCTTTAACAATGTTCAAAAACTAAATAAAGGGGCAGGTTTATACTTCCACCCAGTTGGAGATACATTGGTTCCTACTTTTGGTAAAAACATTGAGATGTTTACTCATAAAGTTGGACATGAAGAGGCTGCTCTGCTTTTCATTATTAAACTCTTTGCAGACCAAGATAAACTACCAGATTCTGTAAAAGAGCAACTAGAGAGTGACTTTGTAGAACTTTTAGGTGGAGATACAGCGAAGTTTGAAAAAGCTTTTGAGAAGATGATGAAGAAAAAAGAGACTTTTTCCTTAATGGTTGGTGAAGATTTATACTTCCATGAAAAAGCTGAAAATCTTGCAAAGCTTATTGCTGTTCTTGAAGCATCGTCAGAGGTTAAAGTAGCAATGATTCCACCAAAAACCAACTCATTGGGTGTGGCACTTATTTGTGACCTTGATGATGAGGCAGAAGGTTACACCATAGGTTATAACGAATCTGGTGACTTTAAACTCTCAGCACTTGGTGATGGTGACTTAGATATGCCTGCAATGAATCAACAAGAGGGTACATTGACCAACATGCATAAACGAGTTACACCTACCAATGCAGCACTTGAGTATAATGGTTATGTATTAAATGACATTATACGAGAAGTAGCATCAGCTCCAAAAGAGACCATAATGTGGACAGAGCATCTACCCGTTTCTAAAGGATTCAAAGCTGTTGAGTTTGACTCTCTTCCAAACCATTATACAAATGATGGTGTAGAGCATAGAGGTTATCTTCTTGAGTCTATTTCTGGAGAAGCAAAAGAGATTTCTGTTGATAAATTTGATGACTCCAATGCATTAGAGGGTGAAATTGCTTATAGATGTAATCCTCAAAGACAGTTTAATGACTTCTCTGATAAAGCACACCAAATTTTTGAAGGGTTTGGACTTTATGCAAGTCCTGCTAAAGCTGAAACACTTGGTTCTAAAGTTGAAGTAGAGTTTGCCAATGGAAAACTTACTTTAGATGTCATTGTTGATGAGAGAATGGAAGGTGACATTGTTGCCATTCCAGATTTTAAATCTGCTGAAAATATCTATGAACTCTTTGCTGGGTCGAGATATCAAACAGTAACAATTAAGGAGGTATAAATATGGACGCAACACATTTACCCGAAGTAACTGCTGCAGGGGTTATTATCAAAGCTGTTTTGATATTAGCTGTTGTTTCAGCAATTGCTGGATTTGGTACGTACATTGAGCGTAAGATACTTGCATTTATGCAAAGAAGGTATGGACCACAACACGTTGGTCCTTATGGATTGCTACAATTGATAGCAGATGGTATTAAACTTTTTACAAAAGAGGATATTATTCCTCAACATGCAAATAAGATTATATTTGCTGTTGCTCCTGTTATTACAGCAGCTACAGCATTTATAGCTTTAGCAGCTGTACCTGTTTTTCCTGATTTTACAATTCCATTTATAGATGTTTATGTACCTTCAATTGCATCAGATATTAACATTGGTATCTTATTTGTTCTTGGTATGATGGCAGCTGGTCTCTATGGACCACTTTTAGCTGGTATGGCTCAGGCAAACAAATGGGGTATCATTGGTTCGGCAAGAACTGCTATTCAGTTTTTATCATATGAAGTTGTAACAGGGCTTTCTATTTTAGCTCCTATTATGATGGTTGGTTCTTTATCATTTGTTGATTTTAATGATTATCAAGCAGATGGTACTTGGTTGGTTGTCTATCAACCAGTTGCATTTATACTTTTCTTGATTGCAGGATTTGCAGAGACAAACAGAACACCATTTGACCTTTTAGAGCATGAAGCAGAAGTTATCTCTGGATATGTAACAGAGTATTCTGGTATGAGATGGGGACTCTTTTTTATTGGTGAGTATGCGAATATGATTACCATTGGTGTTATTGCATCAGTAGTATTTTTAGGTGGATACAATGACTTCTGGATAATACCAGGTTGGTTAATGATTATTGGAAAAATTGCTTTCTCATTCTTCTTTATGTTATGGGTAAGAGCAGCTTGGCCTCACGTAAGACCAGACCAGTTAATGTGGCTTTGTTGGAAAGTCTTAATGCCATTGGCTGTTATCAATGTTGTTATCACAGGTATTGTGATAATGTTAGCACAGTAAGGAGTAAACATGGGTTTAGAACAATTTAAAAACAGAAATGTTGGAACACAAAACTATAAAACTTTAGACTTAGACCATACTCCTGTAACAGGAATGGGACAGTTTAAACAAGTGGTTTCTAGAACATTTAAGCCAGAGCTATTTGTAGGACTTTGGGTAACATTTAGAGAGATGATTAATGCACTCTTTAGAGGTAAAATGCATACCACTCAATACCCTTTTGAAAAGTTACCTATATCTCCAAGATATAGAGCCATTCATGAGATGTTGAGACTTTTAGAGTCTGGACACTACAGATGTATTGGTTGTGGTCTTTGTGAGAAGATTTGTATCTCTAACTGTATTACTATGGATACAAGATATGATGAAAATCAGAGAAAAGAGGTTTCAGAATATACCATTAACTTTGGTAGATGTATCTTCTGTGGTTACTGTGCTGAGGTTTGTCCTGAGTTAGCGATTGTCCATGGACCTCGTTATGAGACAGCTTCTGAACAGAGAGCATCTTTCTCACTCTTTGAAGATATGCTTACACCAATTGATAAACTTAATCTTCAGCAAGAGTATCAAGGGTTTGGTGCAGTTAGTCCAAATGCTGATGAAAATATTAAAAAAACGCCATTGGCATATTAAAGGAGAAGAAAATGTATGAATTTGTAGCCTTTTACATCTTTGCGATTGCAACAACAATTTTGTTCTTGATAACCGTAATGAGTAAAAACGTACTGTACTCCATGACATCTCTTGCAGCTGGAATGGTTTTAATTTCAGGACTCTTCTTCCTTTTGGGAGCAGACTTCTTGGGTGTTGTTCAACTCATCGTCTATGTAGGTGCTGTTATGGCACTTTATGCATTTGCCATGATGTTTTTTGATGCAACAAAAGATGTTAAAGAGAAGCATGGAAATTCTGCCTTGGTATTTTTACTGGGTGGATTAATGGCTCTTGTATTTGTGGTTATGTTCTCAGCACCAATTATTGGTGAGAATATTCAAGCACTCTATCCAGTAGGATTAGCTGAAAATTTAGGTGCAAGTGGAAACTCACAAGATGTTGGTCTTGTTCTCTTTACTAAATATTTGGTTCCTTTTGAAGTAGCAGCTGTTATGTTGCTTGTAGCGATGATTGCAGGTATTATTTTGGCTGGTAAGAAAATGGATTACTCTTTAACTGAGTGTGAAGCATCAGATGAAGAGCTTAAACAAGAGATAAAAAAAGAGGAGGTGTAACAATGGAGATAGGTATTGGTCATTATCTTATACTATCAGGTATTTTGTTTAGTATTGGATTTGTAGGAGTACTAAGAAGAAAAAATCTTTTGATGCTCTTCTTCGCTACGGAAATTATGTTAAATGCAGTAAATATTGCATTTGCAGCTATTGGTAACTATTATGGTGATTTATCAGGTCAAATGTTTGCCTTTTTTATCATCGCTGTTGCAGCATCAGAAGTAGCTGTTGGTTTGGGACTTTTAATTATACTTTATAAAAAGTATGGTTCATTAGATCTTGATGTTATTTCAACAATGAAAGGATAGGAAGAATGGAAAATTTAGTATACATAGCACTCTTTGCTCCTTTTGTTGGATCACTGTTTGCTGGACTCTTTTTCGCAAGAAGTCCAAAGACACATTTGGTAGGAGTTGTTAACTCAACTCTTATTGGGATTGCATTTATTGCTGCTGTGACATTGGCACTGCATGTTGCAGAGCATGGAGCTGTTCACGTAACCATGATGAGTTGGATATCGGCTGGTGATTTAAGTATCCCATTTGGTTTCTTGGTAGATGAAGTTTCTGTTACCATGATGTTAGTTGTTACTTTAGTCTCTACTATTGTGCACATCTACTCAACAGGATACATGGACCATGACAGAGCCTACAACAGATTTTTTGCTTACCTTTCAGCATTTGTTTTCTCAATGATGATTTTGGTCATGAGTGACAACTTTGCAGGATTATTTATAGGTTGGGAAGGTGTTGGTGTCTGTTCTTGGTTGCTTATTGGTTTCTGGTACCACAAAGAGGATAGACCATTTGAAGAGAATCCATCAATCTCTCCATCTTGGGCAGCAAACGAAGCGTTTATTATGAACCGTGTGGCTGACCTTGGAATGTTGGTTGGTATTTTCCTTATTTATTGGAATGTTGGTTCACTTCAATATGATGTAGTATTTAAAGCACTTCCTCACTTAGCTGATGGATTGTTGGTTTCGATTGCAATTGCACTCTTTATTGGTGCAATGGGTAAATCGGCTCAGTTCCCACTCCATACATGGTTAACCGATGCGATGGAAGGACCTACACCTGTTTCTGCATTGATTCACGCAGCAACCATGGTAACAGCAGGGGTTTTCTTGGTAATTCGTGCAAACCCTCTTTACTCATTAGATGCTGTTCATGAAGTTTCAATGTTTATCGCTTCTCTTGGTGCATTTGTTGCATTCTATGCAGCCTCAATGGCACTCAGTGCAAGAGATATTAAACGTATTGTTGCACTTTCAACCCTTTCTCAGTTAGGGTACATGTTTGCAGCTGCTGGTCTTGGTGCGTATTGGATTGCTCTTTTCCATCTTGCAGCACATGCATTCTTTAAAGCACTTCTCTTCTTGGGTGCAGGTAACGTTATGCACGCAATGGATGATGAGCTTGACATCTTTAAGATGGGTGGAATGAAAAAAGTGATGATGGGTTCTTATATTTACATGGGAATTGCTTCATTTGCTCTAGCAGGTCTTCCAGTTATGGCAGGTTTCTACTCAAAAGATGCGATTATTGAGACGGCATTTAATGATGGTTCATACATTATTTGGGCTATTTTAGTTATTACAGCTGGTATGACAGCCTTCTACAGCTTTAGACAAGTATTCTTTACCTTCCATGGTGAAGAGCGTTATAAAGCATTAGGCTTCCACCCACATGATATGTACAAATATGTACTTGTAGCAATGGCACCATTGGCTGTTCTTGCTATCTCATTTGGATGGTTTATGGAGAATTTCCATGAGTTTATTACTAAAAACTTACCTGACTATGAGATGAGTCATACGACACACCATTGGGCATGGTTATTAGGATCATTGGTTATTGTTTTAGCTGTTACAGGTATTATTATTGCTTATAAAAAATATGCTGGTAAAGGTCCAAATGCATGGAAAAGAGATGAAGAGTTTGAGCAATCATTTATCTATAAATTGGTTGAGAACCAATATTATGTTCCTAAGTTTTATGATGAGTTCATCGTTCAGCCTTATACCATTGCATCAAAAAAATTCTGGGAAATAGATAAAGCAGTAGTTGATGGATTTGTTGACCTTATTGGAAAAATGTCTTATAAGTCAGGAGATGTTTCTAGAGGTATGCAGACAGGTAGTCTTTCAGCGTACTTAAATTGGATGGGTGTGGGTGCATTGTTATTAATAGTTGCTGCAGCCATCACTGCATTGATAGGTTAAGGAGAAGATATGGATCATATATTAAGTATATTAATATTTTTCCCTGCAATAGCAGGGATATTAGGGTTTGTTGTTGATAAAGACTCTGCGAAAGCATATGGGGTTTCTGTAGCAGCAGTTGAGTTACTATTGGCACTTGGATTATGGGCATCGTTTGATATTACTAATCCAGGAATGCAGTTTACAGAGTTTTCTCCGATTATTTCACAATTTGGAATTTCGTATAATGTAGGGGTTGATGGCATTTCGTTGTTCATTGTAATCATGGCAGCCTTAATTACTCTTTTAGGAATAGTTTTATTACGTGAGGATACTAAAAATATGAAAAATATGATTGTCTCTCTTCTTTTCTTAGAGATGACAATGGTAGGTGTTTTTCTTTCATTAGATGCTATTATCTTCTACTTGTTCTGGGAGCTTTCATTGGTTCCAATGCTTTATATAGTTGGAGCATGGGGTGGTCCAGATAGAGTTTATGCAGCTGTTAAGTTTTTCCTTTATACCTTTGCTGGATCGTTAATTATGTTGGTTGGTCTTTTAGCCATGGCATACTTATTCCATTTAGAGTCAGGAGTTTGGACATTTAACTTACTAGATTGGTACACTTTAAAACTTACATCTAATCAGCAATTTTGGCTCTTCTTGGCGTTTTTTGCAGGTTTTGCAATTAAAGTTCCAATGTTCCCATTCCATACATGGTTACCATGGGCTCATGGACAAGCACCAACTATTGGTTCTGTTATTTTGGCAGCCGTACTTCTTAAAATGGGTACGTATGGTTTTGTTAGATTTTCATTGCCAATATTACCAGACGCATCAGTAACCTTTACTCCATTTATTATGGCATTATCGCTTATAATGGTTATCTATACAGCGATGGTGGCGTTTGCACAAAAAGATATGAAGCAAGTCATTGCTTACTCATCGGTTTCACACATGGGTATTATTATGATAGGTGTGTTTGCTATGAATGCAGAAGGTCTTGGTGGTTCTATCTTCTTAATGTTATCACACGGAATTGTCTCAGGGGCTCTGTTTATGCTTGTAGGTGTTATCTATGAGAGAACAGGTACAAAAATTATGGAAGAGTTTGGTGGATTGGCTGCTGTTATGCCAGTGTATGCAACCATCTTTGGTGTAATGCTTATGGCATCAGTAGGATTACCTTTAACAATTGGTTTTGTTGGAGAGTTTTTGGTTCTTTTAGGATTCTATAAAGTATCTGCTGTTGGTACAATTTTAGCTGGTACAACTATTATTATTGGTTCAGTATATATGTTGGCACTCTTTAAAAAATCATTTTTTGGACCACTAAAACATGAGAAAAATCTTGGTTTAAAAGATTTAGACAAAAGAGAACTTACAGCACTATTACCACTGGTTGCTATTGTTGTATGGTTGGGTGTTTATCCTAAACCTATTTTGGAACCAATTGATAACTCAGCTAAAGCATTATTGGTTCAAATGGAAAATCACTCACAATTAGAGTCTACTAAAGAAGCTATCATCGTGAGTAAAAAGGAGGTAAAATAATGTTTATAGATCCTAAAAACATTACTATGGATGTCTTAAATCTTACTACCCTTATGCCAATGCTTATTGCTATTGGTGGTGGTTTGGTTATTTTGACTATTGATTTGATTAAAGAGAACATTCATAAATCTCTTTATGTTATGTTAACAATTCTTATATTGGTTATAGACTTAGGTGCTACATTGGGGTTAAACTTTGGACCCAATGAAAAAGGTTTCTTTGATGTTATGTTGATTGATGGTCTTTCAATCTTGTCTCAAATACTTGTTTTAGTGGCATCTGGACTGTTTATTCCATTGGCATTGACATCAAAAAGATTTCATGAGTATTCATACCCTGAATTTTTTGCACTCTTTTTATTTATGATTGCAGGATTCCAATTTATGGTAAGTTCAGACAACTTGATTCTTATTTTTATTGGTCTTGAAACTGCTTCATTGTCACTCTATACTTTGATTGCAATGCATAATAGACATAACTCATTTGAGGCATCGGTGAAGTACTTTACCATGGGTGCATTGGCTGCAGGTTTTTTTACAATGGGTTCAGCAATTCTTTACGGAATCTCTGGAAGTTTAGAGTTGTATCAAATTGCACCTGCTATTCAGAGTAGAATGGGTGAACCAGGTATGATGATGTTCCTACTTGGTGGTGCAGGGTTACTTTTAACTGCATTTGCATTTAAACTTTCTTTGTTCCCTTTCCATACATGGGCACCAGATGTTTATGAGGGTGCTTCTGCTCCTTTAGCAGGGTACATGTCAGTTGTTCCTAAAGTTGCAGCATTTGTTGTCTCTATGAGAATTTTTGAGATGTTCATTGAGCTTCAAATTGAATGGGTACAGACGATAATTATTATCTTAGCGGTTCTTACTATGACATTAGCAAACTTAATGGCACTGGTTCAAGAAGATGTTAAACGTATGTTGGCATACTCTTCTATCTCTCATGCTGGTTTTGTAATGGTAGCAATTGCTCTTGCAACAGAGAAAGCAAATACAGGTATATTTTTATACTATGCACTCTTTATGTTTACAAACCTTGGTGCATTTGCAATGTTATGGGTGAGTCGTCATAAAAACAGAATTCACCATGCACGATATGACCACCCTTACGAGAAGTTCTCTGGAATGGTTAAAATTATGCCAATGGGTGCTGTAGTTATGGGTCTGTTCATGTTGTCTTTGGCTGGAGTTCCTCCATTCTCAGTATTTTGGGGTAAAGTTTACTTAATGTCTGCAACGATTGATGCAGGGCATATTGGGTTAGCAATTATTATGGGTCTTAACTCTGCTATTGCTGCTTACTACTATTTGAAACTGATTGTTTATATGTTCCTAAGAGAGCCAACAGCTCAAGTAACAGAAGAGACTACGTATTACAATGTTTCTAAACCTCTTTTAACCATTCTTGGTTTGGCTGTATTTGTAACTGTAGGTTCAATCTTCTATGTTGACCCACTTATTGAATACATCACAGAGATGATGAGAGCTACAAACTTCGGTATATAACTCTTATATCCATTTTCGTTTTTTTCCCTTGTTCCCAAGCTACAGCTTGGGAACAGCTATTAGACTTTCTACCTTTAAGCACTTTTTTCTTAAATCCTATATCGCTATAATTCTCCTAAAAAAGATATATAATGAACCTAAAATCTGACTGCTTATCTTGTCTATTAAACCAATCACTTCGTGTAGCTAAAAATTTAAATTTTGATGAGCTAACTTCTAAAAAAATGATGCAAGTAGCTTCAGCTTCTATTGCTAATTACGGAAACGTTTCTCCTCCTGTGGCTGCTGCAGATTTGTACCCCAAGTTGGCTTCTTTTACAGATAGTGATGATGTCTATAAAGCACTTAAAGAGCTTTCTACACAAGAGGCAAGTAAGATACTACCAAGTGTTAAAAAGCAGGTTAAAACTACTTCTGATGCCATTAAAGCTGCTGTAGCTGGTAATGTAATAGATTTTGCTACTCCTAATTACTTTGACTTAAATGTAGAGTTTGCAAAAGTATTTGGGACAGATTTTACTATAGATGATGAAGTTCTATTTTTTGAACGTCTAAAAGAGGCAAAAACTTTTATGATAGTAGGTGACAATGTTGGTGAGCATCTTTTTGATAAGTTACTTTTAGAGCAGATTTCTAAAGAGTATCCTAATTTAAAACTCTACTATGCAGTAAGAGGAAGACCCATTATTAACGACGTAACACTTTTAGAAGCCAAAGAGATACATATGGAAGAGGTAGCTATAGTGGTAGATTCAGGAGTAGATACCCCAGGTCTAGCTTATGACCATGCCAGTGATGAGTTTATGGATTTATACAACAGAATGGACTTAATTATCGCTAAAGGCATGGGAAACTATGAGTGCTTAGAAGGTGTAAAAGATAAGAGAATTTTTCATCTCTTTAAAGTCAAGTGTGATGTTGTAGCAGCTGAGGTCAAAGCAGAGTTAGGCGCTTTGATTTTCATAAACAATATATAGTATTCCATCGAATTCAGGTTATTAAGTATTTTATGTGGTATGAACGAAGGTAGTTCTACTGCATAATCTTAAAAAATTTACTAATTAATATACTTAATATAAAAATTCTTAAATAATATAATAATGTTTTTATAGATAAAATAAATAAATTAGATATTATTATATTTATAAATTTAATTTTTAAATATTTCTTCTTTATTGTTTTAATATAAATAGTATTTAATAAAGATTATACTTAAGTCATTATATTCTTTTAAATAGTCATATAACCCCCCATGAAAACATGCTTTTAAGCTCTTCTATGTCTAATGGTTCTACTTTAATATTTTTACTGTTATCACTATAAATAATTTTTTATATTCTTTTTTATTTCTTTTATCATTGTTTAATTTTATGATATATAAATAGATTTAGCTATAAAAATAATATAGAATAAAATAAATTTGAACCTTATCTACACAAATAAAACTTTACTTTTAAATTTTAATATTATATTTAAATATTTTAACCTTATTTAAATAGAAATAAAATAAACTAAAATAATATTTCAATATATTAAAAGGATAAAAATGAAAACAGATATGTTCTCAAGGTTAAAACAGCTTATGTTTTTTATATTTCTACTCTTTGCTAGTATGACAAAAGCAAGTGCAGTAGATATTATAAACTCAATCAATGGACCAACTTCAATTACAAAAGGTCAAAATATTACAGTAAATATAGACTATGAGACAGGAGATAAAGATTTAGTATTTGTATTGCAACAAACAAAATATCCATGGAAAAGCTATTATACAGTAAGAAAACATAGTAATGAAGATGGAAGACAAATCCAATTTACTGTGCCTAACACTATTCCAGATAATATACCTTTAATGTATCAAGCCATCTTAACTAAAAAAGGAAAAGATTGGGATGATAAAGTGAGTGTAAAATATCAAGAAGATGTCTCTTTAAGTACAAGAAAAAGT
>Ga0256832_1001389_pt1 | contig 16315 bp, 12 predicted proteins | sample 134614metaG_FD_190534 | JGI IMG/M metagenome (GOLD analysis project Ga0256832, IMG submission 190534) | Hydrothermal vent microbial communities from Lau Basin, Pacific Ocean - 134-614 | ecosystem: Environmental > Aquatic > Marine > Hydrothermal vents | place: Pacific Ocean: Lau Basin | collected...
AGGACCTGCCGGCAAGACGCGGTTTTCAATGCGCAGGTGGGGCTTGCCGTTCGGGCTGATGCCATAGCAGGCGCGGTTCCAGCGATAAATGGTGCCGCTGTGGATGCTCAGGGAATACAGCTTCGGAGTCCTGCCTTCCTCCAGCACCCTCAGCGCATCCTCCATTTTTTTGGGCTTGAGCAGCAGTTTGTGCATGGCGACCTCCTCGCGGTACAGCTCCATCACCGACTCGCGCACCCAATCCCTGCCAAAGGATACCCGCTGGCTGCGTTCGCGCGACAACTCGGCCGTATTGCGCGTATCCACGGCCTGCTGAAAGAGGGCTATGCGCGTCTCCCGCCACAGCCGTTTGCCCAGCAACATGGGGGAGTTGGTCGAGGCCGCCAGCAGGGGCCCGGTAACCAATTGCGACCAGTTGTAAGCCTCCGCAAACTCCTCAGGCCACACCTGAAAATGCACCTGAAAACTCGTATTGCAGCTCTCAAACATGGAGCTTTCCGCCTTGGTGATGAGCTGGTCCGTGCCCTCAATCCAAAACTCAAAATGGCTGCCCCGAATCTCCCGCAACACATCCATCAGCGCCCTGTAACGCTCCAAAGGCGTGAGGTTCTTCAAGCCAATGTCCGACCGCCTGATGGAGGGCAGAATCCCCACGAGTATGGGGTGGGCTTTGAGGGCAGATGATATTTTGTCGGCTTTCGCCAAATAAGACCCGAGTTGCCTCTCTAAATCGCTGAAGCAGCTCCCCCCGATCTTCTGAGGCTCCAAATTCACTTCCATGTTGAACACCGCCAGCTCTGTGGTGAAATGCTCATCCTTCACCTGCTCCAACACCTCCATCAAGACCGGCGCAGGCCGCCAACGCTCGTCCACAAAAGCAAACTCCTGCTCCGCCCCCATCCGCCGGACACCCCGGTCAAACATCCCCCGCTCTATCATGCGCTCCAAAGCGCGCAAATCCTTCAACAAATAGTCCATGCACTGCTGACGCGTGGCAACATCCTTTACCAAAGAAACCTTGTGACTGCCCATAGCAATTTACTTCTTTCTCTGTATAAAAGCCCGATTTTACAGCTCCGGCAATGAGGCAGATCAATCAAAGAGGTGATTTATATCAGGAGAAATCGAAAAAAGACCGGTCTTTTTTCGATTACAATCGAAAAAGGACGGGTCTTTTTTCGGTTTTGCTTATCTTTGCCACATGCAGAACTACATAGCACGCAGCATAGAATCCAAAATCCGGGAGCGGCTGTTGGGCGCTCCCCGAAAGCTCATCATTTTATACGGTCCCCGCCAGGTGGGCAAAACGACTCTGGTAGAGCACATTCTCCACCAAATTCCGGACAAGCGCATCAAGCGACTCAATGCCGATTCTACCCCCATAACGGACATCCTTTCATCGCGCAATCCGGAAAAGTTGCGCTTATACCTCAGCGATGCCGACATTCTCTTCATAGACGAAGCACAGCGCATCCCGGAGATAGGTCTCAACCTCAAAATCATCCACGATCAACTGCCGGAGCTCCGGGTTTTAATAACGGGTTCTTCCTCGCTCGACCTCGCCAACCTCACCGAAGAGCCGCTCACAGGCAGGACATGGAGTTGTAAGCTCTACCCCTTTTCAGCTCAGGAATTGGCAGCACATTTTGGCATCGCAGAGTACGATCTCCGCTTAGAGGAATGGCTCGTCTTTGGCTCTTATCCGGAAACCCTGCTCTGGAGCAGCAGCCATGAAAAAGCCCGAAGTCTCATTGAACTAAGCAGCGCATACCTCTACAAAGACGTGCTCGAACTGGCCAACATACGCCACAGCTCCAAAATCCGGGATTTGCTCAAACTCCTCAGCTTTCAAATCGGCTCAGAGGTCTCCTACCACGAACTGGCACTCAAAACCGGCCTCAACACCCAAACCGTTGAACGCTACATCAATCTCCTGGAAAAAGCTTTCGTCCTCAAAGTGGTGGGTGGATTCAGCCGCAATCTCCGCAAAGAAATCAGCAGGAAGAAAAAAATCTATTTTTACGACCTCGGCATTCGAAATGCTCTGATAAACCGCTTTGCACCGCTCAATCTGCGAGACGACATCGGCGCTCTCTGGGAGAACTTCCTGTTCATGGAGCGCATCAAATACATCGAAAACAATTTCCTGCCGGCCAATCACTATTTCTGGCGCCTGAAAACCGGTGCCGAATTAGACCTCATCGAAGAACAAAACGGCCAAATCACCGCCTTTGAATTTAAATTCTCAAAAAACAAAAGCAAAACGACTCCCCCGCCATCCTGGCAACAGGCCTACCCCAAAGCCACCTTCCAAACCATCACCCGCGACAACTACCTCGCCTTTGCGGGAGTGAGGGGGTAATGTCGCGACCTCGGGCTTACGCCGCGAGCCGGAATATGTCGGGCTCCGCCCTTGAGTTCGTCTTCAAGCATGATTCAGCTATGATTGCTACGCCCATCACGCGTCACGTTCATCACGTTCGTTACGTTCATCACGTTCATCACGCCGCCTCCTCCGGTTTCACTGATTCCGCCAAGCCGCATCGTACGCGCGCTAAAGCACGCGGTACTAATTGGCGGGCTGAAGCCCGCCCAACAACCAAAATATCAACTAAACACCAAACTAACGATACACGATACACGATAAACGATAAACATTAAACCAACGCGCCCCGACAACCGACAACCGACAACCAACAACCGATTATCCCGATTTCCCCGATTCCACCGATTCCACCAACTCCACCAGCTCCACCAGCTCCCTCACCCGCTCTCTGCTCAGGGGCGCATCCCAGCACCCTCCTTCTTTAAAGTAAGAGCCCACGATGAAGCCATCGGCCAGCGGCAAGTATGTTTTGATGTTTGCTGCCGTGATGCCCGAACCGACGAACAGCGGCAGACCGGTAGCTTCCCGCACGGCTTTGAGCTCTTCTACATTTGCCGAAAGGCCGGTGGAAGTACCGGTAATGATGAGCCCGTCAGCCCGAAAAAATTCGGCGGCTTTGGCCATTTCGGCTATGCCCACATCAGCTGTGATGGCATGGGAGGAGTGCTTCTTTTTGATGTCGGCCCAAATGGCGATATGCTCTGCACCTATTTGCCGGCGATATCGCAACAGCTCTCCCGCATCGCTGTGCATCATCCCTTCGTCGCTGATCTGTGAAAAGACAAAGCCCTCTACGCGCACGAAATCCAGATCGGCGGCCTGAGCTACGGCGAGTGCCTGTTTATTAGCTCCTGCCAGAATTTGCACGCCACAAGGCAAATTTGAAAAGCGCTTCAGCTCGCGGGCAGCGGCTGTCATGGCAGCCACAATTTCAGGGCCCACCTGCCTGCGCAGATAGGGCAGGTCGTGCATATTTTCCAGCATCAGCGCGTGGATGCCTGCCTCACAGTAAATTTTCGCCTCCTCCAAAGCCTTGTCAACAATTTGATTGACAGACAGACGAGAGGCCGGCGTACCCGGCAAAGCAGGCAGATGAATCATGCCGATAAGCGGCTTGGGAATGGAAAAAATAGCTGATTTTTTTTTCATAAAAAGGCCCTGAGGAGCACAGTGGCTCCTCAGAAGTTAAGTCTAAATGGATCAATGCACCGAGACATGAAACAGCCCTTCAATAACTTCAATGCTCGCACTTGCATCATTCTGATCAACTAAAGTTCCTGAAAAAGCACCCTTCGCAACACCATTTCCCGAAGCATCTAATTCCAAAAAAGTGATGGTTGAATGGGCCCCTTCAGTCAAGTTCGTATATTGATGAGAAGCTTGTGAGCCGGGAGTAAAAGCCAAAAGAGGACAGGTCTCTGTAGAGGTAGGCAACGGCTCACAATCAGGACCGGTAGTCTTATAATCTACGCCGGCCTGCGGAAAAGGTGCATTTGTAAAATCAAAATAAATCTTAAACTCCTTTCCCAGAGAAATATCAAAAGCTTCAATACTAAAGGTTTTGATATTTGAAAAAATAGTATCAACAGCCACAATACCAAGCACGCCCGTGAAGACATGTAGTTCACCATCTGCTTTGAATTGTAAAGTGCCTATAGATAGTTCATCCTCGGGAAGGGTGTCGTTCGGTGCCTTCTTACATGAGGTTGCCAAAAAAGTCAAGGACAAAACAGCTACGAGAAGAATTCTGGAAATCATGTCAACAAAAGTTTAGTTCACCTCGCCCGGAAGCGATGCTAAAAATAAAAACAACAGCGCTAAGGTAATATTTATTTTCAAACTAAACAGCAACTCCGCTCAATTTGCACCCAAAACAAAGTGGCTTGGACAACTTGCGTCACCCAAACTACTTCGCTTTGAGCACATAAAATAAGCCGGATGGATTTATAAAAACGTTGAGTTATCTAAACTCACCCTACTGCCCCCCCAGTATCAGTGGTAAGCCATCGCTGCCGCCGCTGCCGACGACAATTACCTTTGTGTTGGGTGATTCCGCCAGTTGAATGGTTGCTTCGATGCCTTTGTCCCGCAGGATATTGGGAGAGAGGCTGGCACTCAAAATGCGGTTGGCTTCTGCCTTGGCCTTGGCTTCGATGATCTTCCGCTCTGCTTCCTTGCGCTCCTGCTCGAGGATGTACTCGTACTTCAAAGCCAATTGCTCGGCTTCAATCTTTTCTTCAATAGCGGTCTTCACTTTTTCCGGCAATTCAATGTCGCGAATCAAAGTGGCACGCAGATCAATAAAATTAGCGGCCAGCTCTTTTTTCAAATCCTCCTGGATGAGGTTCTGCACCTCGTCTCGCTTGGTTGAATACAGCTCTTCCGGATTATAGCGCCCTATGATTCTGCGCACAGCCGAGCGCACTTCAGGCCGCACCAGAGACTGCATGTAATTTGGACCAAATTTCTCGTGCAAATCTCCAATCTTGTCGTAAATGGGATTGACGCGCACCGTAACATCCAGCTTGATGTTCAAACCATTGCTCGACAAGACCGTCATGGTTTCCTCAATCTGCTTCTCACGGATGTCATAGACATACATGGTGTTCCAGGGCGCTACCATGTGAAAGCCGGGTTCATAAATGCGTTCCTTATCCAAGCCTCCGCCAAAGCGGCGGAATAACACTCCGCGCTCTCCGGCATCAATGGTCAAAAAGGTAGAATTCGCCAAAATAATGACGACAATGAAGATCACGAAGAGAAAAACTCCGGATGAAATCAACTTCTTTTGGTTCATTTGTTTCTTGTTTGGTTAAGTGCGCTAAAAGTACGACAAATTGCACAAAAGGCTCATTTTTTTCGACCAACGTCAGCTCCTTTGCGCCAAATCATTCTTCTTCAAACCAATTTTCCAGTTTCTTTGCCAAAGCCTTGCCCGCAACTGCCAGCAACTCCTCGGGCGAAGCCGAGCGCAAACGCTTGAGCGAACCAAAGTGCTTCAGCAATTTCTGTGCCGTCTTCTCCCCTATGCCCGGAATTTCCGTCAACGACATGCGCGTAAACTGCCGGCTCCGCTGGTCGCGATGAAAACTGATGGCAAAGCGGTGGGCCTCATTGCGCAATTGCTGAATCAACTTCAGACTCTCCGACTTTTTGTCCAGATAAAGCGGGATGGAATCGCCCGGCAAATAAATCTCCTCCAACCGCTTGGCGATGCCGGCCACTTGTACGCGCTCCAGGATATCCAACTTTTTCAAAGCTTTGACTGCTGCACTCAATTGCCCCTTTCCGCCATCTATCAGAATCAGTTGAGGCAGAGGCTCCGAGCGCTCTATGAGCCCGCGATAGCGCCTGAACACGACTTCTTCCATGCTCGCAAAATCATTGGGCCCTTCTACGGTTTTTATGTTAAAATGACGATAATCTTTCTTTGACGGCCTGGCATTTTTGAACACCACACAGGCCGCTACGGGCTGCGCTCCCTGGATGTTGGAATTGTCAAAACACTCAATATGCAAAGGCAGCTCCTTTAAATGCAAATCCTTTTGCAGCGTCCGCAAAATGCGCTCTGAAGAAGTTTTTCGCCTTTGCTGAGAAGCCCGGGACTTTTGCTGCTGCAGCATAAAAAAGCGGGCATTTTTTTGCGAAAGCTCCAACAGCTTCCGCTTATCGCCGATTTTGGGGTTCACCAATTTAAAATCTTTCTGTGGCAGGGGGATTTTTTGTTCCGTCAAAATTTCAGGCGCAATACTGTTGAAGCGATCCCGGATTTCAAGTATGGCAAAGGCCAGCAAGTCCGCTTCATCCTGGTCCAGGTTTTTAACCAGCTCCTGCGACCAGGTGTGGATGATGGCCCCATGCACGACCTTGAGGTAATTCACATAAGCATAGGTCTCATCCGAGCAGATCGCAAAGACATCCACATCTTTAATCGTCGGGCTGACTACGGTAGAGCGTGCCTGATAGTTTTCAAAGGCGCGCAATTTTTCTTTAATTTCCTGGGCTTTTTCGAACTCCAGCCTTTCGGCAAATGCCATCATTTGCTCGCGGAAATGCTTTTTGACCTGAGCGAAATGCCCCCTGAGGATGTTTTTAATTTGTTCAATGCGCCGATTGTATTCCTCTTCTTCCTCCAGACCTGTGCAGGGCCCTTTGCAGTTTTTGATATGGTACTCCAAACACAGCTTAAATTTTCCCGCCTCGATGTTTTTCTCAGAGAGATTATACGTACAGGTACGCAGCGGAAACAACTGCCGCAACAATTCCAGGATGGTTTTGATGCGGGTCTTGGAAGTGTAAGGGCCGAAATAAACAGAGCCGTCCCGTATGACATTGCGCGTGATAAAAACGCGTGGGAAACGCTCATGCTTGATGCAAATGTAAGAATAGGACTTGCCGTCCTTAAGCATGTGGTTGTAGCGCGGCTGGTATTTTTTGATGAGGCTGTTTTCCAAAAGCAGAGCATCTGCCTCCGTATCTACGAGGATGTATTCCACCCGAACGGCCTTGCGCAACATGATGCGCGTCTTGGCCGGATGGCGGGACGTGGAAGTAAAATAAGAGGCAATGCGATTCTTCAGGCGGCGGGCTTTGCCCACGTACAACACGACATCCTCCTCATCTATAAACTTATAAACACCCGGAAGTACCGGAATGTCTGCAGCTATTTTTTTAAAATCCTCAGGACTCATGGGCCAGACTTAATATCCTGTCTAAGGCTTCAGAGAGGTCGGAGCATGAAAATACTTCATTTTCGGGAAAATTGTCCTGCACTTCTTCGCCTGTAAAACCGCGCAAACTCACAGAGCCGTGAGAAGGCCATTCATGCGGATCAGACAGATTAGGCGGCAAAGCCTGCCGGCCCAAATGAAAACAGTCATCCTTCAAGCTATAAGAGACGACAAGCAGCGTTCCCCACTCCTTATCGGAAGCAGCGGGAAAGCTCACTACCAAAAGCCAGGGGCTGTCAAAGTACAGGCTCATAAACTCTCTGGAACGAATCAACAGGCCTCGCGGGCCGCCAAAAGTCAGCCCCAACTTGGGAAACAGCCTGGCGCGAATACCCCTGCTGACCAACTCTTCGTGCAGCAGCGAAAGGAGCTTAATGATGATGTTGGGCTCCAACAACTCATGCGGAAAGCGGCTATAGGGAACCCAACGGCTTTCGGCAGGCAAAAAGCCCTCTATGTTTTTACCTATGCGCAGTTTGTAATCAAACTTTGGAATGCCCGGCACCACATAGCCCGGGTAATAATACCCCTTTTTCTTTTCCAGCGAATAGGCAATCTCCAACAACATCGTCCAATACCCCAGGCTATAGCGGGCATAAGCCGGATGGTAAATGCCGCTGATGCTGGTCGTGCTGTTCATGCCCTCGTCAAAAAGACTGAAGGCCACCAATTCATCTCCATCGTAAATGGCTACTTCCAGACTGTCAAATACATTGCCTTCGGCAGGGCCATTGACCTGCTCTTTAAAACTGGGGGCCAAATAGCCATCGAAAAAAGCGCGATAAAGACTAAAGAGCCTCTCCTGCTCTTCGTGAAAAACAAAACGCCGTACTTCTACCCTAAAACGCCTGCTGTTGCGGCGCATCAACTTGCGCTGCCGCTTGTCAAAAGCAAAGTCCTTCAGGGGCAGGCGCGTCCAAATCACAGGGGCAGGCCCCAGATCGCCCCACAAAACCGAGCAGGTATAAATACCCTGCCCCATGCGATACCAGCCACTGGCGAGGTACATGTCCAACTCCCAGGGGTAAATCCTGTCTAACCTTCTTACTACCGTTTGCATACTCCGTTAAACTTCCTGTGCTTAAAGACATCCAAAGAAGCGTTTGACACCCTTGTTGTGCCGTTCGTTTTGCATTTCTCGCCCTTCGTTGAATAAAACGACGGGGCATAAAAAAATAAAACTTACTTTGCTTCAGTTGTTCAAAGATAAAGTTTTCTTTCAAGAAATCGCCGCAAACAGCTGCTATTCACGGACAAAATAAAAACTTTTCACACAAATCCGAACCAAAATGAAAGCACTTTTTTTTCTCAGCCTGAGCTTCTTCATGCTCATCAGCACTTTCACCCTCGCGCAGGCGCCCCAAAATGCCCGCGAAGCTGTTCAAAATGAACGCCAAATCCGACGCGACCGAAGCCTGCTGGCGCGTGATCGCCAAGAGTTGGCAGCCTTCGACCGCAAGCGCATGCGCATCTACGAAGCCTGGAAAGCCGGCGACATTCAAAGCGTCCGCCTCCTAAAAAAGGAACTGCTCAAAGACATGGACCGCGAAATCGCCCAGGCCCGGGCATGGCTCAGCCAAACCCAGGCAGAAGTCCATCAAAGCAAAAAGGAATTACAACAGGAAAAGGACGAACTCGCCCGCGATCGCCAGGATGCCCGCCACCCCCGCCACGATGCCCTCGATGACGCCCGCGACCTGCACCGCGACCGGCACGACAAACGAGACGACCGGCGCGACCTCGCAGACGACAAGCGCGACCGCAATCAGGCCGCCAAGCGCCTCGACCGCATGATCGAAATCCGCAACCAACTGCTCGCCTACGAGTTTGTCCTCAACGGCGCTCCGGGCGATAATCCCATAAACAAACTGCGCCTGCTCGACGAGTTCCAGCACATCATGGAAAAACAAGTCAATGCCCTGGCCCGCGAACTGGGCGAAGACATACAGGAACGCAAAGAGGATGCCCGAGAGCGGCGAGATGACCGGCGCGAACGACGTGAGAAGTATTGAAAAAAAATGCCGAGCTTTGCTCGGCATTTTTTTTATTGCGCAATGATGACTTACCAAGAAACCCTGCAATACCTCTATGCCCAACTGCCCATGTTTCAGCGGCAGGGGCCCAAGGCTTTTAAAAAAGACCTGACCAACATCCGGCGCCTGCTCAAATTGCTGGGCAATCCACACGAATCGCTCAAAGCCATCCACATCGCAGGCACCAACGGCAAGGGCACCGTGGCTCACCTCATAGCCGCAGGCCTGCAATACTCCGGCATCAAAACGGGCCTCTACACCTCGCCCCACTATCGCGACTTCCGCGAGCGCATCAAAATTGACGGGCAGTACATCAGCAAAGAAGAAGTCATTCGCTTCGTGCATACCCATAAAGGCATGATCGAAACCATCCAACCCTCGTTTTTTGAAATCACCGTCGCCCTCGCTTTTGCCACATTTGCCGAAAGGCAGGTTGATATAGCCGTCATAGAAACCGGACTGGGCGGGCGCCTCGATTCGACCAATGTCATAGACCCGCTCATCAGCATCATCACCAACATCAGCTACGACCACCAAAATTTCCTCGGCGACACCCTCACCGCCATCGCCTCCGAAAAAGCAGGTATCATCAAAAAAGGCCGCCCCGTAGTCATCGGCGAATCCCGGCCGGAAACGGACCGCATTTTTAAATTCGTGGCAGAAGAATACGAGGCCCCCATCTATTTTGCAGAAGAAATGATTGAGGCTGAACAACTCGAGCAAAACAAAGAATTCACCACCTTCAATTTTTCAAAAAAAGATTCCTTCAATTTTCACTACATCGAGGTCGGCATCACCGGGCCCTTTGCTTTAAACAATGCCCGCACAGCCCTTGCAGCTCTTGACGTCATGTATGAGATGGAAATATTCTCTCCGCTGGTCGTGCCCAACCTGCTCATGGCCTGGCCGGATGTCAAAAAACTCACTGCCTATCAGGGCCGTTGGCAATGGCTGGGCGAGAAGCCCGACATCCTCTGCGACAGCGCGCACAATGAGGCGGGCCTGCAAAAAGTTCTATACGCCTTGCGGCAAATGAATTACCCGCGAGTACACATCGTGCTCGGCATGGTCTTCGACAAGGGGCCTGAAAAATTGTTGAAACTGCTCCCCCAAGGCGCGCAGTACTACTTTTGCAAACCCGACATTCCCCGCGGCATGAAGGCCGAAGACCTCCGACAACTGGCAAACACCTTTGGCTTAAAGGGAGAGGCCTGGCCCTCCGTCAGACTTGCTCTCGAAGCAGCGAAAAAAGCAGCACGGGAAGACGAACTCATCTTCGTCGGCGGCAGCACTTTTACCGTGGCGGAAGTCCTGTGAAGTTACTTCTCATCGCCCACCCAGGCGATGCACTTGAGCTCAATGGCAATGGGCGTGGGCAAAGCGCTGATGCCGACCGTCGTGCGGCAGGGGCCTCCTTCGGGGAAATACTGTGCATAAATGCGGTTAAAGGTGTGAAAATCCCGCTGCATATCGGTCAAAAAGACGGTGATGTCCACCAGGGCATCCCAGCTTGCCCCGCAAGCCTCCAACACCGATTTTACATTGGCAAAGACCGCATGACACTGCGCTTCAAAATCAAAGGTTTCAAAATTGCCGGAAGGCGTGCGCTTCAGGCCGGGCACCTCATTGGTTTTGGGGTCGCGGGGACCAATGCCTGACAAAAACAACAAGTTCCCCACTCTGCGTGCGTGGGGGTAAGCGCCTACGGGGCGCGGGGCTGAAGATGCGTGTATTTGTTTTTTCATGGCATGTTTTTTATCCCACCAACTCCATCCATGCCTCTTCTTTTTCTTCAATTTGCTTTTGCAAGTCGTCCAGTTCTTTGGACAATTCGGCTATGGTTTCCGGAGAGAGATTGGGTTTATTGAATTTTTCGTGTATGGCCTGCTTGCGCTCTTCAAGACGGGCAATGGCCTGCTCTAAGCGGCGCACCTGCTTGCGTTGCTCGTAATTAAGCTGGTCGCTGACAGGAGCTGAAGGAGTCTGTGCATTTGCCGAAGCAGCACGGGCTTCTTTTTTCTTTTCCGCCTGCAGCAGTTGTTGCTGCTCTTTGCGCTCCCGGATTTTTTGCTCGCGATATTCGATGTAGCGACCGTTGAAGTCTTTAATGCGGCCCTCGCCTTCAAAGACGAAGAGGTGGTCGGCTACTTTATCGAGAAAAAAGCGGTCGTGCGTAACCACCAATACGCAGCCCGGAAAGTCCAGCAAAAAATCTTCCAGCACATTGAGCGTAACGATGTCTAAGTCATTGGTGGGCTCATCCAATACCAGAAAATTGGGGTTTTGCATGAGCACCTGCAAGAGATGCAGCCGGCGCTTTTCACCCCCGCTGAGTTGAGAGACGTAAACCTGTTGTTGCTTGCGGTCAAAGAGAAAGCGCTCCAGCAATTGAGGGGCCGTGAGTTTCTGCCCTTTGGCAAGCGGAATGAACTCGGCAATTTCCGTAATGACATCAATGACGCGCTTGTCTTCTTCCAGCAACAAGCCGTCCTGGCCGTAGTAGCCGAATTTTACCGTCCCCCCCACCACCACAGAACCGCTGTCGGGCCTCAATTGCTTTGTGAGCAAACGAAGGAAGGTCGTCTTGCCACAGCCATTGGGACCCACGACGCCCACGCGCTCGCCCTTTCGAAATTTGTAATTAAACTCCTTGAGAATGACTTTGTCGCCATAGGCTTTGCTCAGGTAGTGGGCTTCGAGGATTTTACTTCCGAGCCGCTCGCCTTTGATGTCTATGTGGATGGTCTGCTGTTCAATTTTTTTGGAAGCGGCCTCTTTAATTTCTTCGAATTTTTGCAGCCTTGCCTTGCTCTTCGTCGTCCGAGCCTGAGGCATGCGGCGCACCCACTGCAGTTCCCGCTTCATCAGCTTGCGGGTTTTTTCGAGCACTACGGCCTCATTTTCGTGCCGGGCCAGTTTTTTGGTCAAAAAGTCCGAGTAACTGCCGGAATAAGAATAGAGCCTGCCGCCATCCAGCTCAAGGATGCGATCGCAAACCCGCTCCAGAAAAAAGCGGTCGTGTGTAACCAACAGCAGCGTCAATCCGCTGCGAGAGAGATAGCCCTCCAGCCACTCGATCATCTCCAGATCCAGGTGGTTCGTGGGCTCGTCGAGGATGAGGAAATCCGGTTCGCTGAGGATGAGGCGTGCCAGGGCCACCCGCTTGCGCTGGCCGCCGGAGAGGTGCTCGACGCGGGCGTCTAAGTCTTTGATCTCCAGCTTGTAGAGAATTTCTTTGGCCCGGGCTTCGATGTCCCAGGCGTGTGTCTCATCCATTTTAGCGAGCGCATGCTGCAATTCTTCCTCTTTTTTTCCGTGCAAGAGCGCATCCTGATAAGCCCGGATGGCCCGCAGGGGCGGAGCATCGCCTTCAAAAACGGCATCCAACACCGTCCAGCCCGTATGAAACTCGGGTTCCTGGGGCAGGTAGCCCATTTGTATGCCTTTGGCGATCTGCAAACGGAAGTGCTCACCCTCTCCTTTGAATTGCCCCGTGAGCAGGCGCAGCAGGGTGGACTTCCCCGCTCCGTTGCGGGCGATCAAAGCCACCTTCTCCCCGCGGTTGATGCGCAGGGAGATGTCTTCAAAAAGCAGCTTGTCGCCATAGCTGAGGCTGGCGTGTTCTAAAGTGAGATAGTTCATATCGCGAGCTTGCAGGGAGAGCAAAGATAGGGAAACTCCAAACGCCAAGCGCTTTTTTTGTAGCTTTGAGCGCTTATGTTTGAAGCAATGGTTCATTAAGTTTTTAGCCACCTGTCTCCATTAGAAACCAAGCTATCAAGTTGAACCAGCTAAAAAATCTGTCAGATTGAGCCTGCCGAAATCCGCGAAAACCTTCAGACTGAGCCTGCCGAAGCCCGCGTCATCTGTCAGGCTGAGTTTGCCGAAGCCCGCGTTCTATCACGTCCCTATTGGCTGCCTCCCGAGCCGGCCCCATAGGATAAGTGAATCTTCAAAAATCCGCTCCCCGATCTTCCGCTTTGGCTCCAGCTCGGGGATCGGAGATGGGCTCAATTGTCAGATGGTCTCATTTATTTTATGCTACTTTGCAATCAAGCCTAAGTTGACAAAAATAAAAGGGGTATTGGAACTTCGCTGAACTCTGGGCATATTGCTATCTCAAAACGTAATGAACCATTGTTTAAAGCGGATTACAAAAATAAATAAATAACAGATGACTCAACAACTCGAAAAAGCCACAGTGGTAAAATCCACCGGCAGTTGGTACAGTTTGCGTTTGCCGAAAGGCGAAAAGTTGCAGGCGCGCATCAAAGGCAAATTCAGATTGCACGGCCTGCCACTGACCAATCCCGTGGCTGTGGGCGATGAGGTGGAGTTTGAGCGGCTCAAAGACGGTACCGCCATCATCAAAAGCATCCTGCCCCGCAAGAACTACGTGGTGCGCCAATCGCCCCGCAAAAAGCACGGCCTGCATCTGCTGGCTGCCAACGTGGACCAGGCCGTACTCATCGTTACCATCCGCCACCCCAACCTCAAACAGGGCTTTATAGATCGCTACCTGCTCATGACGGAGCCTTACAACATCCCTGCCATCATCGTCTTCAACAAGGCGGACCTATACGACGAAGACGACCTCGCCATTTTTGAATACCTGCAATACATCTATGAAAAAATCGGCTATAAAGTCTTGCTCACCTCAGCCACGAAAGGTGCCGGCCTGGACGAATTCAAAGCCATGCTCAAAGACAAAACCAGCCTGCTCAGCGGGCAGTCGGGCGTGGGCAAATCCTCGCTCATCAACGCCATCGAGCCCGCCCTTCAACTCAAAACGGGCGAGCTGTCTGACTACTCCGGCAAAGGTCAGCACACCACCACCTTTGCAGAAATGCACCCCCTCAGCTTTGGAGGCTTCATCATTGACACTCCGGGCATCAAAACGCTGAGTTTTAACCATTTGGAGCCTCAGGATGTAGCCCACAACTTCAGGGAATTTTTTGAGCTTTCGCCAAATTGCCGCTTCGGAGGTTCCTGTCTGCATCGCGACGAACCCGGCTGTGCCGTCAAACAGGCCATAAAAGAAGAGCGCGTCAGCGAATTGCGCTACCTCAACTACCTCAGCCTGCTCGAAGAAGTAGAAAGCCAAAATTACTGGGAAAGGAGGAAGGACTATTGAGCCTGAGACTCCTTGTTCATGCGGTCAATCAAGCGGCCCGTGATGCGCAGGAAATTCATCTCGGTAATAATGCCTACCAGTTCACCGGCCTTGGTAACCACGGGCAGGCAGCCAATTTTCTTATCCCGCATAATATCCATGGCCTCCACCACTGACTGCTCCGGCAAAATGGTGATGGGATCTTCGATCATGATGTCCTTGACGTAGCAGTTTTTCTTCTTTTTTTTCAGGGCGCCATTTTTTGAAAAATAGCGCAGCAAGAGGCGGGAAGTTATCAGGCCGGCCAAGTGGCCTTTGCTGTCTTCCACAGGCAGATATCGAATTTTTCGCCAATCCATCAACTCTGCCACAAACTCCACCAGGTCATCAGGCTGCACGGTATAAAGGTCGGTTTCCATAAACTCTTCCACCAGCAGGTCCTGAGGGTGGTACTCCGGCAAGTCGGAAGGCCGGGGCATTTCCCACTCGTGTACGGGTACGTCTTTCCACTGGTTTTTAATCACGCCTGCTGTAATGGTAGCCAGGGCTTCATCAGAAGAGATTTTTTGCTTCAGATCGGTATAGGCCCGCAATTGCCAGCGGGCGCCGGTCATGTGGCTATCCACGCGGGCGCGAATAATGCCGAGGTATTTATCCATATCGGCCTTCTTGACCTTTTGCTTCTTCAGGCCCTTTTCTGCAATGGGCAGCAGGACATCGCCGATCAACTCCACGGCGCTCAGTTTCTGCTCGTCAAACCAATTGAAGCGGGAATCAATGCCAAAGCGGGCAGCTTTGATAAAGTTGTCGCGCACATCGGCAAAAAGCAAATGCTCTCGCACATCCTCCACCTCATCAGCCAGGCCGACCATGGCGCCCAGCCAGAAGGCAGCATTGGCCACTTCGTCGAGTACGGTGGGGCCGGAGGGGAGCACGCGATTTTCGATGCGCAGATGAGGCTTGCCATTCTCACTGATACCATAGCAGGGCCGGTTCCAGCGATAGACCGTAGAGTTGTGTACCTGCAAGGCACGCAGCTTTGGCACCTTTTCCTCCGCGATCATTTCCAGGGCATTTTCGGTAATGTCTGCTGCCAGCAAAACGCGGAAACGGGCGATGTCTTCGCGATAAATTTCGAGTATGGAGTGATGCAGCCAGTCTTTGCCAAAATGCACGCGCGGGCTGCGCTCGCGCATGTGTTCATGCGTACTGCGCGTATCTAAGGCCTGTTGGAACATGGCGATGCGGCTCTCGTGCCACAGCCTTTTCCCAAACACCAGCGGCGAGTTGGCAGCCACAGCCATCACCGGTGCTGCCAGTACCTGGGCGATGTTGTACATCTTGACAAAATCTTTGGGCGATACTTGCAGATGTACCTGGAAGCTCGTATTCGCCGCCTCCAGCATGGGGGAGTCGTGCTTCAGCAAAAGCTCATCTATGCCCGTCAAACGCAACTCATAAGCCGGCCCCAGCAATTGCTCGTTGATGGCATCCATCAAAGCGCGATAGCGCTTGCGGGGCGTCAGATTGTGCAGGCCCAAGTCGGATTTGCGCAAGGTCGGCAAAATGCCCGTCAGAATGACTTCCGCTCCCAGCTTATGCACTTTTTTGCGGATTTTTTCCAGCTTCTCCCGATTCTCTGCCTCCAACTTACTGAGGCAGTCTCCTTTGAAAAGGCGCGGCTCCAGATTGGTCTCCAAGTTGAATTTGGCCAGCTCGGTTTCCACCCAATCGTATTCCTTCATGCTGTTCAGAGCCTCATCGGCAATGGTCGCAGGCTTGTAATTCTTCACATTGACCAGGCACATTTCCTGCTCTGCCCCTATCCGGCTTACACCGCTCTCAAACCAGTCGTTTTCAAGCATGTATTCCAAAGCGCGAATGTCGTCCAAAAGCCGCTGCACAAAACGGCTCATCTGGCGCTTGTCTTTTAACTTAGATACGCGTTGCTCTCCCATGTTTTTCGTTTTGGAGTTATTTTTTACCGCTATTCACTCGTTCAACGGCTTGTTTAATCGTCAGGACTTTCATTTTCCATATTTTGAATTCGTTG
>Ga0256832_1001390_pt1 | contig 16310 bp, 18 predicted proteins | sample 134614metaG_FD_190534 | JGI IMG/M metagenome (GOLD analysis project Ga0256832, IMG submission 190534) | Hydrothermal vent microbial communities from Lau Basin, Pacific Ocean - 134-614 | ecosystem: Environmental > Aquatic > Marine > Hydrothermal vents | place: Pacific Ocean: Lau Basin | collected...
ACTTGTCAGAACGCCCTCTTTAAATACCAATCCCACATTTATTTCCTGTCTCAGGGACCTGGTGCAGGGCTGCAAGTAACAGGGCAGGAGGCAACTTTAACTCCTAGGAGGCATATTCATGATTTCGCCACATATATTCAGGGAGTACGACATAAGGGGCGTTGTGGATGAGGATCTTACAGAAGAGGCTGTCCAGGAAATAGGAAGGGCCTTTGGCACAAAACTTAAAAGGCAGGGAGGAAACGTAATCACCTCCGGAAGGGACGGACGCCTTCATTCAAAAAGGCTCCAGGATGCCCTTATAAAGGGGCTTGTTTCCACAGGAGTCAAGGTGATTGACATTGGTGAATGCCCAACTCCTGTTCTCTATTTTTCCATATTCCGGCTAAAGACAGACGGCGGCATACAGATAACAGGCAGCCACAATCCGCCAGACTTTAATGGCCTGAAGATGTGCATGGGAAGCTCAACAATCCATGGAGAAGAGATACAGGAACTAAAGGGAATAATAGATAAGGGGGATTTTGAAGAAGGTGAAGGAAGAGAAGAAAAGTACGAAATAATAATGGATTATCTATCATATTTAAAAGATAGTATTAAGATTGAAAGGCCTCTCAAGGTGGTTCTTGACTGTGGAAATGGGGTTTCCGCCCTTGTTGCCCCGGCTGCCTTTTCCCAGGCAGGGTGCCAGGTGGAAAGCCTCTACTGCCAGGTTGACGGCACCTTTCCAAACCACCATCCTGACCCGACAGTTCTTGAAAACCTTGAGGATCTTAAGAAAACGGTACTTGAGACTGGAGCGGACCTTGGAATCGCCTTTGACGGGGATGGTGACAGGGTAGGGGTGGTGGATGAAAAGGCCAATATAATCTTTGGGGATAAGATACTCCTGCTCCTTGCAAGAAGCCTACTGAGGGACCATCCAGGAGCAGCCATAATTGGAGAGGTAAAATGCTCTCACATACTCTACCAGGACATTGAAAAGCACGGAGGAAGGCCAATCATGTGGAAGACCGGCCACTCCCTTATCAAGCAGAAAATGAAGGACACTGGTGCGCTCCTTGCCGGGGAGATGAGCGGGCACATCTTCTTTGCAGACCGCTTCTTCGGCTTTGATGATGCCACCTATGCGGCCCTTCGTTTGTGCGAGTTGCTGGCCCGTGAAAAAGCTCCCCTTTCTGCCCTCCTTAAGGACGTTCCAGAGACCGTTTCCACTCCTGAAATAAGAATAGACTGTCCGGAAGAGCAAAAATTTCCTCTGGTGGAAATGGTAAAGCGTGCACTTTCAGATGAAGGATACCAAATCATAGATGTTGACGGGGTACGGGTGGTCTTTGATGACGGCTGGGGGCTTATCAGGGCCTCCAATACACAGCCAGTTCTTGTCTTAAGGTTTGAGGCCAACTCTTCAAGGAGGCTTGAAGAGATACGCAGTCTCATTGAAGAAAGGCTCAAGGAGGCAAAGAGGTCCCTTGGCGAGAAGCAAAAAGGGTAAATCTCCCGCCCATGCTGGCCAGATCTTTGGCTCAATAGTTCCAGGAAGACGGTGGCAGGTCTATCTCCCGCGCCGCATAATATGGCATAAGTGGGAGGAAATAGTTGGTGTGCCTGTGGCCTCAACTTCCTGGCCCTGGTATTTCAGGGACCTTGACACCCTCGTTATCGCGGTTTCAGACAGCATCTGGATGCAGCAGCTTTCCTTTGAATCAAGGGCTATTTTGGAAAGGATAAACAGGCTTCTTCCTGAGCATTCAAGGCTTTCAAGGCTTAGGTTCCAGGCTGCGGATGTGGAGCAGGTAAGGGCCTTGAGCAGGCCTTTCTCTCTAAAAAAAGAAAAGGGAACAGATGCGAAGAAAAAAACGGAAAATGCCAAAAAAGAGATACCCCAGGAGGGGCTCGAGCTTCTTGATGAAATAGACGACAAAGAGCTCAAAGAGAGCCTCTTAAATATATTTTTAAACCTTCAAGACAATCGCGAGAAAAATTAAGGAATTCAGGGGATGAAGGCGATTAACGTAGCACCTTAAAAAAAATCACCTGGAAACTTGCCCTGATCTTTCCGTGAATTTCCCTGTAAAGACTTTCAGCCTCAGCTATTTTGCCCCTTGGGTAAAGGAGCACACCCTTTTTGCTCCTGGCAGTTGTACCTGTCCTTTTAAGGGAAAGAAGGAGTTCTAAAAGGTCTTTATACTCCCTTTTGATGGTTATCTCCTCTGTTTCCATGCTTCTCACTCTGCCGCTGAGAATTGATTCCACCTCATGTCTTGTAGGAAATTCAGAGGGAGGAAGCATAAATTCCCTTTGCGGGTAAAGCTCCTTTAGAACCTCTTTAAGTTCGACGAGGGTGGAACTTCCAAATACGGAGCAGACCATATACCCTTCAGGCCTTAGGTGATTTGAAACCATATTCAAAATAGAGGCGCCAAAGTCTTCAAACCAGTGCATGCAGCTTGATGAGACAATTAGATGAAATCTTTTGTCCCTTTTGAGACCAAGCCTTTCACCGTCGCAACACAAAAAAGTGCACTCACATGAGCTGTGTGCCAGGGCCTTTTTTGCCTGAAGCAACATGTTAAAGGAGATGTCAAGTGCCAGGAGCCTTCTGATATCCACCTTATCTATAAGCATCCTGGTAAATGCCCCTGTTCCGCATCCAATTTCCAGTGCGTCGTCAAACCCTTTATCAGGCACTAGCTTAAGAAGGTGGCTGTTCACCTGTCTTTGCACAAGGCTGAAATCATCATAGGTGGATGAAGCCCTGGAAAATGCACTCTTTAGTGCTTTTTTAGAAACTGTTGACTGCTTCATAAAAGCCCTTTTCCAGAAAGGGAAGGTGACCGCATGGAAGTATCAGCTTTTTTTGGCCCTTTTGAGGTAAAATATCGACAGCTTCCTCAACCGGGCATATGGGATCATTTTCCCCATATATTACAAGCACGTTTTTGATTAAAGGCATGGCAGAACAGTCCTTTTCAAGATGCCTAAGGCCCTGTTCAAGCTCAATGGTGCTCCAAAAGGCCATGCATCTCTTTTCATGGTGCCTTTTAAATTGCTTGTAGGCTAGCCTATCCCCATGAAAGAGGGTGAAGTAAAAGCCCTTAAGGGCCCTTTCCCTGTCCCTTTTGAGCTCTTCCATCTTGTTGTCAATAATCTTTTTTGGGAAAAAAGGACACATCGAGACAAGAAATACTTTGTCAAAAAGCTCAGGATCAGACTCTGCCATGTCCCTTGCAATCCTTGCCCCAAGGGACCAGCCAAGTACGTTGATCCTTTTGGGGCCCCTTTCCCTGAGAAAATTCCTGACCTGGAGAAGTGGATCAAAAAGGGGCCTTTTAGGCAAAAGAAGATCAAAGTCAAGGGCATCAAGGCGGAAGATAAGAGGGTCAAATCCCCATCCGGAAAGGATCAGAAGGGGCCTTTTACATCCTTTATCAACAAAGGAAATCAACTCTTTTTTCTTCCCTTAAAAAAATCTCTAAGGGCCTTCTTTAGGCTTTCGATATCCTTTTCATCCATTGCGTTAGAAAGGGAAAACCTGATTCTTGGAGAGTCCTTTGGAACCGTTGGCGGGCGGATTGCCCTTGCAAGGATACCCCTGTCCTTAAGGAATGCCTCAAGTTCAAGCACCTCTTGAACACTGTTCAAGATGAGTGGAACAATCTGTGAATCCCCACCCGTCCTGAGGCCAAGCTCTTTAACCAGGAAGTCTCTAAGGTCCTTAGCGCATAAAAGGAGCCCTTTCCTTTCATTTTCTAGATCTGGCAAAAGTTCAAGGGCCTTGAGATTTGCTGCAAGACTTGCCGGGGGCAGGGCAGTGGAGTAGATGAGACCTCGGGCCTTGTTTATTAGATAATCACAAAAGGCCTTGGTGGTTGCACAAAATGCCCCGTAGCCTCCAAGTGCCTTTCCGAATGTACCAATGATGATATCAGGCCTTGGCGCATCTCTTTGCCCTATTATCCCTTCTCCATTTTCCCCAAATACCCCCACTGCATGGGCCTCATCGGCAAGAAGCATGGCATCATGTTGCCTTGCCAGGCGCAGAACTTCAGAAACAGGCCCTATGTCACCGTCCATGGAATAGATGGTTTCCATACAGATGAGTACTTTTTTGTAGCTGGCCCTTTTTTGTTCAAGGATCTCTTTAAGGGATGAAAGATCATTATGGGCAAAGCGGATAATTCTTGCCCTCGAAAGGAGCGCCCCGTCCACAATGCTTGCGTGACACAGTCTGTCAAGTAGCACAAGGTCACCAGGGCCTGTCAGTGTGCTTATAATGGAAAGGTTGCAAAGGTATCCGCTTCCAAAGACAATTGCGGCCTCTGTGCCCTTTAATTTGGAGACGGCATCTTCAAGTTCCGTGTAGAGGCGGATATTGCCGCTCATGAGTCTTGAGGCCCTAGAGCCGACTCCGTATTCATCAATGGCCCTTTTGGCCGCCTCTTTGATCTTTGGATGATGGCTGAGGCCCAGGTAGTCGTTGGATGAAAAATCAAGACAGGCCCTTCCATTCACCTCTACGATTCCTTTTCCAAGGGGAGTGGTGGTTATGAGCTTTCGTAAAAGGCCCTTTTCCTTAAGGCCTTGCAGTTCATTAAAAGGCCAGGACTTCATTTTGTATCTGGCTGAACGCGCCTTTCAAGGTCTGAAAGGATCTCTTCAATGCTCTTAGTTGTGTCAAGTTCTATTACTTTATGGGCCTCTGATCCATCTGGAGGCACAAAGATTGTTTTTTGTTTCTGATATATCTCCTGACGGCCGTCAGAAACCTCCCCACTGGCCTTGAGGCGTCTTTTCATGCGTTCAAGGGCAACCTCCTCGGGGCAGGTGCAGTGAATGAATACAAGATTTGCCCCGCATGAGCCGGCAAGCTCACGCACCCTCTTTCTCTTTTCAGGGTCTATATAGGTGGCATCAAGGATTACGCTCTTTCCAAGGACAAGCCTTTCTCCTGCAAGCCTTGAAAGGGCCCTGTAGGTCTTTTTTGTAAACTCCTTTGAGTATATTCCCTTTCCAAAGGGCTCAAGCCGTTTTTCCTCTGCGGGGATTCCGCTTACATACTCCTTTCTGACATAATCAGAGTTAAAGACCTCCATATCCCTCTTTTTGGCAAAGGCCCTTGCAATTGTGGACTTTCCCGTTCCTGAAAGGCCCATAAATACAAACAGTGTGGGCTTTTCCTTTACGCCTCCAGCATATCTCAAGGCCAGTTGAAAGTACCTTTTTGCCATCTCAAGGGAGAGGTTTCTTGTCTTCTCATCAACCTCTGGAGAGGCCCATGTAAAACAGCCTATCTTGCCCCTGACATATGCCCGATAGCACCTATAGAAATCAAGGAGCCTTAATAGCTCGTTATCTCCACTTTTTTGCCTGAAAAGCTCTATGAAATAGGCGGAAAGATCACAAAGGCCAAGAAAGTCAAGGTCCATTGAAAGAAATGAGACGTCTGCAACAACGTCTCCATATCTGAACCTTTCGTTGAACTCTATGCAGTCAAAAATGTAGATCTTGTCCTGTTTTCTATCAAAACAGATGTTTGCAGAGTATAGGTCCCCGTGGCCTTCTACCACCCAGCCCCCTTTTTGTCTTTGTTCAAAAAGGGCCTCTTCCTTTTCCAAAAAGGACAGAGTGAACCTTCTTATTTCCTCGAATGTCTCCCTTGGAAAGACCTTTCCAGCAAAGTCTTCCGTCTGGGTAAAGTTCTCAACGCAGTTTTCCCTGACAACATCTATCCCTCCAAGCCAGAGCTTATCTTCTGGAGCCTTTGCCCTTTGGTAAAAAGGCACAAGAATTTCACAGATGTTTTCAATGTCCCTCTTTTCTATCTCATCCCTTTTAATAAGGGCAGACATGAGCCCATCGTCAGGCATGCGCTTCATCTTTACTGCCCACTCAACTGCCTCCCCAGGCGCCTCTACCCTGTAATGTCCCTTATCCTTTCCTATGGGAACAACATCCAGATATATTTCCGGGCACAGCCTTTTGTTGAGCCTTATCTCCTCGCAGCAAAAAAACCTCCTCTTTTCCAGGGTGGTAAAGTCCAGAAAGCCAAAATCCACTGGCTTTTTCACCTTGTAAACCACATCTCCTGCCAGAAATACCCAGGACAGGTGAGTCTGAATAAGTTTTACGTCTTGGGGCCTGTTTGGATATGTGGACGGATCCATGAGATCCTTGAGCCAGGGTGGATTAATGTTTTCCATAGGGCTTTGCTCCTTATTAAGGGATATTTTGAAAAGGCAACCTTAATAAAGCCAAAGGAGGGCCAAAGTCAACTGTGGAAAGTGGTGCCACTTAAAAAATCAAGCCATCCCCTGTCTTTGCCTTTATTTTGCAGGTATATTAGAATATTAACAAACCAGACATCCTGCTAATGGATACCTTTGACAAATCAAATTTTATGCAAACCTGACAGGAAAGGGGAGAAGTTTACCAATGGGAGAGATTAAAAGCGCCCTTGAAATAGCACTAGAAAAGGCAGACAGGCTTGGCAAACTTTCAAAGGAGGAGTTGGAGGCCCAAAAATGGGAAGAAGAGGGAAAGAAAAGGGCGGCCGCCTTTTTGAAGGGCAAGTTCGATTCCTTCCAGGAGGGGCTTTCTGACATCCCTCCTGAGTTCATCCAGACGGTTCTTAAAGGCGCAACCGAGGTTCTACTTAGAAATGTCACTCTTCCCAGGGAAAAGGAGCACTGGGATACCATCCAGCAGGCATTCAAGGGACTCAGGGAGATAAAAGGAAGCATTGCCGAGCAGATAATACCCCAGATGGAATACCTCCTTAAGAATTACGAACAGACACTTCAAAATTACAAGCAACAGTTCCAGCAGCAGCTAAAGGCATCCCTCGGTTCCAAGGGGCAGGGGGGGATGATGGCCATGACTCCAGAGGAGATGAACGCCCTGGCTTCCATGCAGGATGAGTGGAACAAGATCTCTGCTGAGATATCAAGTCAGTTTGAAAAACAACTGGAGCCCTTGAAAACCTATTTGAAATAACCTGCATTAATCTATTTAATGGACCAAAATGCCCTTAAACGGCTTCTAAAACGCCTTCAAAAAGGCGAAATTGGCATTGATGATGCCCTTGAGGCCCTAAGTCGACTCCCCTACGAAGGAATAGATAACATACTTTTTGACCACCACAGAGAGGTGAGAAAGGGCCTTCCAGAGATCGTTTATGGCCCCGGAAAAGACAGAGAGCAACTCTTAGAGCTGGCAAAGAGGTTCACCCAAAAGGGTATGCCCTTTCTGGTCACAAGGCTTGATGTAGATAAGGCAGAATTTTTGATAAAAAAGTTTTCGAGCCTTAGGTATGACGCCATTTCCAGGTGCCTTTCATATCTGCCTGAAGAAAGTGAAGGGAAAGACCTGAGGAATGGCGTGTTGATAGTTACTGCCGGAACTGCTGACCTTCCCGTGGCCAGAGAGGCAAGGGTGTGTTTGAAGATTTCAGGTGTCAGCTGCGAAATACTTTCAGATGTTGGGGTTGCAGGCATCCACAGGATGTTTGATCACCTGGACACGCTTCGTAAGGCAAAGGTCATTATTGCAGTTGCCGGCATGGAAGGGGCCTTGCCTAGCGTAATTGCCGGCATTGTAAGGGCCCCTGTAATTGCCGTTCCTACAAGCACAGGCTATGGGTCAAACCTGGGAGGCATTGCCCCCCTTCTTGCCATGCTAAATTCCTGCGCACCTGGCATAGGCGTTGTAAACATTGATAACGGAGTGGGAGCAGCCCTTTTGGCCGCATCCATCATGAATACTTTTAGGGACTGACCCAGGTGTCGCGCCGGTATTGATAAAAAGATGGTATAACTATTTTGATTCCTCGGCAGGTGGCAAAAGCCCCTTGGCCCTTAGTTTCATTCTCTTTTTCCTGCGTCTCCTCCTTCTTTCGATCTCCCTTTCCCTTTCTCTCTTTTTGTGTTTTGCCATAAGACCTCCTTACTTAAGAGTGAATTGTTGATAAATTTTGGTTTAATCCTTTTTAATCTTTTAAGGTTGCCCTGTAAACCATCCATGAGGAGGCAAACACGCTTTTTTCATTGAAATGATGATTTTACTACCATATTATAGAATCCGTTGTGCAACAGCCCAAATGGTGCCAATCAAGGAGACAGGTGAGTAAAAGTGAAGGTCAAGAACTGGATGAACAAAAATGTGGTCACAATTTCTCCTGATGCAGATCTCAGAAACGCCATTGAGATAATGCATCGTCATTCCATAAGGCATCTGCCAGTTGTAGATGGGGACAGGATGCTTGGTTTTGTAACCGAAAGCAATTTAAGGCAATACCTGCTTACTGACATGTTGAATGAACTGACCACTTCTGATGTCATGATAATAAATCCAATCACCGTTGATTCCAATGCCAGTATAGACTATGCGGCACGCCTGATTCATGAATACAAGATAGGCGGACTTCCGGTTCTTGATAAAAGAAAGCTTGTGGGAATAATCACAATCACTGATATCCTTGGGGCCTTTATAGAACTTTTGGGGCTCCTGGAAGAGAGCACCAGGCTGGACGTGCTGCTTAATGAAAAGAAGGGTAGCATTGACGACATTTTAAAGCTCATTAAAGAGATGGGCAGCAAGATCATAAGTGTTGGGGTGGACACCCAATCTTCCAGAAAGAAGGTCTATTACATAAGGCTCAAGAAGACCGATGTCAAACCAATAATTCAGAAAATAGAACAAAGCGGCCACAAGGTCCTGGCCCTCATGGAGTAATAACGGGAAAGAAAAAACCATGCCCAATTTTCAAGTCAACAAGAGCTTTCAAGAGATAAATCAGAAGATCAAAGAGGGTAAGGCAGTAGTTGTCACTGCCGAGGAAATGGTGGGAATAGTCCGCAAAAAGGGGGCAGTCAAGGCGGCCAGGGAGGTTGACGTGGTGACAACCGGGACCTTCTCGCCCATGTGTTCCTCCGGGGCCTTCATAAATATAGGACACACAAAGCCAGGGATAAAGGCAGCGAAGGTCTGGCTGAACGGGGTGCCCACCTATGCTGGCCTTGCAGCCGTTGATGCCTACATAGGCGCTACGGAACCTCGGGAGGATGACCCCCTCAACAAGATATATCCAGGTGAGTTTCTTTACGGCGGAGGCCATGTGATTCATGACCTTGTTGCAGGAAGGAGCATTCATCTTAGGGCCGAGGCCTACGGAACCCACTGCTACCCCAAAAGGCGCGTTGAAAAGAAGGTCTGTCTCAAGGACTTTCCATTTGCCCAACTATGTAACCCCAGAAACAGCTATCAGAATTACAACTGCGCCATTAACCTCACCAACAAAACGGTCTTTACCTACATGGGGACATTGAAACCACGAATGGGAAATGCCAATTACTGCACTGCAGGACAGCTTAGCCCCCTTTTTAATGATCCCTTTTACAAGACCATTGGCATTGGGACACGAATATTTCTTGGAGGCGGCATGGGTTATGTGGTAGGACCAGGGACCCAGCACAATCCGGATGTGCCACGAACGGAAAAGGGAATGCCCAAAAGGCCTGCTGGGACCCTTATGGTCACAGGTGACCTTAAGCAGATGTCACCGAGATGGCTGGTGGGTGTAAGCCTTCTGGGTTACGGCTGTTCTTTGGCAGTTGGCCTTGGTGTCCCCATTCCAGTCCTTAACGAGGAGATGGCACAATACACAGGCGTAGGGGACGACGAAATCGTAACGCAGGTAGTGGATTATGGGGCCGCTTACCCCAAAGGGGAGGGCGAATCAATAAGGGAAGTTACCTATGCCGAGCTCAAAAGCGGTGAGATAGAGATAAATGGAAAGAGGGTAAAAACCGCACCTCTATCAAGCTACATGAGGGCTAGGGAGATTGCCACGATCCTGAAAAAATGGATTGAAGACGGCAGGTTCCTTCTTGGAGAACCACAGGACAGGCTGCCTTCATGAGATAATGCCTTGAAGGAAAGGCTTTTAAGGCTAAAGGCGTTTTGGGAGAGGTTGTCCTGCCCCTTTGCAATTGGCTTTTCAGGCGGGGTAGACAGTGCCTTTGTCCTTGCATCTGCAAAAAGGTGGGCATGTGTTCCAATCTATCCGGTTCTGGCTGTCTCTTGCCTCCTGCCTCCCTTTGCCATAGAAAATGCACAAAAGATTTCAGAAGAGGTTGGGATTCCGCTTATCCGCTTTAACTGGCACCCCCTTGCCATTGATGAGATAGCCAGAAACGACCGTTTACGTTGCTACTTCTGCAAAAAGAACATGTACAGTTTACTAAAAGAAAAGGTCAGAAAAATAGATGGTGAATGTCGTCTCATCTTGGACGGTACCCAGTTTGATGACCTTTTCCGGGAGAGGCCTGGGCTTTTCGCATTGCAGGAACTTAGGGTACAGACGCCTCTTGCTGATTACGGTTTTAGAAAGACAGAGATAAGATCATATCTAAAGGAATGGGGGTACAGCTTCTGGAATATTCCTTCAGAATCCTGCCTTGCAACCAAACTGGAAAGGGGTGAAAGGTTGACCCAACAAAGACTGACGGCCCTTTATTTTGGGCTTGAGACAGGAAAAACACCCTTTTGTTAATTTTTTGAGGTTTTTTTTTGTTTTTTTATAAAAAAGCACTTGCCTTTTGCCCTCTTTTCCATAAGATAATGAAAACATGCTCATATTTGGGCAAAAATTTAATATCGGGAGGGCCTTCATGAATAAATCACAGTTGGTTGAACAGATGGCTACAGGAGCTGGAATTTCCAAGGCTGCTGCAGAAAGGGCGCTTAACGCCTTTATGGATGCAGTCATGGATGCCGTAAGTTCTGGGGACAAGGTTACACTGGTGGGTTTTGGAACTTTCTACGTAACTAAAAGAAAGGCCAGAACAGGCCGGAATCCACAGACAGGGAAGAAGATGAAGATTCCTGCCAAGAAGGTGGTAAAATTTCGTCCTGGCTCCCGTTTGTCAGAAGCCGTAAAGTAAGACCTTGCCCCAGCAAATTTTTAGCCGGCTTGTGCCGGCTTTTTTTATGCAATTTATCAAGGCCATTGAAGATTCATCTTATCCTTTTAAACCCTGCAATTTTGTATTAGTTTTTTTATTGATTTAGACAACCTGATATTTATTAAGTTGGCAGGAGTGAGATAGTTAAAAATGATAATAATAATGAAGCCTGATGTGGACCCTTCTGGTCCTGAGGTACAAAAGCTGTTGGATTTTCTTTCCCAATTTGAAGACATTCAGACGAGGTCTTCAGGTGTACGCGGTGCCCACCGTGTTGTTAATGAGATATATCTCATAGGACCAACCCACCATATCCCCTCAGAGGTCATAGAAAGAATGCCAGGAGTGGAAAAGGTGGTAAGGGTTTCCAGCAAGTACCGACAGATAGGCAGACATGGTGGACAGGTGGATGATGTTGGTTTTGTTTACAACACAGTAGAGTTCAGCCAGCAAAACTTTAACTGTTTTATAGGTCCGTGTGCAGTGGATACACCGGACAATGTGGAAACCATCTTTAGAAATATGAAACGCACAGGCCTTAAGACCGCTCGCATGGGTGTATACAAGCCGAGGACAAGTCCCTACGATTTCCAAGGACATGGCAAGGCGTGCCTGCCGTGGCTGTTTGAGCTTGCTGGCAAGTACGATATCAAGGTTATTGCCATGGAGGTGTTAAAGGAGATACACATCGAGGAAATATACGAAGCATTGGAGGATGCAGGAAGGCCCACCGGTGTGATGCTCCAAATCGGAACAAGAAACGCCCAGAATTTTGAGCTGCTAAAGGCGGCCGGCTCTCAGCAGGAATTCCCTGTGTTGTACAAAAGGGGTATGGGGCTGAGCCTTGAAGACTCCTTGAATGCCTGCGAATACATTGCAAGTGAGGGAAACAGGAACATTGTATTTTGCCTAAGGGGTGTCCAATCCAGACTTGGCGACCCCCACAGGAACCTGGTGGATTTTGCCCACGTACCTGTTGTAAAGAGGCTTACCAGGCTGCCGGTGTGCATTGATCCGACACACTCGGTGGGCAGCAAGGACAGGGCCCCGGATGGAATCTTTGACATATTTCACGTAACTGCCCAGGGACTAATAGCTGGAGCCAACATGGTGCTCACGGAATTTCACCCCCGTCCTGAGATGGCCCTCTGCGATGGCCATCAGGCCCTTACTATGCCGGAACTGGATTACTACCTGGCGGATATAGAAACGGTGAGAAGGTGCTACAAAGAACGGCTTGAGCTTGCCCAGCAGGCGCTATTTAAGAAATGGCACGCACCTGGGCAGGAGGCATAGAGGAAATGAAAATTCACTACCTTATGCATGTGCCATTTGAGGGCCCTCAGGCAATAAGCACCTGGGCCAAGACCAGGGGCCATGAAGAAACTTATACCAGGCTTTACGAAAACGAATCCTTGCCGAATTCAGACGATTTTGATCTCTTAGTAATCATGGGCGGCCCAATGGGTGTCCATGACGAAGATGAATACCCCTGGCTTAGGGATGAAAAGGCGTTAATAAAGGATACGATTGAAAAAAATGGTGCAGCCATTGGGATTTGTCTCGGTGCACAGCTTCTGGCAGAGGCCCTGGGTGCAGGTGTACACAAGAATCTTTACAAGGAAATTGGATTTTTTCCCGTCTCTTTGACACCCCTTGGCTGGGATTCTCCCATCTTTGGCAGGATGCCAGCAACATTTGAGGCCCTTCACTGGCATGGGGACACCTTTGACATTCCAAAGGGCGCACTCCACATTGCCAGTTCCTCAGGTTGCGCAAACCAGGCCTTTGTTTTTGAAAACAGGATAGTGGGATTTCAATTTCACATAGAAAGCACCAGAGAGGGTCTTGAAAATCTCGTGCGGCACTGTGGCGATGAAATGCTGGAAGAAGGTGAGTATATACAAAGACCTGAAGTCGTCCTGGATGAGGTCCACGATTTCGATGCCATGAACCAGGTTCTCTTTACGTTTCTGGATGACTTTACAGAATATTTGATTTCCAAGGGTATAATCAAATAGATGGCTGCCTTTCTCGAAGACAGGGTGGAAGAGCTGCTTGCAAAGGGCTACACCAAGGAGAAGATAAGAAATCTTTTAAAAAAGGATGATAAAGACGGGGAGCTGGATTTTTATCTGAAGAACATCTCCTACCCCGAAGACAGGGTCAGATACCAGTTCGTAAATCTTTCCCTTTTTTTCATACTGCTTTTTATCACCATCAAGAAACTCTACTTTGCCCTGTCCTTTGGACAGTTAAGCATAGTCATGCTGCTAGCCATGGTTGTTCCCACTGTGAATATTTACATACTTAGGGAAATCATGCGTTACAGGCGCACAGGCTATCTCTTCTGCCTGGTGCTTTCGGCCCTTTCCCTGGTAAATGCCGAGAACAGGGCATTTCCTGAAATCGTTCTCGTCCCGGCAATGGTATTTCTGTCAGGTTTTCTGTTCGCAAAGCTCTTTTGGCAATATGAGAAAAAGGACGGGAAAAATGGGAACAAAGAGGGCAGAAAGTCTCCCGCTTAAGATCAAGTGGTTTTAATTCCCCTCAGTGTCACCTTAAGGGCCTTAAGGGGGTGTTTGACCGTATCCACAACGGCTGTAGGTTCGTATCCGCAGTGGACCATACAGTTTTCACACCTTGGATCCCGCCCCCTTCCGTACCGGCTCCAGTTGGTTTTTTCAATGAGTTCCCTGTAAGTGGGAACGTATCCATCGTTTAAGAGATAGCAGGGCCATTGCCAGCCAAACATATTTCTTGTGGGGTTGCCCCAAGGGGTGCACTGATAATCCTGGTTGCCAGCAAGAAAATCAAGATAGAGGATACTGTGGTTGAATTTCCATTTCTTTTTCTTACGCCTCTGGATGTCAAAGATGCCGCGGAAAAGCTCAATTGTTGTCTGTCTTGTAAGGAAGTTGTCCTGAGCCTTTGCCTTTTCATAGCTGAATCCAGCAGAAATTGTCATGGCCTCCACATTCAGGCCGGTAACAAAGTCAAGAAATTTTTCGGCAGATTCGGGAGTCTCCCCGTAAAAAAAGGTGGTATTGGTGGTGACCCTGAAACCCTTAGAGAGCAGGAGCCTTATTGACTCCACTGCGGAATCAAAGGTGCCCTTGGCACCTACCAAGGAGTCGTGCCTTTCAGCCAGGCCGTCCAGATGGATATTGAATGTGAGATAAGAGGAAGGTGTGAAATCATCTATGCGTTTTTTGACCAAAAGTGCGTTGGTGCACAGGTAAACAAATTTTTTCCTATTGACTAGCTCTTTTACAATAAGATGTATTTCAGGATGAAGTAGGGGTTCTCCTCCGGGAATGGATACCACAGGTGCGCCGCACTCTTCCACTGCACGGATGCATTCCTCAACGGACATCCTCTTTTTTAAAATCTCTGGAGGGTAGGCTGTCTTTCCGCACCCCTTGCAGTTGAGGTTGCAGAGAAAAAGGGGTTCTAGCATGAGGACCAGGGGGAATTTATCGTTCCCTGAAATCATCTTTCGGGTTATGTAGCCTCCCAGTCGAAGCTGCTGGATAAGGGGTATGGACATCTTTGCTCCTGTAACTTTAATCTATGGGTGGGACCGAAATTGGACTGTTATCAACGCTTTCCGGATAGAATCTCGAATCCAGAAAACGCCTTATGGCCGCCTCTAGAATATCTAGTGGGACGAGGGTATCAAGACAGGGACCGTGAGGTCTCAAATTGAGTATGCCAAAGACAGGCAGTGGGTAGGTATCCTGTATGCCGCTGGCAAGGTCCCTTTGGCATGCAACTGCAAGTATGAGCCGTGGCCTTCTTTCCACAACGATTCTTCTTGCTATGGTACCTCCAGTGGCCACGGCAAGGTGTATGTCGTACTTGTCACTTAGTTCAAGAAGCCCTGCAATGGAACACTTGCCGCATCTTTTGCAGTTCCTCACGTTGTAGGTTAGCCTTATCTTGCACCTGCTGTTTTGGAGGCAGTGGGGCATAAGCATGAGCATCTCGTCCGGCTTATATGTTTTTGCTTCAGATAGGACCAGCTCATTGTTTACCCTTATGAAGGAGGATCGAATCTTGTTCTTGGATATTCCAAATAGTCTTCCAATGATTATCATCACTGGCAGAAAGAGCTTTACGCTGACCCCTCTCAGTTTCCTGAAAAAGGGAAGATACTTGCCAGTGGTGGCATTTAGAAGTAGCCCTATGGTTACCCACAAGACCAAGATAAGTAGTGTTCCAATAAAAAATGCGGCAACCCACTTGGCCCATGGGTGTATTGCATCAAAACCAAAGTATGGTATCACCCAGAGGGAAACGAGGAAAATACATATGAAAAGGCTGGTTACCGCAACAAGTCCAAGAAAGAGTCCCTTGGAACTGGTCTCTTCAGAACTTACGGCAATTTTTATGGGTTTTGCAGAAGACATAGTCTTGAACTAGCCTAATTAAAATCTGGAAACCTTGGAAGTTTAAACTGCATGGTTTCCTGTTTCCCATTTTGGGGTCGAACATCTAGCTCAAAGTGTTCTCCCAACATTCTTATGATGTCCTGCACAAGGACCTCCGGGGCAGATGCACCCGCTGTTATGCCAACAACGGACTTTCCGTCAAACCAGGCAAGATCTACATGATCTGCATTATCAACCAGGTAGGCATCAAGGCCCCTTGCGCTTCCCGTTTCCCTGAGCCTGTTTGAATTTGAACTGTTCTGGGAACCAACAACCAGCAGCATATCGACTTCCTCTGCAAGTTTTCTTACTGCATCCTGCCTGCTTTGGGTGGCATAACAGATGTCCTTGAGATCCGGTCCCTTTATGTTTGGAAACCTCCTGTTAAGCTCTTCTATAAGCTCGCGGGTGTCGTCTGTGCTGAGAGTGGTCTGGGTGACATAGGCCACTTTTTCAGGGTTTGCAAGCTCAAGGCTCCTTATATCCTCAATTGTAGAAACAACCACCACCTTGCCATCAACCCTTCCAAGGGTGCCTTCCACCTCAGGATGTCCATGATGGCCAATAATAATGATTTCATGCCCGCACTTATTGTACCGCATGGCCTGATGATGCACCTTTTTTACCAAGGGACACGTGGCATCAATAACCTTGAGACCTTTGTCCTTTGCCCTTTGTTCAACAGCCGTAGAGACACCGTGGGCACTGAAAATGGTAATGGATCCAGGAGGTATCTCATCAATATCTTCAACAAACCTGGCCCCAGCCCCTGTAAGGTTTTTTATTACGTGGGTATTATGGACTATTTCATGTAATACCCATACAGGCTTACCATAACGCTCAAGTGCCGTTTCAACTATCTTTATTGCCCTCTTTACCCCTGCACAAAAACCCCTGGGCTGGGCAAGAATGA
>Ga0256832_1001391_pt1 | contig 16308 bp, 9 predicted proteins | sample 134614metaG_FD_190534 | JGI IMG/M metagenome (GOLD analysis project Ga0256832, IMG submission 190534) | Hydrothermal vent microbial communities from Lau Basin, Pacific Ocean - 134-614 | ecosystem: Environmental > Aquatic > Marine > Hydrothermal vents | place: Pacific Ocean: Lau Basin | collected...
AAATCGGCGAAATTTTCTGATAAAACAATATTTTCTATAGTTTTTTCAGGTTTTTTAACCTTCCATAAATTTTCATTTTTTACAAAAGTATTTTCTAATCCGTACTTAAAAATTTCTTTAGATAATTCAATAATCTTTTTAGGATAAAAAACTATTTCTTTTCCTTTAAATATAAATTCACTATTTACTTTATGATTTTCAAGCCATTCAAATACTAACTTTTCTGCATTTTCTCTATTTCTTTGTTCTTCTGAAAAGTTATCTTTTTTAGCTGCTATTTTGCTTAAAGTTAAGAAGTGAATAAATTTATTAAATTTATCTTCTTCAAATGGTGTTTTGCCTATTATGTAAATGAAATTTTGATAATCCTTTATAGCAGATATCTTTTTTAATAAATCTTTCAATTGAACTTCTTCTGCCAACTTCAGTAAGGGAAAATAAATTATTTTTAACTCATATGGTTTATTTGCTTTTAAATTATCTAATCTATTTCGTAATTGTGATTCTCTAATGTTAGAAGGCATTATCTCAAATTTACTAATTCTGGTTCTTAATTCTGATTTAAGCTGTTCTTTTATAGGAACCTTATATTCAATTAACTTAGCTATACTTTCTGAATTATCGTATTGTTTTTGCAAGTTATTTTTTGTTTCTTCAAACTCCTCTGGTTTATAAGATGCAAATGTTTGAATAATGAATTCATCATTTGGAGATTTATAAACGATTCTTTCTTTATCTATAAAATCTAAAGTTTCTTTTAATTCCTTTTCAGAAATTACCCCTGCATAAATATTTTTTATAGTTTCTACAGAAGGAGATACTAATTTTTCACGTGTAACATAGTTTCTTAAAATGTTTAAAAGTAAAATTGATTTAAACACTGCTAAGTACTTACTATCTTTATCTTTAAATTTGTCTTTATTTGAATAATAAATATTTAATATATTCCTAACTCTCTCTGATTCTTCAAGTGTTTCAAATTGATTTTCAAAATAGTCCCACAAATAATCAACAGTTAGAAATATGTCTTCGATACTTTGTGGATGTTCATTTATAAATTTAATAAAACCTTTTTCTGAATCATTTAAAAATGTAAAAATACTCCTATCAGAGGAACCAATATGCCTCGCAATAAAAGTCAAGATATATCCTGTATATGGATGAATTGGAAAAATTTCTTTTAATTCTTTAGATATTTCAGGACTATCTATTTCGCGTATTATATTATCTATTACTTTCTCCACATCTAAAGATACATACTTATTAATTAATTCTTCGAATTTCTTTCTGTCTTTTATCTTAATTGCAGCTCTTATTAGATGATAAGATGTAATAGGATTCATAGTATATTCAAATACGTAAAATCTATCTAAAACATGTTCATAGTCCTCTTTCTTGATTTCAGATTGAAGAGGTTTTCGGTGGCTAATTAAGTATAGAAAAACATTATAATTTTCCGAAAGTTCTGCTATTTTTTGAAGTTCATTTAATATAGGACCTGAATTTTCTAAGTCTAAAACAGAAGTAAATTCATCCCAATAGATCATTAAGTGAGTAGCATGATTATTTGAAACTAAAAAATCATGGACATTTCTCAACCAATTTCCAATATTTTCAGAAAAAACAGAAATTCTTAATTCACTTGCTGCATTTTTTAATTTTTTTAAAATTTGAACATCTTTATTTTTTAGTTTAGAAACTAATTCTTCTTTATTTTTGACAAAAGCTTTTAATTCCGAATTATTGATTATTTTTTCAACATTTATAATTTCTTCTTCAATCTGTTGTAACCATTTTTCAAAATCAGATTCTATATTAATATCTATTCCTAATTGTTTAAGTTGATCCTTAACATTTTTTTCAATTACCCATTTAAATGTTTGATTATCCGTTATATCAGAAACTCCTTTTATTACAATTGGAAGAACATTATTACTTTTTCTAAACTGTTCTATTTTTATTTTTAAAACTTTGTCATCTATTTTCTCTAAATAATCTTCAATTTTATTAACAGCATCCCAAAGCAAATGTTTTATAACTGCTGTTGCATGACTTTTTCCAACACCATAAGTACCTTGCATCCAGAACGACTTTCTATAGGTTTCTCCTTTTAAAGTATCAAGAACTTTATTTAGAATTGCAAAAAAATTCTCATTTGGTATAAATTGTTTCCATTGCTCAGCATATTCCTCATCTAATAGATAAACAGGATGAAAATGTTTTTGAAAACCTATTATGTCCTTGTAAAGAAACTTTTCATCTTTCAATATATTAACCTCTTATTCTGAAATAATATCAATTAACTTATTTAAATTGACTTCTTTTTTTAAATGAATATTATCTAAATTTGCTTTCAAATCTACATTAATTAAATTAGAATATTTTTCTTGTAAGTATCTCAAGATATTTAAAAATTCATTCTTTGATATGCCAAATTCCCTGTAAATTCCATTAGTGACTTTTTCATTGTAAAATTCTGAAACTGTAAGATCATATTTATTATTTTGAAAAGCATACTTATATAAAGAATACAAAACAGCTTTTGGATCAACTTCGTTAGTTCCTATTTTTTCAACGTATCTCTGATTATTCTTCTTAGTAACTATGCCTATTTTAAATTCGGAACCTAAAGGGGAATTTTCAAAAGTATTTAGTAAAGAATTTAACCCACTCTCAATAGTTCTTGGTTTTAAGCTATTATCTTCATCTAAAATTAACTCTATAAGTTCACTTTTTGAAAAAGTTCTTCCCCAAGGTAAAGAAATATACCAACTAACTACACTTGAATTATAAGAAAGGTTTATCCACAATATTTGCCATACTAATTTTTCATATGATGAATAAACTTTGGAAAGTTCTGATCCTAAATGAGTAAGACTTATTTTTGATTTTTTCTTATCGGAATTCTCAATAATTTCAGCATCTTTTAACCAGGAAATAACAGCATCAACCTGTTTGTTTCCTAAATAATTTGAAGTTAACCAATTTTCAGGATCTTCGAAAAAATTATTTAACCATTCTTTTCTTAGACCAAAAGTAAGATATTTCCCAAAACCTTTTAATTTCATTGTAATCCCCTATAAATGACAAAATAAACAATTTTCCAAATTATCATTATTTTTATCTAAAATGTCTATTAGCTTGTTGGAATTTTTAACTTCATTTATATTATTTAATTCATTTTCTATACTTCTTATTTCTAAAACGGTTTTATAAATATTTTCTCTATTTTTAAAAAACTTGTAATTTTTGTTAGAAATCTCTTTTAATTCTTTTTCTATTTTATTTAAACTTTCAATATTTAAGCCTTTTTTTCTAAATAAATCAATTTCTCTTAAATATTTTGCTACATAACCATCTATAATCGTTTTTACGTGCTCAGGCTTTATTAGCTCATTTAAAGGTAAATCCTCAATCCAGGTAAATAAAGTTCTTGTTTTTTCATCTACTTTTTCATATTTCGCTGCTTCTTTATAAAGATTAGGATGCTTTCCATATAGACCTAACCATTCTATTTTTTGCTGAAAAAAACAGAAAAAACAACCACTTCTACTTCTCCATTCGTAATATTTTGGAAAACCTATTCCGCTTCTTTCTAAAATATTTTTAACATCTTTAAATTCTATTCCATGTTCCTTGAATGGATAAACAGGAATAATATAATCATCCCCTCCAGCTTTGAATCCTTCTCTATTTTCATCTGCTCTAATCCCTATATATAAATATACTTTTCCTTCGCCTTCTTTCTTAATTTTATCGGCTATATATTTTTTGAATACCTTGATTTTCATTTCTAAAGTGCACCAACGAGCCTGCCCTGAAGGTAAATAGTTTCCATAAATATTAAGCAAATCATCAAAACTATAAGGAGGTTTTAGTCGGATTATTTTCTTACCAAGAAAAGATTCTATCTTATTTAAATACTCATAAGTTTCCTTTAATTCTTTTTCTGTGTCAAAAAACACATACTCAATTTTTTCATGAATTTCAGGCAAATTATCCTTAATCCATAGTGCTAATGCTGTACTATCTTTTCCTCCAGACAAGCTTAAAACATGATATTCTTTCTTTGACATAAATATTAACCTTCTTTTAGATGTTTTAAAAAAGTATATTCTTTTGAAAATTTTACTATATTTTTTAATATACTATTATTTTTATCGGGTACCAAATTATTGTGTATTAATAAATATTCTAATAATAGATTTGTGTTTCCGATTAAAGGATTATCTGTATTGATTGTCAGTTTTAAATTTCCGCTTTCTACTTCAGTTTTCCACTTGTTTAAAATTGGATGATCTTTATAACTTCTAAGTCCAGATAAATATACATTTGATGTTGGACAAACCTCTATTACTATTTCCCTTTTAATAAGTTCTTCCATAACTATATCTTGTATCAGATTTAAAATTTCAACTTGTTCATCAAATGAAAAATTAGAATCTTCTTCAAAGATAGGAACTAATTTAACTTTTTGATTCATAAATAAATCACTTTTTTTAAAGTATTCAAAAATATTATTAAATACATTTATAAACAATTTTTCTGATTCTTCATGTTTCAAATTGCTTTTCGAGGCTTTTCTCCATAAATTTTCAAAATTATTACTGTTGCTTATATTAAAAGGATCATATCCTAAATTCTCATAAAATTTAGCTAAGAAAAACTGAAATTCATATTGATCTGTATAACTATAGTTAGGATTTCTAAAAAGATCCTCTAGTTCTTTTAACAAATTTTGGTTACCTACTATTGGTTTTTCTAAAAATCTAATTATTTCCATGTAAATCTTATCTTTAAACTCTATAAATTTTGTGGGATATTGTAGTGTTAGGTGATTTAACCACAGTAAATTAAAAAAGTAATAAATAGGATATACAGAAATTACTGTATACTTTAAAGAGTACCTGTCAACTAAAATTCCAGCAGCTAATCCATGACCAATTCTATCTCCCTGTCGTAAATCAAGAAAATATATAGCCTCATATATATGTTTTAGCCCTGTTATTATATCTACAAAGTCCTCTCCAGCATGAAAAGTAAAACCTAATTTTTTTTCTTTAAAAAAAGAAACATTATACTGGACAAAATGTCTCCAAAACTTAAACGCCGTTGCAAATACCCATGGAGGTGTCCATAATTCTATACTTGCAGCATCAATTCCAATAATATATCTTCCTAAATTTTCATCTTTTTTAAATACTTCACATATTTTTTTAGTTTCTTCAAAAATATTTTTATATAGCTTATTTATCTTCAAAAATTTTTTGTAACTTCCTGCCTTTTTATAATGTAAGATTATTCCATACTTTATGGATTTATCTTGCTTACGCCATTTATTTATATATATTTGTGACCATCTGCGTAACTGTTCCTTTTCTAATGATATTCTTATTTCATAACCTTTAGTATTTCGAAATGAACAAAAGAATTTCCTAAAAATATGCTGAGCTTTTTGAGCTTTTCGAATATCTAAACTTGAATACATTGTAAAAGCTTTTCTTATTGGAGAACGAAAGGATTCTTCAGAAAAAAATTTTAAGCCTTTATATGTAGTAGTATCTATACTAGATCTGTGTAAGTTATTTATTGCTAATATAAGATATGTATAAGCAATATAACTAATTATTTCCTCCTCTTTATATGAATGGTTTTTATCAAAAGATAAAATATAAGAAATGGCTTTACTTAGTAGGTCTTTATATGAAAAAAATTTTGTAAAATACTTTTCTTTTTTTATAATTTTTCTATTAAAGATTTTATAAAAATTTGGATAGTAATCTGATATTTCCAAGCAGTCCATATTTGAAATGTAAATCAAATCATTAATATAATCAACAATTTCAGTTTTCTTAGTATTTTTGCTGATTTTCTTCAAATTTTCTATTATTGGATCAATATTTTGAATTAAGAATTCTAATAAATCATTGAATCTTAGAGCTACTTCTCCATGTAAATGTGTTTCATAGGTTTCACCTAAAAAATTAGGAATATTATGAAAAGAAACTTCCTCATATATTTTAAAGTTAGGATATTTATTAAATAATAAATATGTAATAAACAATATATTTTGTTCTATATACGAAGTTACATTTTTGTATATTTCTATATCTTTAATTTTTTGATTTTTATCAAAAAGATTATTCGAAAGTTCTATCAAAGCTATTTTAAACTGAAAAATATAATCTCTAACATCTTTTATAGTAATAGAGTGTTGTAGAATATAATCTAAGTTTTCTCCAATATACGATGTTCTAAAAAAAGGTTCTAAATTTAAATTATTTTCTCTTTCTAAAATTACTCTACGAAAAATATCTTTATTTGTAAGTAGTGTCAAACAAGGTTCAAAAGGAATTAGCTTAGCTTTCATCATTTCTTTCTAACCTTTCGCTGAAAATTTTTATAAGATACTTATATTTATCTAATGTTGGTCTATAACCTTTTATTATAAGCTCGTCTATCTTACTCTTAATATCATTATATTCATCTTCACTTACTATTTCTTTAAACAAAATTTCAGGTAAAAACAGGGCATGAATTGGTAATAATAAATGTTTTTTATTTTTAAACTCCTCAAAAAATTCTTTTCCTTCTTTTTTCTTTGTAAACAGTTCATGATAATTCAAATAAGACAAGAAAAATGTTTTAAAAAATTTTTCAAATTCATTCAAAAAGTTTTCAATTTCTTTTTTTTGGATTCTATCTTTATTTATGATTTTACTTGCTATATCTTTAACTTCCTTTAAACTTTTTATTATTTGGTCATTAGTACTAAAAATATCTTTTATATTTTTCTCATTTGTATCTAAAACAGAATCAATATGATTTTGAACATTATTAAATAGTTTTTGAAATTTCATTATTTTTTAACAGTTTTTGTAATTTTTCAATACCACTAAAAATTAACCTAATTTTAGAAAATAAATTTCCTGCAGTAGATGTAGGTTTAGAGGAAATAAGAGATTCTATAATATTTAAATAAATAAACTCGTTAAGAATATACCCATAAGGAATTTTATTATGTAATTTTTGAACATAAAAAAACATTCTATCTATTTTTTCAGGAATTCTTTGAACTATATCTATATCTATATCATCTATAATATCTTTAAAGTCTTTAACTTCTTCTTTAGACTTTTCTATAATTTCAGTAAAGTATTCAAAGAGATCTTCTATATTTTCTTCTAAACTTTCTTCTTGTTCTTCTATTTCTTCTTCACTTACAGAATATATTTCTATAGTATAATTCTTTTTCAATTGCAATTTTAAATAATTTTTATAATCAGTGTTAAAATATTCTCCGAATGTATATATGGAAGAAAACGGTTTTAGCCAAGAATGATAATATCTTTTTTGAGGTTCCTTTATATATGATGAAAATACAATAAAAGTTGATGAAAGTTTAGCTATTATCTTAAAAGGATGTAAAGGGAAAATAAGGAAATTTTTTTCTGTTAAATTTTCCCTTTTATATATATTCTCGTAGATTATTCTTTCCGATATAAAAATATTACTATTATTAAGATACATATATTCGATTAAAGTTACAAAATCGTTTGTAGAAAATATTTTTTTATTCATTTGAAAAATTTGAAAAATAATTTCTAAAAATGCTATAAAATAAACAAAAGTATATATGCCAGATGAATATATAATATTTTCAAACATCCATAAATGGAGTATATAGTAATCTTTTTTAAGTTGTTTTTTTAGTAAAAATAAAAGTGGATTATAGTTAAAAATTTCCTCTGGATTTTTATTTAATACATTACGTAAATTTGCAACAAATATATGAAATTCATCAAGTGAGGATATAACAAAACTTTTATTTTCTGTAATTTTCCATATTCGCGTAGAGTAGTCAAGATTGAGTTTAGTTTTATCTTTTAAAGCATTATAAAATATATCACTTACACAGTAATCAATAATACTTTTCTCACTACCTTCAATAGAGTATTTTTCATGTATTGCCTTAAGAATTTGTACTAATGTTCTCAAAGGAATATTATCAAGAAGTGCCTTAATATAAGGACTGTTAATTAACTCAGGTTTCTTTTTTAAAAGAAAATATTCATTTTTTGCTCCTTCATAATTCCCTTTCATAAATTCTTCAAAAGATATTTCTATCCTATTAGATACTTTGATTGTTAAATTTTCTATTTCACTAAATCTTACATTGTATAATCTTACTATGTTTCTAATAGAAAAAGTCTTTTCTATTAAAGACTTTGCTATCTTTTCAACATTTTCATTTTTATTATTAATACTGTTCTTATTAGATGCATATATATCCTTTAACTGTAATTTTAGATTTTCTATATCTCCAGCGGAAACAATAATTATATTAGGATGACTAAGAAATACATATATCTCTATTAACAACTTCCATAGTCTTTCTTTAGGAAAGATTAAATCAATATCATCTATAAAGAGAAATATTGGAATAGAAGGTTTTTCTTCTATATTATTAAGAGATTCTTTGTATCTCAAGTACATATCCATCAATTTGAAAAATTCGTTTCTAAAAGATAAATCACTATAATCTAAAGATTCTTCTATGTCAGTATTTATTTTTTCGCAAAATTGTTCGCAATTTTTTAAATAAGCAGGAAATTTATTTATAGTTTTGTAAATTTGTTCTTGTATTTCTAACGGTATAGATTTATCTCTATCTATTTCAGATTTGAGCCAACTGAGAAAGTAAAATGTAATACTATTGGTATTACCTGAATCATCAATTAATTCTCCAACAATAATTGGTTTTCTACCATTTTTTATTTCAAAATTTTTTAACCAATCCTTAAAACTTAATAAAACTGTAGTTTTACCAGTTCCCCTTTCTCCATGAATAAAAAGGTTGTTAGAAGTAAAAGGTAAAACTTTAGAGTTTTTATATTCAGAAAATATTAATAATTCATCTGTTAAAGTTTTTATTTTATTTTCCAACGTTTTTTTTACTTTAAATAAAATGCTTCCATCCCAGTTTTCTCCTAAACTTTTTGCACCATCCCCAAGTGTTAAATCAATCTTTAAACTCATCCCTTCCAGCCCTCCATATTTTGAATGTAAATCTATCTAATCTAAAGTATTTATTAAATAGTCAATTAGAAAAAGTTTTTCTTCTTTTGAAAGTTTTTTTATAGTTTTATAAACTTCGTTATCTATTTTTATTTTATTTAAGCTTTTGTTTAAAGACACTACTTTCTCTTCCTCTTTTATTCCTAGAATCAATATTGAGATTTTAGCTAGAATTTTATCGCCTTTAGGTTTTAAATCATTTTTATTTATTTCCAAAGCTATAGGTTCTAATTCCTTTACTTTCTTTGCAGTTTGTATTATCTCCAAATCAAACAATCTAACATCATCTTCATTCCAATCCTGAGGAGCTTTTTCTTTATGAACAGTAATAGCTATACTTTCCAACCATTCTTTGTATGGTAAATTCCGATCTTTAACTCTATTTATAAATACTTTTAGCTCATCTCTTTCAGGAACTAAATCTTCCACAAATTCTAGCTTTCTTATTAATTCTTCTTTTCCTTCCTCATCTTTTTTAGAAATATTGAACTCTCTATATAAAACTCTTTCTATATGGTTTAACAAATCATTGTAATGATATTTGAGTTCCTTAAAGGATTCTATTAACTTTTTAAAAAATTCTTCTAACATTTCACCTTTTACTTTATTTTTATCTAATTTTATATTGAGTGCCTTTGGAATATCTTCAAATATTAGTTTGTATGGATCCTCTGCATTTAGAATAGCATCTCTTAATTTCAGAGAGTATCCCGATAAATTTTTAGCTTGCTTTGTGTAATTTGGCAAACCATCTACAAACAATATTATAGGCTTTACAATATCTAATAACTGCTGTTTACTTCCTTTAAGATTAGAAAGATTCGAGTTTAGAATAACTTTCGCAAATTTTTCAAAAAATTCCTTTCTAAAATCTGTTATTTCGTATTTTTGAAGTTCAAAATCTAAAGGGTTTTTTATTATTCTTTCATACAAGACTGGTGTTAAAATAGGAATAAATCTTCCTTTTTCAAATATTGCAATTTCTGAATCATATTTTATCAATCCAACTAAAAGATAAATTGAAATAACAGGATGAGTTAACCCAAAAGGAGCTTTTTCTAAAATCTCAAAAACTTCTAGGAAAGATTTTCGTCTCTCTATAGAAGATTTTATAAAATTTTCTATATATTCCCAAGTTTCTTTTAAACTTTTTTCTTTTGGATAGGTAAACTCATAATGATTTCCCACTTTTTCGTGGAGTCCTATATCTTTAATAAGAGAAACATAAATTGCATATTCTGGAGGATAACCAGTTATACCCAAGTTCTCAATATGATAGTTTTCAATTATTGCCTTTATTAAATTTCTAAAAGCTGTTTTAACCGAAGGAGATATTTTTTTTCTATTGATCAATTCATTTTTTATTGTAGGAATAAATCTAAATTTTCTCTTACATACTTCAGATATATACTCGTTTAACTGTCTCTCATTCTCTATTTGCCTAAGTTTACCTTTATGATAAACACTACAATTTTTAAGATTAAATACTTTTTCAATTTCCTTAAGTAAAATATCGGAAAGCTGATTTATCCTTATTTTTATCTCTTTTTTAGCAATTTTATCTTTAATTTCATTTATTTTTTGCAGAACCTCGTAATGAGCTTCTAATTCTTTTATTAAATCTAAAAGTTGCGGCAATTCTTTAGGAATTACAAAAATAAACTCTTCTTTTTTTATTTTTTGAACTTCTTTTTGTAGAATTTTTATATCATCCACCTTATTAGGAAGTAAATAAATAACTTTTCCCTCTACATGCTCATTTAATTTTATACTTTTTACATCTTCAAAAAATTCACGTGCAAATATCTTCAGATTTCCTGTTTGATGGTAAAACTTTTTAGCAATAATAGGGGTTAATTTATTAAACTTATTTAAATAAATTTGTATATTATCTAAGTGAATATATTTTTTGGCTTTAACAACTTCATCTTCTATATTTATATCACTCCCACTCCAAAGAACGTACTGATTGTTATACCTTCTATAGGTGATTATTTTTTTATTTTCTAAAATTTTTAGGGTAGTATCTGTTTCTTTAGAAGTATATTTAGGAAATAGTGCATATTCTATAAATTCTTTTGAAGATTTTATTTTTCCATAGCTTCCTATTAGATTCAAAATTCCTATAGTTTTTAGAATATCTATCTGAGCTAAGGTTGGGTTTTCAAGTCTGTTTAGGGCTTCTTCAATTAAAAGCCATGTTTCTCTGCCTTTTTGATTTTGCAATATCGAATTACTCAGAGTTATTTCAACATAATCGTATAAGTTAGAAATATAATAAAAGTCTATTTTATCTTTTAAACTTTCAACAAACTTAAAAAAAGAATTTGGTTCTAATGAAGAAAGAAAGGAAAAAACAGTTCTTTCGTTTTGAGCATACTTGAAAAACAAAAGAGGAAGTATTTCAAATGTTGCTGGATGTAAAGGAAGTACTTTATTAGCTAAATCTTTAAAAGTCTTACTATCTATAGTAGAAGGTGAAAACTTCTCAGCTAATTCTATAAGTTGTTTAACTTGAGGAACATCAATATTTGAGTTTATAGATTTTGCAATCAAGAACAAAATTTGGTTAGGGTTTTCTTTAAATGTAATTTCAATAAATCTTCCGTATATTTTTTCCCATTCTTCCTGATATGTTTTTCCAATAAATCTTACATACTGATCAAATGCTTGGTGTAATACAGTAAATAATAAAAATGGATTATCTTCACTTCTACTAGCATACTCAGCCAAATCTTGCAATAAAAATATATCATGTTCTTCAATATTTAAAGCCACATATTCTAAAATTTTTCCAAATTCATCAATAGTTAATAATATTCCATCATACCCAAACTTTTGTATATCTCTATGAATTGAAAATAAAACTTCTTTTATTTCATTAGAATCAATTTCTTCTTTGTGCAGAACATCTTGATAGTGTTTAAGTAAATCATACATGTTTAATTTTTCTAAAGATTCCCTTATACCTATTTGCAATGCTTTCTCAAGAGATATTCTTGAGCCTGTTACTAAGATGGGAAGGAAATTTGCATATGTACTTCCAATAGACTTATATTTTTCATACAATTCTGGAGCATTCGTATTTAACAAGTTTTCAGCATCTTCATGCGCATAATTGTTAACTTTACTTAATAAGTTCGATAAAAATAACATAAAAGCAGATTTACCACTACCATAAGGTCCTACAATATTCCAAGCTTTATTACTTTTTGGAGTATTTATAGCATCTAATATATCCTCTAAAATTTGCTGAACCAAAGGAGTTAACACATAATTTTTAAAAGAAAAATTTTGATAAAAATCACGGCTTAAATTTATGGATTTGAGAAATTTTTTATTGATTTTAATTTCAAAGTTTTTAACCTTCATTTCAACCCTTGATAGCTAAATTTTGTTTTAAGACATTAAATTTATCTATTTGCTGTTTTTTATATATTTGTTTCAATCCTGCTGTTTCGTCAAAACTAATTACACCATTTGTAATTTTTTCTATTTCAAGAATTTTAGATAAAAAAGTTTCATATGTCATTTTAAAAACTTTGAAAGGGCTTCCATTTTTATATATAAACTCGTCTAAAGCTAAATTCTTTTTTTTTGGAAAATTATTATTCCAAAACTCTAAAATTGCAAAAAGTAAAACAGAAGATGGTATATTTTCAGAAGCTGCCAAATTAAATCTATAGATTCTATTATCTTCAATTATAAAATTTAACTCAGTCAAAGGACATTCAAAACTTTCTTCAATTAATTCTTTGTCCAACTTTAAAACATAGGTTCCAAGAAACACATCAATGTCCCTTTTTAATGTATTATCTGAAGGCATTTTATAAGAATGTTTTTGAATTAAGAGTTTTAGATCATTAATTAATTCATCTTTCGTAAATAATGACTTATTCAATTCATTAAAAGCTAAATACCATGTGGTTGCTGGATCTACAGTAGAAGCTAATTTCCAATGTAATAACCATAATGTTGATTTATCTTCTAAATATGGATCTATGCCTTTTTTATCATCAAATACAAATTCTCCAAATTCAGTTCTGAAGATCTCGTTGCCCTTTTTTTCAAAAATTTGTGTGGATAGTCCCCAATATTTAATAGAATTTACCATATTTTTCCCAACGCCTAATTCAACAATAGCATCAGGACTAGAGAAAACCTTTGGATTCTTTAATACAGCATCATAACCTTTTTTTAGCCAACCATATCTAAATGGAAATGTTTCATGCCCAGAAAAAGTAGCCAAATTTTTATACCTACTTTTTTATTCTGAACCTTATTATATCTCACAAATAGAATTTAAAATAGCATACTTAATCTCTCAATAAGATAAAATCTATCAAAAGTAGAAAGTAATAAAGTAATAAAGAAATTTTTTGATAGGAAAGTTTTCATAACCGAAGATATATTCAAATTCGCCCAACCTTTTCCTTTGGTGGAGGCGGGGGGAATCGAACCCCCGTCCGAGAACGGCCGTTGCTCGGGCCTTCTCCAGGCTCAGCCTGTGTTTGAGTTCTCGCCTACAGTGACCCCACAGGCAGGGTATCTGCAGGCAAGCCCTGTAGAGTTTCGGAAGATGCTTACAGGGCGGTCAGCACCTTCCTATCCCGTGTGTCTTACGCCCTTCCCAAGCCCACGGGCAAGCTCAGGAGGACGTCGCTGCGCTAATTAGGCAGCGAGAGCGATTTCGCGTTCGGGAATTGTTGTTGTTTGGTTTTTTACGGAGTATCCTTCTCCGGCCTGCTGACCCGGCGTAACCGTTCCCGTCGAACCCGGATCGCCCCCTTATTCAACTGCAGTATAAATTTATTCCTGAGCAGAGATCTGTCAATATATTATATTCCAAAATCAGCCTAATATCTGATGAACAATTTTGATGGAAACAATACCAACAAAGAAAAGAAAGATAAATATAAGAAAGGCTGAATAGATCGGTTTCATTCCTACACCTTTCATCTTGTTTATGTTTGTTTCAAGTCCCATTGCCGCCATAGCTACAGTAAGAAGAAATCCATCAAAAACATTTATATAATGGACTATATTTTTTGGTATAAAATCCAGTGAATTTACGCCAACCATTGCTATAAAACCAAAAACAAAATAAGGAATAGGTATATCTCTGAGAGCTATTCCTGCACCGTGGGTTGCTTTTTTTCTTGCAAGATAAAAGCTCAAAACAATAAGCAGTGGAGCAAGCATCATTACCCTTGTTAGCTTAGATATTGTTGCTGTGTTTCCTGCAGTATCAGAAACGGCAAAACCTGCAGCAACTACCTGTGCCACTTCATGAACTGTGGCTCCGGTCCATATACCGTAAAGAACCTCATCAAAACCGATAAAACTCCCAGCAAATTTGTAAACAATAGGGTATACAAACATAGATATTGTTCCAAATATGGTGACTGTTGCTACAGCCATAGCTGCGTGGTGCATCTCTGCCCTGACTACAGGAGCTGTAGCAAGAACAGCTGAAGCTCCGCATATTGAGCTTCCAGAAGCTATAAGATAGCTCATTTCAGGCTCAAGACCAAACAGTTTTCTTGACACCCATACCCCGAAGATAAATGTTGAAATTAGCATTACAGCATCAACAATCAAACCTTCTAATCCTACATCAATAACATTCTGGAAGGTTAACCTAAAACCCAGAAAAACTATCGCTATCCTCAGAATTTTCTTCAGAGAAAAAACAACCCCTAATTTGAGTGGTTCAGGAATTTTCCATATATTACCTATTAAAACCCCAAGTAGAATAGCTATAATAAGAGGACTAAAATTAACTGTCTCTTTTATTATCTGCAGACTGGATATGAAAGTAGCCACCAATGCTATTACTGTTGTGAAAATAACTCCCGGAATAACTTTTGCCAATGGAAAAACCCCTGAATTTTGATTTCTCAAATAATAATATGCAAATATATTTAGATACAAATTTGAAATATTTATAAATGTATTGAAAAATTTAAAGGATATAAATAATTGGAGGGGGCTTTGCCCCTCAATTTTTTAAGGACATTCCATAGAATGGGGAACTTTGTTGAGATTTAAAAGGAATGCTTTGAATGGACCCATATTGTTCATGGCTTCCCATTTTGAGCCTTCAAATGTCATTTTTGACATTATTCCCATACCAAGAAATCCAAATTCTCCCTCTGCCAGAGATTTCCAGTTTTTGTCTGTAGCAAACATAAGGAAATCTGGACTCTGATCTGTTGCTTTTCCACCGTAAATACATACAGCTTTTCCGTCTTTTGGAGCTATGTGAACCTCTACAGCCTTTTCTTCGCCTCCACAGTCCTGCCTGTAAAATCTAATTATTCTGTAACCTTTTTTACCGGCTTTTTTAGACCATTTTGAGAGACCGTCTGTAAGTGTTGGGGTTTTGTTCCAAAGATCACAAAACTCTTTTGTATATTCAGGATCCATAAACTTAGGAACTGCGAAAGAGTATCCAAAGCTGAACAAAACAAACAGTACTGCCCCTACTCTTTTCATTTTTATCCTCCATAATCTATTTAAGAAAGGGGCTTTAAGCCCCTACTGATCTAATTAAAAATTCCAATCAAGGGATACGCCAATTGAGTCCTGAGCGTTTTTGGCACCTGTTGTTGCTGATTCACAGCTCGCCGGATTGTTTGCATAACATTTTGTTCCTGTTGTTTCAACCTTTTTCTCAAATGCATGGACATAAGACATATTCAGGGTGAAATGTTCTGTAAACTGATAACCAAAACCAAAGGTTACATGGTGTTCTGCAATCGCTGGAAAACCAATCAGATTGAACCATTCAACATCGTAATCAGGGAAAGGTTGTGTAAAGTCTGGAATTGTATTTAGATTTGATGTTGTAACATTCTTTTCCCTTATTGGGGATTTTCCATAGTTGTAACCTGCCCTCAAAGCAAGTCTTGGCGTTACCTTGTATTCTCCACCAACAGCAAAAACCCATTGATCTTTCCATTTAAACTGTTTGTAACCATCTGCATCTGACCAGTTTATCCATCTTATGTCAAAACCTACTTTCAGTTCTTCTATAGGTCTGTATCCTATCCCTACAGAAGCTTCTTGAGGTTGTTCAAGTTTGAGGTCCTCAAAATTACCATCCCCATTAGAATCAAACACATTTTTGTATTTCATTTTAACCCCTGATTGGTAATAGGCACCAAGACAGATATCATCTACAGGCTTAAAGTTTATTCCTATAGAAGCTCCTATTCCATAAGACTG
>Ga0256832_1001392_pt1 | contig 16303 bp, 20 predicted proteins | sample 134614metaG_FD_190534 | JGI IMG/M metagenome (GOLD analysis project Ga0256832, IMG submission 190534) | Hydrothermal vent microbial communities from Lau Basin, Pacific Ocean - 134-614 | ecosystem: Environmental > Aquatic > Marine > Hydrothermal vents | place: Pacific Ocean: Lau Basin | collected...
ACAAAACGATGCATTTGTTCATTTATGTGCATTTTTTAATACACACCATCTCATCAATACGTAAGGTTATTTGGTAAGTATTTCGTACCTTTGGGAGGAGAAACAAAGCAATCCAACCCTTGGATGCTAAATGAGGAATGGTATGAAAAGGAAGGGAAAAAGAATTTTAATGCCACAAGAAAATGGTTAAACCCATTCCAATAAATTGGTTTGCAGCACAGCTACAGTTGCGACGGGCTTATTTTATCCCGGGAGCGCAATACATTCTTTGGCAACTGATCATCTTCGTATTGAGTTTTGGTCAACAAATAATACGCAATGTTAGAAATTAGAACCTCATGTGAAAACTGTCAAAAACCACTGCCAAATACCAGTGCCGAGGCGATGATATGCTCTTACGAATGTACCTTTTGTAAGGACTGCGTTGACACCGTATTATTCAATGTGTGCCCCAACTGTGGAGGTGGGTTTGAAAAAAGGCCAGTCAGACCAAAAGCGGGATTGATGAAACATCCCGTAAGTGAGAACAAAGTGTTCAAGAAGGTCATAGAAAACAAATTCCTGGATAAGTACAGATATATTGAGCCGGGCGATAGGTAGATGTATTATTATATGGATAAACCTTCCCTTTTGATACGAGGGGGTAAGTATAGCAAGTGCAGGTACTTTTTTAGCCAAAGTCCTTGTAAACAAATAAATACCAATATGAGAAGACGAATTGCATTATTGAGAGGCATAAATGTAGGTGGAAGGAGAAAAATCCTAATGGCGGACTTGAGATCACTGTGCGAAACGATGGGATGGCGTGATGTGAAAAGTTACATACAAAGTGGCAATTTGATTTTTGACTCGGATAAAGCGAGTGCTTCATTGGAACACATGCTTCAAAAGGTCCTTCTTGAAAAGTATGGGTTTGAGGTTCCGGTGATCGTAAGAAGTCTTGAAGAACTCCAAATAGCCGCCACCAAGAATCCATTTCTTAACAAGGACATGGACATCAATCGACTGCATTTGACGCTCTTGCAAAGCAGGCCTTCAGCGGACAAGGTAGAAAGGACCCGCACGTATCATTACGAGCCTGACAGATTTCATATTGACGATAAGGAAGTATTTATATATTGTGAAGGAAAATATCACCTTTCAAAGCTGACGAATAGTTTTTTTGAGAAGAAACTAAATGTCGCGGCCACAACGAGGAATTGGAAAACCGTTATGAAATTGTTGGCATTGGCCTCAGAATAGAAATAAGCTTTATTGATATGCGTTTTACTACGAGTAAATGGTGAAGTCTGGCGCTTGTCGTTGAACTGAATTCCCTATAAGGTTGACCATACCCTAATACATACAAAAACAGTAGTGTTTTTCCGCAGTTTCTTGCGTATCTTTGCAGAAAATTGATAAAAACGTACCGAGAAGAGTGCGTTTGAATGATCCGCTTTCAGATTGGACGTTGTTCATCACATAGTAAAGACCTATTGATATGAAAATTACATTCCTGGGACATGCTTCCCTCCTTATCGAAACCAAGGGTACGCGCATTGTCGTCGACCCATTCATCACTCCCAACCCCAAGGCTGCAAATATCGATATCGAAAGCCTGCGGCCGGATGTTCTGCTTTTGACGCACGCGCATGGAGACCATGTAGCGGATGTAGAGACCCTGGCGGCTGGAAAGGAAGTTTTAATCGTGTCCAATTTTGAAATTACGACCTATTTTGGACAGAAGAATTGCAAGGGACATGGAATGAACATCGGGGGCAAATTCACGTTTGATTGGGGTACGGTCAAAATGGTCAATGCCTTGCATTCGAGTGCGTTTCCGGATGGGACCTACGGTGGAAATCCGGCTGGTTTTGTGTTGTGGAATGAAGAGGGATGTGTATACATAGCCGGCGATACAGCCTTGACCAAGGACATGGAGCTCATCGCGGAATCTTGTCCTTCATTGGATTTAGCGATTCTACCTATCGGGGACAATTTTACCATGGGGTATGAAGATGCGGTTCATGCTTCGGATTATGTGGGATGTGATAGGGTGTTGGGGTATCATTTCGATACTTTTGAAGTCATCGCCATTGATAAGGCGAAGGCGAAGGAGGTATTTGGATCGGCAGGCAAAGAGTTGGCACTTTTGGATATTGGAGAATCATTAGAGGTATAAAATCATATGGGGAAAATTGTAGCAATTGCCAATCAAAAAGGAGGAGTCGGTAAGACGACCACTGCCATTAACCTCGCGGCATCGTTAGCCGTATTGGAGCGCAAAGTGCTTTTGGTGGACTTTGACCCGCAAGCCAATTCGACCTCCGGATTGGGGATTTCGCCGGAGACTTCCCCCAATATCTACGAATGCATCGCCGGAGATACGCCGTTGGAGGAAGCGATTCGCCCCACCAACACTCCCAACTTGGACATCATCCCTTCGCATATAGATCTAGTGGGAGCGGAAATCGAACTTGTAAGCCGGTTGCGTAGGGAGTTTGTACTCCGGGATTTACTCCAGGGGCTGGAGGAGGCCTACGATTTCATACTCATAGACTGCTCCCCCTCTCTGGGATTACTCACGATCAATGCATTGACCGCAGCGGAAAAAGTCATCATCCCCATCCAGTGTGAGATCTTCGCACTCGAAGGCCTCGGCAAGTTGAAAAGCACCATTCAGCTCGTCACCGATCAACTCAATCCCCAACTCCATATCGATGGCATACTCATCTCGATGTACGACCGGCGATTGAGGTTGGGTAAGATGATTGTCCAACAGATTAAATCGAGCGTCCCGGACTTCGTCTATGAGACCATCATTCACCGGAATTCAAAAATCACGGAGGCCCCTTCAGTCGGGCAACCGGTCATCATGTACGATGCCGGATGCAAGGGGAGCGACAACTTTATGAAGCTTGCAGCGGAGTTTTTGGATCGCAACAAGGAGGAAGAGGTACACCCGGTACCTTAATTTGTAACTATTCACAAAGCAATATGAGCAAAAACAGCAAAGAAAAACTAGGGCAGGGCCTTAAAGCCATATTTAGCAATTACGATCAGCTTTCGGCAAAGACTGCCCCTAAATCGGGCGACAAGGAGGGACGCCATGTTGCGAATATCCCGGTGGACAAAATCATGGTCAATCCATTTCAACCGAGAAAGGAATTTGCCCGGGAGGAGTTGGAAGCCCTTGCCCAATCGCTTCGCACCCATGGGCTCATCCAACCTATCACCGTACGGCGCCTGGCCTCCGGCCAATATCAGCTCATCTCGGGAGAACGCAGATGGCGTGCGGCCCAGCTTGCAGAGTTGAAGGAGCTACCGGCCTATGTCCGGACAGCGGATGACCAAGGGATGATCGAAATGGCGCTGATAGAGAATATCCATCGCGAGGATCTCAATCCATTGGAGGTGGCCTTTGCCTACCAGCAATTGATGGAAGAAGCCGGCCTGACGCAGGAACAGATGGCCGAGCGAGTGAGTAAAAAACGAAGTACGGTGGCCAACTACCTTCGACTGCTCAGCCTGCCTCCGGAGATACAAAAAAGCTTGAAGGAGGATCTCATTTCTATGGGGCACGCACGGGTTTTGGCCGGAGTGAAATCGTTGATGCTCCAACTTGACTTGCATCGCGCCATATTGGACGAAGGGTTGTCGGTGCGCGCACTGGAGCGCCGGGCGAAGACTTCGCCTACACAGAAGACGCCGTCCCCAGAAAAGGTTTCTCCGGAGATGAAAGCCGTCCGGGACAGGCTTTCAGAGATGTTTGGCGCTAAGGTGTCGATTCCGACCAATGCTAAGGGCGGGGGCAAGTTGGTGATCCCCTTCAAAGACACCAAGCACCTCAATGATATTCTGGAGGTATTGGGGCAGTAGGCTGTGGGTCCATCGTTCGCAGCATCAAAGAGTCCATCAAATTGCTGAAAACATGAAAAGCAAACAAATGAAAGGGTTGAATATGGGTTGGATCCCCGTTTTTTTGCTTCTGTTTGGGCATTGGGGGCAACTGAAAGGCCAGGTTCAGCCAACGAAGCCGGATACCCTTCAGGTAGTAGAGACTACGACAGACACCACCACTGAACAAGAGGAGAAAAAAGAGAGCATATTCAAGGTATTGTTTCGGGGTAAACCCGGCAGGGCGTTGATGTGGTCGGCCATCCCCGGTGGGGGGCAGGTGTACAACAGGCGCTTCTGGAAGGTGCCCATCGTATATGCAGGTATCGGAGCTGCTGTGTATATCATTGCCAGACGAAGGGAGAATTACCATATCTATGACGAGGCCTTCCGTATGCGTGTGGACTTGGGCGATGATTCGAAAGACCGGTTTCAAGGGGTTTATGACGTCAATACGTTGCAGACTTTCCGCAGGGAGGCGGACAAAGCGCTCTTTGAAAGCTATGTGTGGCTGGGCTTAATTTACGTAGCCTCGGGGATAGAGGCTTTTGTGGACAGACACTTGATGGAATTTGACATCAGCGATGACCTTTCCATAGAGCTCTTACCGTCCAATTCCTCGATCGCAACTGTAGCCCCAACGACTCCATTCTCTGCGAATATTGGGTTGAGGTATCGTTTTTAGTGGGCTGAATGGGCAAAAATCCCTGCAAATATACAAGTGCGATCTTGGTGAGCTGAATGGATCTTATTACGAAATAAATGAACACGCTTGATGATATACCTAGCCCTTTTGGCCGGATGCAGTTCGGCTGTGCTTGAAATGCAAGGGGAGAAACTGCTCGCCAGGTAATGCATAGTGTGATGGGATTTTAATGCGAATTCAGTTCCGTTTATTAAAAGGTGGTAAATTTCTGATTAATATCATCACGATCGATTGGGCTAAGGTATTGTTTAGCAATTCTATTTTCAGGATTCCGGTCAAATGTATAAAGCACAAGAAGGAAAAACCACTCTAGGGGCTTCATCATTATATACACCATGTCTGCAATGATTTTTATATTGAAAACCAAATAGTATCGATGTATTACGTTGCCGACCTTGTTGTAGTTTCGTCTTATATACTTATGCAGTTTCGGAAAATTATCTTCAATCAGTTCTTCAAAGGCATTAGCAATTAAGAGTTGCCTATTGCACATTATCCTATTTCCTCCTCTTTCTCCTAATCTTATTGGTTTTACAATTCGCTTATGCCCTTTTGCTGCGACGGAGCATAAAAAATGGCCGCCACAATCTACATTCTCACACATGTAGTCAAGCTGAGAAAACCCGTGTTTGTAAGTGTCGGTAAATGCTCTAATAATGGAATCTGGTTTTTGTCCAAAAAGTAACATAAAACTAGATATTAACACTAAAATTGGTAAGCATATAATCAGTAAAACAGGTATTTTGAAAATAGGTCTGAAATTCAATATTTTCCATGCAATTTTCTCTGCATAATTCATGGTGCTAAGGTCAAAATTCGAACTATAGCCGGATATCATCCTTTGATTCTTGGATAACTCGAGTACGAAAAGCAGAATAACAGGAAGATTTCCAACAATCCAATATGGAAATTGTACGTGGATGGCCATGAATACATTAAATACAATTCCACCAAGTAGAATGGAGTTTATTAAGGTTTCGACTATGGGACTAATTATTGTCTTCTTATAGGCGGATAGAAAGTAGGTGATTATACAGATGCTTATTACGACATTAATAATCAATATATGTTCGGGAGAGAAAGTCGCGCTTTCCGTGCAACAGTCATTGGTGTCTTGATTATCTCCTATCAAATAAAGCAAGGGGATTATTAGTATTGAGATGATTTCTAATGCTCGACTGTATACAATATTATAAAGTCTTTTACCAGTGACATTGTATCCAATAAAATCAATTAAGACTAAGAGGGACGGAAGCAAAGCCAGGATTATTATAGCTATCATCTTATTAATGACTATCTTTGCAATGTAGAGTCAAAGTGTTTTATGACATTTATCTAGCCAAAGATAAGAAATCTTAAAATAATCCCCACCTATATAATGCTTATCTTCAAATCACCCCTCTCATAACGGCGCATCCCAAGGCGTCCCGCTCTGCGGTGAGGAATATGTTTTGATGGTATTACGCTAGCATCTTTGTGCAGAGATTAACTCACTGACAAGGTGATAAAAGCTAAATGGTATGGGTTTTTCAGTTATTATTGTCATAATCTTAAATTCGAAATGATCTAATTGCGTAAGGTGCCGCCGCATACAGCCTATTTTTCTGTTTTAGTGGGGAGGTCATAATTTGTGGTGACAAGTCTTTTTATGCTGAGAGTTAAGAAAGAACTGAGGAAACCACTTGAAAGGTTACCTCACGTTACTCGATTGAGTATTGTTTTTTTCTAATTTTAGTTCTTTGATCCTATTCGTCTGGTTGTGTTGTAAACTCAATATCTCTCCCTTCTGCTCTCGCTTGTTTTACCATTTTCTGTAAGCCTTCAGGTAGTGAATTCAAAGGAACTATAAATCCGTCCACTATTACCATATTATTCAATGGATTGCTATTTGATATTTTGTCGGTTGAAAAGTCTTTATCAAAATGCGAAAGTTTTAATAAATCACGAATTTGTTTCGATTTGCCTGTAACAGTGGATTGATTAGTTCCAAAAAAATCATTTATTTCATTTACTGTCACATAAGGTTTTTCTGACTTGTCAAACAAGAAGTTAATCAACCCGAGTGCATGAATAATTGCCGCAGCCCATATTTCAATTCTCCCTGTTTTGAATGGAACATTTCGCTTTCGACCAAGTTTTTTAATTAATTTTTCTGAAAGTTGAAAATATTCATCATTCAGTTTTTCCTGGCAAAATGCTCTGGTCAGTTCTAATAATTTATTCTCTCTTTCTTTTATTTTTGCTTTGTTCATATTATCCTATGTGTACTGATTTTTAATCTTTCGCTCTAGCAACACTCTTCGCTTTAATCTACTCTAATTATCAGATCCTGCGGTATAGCCTGCGGTGGAGGATGAAGTAGTGGTTCCTGGCCTTCGTAGTCATACAGGATGCCTCCTACTGCTTCGCACCCTTGGGGGCGATCGCAAGTGAGTTGAATGACCCTTTCTACCCTGATAATTCCCCTACATCAATCCCAGGAGTTTAGCGAATTTCGTCATCTCTCCCGGATTGGTGATTTTCACTTTTCCCATCATAATCGCCATCATGGGGTTGAGTTCGCCTTTGACAAGTTTGACAAAATTGTCAGCGGTGGATTTGACTACGCATTTGGGCTCACCATGTAGCCCTTCCTCTGTTTTGGCTACTCCGTTTTCCAGACTTACGGTATATTGTCCGCCACCATCCCCTTCGAGGTCAAAATGAAAACGTGTCTGCAATCCTTCCAGTGCAGAGGGATGCATCTGATTGGGGAGGTCTAATAAAAATTCTTTTGCTGTCATATTTATTGGGTTTTGAAGGTATAACCTGAAAGAGTGGGATATGTTCTAGTGCTTTAAGAGCAGAATAGAAAGGAGATACAATTTTAGATATGGTCAGTTATAACGTCGGCTGTCATAAAGCCTGCGAGCGTCAGCGGAACAAGTAGGTAGTATTGATAGGTCAGTGGGCTAAAGCTGAAGAAGACCATTAAAAACAGGTATAAAAAGCCCAGGGCATAATCGTAGTAATTGTAGCGCCTACGCTCCAAATGATAGTACAGGATTCCTATTGCTAGGGTGATGAGCAAGGCGATGGCTTGAATAATCCTGGCAGTATAAACCCTATGAGCCATACTGCCGGTTAGTTTTCGCTTGATGAAATGGGCAAAGTTGAGTCCCTTGAGCATAGACCAGGAGACCGGTGGTTCGCCATATCCTTTCCAATCATTGACCACCGCTTCCTGGTGGTAGGCCAACCCATGTTGGAGGGCCGTTGGGTTTTTTACAATGAAAGGTAAAACATATAGGATGATGATACTCATAGCCACAATACCCCAAATACGGATGCTCAGCTTCAGTGGCTGGTTTAATAGTAATAAATACCCTAACAGTGGAATCCAAAATATGAGCGTATACCGGGATAAAAGGCTCAAAATAAGGCCCAATGTAATCAAAGGGATACTGCGCGTTTTGAGTCCTGTGGCTAACAGAAGATAGTAGGCCGCTATAATCGTTTCGAAGCTGATGGCCATTTCAAGAGAGGCAAATTTGAGGTACAACCACATGGGAGAGACAATGATGAAAATACCTGCAATTTGAAGGATTAACCGCTTTTCGGATTTGATCAAATGGTAGCCGGCAATGGCTAATACCGGAATGAACAGCAACCATCCCAATAGGCGGTCATCCATCCCAAGCCACCTTGTAATCCCTATGGGCAACCAGTGCATAGGCATATAAACAGGATAAGCCGAATAGGTGTCAAACACGACCGGAACGTAAGGGTCGTCCCCTGCTACAAATCGATTGTAAAGCGCCTCCAGTTGGGGGATTACATCCGAATATTTTCCCGTTTCGGGATACATGTGAAAGACCGTCATGAATCCGAAACACAATGCCATAACACTTAGGATGCCGGCAAGGGCCCCTGCGATCTTTGCCGGTTGTGAAACAGCGGTGGTGCCTTCGGGAACTGGATGCCTATCCTTTTTAGCATGTAAGTATACACCACCAAAGGCCAAGGAGGAGAAAAACAAAATCAGCGCATTCGGCTCGTTGCCCAATAGTTGCCCTTTGTTTAAGACTAGAAAAACTTGTAGCGCAAAAAGCAGAAGAAGGGCAATGAGGTTTTGCATTTTGTATAGTCGTTGTGGATGGATGGATATAATCTGTAAAACGATGCAATATACATAGTTTGTATAAGGTGTTACAACTATGTTTGAATTTGTCATACCTTAGGAATGATTCTAAATGGTTTATTAGGTGATATGATAAACGAGGGCGTATTGACAGAAGCTCACTCTTCCTATTGGAATGTCATGGAGGACAGTCCTTAGCAAGAGTATGCTAGACTCCTTATCTGGAACAATGAAAGACAAAGTAGTCAGCAGTATCCGATGCCGGCCTACAAGCCCGCTTACTCCAAATACTCCTTTTTCTTGACGATGGCTAGCAAGTCATCTTGCAGGAAGAGGATGCCGTAATCGTAGGAGAAAAAATAGGTTTTATCCGTTTTTGTGCGGTAAACATTGGTGCAGAACTCCGGTTTGAAGCCCAGCCGCAGTAGCTCTGACCGTCTTGCTTTTTTGATGCGATCGCGATAAAGCTTGCGTAAAATGATCCGGTTTTTTCTTAGAAAGCCGTTAATTTTTGTGACATATTGCATGTCAATGCGGTTTTTATTGTTATGAAATTGTATGCGACAATCTGCACAACAAAACTTTTTGTCCGTTCTGCCATAAAGAATAGCATGGCACTGTAAGCACTGTTTTTTCATGATTATCAAGGTGTTGTGTGTATTATGGTACAAATGTAAGAAAAATTAAACGTTTATAAACGTTTATAAACGTTTAATTTTCGTTTTTATCCCTCCCCTTGCCTACATCTTTGTAGTGACAATGAAGCAATGAAGGCTTCATATTTACACATATTCACTAACACCTAAATGTATTATTATGTCAGTATCAACTAATTTTGTACAACTTATTGGACACCTTGGGGCAGCCCCCGAATCCACTCAATTTGAAAGTGGGAAACAACGCGTCACCTTTAGTATGGCTACCAGCGAGTCCTACAGGGATGCCAACGGCGAAAACGTAGAGACCACCGATTGGCACCGCATCGTCGCTTGGGGCCCACTCGCCGGTTATCTCGAGAAAAACCTGCGTAAGGGGACGAAGGTACTCGTTCAGGGTAAAATTCGTCACCGCAGCTATCAGGACAAAGAGGGCGTGACCAAGTATGTTACAGAAGTGGTAGCCAAAGACGTCCTAAAGCTCACCAAAGAGGAAGTGACGGCCTAAGTGGTAGTAAGATAAGCATTCGGGATGCCTTATGGTAGGCACATCCCACGGGGATAACTTCTATCCGGCAACTTGTCGTATCAGGGCAAAATACTCTACCTCATTTGTAGTTTGAGTTTACCTTCTGTTTCATTGCGATTTAGGTAGGATAACCGTGAGATGCTACCGTTTTGTTACAGGTGTTTGTGTTCCATTGCGTAGGTGGTTATCGCTTGCGCGATGGAACATGAACCTGTTTCGAGGAGCACTACTGCTTTTTCTTCTGTCTCTTCTGTCTCTGCAAATTGTAAATATCCATTAACGCTTTCCTTAGAAATTGACGCTCTTCCTTGGATGCCTTAGCTTTTTGATGTGCCCCTCTCAATATGCTGATGGCCTCTTCCGGTTGTCCGGTTTTGAGGGTTAATTGAGCCAGGAGTGGGTAGTATTTTACCTCGTGATGGAGTTGAAGTGCCGCTTTTGTCCAGGCAATCCCTTTGATGAGTTGAGTGGGGTCTTCACTGAGGTCCAGGATACCGGAAGCGGATTGGTAGAGGATGTTTGCCGCCTCTTTGTCGCTGATTTTATTGGTATCAATGATGAAGTTAAAATCGTAGACCACCGAGGTGTCATGGATGAACGTGTCAATCTCAGTATTCGAAGTATAGCTGTGCAAGACGTATTCAGATACGAGTTGATTGGCGAGGTTGTAAAAGGGAATCGCCTTTTTATTCTGATGATAAAACGAAAGGGTCATGAGCTGGGATTCCAACTCAAATCCGGGCGGAAGGCTGTCTTGCTCTTTAAGAGTAAGGGTTTTCTTATATTCGAGGAGCTTTTTGAAGAGGGATTCATTGCCATCTTTCATAGCTGATGCAAAACTCTCATCGAGCGCATGGTGCATCCGATAACCAATTTGATCCAACACTGTACTGTCCCGGTAGAGTGGACTTTCTTTCAACTGTTTTGGGTCGTATTGGTCTAACCCCACCGCATAGGCCCTGCTTCTTGCGTTTGGAATGGTAAGGAGGAGTAGCTTTATAGTCGAGGAATCCAAAAAGTCCGGCAATGTCAAGTGGTGAAACCAAGCATCAAAGACCCGGGTATCGGTTCGCTTGTATTCCCGGCTCAACAACTTCAAATACTTTTCCAAAAAACGTTTGTCACGCACCCCGCCATCAAACTTACGCTGAAAGACCCGCAATCGCTTTAAAGTCATAGGATCGGTTGTTTTTTTGGCCTCTTCCAAAAATTGCGGCGCATCCATATACCCTACAATATTGTAGATTTCTGTGGTGCTGGCCTCTAAGAATAGAAGGGTAGGATAGCGGTCGACATGGTACCGGGATGCAAGCAGTTTGCCAACGCCTTTTTCTGCGTCTATCTTGTAATTGACAAAATGATGATTGAAATAATCAGCGACGGCAGAATCCGTGTATACCCTTTCCTCCATCCATTTGCAGGGCTTGCACCATTGGGTGTAAATATCTAAGAAAATGAGTCGATCTGTCGCCTGTGCTTTTTCTTGCACCTCCTCCCAGGTGCCGGTTTCAAATTTTATTTTTTGCCCCTCTGTAGGTATGAGAAAGAAGATATTTAACAGGGCGAATAGAAGTAATTGCTTCATACAAGATTCCTTGGTTAATTTTAACATGACCGGGCTTAAATGCCGGGCCATGGAAGTATATCATTAATTGTGTTAAATTGTTCGTCTTGTGTGTCATTAATTGGCTACATCTTTGACGGCGCTTTGGTGTGAATATTCTAGTGCTCCGCGCAGAAAATAACCATACACATAATCTCGCTCTTTTCCTCTGACTCTTCGTTCCTCAAACAGTCACTATGCTACGGGGCATAGCTCCTATTCGAGCGCCTCGATTCAGAGAAAAATAGCTTCGGTTGCTATGTGTGTTTATTTCTTGCGCGGAGCACTAGCTTGAGTTCATCTGCAAAGCACTGTGATTTAACACCCTCAACCGCCTATCCAAAATCCAATTAAGATACACAATAGCGAAACGACAACACTCAAGATAATATTGGATAAGGCTGCAACATATTCTCCTCCGGACAGAAGGGTATAGGTTTCCAACCCAAAGGTGGAAAAGGTACTAAATCCCCCACAGAGCCCGATCATAAGCAATCCCCTCCAGGGAGCGCTAAATCCGTCTTTGATCGCAATGGCGGTAAAATATCCAAGCAGCAGGCTGGCCAGCCCATTGGCTAAAATGGTCGGCCAGGGCAACCCCCAAAGTAGCATGGATTTAAAGCGGAGCGATATCAAATACCGCAGCAGACTTCCTATGCCGCCCCCTACAAAAATAGCTAATACCTGCATCACAACTGATTGTTTTTTCGCTTATTTTGAAGTATCATATACAGCATTGTCGTGAACAAAAGCGCGAACGCAAAGATAACGATTAATAAATTGAGGTTGCCGATGCTTTGAAACTTGAGGACCATGAAAATAAATAGAAGGTTGAATAATACCAGAATAGACGTCGCCTGCATATGGGTAAAACCGACATCAATCATCATATGGTGGATGTGAAGACGATCCGGGTGAAAGGGGGAACGTCCCTTAAGTACCCGGACAATAAACACACGTAAGGTGTCAAACAAAGGCAAAATCATAATGCCAATGGCTACGGCCGGAGCAGCACGAATAGTATAGGGAGAATCCGGAGGGAGGTGTTGTTGGGCTTCGATAAACCTGATGGCCATAATGGCTACAATGGCCCCTGCAAGCATGGCGCCGGTGTCTCCCATGAAAATCTTTGCCGGTGTGATGTTGTATTTCAAAAAGGCTATGGCAGCACCGGCTAAAGAAAACCCCAGGAGGGCCAATTGCATTTGGTCACTCAGAAAAAACCAGGTTCCGAGTGTAAGCGTTATGGTGAGTGTCAGACTGGCAGAGAGCCCGTTGATGCCGTCTATCAGGTTGAATGAATTGATGACTACCAAAATCGTAAACATAGTGAGTAGCACACTTATCAACATAGGGAGTTCTTTGATACCAAAGATGCCATATAAACTGGTGATGCGCACATCGGCCAATAATACCAATATCGCTGCGGCAGCCACTTGTGCAAGAAATTTTTTGGCAGGACTTATCGGGTCAATATCATCTTTGGCTCCGACGAGAAAAATGATGATAAAAGCCATCAGGATAAACTGCAACTTGCTGAAATACTCAAAAGGAGTCCACATGACAACAGAGAATATCACACCTGCAAATATGGCGATGCCCCCTAACGCGGGTATAGGCTCACTGTGGGTCTTCCGCTCGTCCGGATGGTCGTAAAACTTCTTCTTCTTTGCAATGCTAATGACTACCGGAATCGACAGGTACGTGATGAGCAGTGAAGTGATAAAGCAAAGTATGATGTCATACATCCTGTAAATATATTTTTTTGGCTCCTCTTCTTGAGTGATAACGGCGATAAGTATTGTGAGGCATCCCTGCGCCATTCCTCCATTAGAACGTATTCTTCCACATCATAGATTCGATTGGCCGTCGCGTCCTCTTATTGTATTTAGCATCCGATTTTTTGTTGTAGTAGTTTTCTATATCGCCTTCAATCATGAAATAGATGAGCTGTCCTATCGGCATCCCCTCGTATACCCGTACCGGGTGAACACAGCTGATCTCTAAGGTCCAGGTATTGCAAAATCCGACATCTCCTTTACCCGCCGTAGCATGTATGTCAATGCCCAACCGGCCAATGCTTGATTTGCCCTCCAAGAACGGGACGGTAGTGTGCGTCTCGGTATATTCCTGTGTGACCCCCAAGTACAGATTGCCGGGCTCCAAGACATACCCTTCCGGGCCTATCTCAAAATGCTCGATTTTGTTGTGTTTCTTTGCGTCCAACGGAAAGGAAGTATATCGGGCCAGATACTTTCCTAGATGAACATCATACGAATTGGTGCCCAAACAACTCCGGTCAAACGGTTCAATGACAATCTCCCCCTTTTCTATGGCTTCCAATATCTTTTTGTCTGTTAATATCATTGCTGCTCGTTTTGAAGTGTAAAAGTATGAAAAATTGGCAACAGGCTTATGCTAAACCCGGGTGCGCTCTTTTACAAAGGCACAAAAACATCAGCCGGAGTGTCTCTCCTCCTTCATGAGTGGGCCTGCGAACATTTGCAGGCGCAGCTTGTATAAATAGTGCGAGCATCGAAGCGCTTGAAAATCTGATGTACTTTCTTGTGTGAGTTGTATTTTCTAATCGAAAACTATTGTTAAATTAAAGGCTGTTTCGCTATGAATCCATCTACCTCCCCATCACAACTAACAGCCGCTCTTCTCACCGTTGGAGATGAATTGCTCATTGGCCAAACCATTAATACCAACGCTGCCTTCTTGGGACAGTGGTTGACAGATCATGGCATTTTGGTGATGGAGGCCGGAACAATAAAAGATGACCACAGTGCCATTGTCCGTTCTATTGACCGCCTGTTGCAAAAGGTGGATTGGGTATTTATGACGGGCGGCTTGGGCCCTACCGAAGATGATATTACGAAAAATGCTATCGCCGAAGCGTTTGAGGATGCACTGGTCGTCAGTCCGCCGCTTAAAGCCCATATCCGGGCATTATTGAGCCGGTTTGGAACAGATGAAAAGGGCATTCCGGATATAGTGAACAGGGTTCCTTCCAATGCCCAAATCTTCCTCAACGAAAGAGGTACTGCTCCCGCCATACTAATGAATCGAGGAGACAAAAAACTCTTTGCCTTGCCGGGAGTGCCGATGGAGATGAAGCACCTTATGGTGGATAAGATTTGGCCATTTCTCGAGAAATTCTACCATTTCAAGCCCCTCCCCCGTAAAACCATCCTTACTGTTGGGTTGGGGGAGCCGGAGGTCGAAAAAGCCGTCAGTAAAATACGGGATAAAATTCCCAAGGAAATATCACTGGCCTACTTGCCGCATTATAGCATTGTCAAAATCAGACTCACTGTCAATGGAGACGTGGAGCCGGGGAGGTCGGGGCAGATGCTTGCAGATGCGAGGGAGGCGGTAAGAGGGGTACTGGGAAAGTTTGTCTTTGGTGAAGACAATGAGACCCTGAGTGGGGTAGTGGGAGAACTGCTTAAGGCGCGGGGCATGAGGATGGGCACCGCGGAGAGCTGCACCGGTGGCAATATCGCCCATGAGATCACTAAAGTGCCGGGGAGTTCGGATTATTTTGAAGGCAGTATAGTCAGCTATGCCAATGATGTAAAAATCCGGTTGCTAAGTGTTGATCCGGTGACCCTGGAGCGCCACGGGGCGGTGAGCCGAGAGGTGGCCATGCAAATGGCGGAGGGCGCTGTCCGGACCTTGGGGGTAGATATCGCCGTAAGCACCACCGGAATTGCCGGTCCTTCCGGGGGAACTTCAAAGAAGCCCGTGGGCACCGTGTGGATAGGGGTTTCGGATGGACAGCGTACCGAGGCAATAGCATATTCTCTCCCCTACCACCGGATGGGTAACATAGAGGCTGCCACCATTCGAGCCTTGGATAGGATCAGGCGAAGGATATTGTAATTTCCCCTTACCTTTGTCCGGCAAAGACAATACCAATGGCTACACCAAAAAGCGTCAGTTTTTACACCTTGGGGTGCAAGTTGAATTACTCGGAGACCTCCTCTATCCGGCGGCAGTTTGAAGGAGCAGGTTACGATGTGGTAGCATTTGAGGATGGAGCGGATATGTGTGTTATCAACACCTGCTCGGTGACGGATTTTGCAGATAGAAAATGCCGGAAGATTGTAAGAAAATCCCTTCAGCTTAATCCGGATGCGATTATTATCGTCACCGGTTGTTATGCCCAGCTAAAACCCCGGGAGATTGCCGACATACCGGGTGTGGATCTGGTGCTGGGAGCCAAGGAGAAATTTCATATTCTCGATTATCTCGATCACTTGCAGGGAGGAGCTATGAAAGGGTTGATTTATGTGAGTGAAATCGATGAAGTCAATATATTTAAGCCTTCATTCTCGATGGGCAACCGGACGCGCTCCTTTCTGAAAATTCAGGATGGATGCAATTATTCCTGCACCTTTTGTACGATTCCCAAAGCGAGAGGTAAAAGCAGAAGCGCGACCATCCCGTCTCTCGTCCAACAAGCGGAGCAAATTGCCGCAGCTGGCGGAAAGGAAATCGTCCTGACAGGGGTCAATATCGGGGATTTTGGCAATGGAACGGAGGTCATCGAAGGCAAAAGGCCAAAAAAAGAGGCCTTGTTTATCGACTTGATTCGGGCATTGGATGAAGTCGATGGGATAGAGCGATATCGCATTTCCTCCATCGAACCCAATCTGCTCACCCCCGAAATAATTGCTTTCGTCCGCGACTCCAAGCGCTTTTTGCCCCATTTTCACGTACCATTGCAGTCTGGCTCCAACAAAATATTGAAGCGCATGAAGCGCCGGTACCTCCGGCATCTCTATGAAGAGCGGGTGGCCCTCAT
>Ga0256832_1001393_pt1 | contig 16286 bp, 14 predicted proteins | sample 134614metaG_FD_190534 | JGI IMG/M metagenome (GOLD analysis project Ga0256832, IMG submission 190534) | Hydrothermal vent microbial communities from Lau Basin, Pacific Ocean - 134-614 | ecosystem: Environmental > Aquatic > Marine > Hydrothermal vents | place: Pacific Ocean: Lau Basin | collected...
CCCCCTCGAAGCGATGGTCTACTCCCTGTCGGGAGCCGTCTTCCTCCTGGGGGAAAGCCGCCGGGCCATCAGCCGCGATCTCGGCGAAAAGCCCACGCGCAATCTCCCCGCCGTGATGATCGGCTTGCTCATCTCCCTGCCTCTGCTGCTGATTCTCATCCCCCTGCTCATGTCGGCGGACATGGTCTTCGCGGACATGATGCGAAGCATCTTCGCCCTGGACGCCATCATCGAACGGAGTTTCCGCATCCTGTTCATGGGGCTCCTGGGGCTGTTGGTGGGGGGCGCGTGGGTCTACACCGCCCAAACCAGAACGCCCGCGCTCGCGGTCGCCGAAACCCCATCCACCTCGGCCGCAAAAACGCCCGGACCTCCTCGCCTGGGCCCCATCGAAGTCCTCATCCCCCTCATCCTGACCAACCTGCTCTTCCTGATCTTCATCATCATTCAGATCGCCTACCTCTTCGGCGGCGTCGCCAACATCACCGAGCATGGCTACACCTATGCCGAGTACGCCCGCCGCGGCTTCGCCGAGCTCGTGATCGCGGCCCTGATTATCTTCGGCGTCATCCTCGTCTTGCGCAGCCTGGGCCGCCTGGAAAGCCCGCGGGCGCGACGCGCCTTCAATCTCGCCGCCACCCTGCTCCTGACGCTAACCATCATCCTGCTCCTCTCCGCGTTCAAACGTCTGGCCCTGTACGAATCCGCTTACGGATTCACCCTCATGCGCCTCCTGCCCCATGTGTTCATGGTCTGGCTGGGCGCGCTGCTGCTCTGGTTCATCATCACCCTGTGGATCGCGCCCGGACGGCTGGCCATTGGCATCCTGACCGCGGCCTTCGGCTTCATCCTCACCCTCAACCTCCTCAACCCCGACGCCTTCATCGTCCGCCAGAACGTCGCCCGCTTTCGAGCACATGGGAAATTGGCCGACTTCATGAACAGCCGATCCGTGGACGTTTACTACTTCCAGACCCTGTCCGAAGACGCCGTGCCCGCCCTGCTGGAGGAACTGCCCAACCTGCGCGGGGCCAGGCCCGCGGTGGAAGAAGACCTGCGTCGTCGCTATCAGCGCATGCAGGAGGATGACGCCTGGCGCGCGTGGCAGTCATGGAACCTTTCCCGTTGGCGGGCGTATCACCTGTTACAAACACATTTCGAAGAAAGCCCAACTGTGAGCGAGCTCGCACCGCTCCCGATAAAAACGTTTGCCAGCCCGACGGATGCGGGAAGCTGATGGCGTGATGAGTGAAACGTGATGCGTGGGTTCATCACGTTTTACGCATCACGTTTTACATTGTTGCAGGCTCGCCCGACGTGATCTTCGAGATTCCTTTGCAAACGACACCCACGCTGTTTCTATATCATGTCCCGATTCCTTCCCCACACCCGACAATTCCTGGCCCTGACCCTGGCCGCGGGCGCGCCCGCGGGCCTGATCCTCTTCCGCATGGCCTACACCCACACCATCCTCTACGGCTTCCTGCTGTGGAATCTCCTCCTGGCCTGGCTGCCCCTGCTTTTCGCCTGGATGGCGACGCTGGCCTACGCCCGCGGCCGGGCGCGTGAACGCGGCGCGTGGGGGCATTGGCTGCTGGCGCTGGCCAGCGCCCTGGCCTGGCTCATCTTCCTGCCCAACGCACCCTACCTCATCACCGACATCGCCCATCTCCGCCCCTTCGACCACATCCCCTACTTCTACGATGTGACCATGCTCTTCAGCCTGGCGCTGACAGGACTGATGCTGGGATTCGCATCCCTGGCCTGGATGCAGGAAGTCGTGCGGGAGCGATGGGGACGCTGGCCCGCGCGGGGCTTCGCCGTGAGCGTCATCGCGCTGGCCAGTTTCGGCGTCTATCTCGGGCGCTTCCTGCGCTGGAACAGTTGGGACATCCTCATCCAGCCCAACGCCCTCTTCCGTCAACTCCTCGACATCCTGCACAATCCCCTGACCCACAGAACCATCTGGGCTCATGTGGCGATCCTCACCGTCACCCTGCTGGTCGCCTACGGCATGATGACCCTGCTCCCCGCCATCCTCTCCAGCCCCATCCAGGACCGCCGAACCCCGTAAACGCGAGGGACGGCTCCCCAAATGGGAAACCGTCCCCTTTGTTTTGGAAATAGCGTGTTGGCGCAGATTGCGAAAGGCTTGTCGGGCCAGCGATGGGCGAATCTGCCACGGACGTGATGCGTAATCCGTAATCCGTGGGGGCGTTACGCATCACGCATTACGCATTACGGCATTGGCTTCCCGCGCCCATGTGGCCGCGAGACATTTTCGGCCGCAGCGACGGCCATCTGGAACGCGGGATCAAAGCCGCTCGGCGATGAGCTCTGCGATCTCCTCGGGGAAGTTGGCCACCGGCACGCCCGCGGCCTCCAGCGCCTTGATCTTCTCGGCTGCGGTGCCCTTGCCGCCGCTGATGATGGCGCCGGCATGGCCCATGCGCTTGCCCGGAGGCGCGGTGCGCCCGGCGATGAAGCCCACCACCGGCTTGGTCATGTGATTCTTGATGTATTCCGCGGCGATCTCCTCATCCGTGCCGCCGATCTCGCCGATCATGACCACCGCCTTGGTGTCGGGATCCTTCTCGAACAGTTCGAGGACATCGATGAATTTCGTGCCGATGATGGGATCGCCGCCGATGCCCACCACCGTGCTCTGGCCGATGCCCCGCTGCGTGAGCGCGAACACCGCCTCATAGGTCAGCGTGCCCGAGCGAGAAACCACGCCCACCGGGCCGGGAATGTGGATATTGGCGGGGATGATGCCCACCTTGGCCTGGCCGGGCGAGGTCAGCCCCGGGCAGTTCGGGCCGATGAGCCGGGTGGGATGCTGATCCACGAACGCTTTCACCGTGATCATGTCCAGCACAGGGATGCCCTCGGTGATGCAAACCACCAGGTCCAGGCCTGCGGCCGTGGCTTCCAGAATGGCGTCGCCAGCGAAACGGGCGGGCACGTAGATGATGGAGGCGTTGGCGTCGGTGGCCTCTTTGGCCTCCTTCACCGTGTTGAAGATGGGCACGCCCAGATGCTCCTGGCCGCCCTTGCCGGGCGTGACGCCCGCCACGATATTCGTGCCATAGTCCAGCATCTGCGCCGCGTGGAAGCTGCCCTCGCGGCCGGTCAGACCCTGAACAATCAATCGCGTGTCATTGTTCACTAAAATGCTCATCATTCACCTCACTTGAGCTCGCCGCGGGCGGCAGCCACGGCCATTTGAGCGGCTTCCGCCAGGGTTCGCGCGGTCGGGAAGTTGGCTTCCGCCAGCAGCGCCCGACCTTCCTCTTCATTCGTGCCAACCAGCCGGATCACAAAGGGAACATCCGGCTGCACTTCCTCGATGGCCTGAAGCAAGCCCTTGGCCACCTCGTCGCAGCGGGTGATGCCGCCAAAGATATTGACCAGCACCGCCTTCACATTGGGGTCGCCCAGAATGATGCGCAGGGCCGCAGCCACCTTGGTCGCATTGGCGCCCCCGCCGATATCCAGGAAGTTGGCGGGCTCCCCGCCGTAATGCTTGACGATATCCATCGTGGCCATGGCCAGACCTGCGCCATTCACCATGCAGCCGATCTCGCCATCCAGCTTGATGTAGCTGAGGCCCGCTTCCCGCGCCGCGGTCTCGGCCGGATTCTCCTCATCCAGGTCGCGCATGGCGGCCAGATCGGGATGCCGGATCAGACCATTGTCATCCAGCACCATCTTGCCATCCACGGCCAGCAGGCTGCCATCCCCTTGCACCACCAGGGGGTTGATCTCAGCCAGCTCCGCGTCCGAGGCGACGAACGCGTTGTACAGCCCCGTGGCGATCTTGCCGAACTGCCGAAACTGACTTGCATCCAGCCCGATGCCCGACGCGATCTCCACCGCCTGATAGCCGCGCATCCCCAGGAACGGGTCGATGAACACCTTCTTGATGGCCTCGGGCTTGGTCGCGGCCACCTCTTCGATGTCCACGCCCCCCTCGCTGGACGCCATCATGACCACGCGCTGGCGGGCCCGGTCGATGATCATGCCCAGATAGATCTCATCCTGGATGTCCGCGGCCGGATCGATCAACACCTTCTTGACCGTCAGCCCCTTGATGTCCATCCCCAGGATCTCCCGGGCCTTCTCCTCGGCCTCTTCCGGCGTTTTGGCCAGCTTCACGCCGCCCGCCTTGCCACGACCGCCTACCAAAACCTGCGCTTTGACGACCACGGGCCCGCCGATGCGTTCCGCAATGGCTCGGGCTTCCTCCGGGGTCGTCGCCACATCCCCTTCAGGAATGGGCACGCCATACTTGGCGAAAATCCGTTTTGCCTGATATTCGTGGAGTTTCAATGTTCCCTCCTTTGGGAATCGAAAGGATATAGATTTGAAATGTGTTGCGAAAATCGTTTCCGATCCAGCATTGGGCGGGCGGACGACGGACGTGAAACGTCATGCGTAATCCGTGAGGTCATTACGCATCACGCATTACGCATTACGGCATCGGCTTCCCGCGCCAATCTGGCTTCGACCATTGCGCCGTCATCGACGCCGACTTCATGGTCGTTTCAATTATAGGTGAAAGGGAAAACCCATCCCAAATCAAGCGTATCGTCGCGGGGGCCAGTGCCGCCGCAAACGCCACACGCCCGCCTCGGCGTCGGCTTCCAGCTCCGCCCGACCGCCATCCCCGAACTCCACTGTCATGATCCACACGCCCTCCGGCGTTCGCTCCTGCCGCCCCACGCCCACCACCTGCTTGCGCTGGCCGCCCAGCCACACCGCCTCGGGCCGCCAGGCGCCGTTGCGCCATGACGCCTCCACCAGCACCGTGGATGGGGACGCCTCCGGCTGCGCAGGTTTGGGGTCCACCCGCGCGGTGCGATCTTTCACATAGCGCAGGGCCAGACGCAGGGCCGCAGCCACGGTCGCCTGCTTGTTCCCGATGCGGTCATGAGGCCACACGTGCATCTCGTCCCAATCCGCGTCCTCCGCGGCCAGATGCAGATACACCAGCCCCACCGGCTTCTCGGGCGAGCCCCCGCCCGGCCCGGCGATGCCCGTAATGGCGATGGCGATATCCGTCTGCAACAACGCCCGCGCGCCCTGCGCCATCTCCTGCGCGGTCTCCGGACTCACCGCACCGTGGGCTTCCAGGGTCTCGGGCCGCACGCCCAGCACCTTCATCTTGGCGAAATTGCTGTACGAGACCACCCCGCCCATGACGTAATGGGAGCTGCCGGGGATATCGGTGAGGATGCTGGCCAGCAGGCCGCCGGTGCAGCTTTCCGCCAGGGCGATGGTGAGATGGTGGGCGTCCAGCTGACGGCCCAGTTCGGCGCTGAGCTCGCGCAGTAGAGAAAGAGTGGGGGCGTTATTCATGGTCATGCGTGCTGAGAATCATTCACAATAAAGATGATGGACGAAAATGAGAACGCAGATGACATGGATGCTTCGCATCGCAGATTTCCGCAGATGATTTTTACAGATTTTTTTCTTTTTATCTGCGTTCATCCGTTTCAATCTGCGTCATCTGCGTCCTCCAAATCCATTTTCATAGCAATTGCGCCAGGGCCGCGCGCAAGCGATCCTCCACGCCCGAAACATCCTTGGGCACGGCCTGCACCGCCCGCTGCGCTTCCACGACGCTGTATCCCAGGCTGGTGAGGGCTTCGATGACCTCCGCGTCTTCATCCGTGATGGGCGTCACGCCCACGCCTTCGTACTCGGGCGCGCCGATCTTGTCTTTGAGGTGAAAGAGGATCTTGCGGGCGCTTTTGGCGCCAATGCCCGGCACGCGGGTGAGCAGGCCCGGCTCGTCATTGGCCACGGCCATGCGGATCGTATCGGGCGGGAGGGTGGAGAGGATGCTCAGGGCCAGTTTGGGCCCGACGCCGCTCACCCCCAACAACACCTCGAACAGCTCCAAATCCTCTTCCGAACCAAACCCAAACAGGGTCAGCTCCTGCTCCCGCACATGGAGATAGGTGAACAGGGCCACGGGCTGACCCACCTGCCATTCAGCAAGCTGTGTCGCGGGCGCGTAGACTTCCAGGCCGATAGGCCCGATATCGACAATGGCGACCTCTTCGGTCAGGGCTTCGATGCGCCCGCGCAGACGACGGATCACGATTTTCAAGCAGCCTTGGTTTGATAAATCACCGGACGATAACGAGGTCGAGGTATGGGCTTTCCAGCGGCGCGGGCCGCCTCCAGCCAGACTTCCTTGGCTATCTCTACCTCACGCAAGGCTTCCAAGGGCGTCTCGCCAAATGCAGAGCAGGCTTCAAGGTCCGGAATATCGGCAATATAGCCCCCGTCTTCTTCCGAATAGAAAATGTTGATATGATAATCCTGCTTCATTTTTCCTCAATCTGGTGGTAACTGCCAAGGTAGTCGGCCCTAACCATCCTCTTTTGCCACGAAGACACGACGGAAACGAAGGCACGAAGTCATTCAAAAAAGATTTTATCCGTGTTTCCTCCTATCCGTGTCAAGTGAACAGGGCTACGTTAGCAGTTACATCGGGCGAATTATAAGGTTCTACCTGTTGCGCCTATTCATAAAATGAACCGGTTGAGTTAATATGCCCAGGCGGAGTGAAGGTGGCAGAGGGCGATGGCCAGGGCGTCGGCTGCGTCGTCGGGCCGGGGAATATCGTCCAGCCCCAACAACATCCGCACCATCTCCTGAATCTGACGCTTGTCCGCGCCGCCGTAGCCGGTGATGGCCTGTTTCACCTGGGTGGGCTTGTAGTGAAAGAGAGGAACGCCCCGTTGGGCCACGGCCAGCAGGACGACGCCGCGGGCGTGGCCCACGCTGAGCGCGGTGCGGGCATTCTTGGAGAAGAACACCTCCTCCACCGCCACCGCGTCTGGCTGATGACGGTCCAGGAGGGCGTTGAGTTCGGCGTAGATGGTGACCAGGCGTTGGGGCAAAGGTTGGTTGGCCGGGGTGCGAATGACGCCGTAATCCAGCGCCCGGGATGCGTTGTTCTCCTCCTTCACCACGCCAAAGCCGGTGATGGCGGTGCCGGGATCAATGCCCAGCACCACCGGACTTCCTGCACTCACGCCGCCAGTTCCGCGTAGAGCTCGTCGCTCATGGCCAGATTGGAATGCACCTTTTGCACGTCATCCAGGTCTTCCAGCCGCTCCAACAACGCAGTGACCTTCATGGCTTGATCCACGGGCAGCGTCATTTCAGTCTTGGGGACCATGGTCAGCTCGGCGTCTTCCACCTCATAGCCTGCATCCACCAGCGCATCCCGCACGGCGGCCAGGTCCGTATCCGCGGTGGTGACGATAGCCACGCCCTCATCGAATTCCACATCCTCTGCGCCCGCGTCCGCAGCCACCAAAAACAGCTCGTCTTCATCCACCCCATCCATTTTGACGGTGATCTGGCCCTTGCGCTCGAACTGCCAGGCCACTGAACCGTTGCTGGCCAGATTGCCGCCCGCCTTGGTGAAGACATGGCGCAGCTCGGCCACCGTGCGGTTCTTGTTGTCAGTCAGCACCTCGACAATGACGGCGATGCCATAGGGCGCATAGCCTTCATAGACGAGCTCCTCCAGATCCGCGCCCTTCTCCAGGCCCGCGCCGCGATTGATGGCCCGTTGGATATTATCCTTGGGCATGTTGGCGGCCTTGGCCTTGTCCAGCGCAAACCGCAGACGGATATTCGATTCGGGATCGGGACCGCCCATCCGGGCCGCGGCCTGGATCTCGCGAGCGATCTTGGTGAACAGTTTGCCGCGCTTGGCGTCGACGGCGGATTTACGGCGTTTGATATTCGCCCACTTGCTATGTCCTGCCATAGAAAATACGTCTCCAAAAAAGAGTGATGATTGCGCCAGACCCCGCGGGCGAGAGATTCGCCGGCGCAGCCTGCCTTATGGTTCCATTATATCACAATCCTATGCAAACTCCCCGCGACGCGCTCCCACTTCTTGCCTTTTTCTCCGAATCTATGGTTTCATCTCCAAGCCCGATTCGAGAATAACGTTAGCAATCGGGAAACCGGGAAACCGGTACACCAGTAGACCGGGAGGGCGAGCGACCCGACCTGGTTTCTCTGGTTTCCTGGTCTACCGGTTTACGAGGCTACGTAGCCCGCCATCTTCATCCTCACCGGCGCACAGCCACTTCATGGAATCGACAATGAACATTCCCGCAAAACTCACCCCCTTCAGCCAGAGCATCCTCCGCCCGGCCCTGGCAAGTTCTCTGAGCAGGCTCGCCAGCGAACAAGCGCCGTCCTCGCCCACCCCCTCCGATATCACCCAACCCCAGGCCGTCAACGCCTTTCTGGCGGAACTCGTGCTGGCGACATGGGGCGGCTCCGAACCCGATGTGGGCCAGTTGTTGGGCGTTGCTCCCCCCTCTGTGACCCGAAAAGGCAAACCCGGCCAGGGCATGAAACGGGCCCAGACCGCGCTCCAGGACTTCTCCGGCGCTTACACGCGACTGCGGCGCTGGTCGGAATGGGTTTTCGAATCGGAATGGAGCCAGGCCCAGCTTTTGCAAGTCATGGAGGAAATCGAACCCAAAGTGGCGGAGGCGCTGAACTGGGTGCACGTTCTGGCCCTGACCGCGGTGGGAAGTTACCAACACCTTGGAACGCTGCTGGCAAAGAAAGAGAAGGACCCGGCGCGGGCTGGGGCCCTGCGGTTGGGATTGGTGGCGGGCCTGGAAACGCCCGACAGCCGATTTCTGCACGGATTGGTCGTGGGCAAGCCGGTGGCTGAGCTTCGCGAGAGGTTCGGCCACATGCCCTTGGCCCAGGAAGGCGAAGTGGCGCTGCCGCGGGTGATGGACGCGCCCGAGGAGCTTCTGGCGACGCCCCCTGTGGACGTTTGGAACTGGGACGTGGGGCGGGGTCAAAAGCGCCGGGGAGAAGCGGAAAAGCAGGCCCTCTCCCAGGCGGGCATGTTAGGACGCTCGGGCGTGCGCAAGGCCATCGATCTGACGCAGCAAGCCCTGGTCGCCCACGCCCAGGCCCGCGAAGCCCTGGCTTATGTGCTGGCCGCGGCGCGGCATTGGGCTCTGGCCGCGGCGCAAGAGGGCGCAGATGACGGGCGCATCCACCATCCTGATGAGATCTTCATGCTGGAGATCGAAGAAATCAAACAAATGATGACGGGCGAATGGCATAGCCGGGCGCATGTCGACATCCTCATCCAGGAACGACGGAAGGCTTATGAAGCGTCATCAGTCGATGAGACTGTCCACGATCGCCCACTGGGCGTGGCCGGTTACGACACCGAAGGCCTCTTACATCCATTTCAATCCCCCTCCGATCTCACACCGGACGCGCCTCCGGGCTTCATGGCCCTGGCGACAGGATGGCATCCCGGCTGGTGGCGAGTGATTCTGAAGGCGGAAGGCGTCATCGATCGCGGCGGGCATCTCCTCTCCTGGCTGGCGTCAGTCGCTCGCTCAGGCGACCTGCCCGCGCTGATCGGAGGCGCATCCTACGCCGACTGGCCGTCAGGCGTGCGCATCCGGCTGAATCCGGCCCGAAATCGGGCGGAAACCGAAGACTAACCCGATAGTATTAGCCCTTTTCGGAGCGTCTGGCGTAGCGAATCCTGAAAAATACGCCTCATGAGCTATTGAAATCCGGTTGCGAGGTTGCTAAACTGGAGACAGTCAAAGCTTGCTCCCCAGCGAAATCAATTTCAATTTCCGCAATATCCCAACCTTCCACTCAACACAGGAGAGACTTCACCATGACCAAACGACGTTTGACCCTCGCACTTGTAGTGGTCGTGCTGCTGGCGATGGTCGCCCTGCCCGTGGCTGCCCAGAGCTACCCCGATCCGGGCGTGGGCAGCACCTACACCGAACTGGCGAACAAAACCGCGGACGCGGCCACAGCGCAGCTTACCTATTATGACACCAGCGGCGGCGTGCATCAGGGCCCGCAGCGCACCATTCCTGGCAACGGCTCGATCATGATCGATCCCGACAGCGTCCAGCTTCCCCAGAACTTCCAGGGCGCGGGCGTCGTCTCCTCCAACCAGCCGTTGGCCTCGGTGGTGAAGACCGTGTGGACCGGCGGGCCTGGCGACGGCTACCAGATGGCCTTGTACTCAGGCGTGTCACAGGGATCCAGCAAGATTTGCTTCCCCAGCCTCTTCAAGATCCCTCCCTCCATCTACGCCTCCTTTACCGTCCAGAATACGGGGACCGGCCCGGCGGACCTCCGCATCACCTACTTCAGGCGCAATGGAACCAACGAAGGCCAATTCACCGACACTATCCCCGCGGGCGCACAACACACTTATGATCTGAGCAATCCCGGCGGCGCCGTGCCCAACCTGACCGCTCCGTGGGATGGCTCCGCCGTCGTGGAAGTCACCAATGGCCAGACCGTGGCAGGCGTAGGCGTGGTTTATCAGCAAGGCCGCACCGCCACCTACAACGCGGCCGACTGCGCGGGCGCTTCTGGCTCTACGACGCTGGTGGTTCCCAGCCAGTATCGCATGGCCACCAATGACGGCCGCTGGCTCCTCTTCTCTGCTATCAACATCCAGAATCTGGAAGGCTCCACCGCCAATGTGACCCTGGAGTACATCCCCCGCGACGCCAGCGTCAACCCTTCCAAAACCTTTGATATCACCATCCCGCCTTACTCCGCCGCCGGTCTCAACACCCGCAACGGCGGCGACAAGCCCTCTGACTTCTTCGATGATCTGGGCACCTCTTGGGATGGCTCCGTCAAAATCGTGTCCGACAAGGCCGTCGTCGCCAACGTCATCACCCAATGGTGGCGCTCCAGTGGCAAGGAGTCTGGCTATTACGCAGCCCCCAACGCCTCCCAGTCTCAAGCGACCACATACTTCGTTCCCGGCATCCGCCGCATCAAGGATGGTAGCGCCTGGAAAGAATTCAGCGCCGTCATCGTCCAGAACCTGACCAACAGCGATAACACCGTCACCGTCAAGTTCTACGACCGCAATGGCAACCTCAAACTGACCCTGACCGACACGCTGTCCGGCGGCGCCTCGATTGGCTACAACACCAAAAACGGCGGCAGCCGCGACGCTTCCGACTTCATCCCCCTGGGCGACAATTTCGAGGGGCACGCCGTGGTGACGGGCTCCGGCGCCATTGGCGTTGTGCTCAACGGCGTCTCCAAGGCTCCCAATGCCGGTTCCGGCACCACCAACGGCATCCCCGAATAATTCACGCTCCACCCCTCTCTGACATAGTCAGATCTCAAGCAGCGCATCCATGGCCGGGTGCGCTGCTTTTCCATTCTCCCTGCCCATGATCCCACGCTTCTGGCGGAAACGACGTGAAACGCCCTCGCCTCCCTACGGCCCGGTGATCATTTATCACCATATCGCCAAAACGGGCGGCACCTCGCTGCGCGAGGTGGTGCAGGCCAACTACAAGGGCAAGGCCCTGCTGGAGCTCTACGGCCCCAATCGCGGCTCCGTAGCCTGGTATGAGGCGTATTACCGGTCGCTTTCTCCCGAGCGTAAAGCCGCCATCCAGTGCATCGCCGCCCACTCCGCCCACTACATCATCCCCGTGCTCGACCGGCCCTTTCGCGTGTTCACTCTGCTGCGCGACCCGGTGAATCGCGTGCTCTCTCTCTACTACTTCGCCAAAATCCTGACCCGAAAAGGAAAGGGGAAAGGGGCCGACATAGGGCGTTTGCTGGACGCTCTCGGCTGGGATTTGGGAGATATCTATCGCCATGCCGCTCAAGGTGAGATCGATCCAGAACACGCTTCCCTTTTGGCGCCCTTTTTCAACGGCCAAACGCGCGCCATTCTCGGCCCTCATCTCGATGTGACGGGCATTCCCTTTTTGCCCGGCGCGCCTGCATCGCTGCACAATGCCTTGCAACACGCCCTCCATATCCTTGACGCGCACTACGAACTGGGCGTGACCGAAGCCTATGCCCAATCCGTCCAGTATTTCGCTCGCGTCTTTGGCTGGCGCCGCGTCTTCATAGACCATGTCAATCGAACGAAAATGCGGCCCTCAGTCCAGGAATTTCCGCTCGATGTCATCGATAGAATCCGCGAATATAACCAACTCGATGTCATCCTCCACGCCCACGCCCAAAATTATCTGAAACAACACCTGGAAAAGGGATTGAAGTCGGAAGGAGGGTGATGTAAAATTGGAGCCATGAACCATTCTTCGACGTCTTTGTGGCGATTCATTCTGATCCTGGGGACATTGGCGATGTTGGGCATGGTCGCGGGCTGCATTTTGCCCGCGAAATGGCGTCGGCCGGATCAATCAAATCCATTTCAGGTCCGTCCGTTACCTATCGAAAGCTTCCACCTCTTCGATATTGGCGTCACCGACATGAACGGGGATGGCGTCCTGGATCTGTTTACCGCCAATCACAGCGCCCGGCAAAGCTTTCTGTTGGGGAATGGCCGCGGCGGATGGAAAGAGTGGCCCCTGGAAGCCACCGGGCTTTCGCAATCCCCCGCCTTCCCGGGCCTGGAGGACTCCGACCACACCCCCCAGTTCACCACACCGGGCCTGTACCTCTACTGGAATGACTCCCGCCTCGTGCTGAACAGCCATCATTTGACATCAAACCCCGTGCGAGGTCAACTCATCTTCTTTACCCCCCTCACCATCGAAAGCCGCGGGGATTTTGGCGCATGGACATCCTCCCTTGTCCAAACCGGAAAGCGCACCGTCGTGGGATTTCAGGCGAATGGGAACGGCCAACTCATCCTCACGCCTCAGCCCTATCCCCGCGTAGGCTCTCCCATCCGCCTGGAGCTCGCGGATGCGGCCATGACCCGGCGCACCTTCATCGGCCAGGAGCGGACGTCGCCGCCCGAACCCAACATCCTCCTGGACCTGAAAGACCGGCATGGGGTGATCTGGTTGCCAGCAGGGGATGAAGAGACGCGCGTGTTCATCACCGGCGGCGCCAACCTGGGCCTGACCGACGTTCTGCCCTCCGACCGTCGGGCCTATGAGTATTTTCAAATGGATGGACAGCGGTTCAGACGGCTGGACGGGGCCCGATGGGGTTTGAAAAAGGGGGGCTGCGCAGCGCGCCAGGCCAGTTTTCGAGACGTGAACGGAGATGGCTGGGGGGATTTTTATGTGACATGCGTGCGCCAGACCGCGAATCAACTGTTTTTGGGCTCCGAAGAAGGACGTTTCACCGAGACCGCGGCCGACCTGGGCCTGGATATGCCCGATGCCGGGACCTTCGCATGGCTGGATGTAGATGATGATGGCCGTCCAGATATGATTTGGGCGGGGGAGTATGGCGTCTCACTCTATCGCAACCTGGGAGAGCACTTTCGGAGAGAGCAAATCGAAGCGCCCAAGGTTTGGGCTCAGCATATCACGCTGGGGGATTTCGACGGCGATGGCGATGGCGACGCCTTCGTGGCTTCCAAGGACGCCAATTTGATCCTGATCAATGATGACGGCGCGTTGCGCTATCAGGCTCCCGAATCCCTGGGACTTCCCCGAGCCAGCCTCACGGCTCATTGGGTGGATGTGGACAATGACGGCCGCATGGACCTGCACGCGGTTCCCGGCGGCGTGTTTCGTCAGACTGCCGATGGCAGATTTCAGCCCGCCACCGACATGGGCCTGCCCCCTGCGCCCGCACTGGAAAATTTGCGCAGCGCCCGCGCCGTCTGGTTCGACGCGGACAACGACGGCTATCAGGAACTCGTCACAGCCACCCAGACGCTGGACAAACAATGGCAAGTCGCTTATTTCCAACGCCGTCCTGGCCCCAACCATTGGCTGGAAGTCCTCTTACATGGCCCGGAAGGCAACGAAGCCGCTATGGGAGCCAAGGTCATTGTTCAGGCCGAAGGAATCCATCGGGAAAGCCGCGTGGGCTGGAGCGAAAGCAGTCACTATGGTCAGGGCCACTACCGTCTCTATTTCGGCATGGGGACGCAGACCATGATTGACCGGCTTACCATCCTCTGGCCCGACGGCAACGAGCAAACGCTCACGCGCATCCCCGCAGATCAGGTTCTGGATGTTTTCTATCCCGCGCCATGAACCCCACCTTCATCAAGCTTTACGGCGAGCGCAACACCGGCACGAATTACCTGGAACAACTCATCCGGCGCAATCTGGATGCAGTCATCCTGCCGGGCGCGGCCCCGGCCTGGCTGCGACGCCGTTTTCGCGGCCATCCCCGCCTGCGGGAACGGGCCATTGACGCCTATTTTTACGTCACCTTCGGGCGTAATCTGGGCTGGAAACACATGCTCGCACCCCCGCGCTGGCGGCTGGAGCGCAGCATCCGCCCGTTGGGCCAGACCCATTTCCTCTTTCTGGTCAAAAATCCCTACGCCTGGCTGCTCTCCCTGCACCGCCATCCCTACCATCATCCCGCCCCGGCCAGCGACTTCAGCGACTTCATTCGGGCGGCGTGGCCCACCCTGGGGCGGGAGAACGTCGGCCGGGAGCCCTTCCCCAATCCCGTCGTCATGTGGAATCAGAAGAACGCGTCCTATCTGGCCCTGGCCCGAGAGGTGGAAGGCCAGATCATCCGCTACGAGGACCTGGTGGCTGCCCCCGAGGCCGTCATCGCCGCCATCGCGGGGGCGGGGTTTGCGCGGCGGGCCGGAATTTTCGAGAATGTGCGGGAAGCCGTCAAGGGTGAAGAGGACCGGGATTTCGCCTATTATCGGGACTATTACCTGAATGAACGCTGGCGAGAGGAGCTGAAGGAGGAGGATGCGCGATTCATCAGCCAACAGTTGGATGCGCGGATTTTGGAGGAGTTGGGGTATCATTATCTGGAACGTCCTATTCACACCCAGACACCCGCAGGTGAACCTGCGGGCTAAAAACGACGCCCCATGAACGGGGCTTTTGGCTGGCCGTGTAAGCAAAAAGCCGGGTTCACCCGGCGTCGTTTCCTGGCCCAGAGGCTTCAGCTCCGGGCGGGCCGGGAAATTTGACGTTGTTTACCTACTCATTCCCCCCTCTCACTCCCCCTCACAAGCCCGTGACCATCGACCCCATCGTTCAAGGACGTCTCACCCAAATGCTGGCCGCGGCCGTGGATGGCTACTTCGATATCCAGGGCATCCGCTTCGACGCGGTCTTCAAGCCCTTCGATCACGCCGTCCGTCTGCATGGACGGTTTCTCACCGACACGGAAACCGCGTTCGAAGTCATCTCGCGGCGGCTGGCGGGCGAGGGCTGGCAGGTTTTCTTCCGGGAAGAGGAGGGGGAGCAAGTGGTCTACGCGGCCCTGGGGCAATGGCCCGAGACCAAACCCAACTGGCTCCTTTTTGGGGCGCTGCTCATCGCCACGCTGGCCTCAGTCTTCTCGGTGCACGCCATCACCCCAGGCGGGCTGGACTGGAAGGGCGGGCTGAGTTTCGCCATCCCCCTGATCCTCATCCTCCTCTTCCACGAGTTCGGGCATTTTCTCGTCTCTCGCCGCAACAAAATGGCCACCAGCCCGCCCTACTTCATCCCCATGCCTTTCTCCATCTTCGGCACCCTGGGCGCGGTCATCGTCATGCGCAAACCGCCCAAGAACCGCAAGCAACTCTTCCAGATGGCCGTGGCCGGGCCGCTGGGCGGGCTCATCCTGGCCATCCCCTTCCTGTTCTACGGCCTCTCCCTCTCCCAGGTGTCGCCTCTGCCCCCGCCGCCCTACATCCTCGAAGGCAATTCCATCTTCTACCTGGCCGCGAAATGGCTGGTCTTCGGCCAGATTTTGCCTTCGGGCGGCATGGACGTGATGATCCACAATATCGCGTTCGCGGCCTGGGTGGGCCTGTTCATCACCGGGCTGAACCTGATCCCGGCCGGGCAACTGGACGGCGGGCATGTCATCTACACCCTGCTCGGGCCCAAAGCGAAATACCTGAGCTACGCCGTCGTCGCTGGTTTCCTCCTGCTCTCCATCAAATATCCCGGCTGGCTGATCTGGACAGCCTTGCTCTTCTTCCTGGGCCGGGTGTATGCTGTCCCCCGAGACGATCTGACGCCCCTGCCCGGCAAATACAAGGCCCTGGGCTGGTTCATGATGCTCCTGCTCGTCCTGCTATTCACCCCCATCCCCATCACCCTGGTGCAATGATCCACCGCAAGACGCTGCTTCTGTTCTGGCTGCTGGGGATGCTGGCGCCCATGGCCTGGATCGCCCGCCATATCCCCGGCTACGACGCGGCCTTCGCCTTCATATTTGGCCCGGCCTGGATGCACTGGGTGAGCCACGCGTTCCTGTTCGGCGTGCTTGCCTTCCTGCTCCTCACCCTGCTCATGCCCGGGGGTGAGATGCGTTGGCCACGGCTGGCGATGGTGTTGGGCGTC
>Ga0256832_1001394_pt1 | contig 16286 bp, 14 predicted proteins | sample 134614metaG_FD_190534 | JGI IMG/M metagenome (GOLD analysis project Ga0256832, IMG submission 190534) | Hydrothermal vent microbial communities from Lau Basin, Pacific Ocean - 134-614 | ecosystem: Environmental > Aquatic > Marine > Hydrothermal vents | place: Pacific Ocean: Lau Basin | collected...
TCACCATCGAAGACCTGCGGGCGCAGGCCGCAGCGCACCCGGACGATCCGGCGGCGCTCCACGCCGTCGCCGCCGGCGAGCTCCTTCGGAACGATGGGGACCCGGCGCGCGCCGCCGCGGCGATCGCTCGAGCGCTGCAACGCAGCCCGAACGACGCGTCCCTTCATCTCCTGGCGGGGCTCGAAGCTCAGGTCCACGGACACCCGGCGGCGGCGCTCGATGCGCTTGTGAGAGCCCTCGAAAAGACGGCTCCTGGCGACCGCGAGGACCCGGCCGTTGCGGAGATCGCCGCGGCCCAGATCGACGAGCTCACCCACGTCGCCCCGAACTTTCGCGAGCATGTGGAGGCGCGGCTCGAGGCCATCGCGCCCTCGCTCCCGCCGGCGGCCCGGCAAACCGTGCACGAGACCCTGATTACCCTCGCCTACCGCGCCGGGGACACCGAGCGGGTCCGGCAGCTTGCGGCGCGAGCCGGCTGCCTGAGCGAGTGGCGCGCCGCCGGCCCCTTTGGTCCGCGGGAGCTGCTCGGTTTCGACGACGCCCTCCCCGCCGGCGAGCCCGGACCCATGGCCGCCGAGTACGACCTCGGGCCCCTCCGAGGGAGGCGCCCAACCCGTTCCCTCGAGGCGCGGGGTTGCGCGGTGCATCTCGGCGGTGGCCCCGTGGCTGCCGGCGGAACCACCTACGCGGAGGCCTTCGTCGAGCTGCCGACGGCCGGCACCTACACGCTTCGGCTCGAAACCCCGAACGCGGTCGAGCTGAGCGTCGACGGCGAACGCAAGGTGCGCCTCGACCACCGCCGCCTGCCGTTGCGGCGCGTGACGTTCCACCGAATCGAGCTGGACGCCGGGCGGCACGAGATCGGCGTGAAGATCACCACGCGGCACCCGAACCCGATCCTGGAGGTCAGCCTCACCGAGGGTGAAGGCGACACCTCGCTGCCCCAGGGCGAGGGAACCTTCGCGCGCTACCTTCGCGCGGCGGCCCGCTTTGCGCGCGGCAACACCGTCGGCGCTCGACAGACCCTCCTGCCCTTCGGCGACGGCCCCGGATCGCCGGTCGTCCGCGCCCTCCAGTCCGCGGTCGCCCTCGCCGACCCGCTGCGGCCTGCGCAGAAGCGTCGCGACGACGCCCGGCGGCTGCTGCGCGCCATCGTCGAGCGAGACAGCGAAGCTTGGTTCCCCGTGCTCCAGCTCGCGCGTCTCAAAGCCGCGGAGGGGCGCGACCAGGAGGCCATCGCCGATCTCCGCGCGGCGGTGCAACGTTGGCCGGAGCTGTCCACTCTGCGGCTGGTCCTGGCGGACCTGCTCCTCGAGCGCGGCTGGGACGCCGAGGCCGGCGAGCACATCGAACGATCCCTCGAGATCACCCCCGGCGCGTGCCCGCCGATCGCGGCGGCCCTCATGCTCGCCCGGCGCCGCGACCGCGTGCACGAGATCGATCGCCGGGTCGAGGAGGCGGTACGCTGCGACGCCCGCAGCTCGGAGCGCTTCCAGCTCCTGCTGAGCCAGCGCCGATGGTCCCAGGCCCAGGCCGAGCTCGACCGCCTGGCGGCCCTCGAACCACGGCAGTCCCGGGTCAACCTCCTCAACACGCGGCTCGGGCTCGCCGAGGGGCGGGCCGACCGGGCGGCCGTCGAGGCCATCCTCGGTGAGCTCCAGGAGCTCAATCCCCGATCGGCTCAGGTCCGGCTGGAGCGCGCGGACCTTCGTCTGGCCGCCGGTCAGCGACAGGAGGGCCTCGACCTCCTCAGCGCTGCTCTGAGCGAGGAGCCTGCGGCGATGGCCGACCTGCGGCGCGTGCGGACGGCCCTCGGTGGGGGCTTCGAGTTCGACGGGTACCGCATCGACGGAGGGGCGGTGATCGACGCCTACGAGGCGTCCGGGCGGCGTTACGACCAGCCCCAGGTGCTGGTGCTCGACTACACCGTCGTGCGCGTCTTCGACGACCTCTCGTCGATGGCCCTCACCCACCAGATCTACAAAGTACAGAGCGAGGAGGCGGTAGACGCCCAGGGCGAGTTCGCACCGCCCAGCGGGGCGACGATCCTCCAACTGCACACCATCAAGCCCGATGGGACTCGACTCGAACCCGATCTCATCGAAGGCAAGGAGACGATCTCGCTGCCGAACCTCGCCGTCGGCGACTACGTCGAGTACGAGTACGTACGGCTTCTCGATCCCCCGAGCGGCCTACCCGGCGGGCTGCTCGGCGACCGTTTCTACTTCGCGAGCTTCGAGCTGCCCTTCGATCGGAGCGAGATGGTGCTGCTTTTGCCCGAGGGGATCGAGGTCCAGATCGACCCGCGCGGGGACGCGCCCGAGACGCAGGAAAGCCGCGAGGGAGCGCTGCGGGTGCTCCGTTGGCGCGTCGACCAGAGCGAGCCCCTCGTACAGGAGCCGGCGAGCGTTGCCGCCCGGGAATACATCCCGTCGATCAACTGGGGCATCCACGCCACCTGGGGCCGCTTCCTCGGAGGGCTGCGGGACGTGCTCGCCGACCGCGAGATCATCGACCCTGCCGCGCGCAAGCTCGCGCGACGCATCGTAGGCAACGCCCGCAGCGACGAGGAGAAGGCGCGACGCCTCTATTACTGGCTGCTGGAGAACGTCGAGAACAACAACAACGTCTTCGGGCAAGCAGCGGAGATGCTCGCCGGACGCACAGGCAACCGTGCGCGGATCCTCCACTACCTACTCGGCTTGCTCGAGGTTCGGTCCAAGCTGGTGCTCGTGCGTAGCTTCGGCGCCGACCAGACGCGCTCGGAAGTGGCCGACGAGGACACCTACTCGAACCTCTTGGTGATGCTCGGCGACGGACACGAGGCGACCTACCTGCAGCCCACCGCCCGAGGTGTCCCCTTCGGCTACGTCTCGCCGGCGCTGCGCGGTGAAGATGGTCTCGTGCTGACGCCGGCGCACCAGCCCGAGCAGGTCGCCCGCATCGTGCTCCCGCCAGCGAACGGAGACGAAGACACGCGCCGCATCGAGATCCTCGCGGATGTCGCCGACGACGGCTCGGCGAGGGTTCAGGTCGTCGAGACCTTCCGGGGCCACGAAGCGATCGAGTGGCGCAGGGACCTCGAAGGAGTGCCGGAGGCCATGATCGAGCAGCGCTTCGAGGAAGCCTACGTCGCGCGTCTGCTCAACGGAGCCAGCCTCGAGTCGCTGACGATCACCGGCCGTGAGGAACCGGAAGAGCCGCTGGTGCTCCGCTACAGCGCCCGGGTCCCGACGCTGGCGCGGCGCCAAGGTGCCGGCTTTGTTCTTCCGGGGCTCTACCCGACGATGCTCACGCCGCGCTTCGCCCGCGTCGCCGAGCGCACCACGACTCAGATCGTGGGGCCGCCCCTTCACCTGGATGTGGTCGTTCGCGTCCGCACGCCCACAGGGGCCCCACGCACACCGATGCAGGCCACCTCCCTGGAGGCGAGCGGCGCGAGCTTCCGGATGCAGGCGCGGGTCGAAGATGGCTACCTGCGCATCGAACGCCGCCTCGACGTTCCGTTCCTCCGGGTACCCCCGGACGCCTACCCGCAGTGGGCGGCGTTCTGCCGCGCCGTCGACGAGGCCGAAGCGCGGGAGATCCCCCTGCGCTAGAGCGCATCTCAACAACAATCGTCGATCGATCCGTAGACGGGACGGGACCGCTGGCGCATCCGCGAGCCGAGGGAATGCCGAGCAACGCCCTTCGACAGCGACGGTTCGGACACGAGGTCGCCCATCCCGTTCAGCGGCGGCAGATGCCGAGGCTGCTGCCGGGCACCGACTCGCAGCGCCAGCCCGTGGGGCAGAGCCCGTCGTCGCACAGGCGCGTGCAATAGCCGGCGATATCGCACAGCGACGAGTGGCAGTCGGCGGACCGGGCGCAGCTCTCGCCGAGGTCGCGGCTCCCCGCCGGAGCGCAAAAGAGCTCGATGGCCCCTCCGTCCAGGACCTGCGGTCGACAGCCCATGCCGAGGGCGCAACCTCCCTCGGCGGTACAGCTCTGCACGCACCGATCAGGGACCGCATCGGTGGGGTCGAAGTCGGCGCACAGGCCGCTGCGGCACTGGTTCGGCGGGGTCGGTGAGCAGAGGGTGCCGATGGCATCGTCCCCGGCGATGTCGCCTCCGGTCGCGAGGGTCGGCGGGGCGCAGATGGGTGTCGCCGACCCGAACTCCGCGGCGCAACGGTATGGCGCGACCCCCGCAAAGAGGGCGCGCCGTGGGCAATCGCTGGCGGTCTCGCAGGGGGCAGTGCAGCCGATGCCTGGGATGCAGAGGTTCGTCCCACACTCGCTTCCGGCGGCCGTGCAGGGCTTCTCGATGTCGACGCAGAACTTCTCGGCAGCACCGGGAGGCCGCCAGCAGGCATAGCCCGCGGGACACTCCAAGGCGCTGAGGCACTGGCGGGTGCAGTGAGCCTGACTTGCCGTACCCAGGCACGCGACGGCGCAAGTGTCGGGCGCGGCGACGTTGCACCGCTCGCCGGTGTCGTCGGGGACGCAGACGCCCTCGACGCAGAGGTGCTCGTCGGCGCAATCTCGGTGCGCCCCACAAGGCCGCGAGCAGAAGGCCGTCCCGCCAAGATCGTTCACACAGAGCTCCGAAGCGCAGTCGCTGGCGGCGGCGCATCGATCGAGGTACTGGCCGGTGCCCGGGACGGCGCTGTCCGGCGGCGGCGCGCTGTCGCGTGGAGGGGCGGCGTCGGCGGGAGGCCTGGCGCTGTCCGGCGCCGAGGCGTCGCGGGAGGGCGGCCCAACGTCGACGCGGGTCGCGCCGTCCCGGCCCGCCTCACCGCCGCCGTCAGCCGTGCGGGCGCGCCGAGCGCTCGTGCAGGCGAGCACCGAACCGAAGAGCAGCACGCCGAGCAGGCGACCCAAAGCCCGCTCAGTATATCGTATCCACCGAGTTCGCTTCTTCAGCGCTCAAGGCGCCGCGACGGTCACACCCACCTGCGCCCCGCCGTAACCGGCCGGTTGGACCACCGGCTGCAAGGGCTGCGCGACCACCTGCGGCGCTCGGGGATCGACCAGGCCGACCACCTGGCCTCCTGCGAACTGGACCTGCAAGCGTCCCCCTTGCCGTCGCACGTAGGTCCACACGTCGGCGTCGAGGGTCGGCGTGAATCGTTCGGGCGGATAGCCCATCGCGACGACGACGCCCGCCTTGGTCATGCCCTGGAACACCCGGCCCTGCTGCACCCCTGCCCGGTCTTCCGCAGAGAACCGAGCCAAGTCGGGGCATGTGGGCCCGAAGAGGCGCTGGACATGCTGATCGATGGGCGAGGGCGAGGAGCGGTGCGCTACGTAACGGTAGCGCCGACCGTTCGCTACGAACACGACCTGGCGCCCCCGAACGGATGCGATCTGAACCGGCGTGCAAACGGGGATGAGCGCTTGATCGGCATAGCCCAGGGAGCTCACGACGCCGCGAGGGTCGGCCCGTAGGTTCGTCAGCGTGTAGAGCGGCGCGTCGCTCTCGACCGTGTAGGTTGCGCCCCCGCAAGCCGAGAAGCCCAGCACCGCAGCGAGAATTCGTAGGCGTGTCAAGTTCGTCACGAACCACAGCACTAAGCCATGGGGGCGACGACTGCAACTCTGCCTACTCGGCCACGGCCCCGGTGGCCTCGGTGGCTTCGGTGGCTTCGGTGGCCTGCACCGTGATGGACACCCGCGCGGTCAGCTCCGGCCCGTACGAGCGGTGCGCGTGGTCCGCGAGCTGAAGCAGGAGCGTGTGCGGCCCGGGCGTCAGCGGCACGTCGGCCTCCGTCTGCCCGCCGCCGTAGTGGATGTGCGTCTCATCGGCCGGGACAGCCGTACCCACGGGGACCGGCTCACCGTCGACGATGATGTGGTGATGCCCCGTGTTGGGCTCGACGGTGCCCGCGGGCCGGATCGCCGCACCCTCCACACCCATGACGACGTGCACACGCACTTTGCCATCCTCCAGCGGCCCGGTGACCGTCGCACCGTCTTCGAGGTTGACAAAGCGGACCCGCGCGCCAGAGAGGGGCTGGAACTCGGCGCCTGGGTTGCCGTGCGCCTCGTGGTCGGAGGCCTTTTCGGCCGATGCCTCCTCGGCGGATGCCTCGTCAGTGGATGCCTCCGCCGAAACCTCGTCGGCCGGGGCCTCGGTTTCCGAAGGGGTCTCTTCGCCGCCACACGCCAACACCAACGCAAAGACACCGTAGAACCAACGCATCGCTTCACCTCTCTGAGCGGCCGCGCCGGACGCCGGCAACAAAACCCTCGAACCCAGACGCGCGCTCGCCGCGGAGCATACACGCGCCCCGCGTGCCGAGCATCACGACCTCACGGCCGGGCACTCGCCGTCACGACCTCGAACTCGAGGAGCTCGGCGCCGCTGGCCACAGGGCGCTTCGCCTCGCCGGCGGCCTCTTCGGCGGAGGTCCCCCGGTGCTGCTCGCGGAACTGCCGGCTGCCGAGCCAGGCCTGGAAGGCCTCTTCGCTCTCCCAGCGGGTCAGGACGAAGTAACGGTCGTCGCCCTTGACGGGGCGCAGCAGCATGAACTCTTCGAAGCCGGGCGCCTCGTCCACCTTGCCGGCGCGGGCGGCGAAGCGCTTCTCGAGCTCCGGCCCCATGCCTTCGGGGACCGAGATGGCGTTGATCTTCACGACGGACATGAAGCAACCGTGCCATGAACCGGCGGCCGCGTCCGTAGCTTTTCCGCGGACCAGGGCATACGCGCCGTCGAGAAGTGCGCGTCGTCGACGAAGAGCTTTCCCCGGCGACGTGGGGCGTGCGACGCTACTGCCGTGCGCGCCTTCGATCGGAAGTTCGGAGAGGACTTCGTCGCACAGCTCCCGACGACACCCGGCGTCTACCTCTTTCGCGACGGCGCCGGCGAGGTGATCTACGTAGGCAAAGCCAAGAACCTGCGAAAGCGCCTGGCGAGCTACCGCCGAGCGACGCAGCGCAAAGCTCACCGCAAGATGCGCGCGATCGTCCGCGCCGCCAGGAGCGTCGAGATCCGCCGCGCCGCATCCGAGGTGGAGGCGCTCCTCCTCGAGAACGAGCTCATCCGGGCGCTCCGACCCCCGTTCAACGTGGACGGGAAGTTCGAGTTCCTCTACCCAGCGCTCGGGCTGGCCCAAGGCCAGCGGCACCTGTGGCTCTGCCACACCACCGATCGTTCGGCCGCCTTGGACGCACCGGAGGCCCCGTGGCAGTGGTACGGTGCCTTTCGCTCGCGCCTGCGGACCCGAGAGGCGTGGAGCTCTCTCGACACGCTCCTCTCCCTCCTCGGCCACGCCGACGCGGCGGCGGCTTCGCATCGGCGGCGGGGCCGCTGCTCGCTCCGCGCCTACCGCCAGGTCCCAGCGGCGGTTCAGGAAGCGCTCCCGAGCTACCTCTCGGGGCGCGGGCGCGGCTTCGTCGCGTCCCTGGCCCATCACCTGCTGGACCGACCGCGCGCACGGCGGAGAGCGGCCGAGGTGCAGCAGCACCTCGAGGTCCTCGTGGCGTTCTTCGACAGCGATCTGCTCCCCCTCGCCCAGGCCCTGCGCTCCGCCGGCCGGGACGACACCTTTGTCGCCCGAGCCGAGCGCGACGCTCTCTTCCTTGCATGCCGAGGAAGCGGCCTACCCTCCCCCTGAGCATCGGTCGCCTCCCGGGCCCAAGAGGCCGAAGCATCGGAGATCCTCTCCTCGCTCAAGGGAGGAAGCGGTGCACCAGCCCCGGCGCGTGGCGACCCAAGAAGGAAGCCAGCCGCCCATGGCCCGTGAACACGAAGTCGCGCTTGCGCGCGTGGATCGCGCGCACACAGACGCCGGCGGCTCGCTCGGCGCTCCACATCAGACGCTGCGGGCGCGGGTCGCGGCGGCTCGGATCGTGGCGACCTTCGTTGTCGACCTGCGCGATCTCGCTCTCGACGAAGCCGGGATGGATCGTCGTAACGCTGACGCCGCTATGACGCAGCTCGGCCGCGAGGGTCTGCCCGATGGCGTGCACCGCGGCCTTGCTCGCCGTGTAAGCCCCGTTGCCCGGCAGCGGCAAGAAAGCCGCGACGCTCCCAATGAGCACGAGTCGGCCGTCGTGACGCTGGACATGCGGCAAAGCTGCGCGAAGGGTCGCGACCAGGCCGAAGACATTGACGTCGAACTGACGTCGCCAGTCCGCGACGCTCAGCTCCTCGAACCGACCGCCCACTGCGAAACCGGCGTTGGCGACGCAGACGTCGAGGCGGCCGAGGGTCGCCGCGACCTCATCGGCTCGCTGCTCGACCTGAACCTCGTCGCGCACGTCGCAGGGCGCACAGAGACCTCGGCGCCCACGAGCCTCGACCTCGCGGACCACCGCGGCGAGCCTGTCTTCGCGCCGGCCGCTCACCGCAACGTCGGCGCCTTCGTCGGCGAGTGCCAGAGCCAAGGCTCGGCCGATGCCGCTGCCGCCGCCCGTGATCCAGGCCACTTGCCCGTCGAAACGTCCAGCCATGGCCCATCCTCGCCCGGATCGCGAACGAGGACCAGGATGGGACCCCCGCGTCAGTCCGAGAGCAAGGCGTCGAAGAGCAGCCACCCGGCCCCAAAGAACACCAAGTCGAAGGCAGCGAGGATCTGGACCCATCCGGCGATCTCGACCCAAGGCGCGCCGGCAAAGAGCTCCCGAGTGGCGACCACACCGCCGAGGAGCGCGGGGGTAATAAGCGGGAAGATGACGACGCTGAGCGAGAGGTCGCGGGCGTTGCTGCGCACGCCAAGAGCGCCGAAGAGCGTGCCGGCGGCCACGAAACCGAAGGTGCCGAGGGCGAGCAAGAGCGCCAGGGTTCCGAGGTGGTCGAGCTCCAGATGGAAGAAGACGGCGACGAGGGGCACGAGGACCAGCTCGACGACGGTCAAGAAGAGCAGGTTGCCAATCGCCTTGCCGAAGAAGATCGCCCCTCGTGGGATGGGGCTGAGCAGCAACCCCCGCATGGCATCGTGCTCACGCTCACGGCCCCAACTGCGGAGCACGGCGAGCAACCCCGCGAAGGCGACGGACACCCACAGCACGCCGGGGGCGATGCGTACGGCCAGGTTGCGGTCGAGGTAGAACGAAAGCGACGAGAGCACGACGACCAGGACGGCGAAGAACGTCGTCACGAGCGTGATCTCCCGCGTCCGCGCCTCGATGCGGAGGTCCTTGGCCGCGATGACGAAGGCCGCGCGCACGAGGCTCATGACGCCGCTCCCTCGGCGACAACGCTGCCCTCTCCGTCGAACACGAGTCGCCCCCGCCGCAGGAGGACACGGCGATCGGCCACCTGCCGCGAGAGCTCGTCGTCGTGGGTGACCAGCACCACCACCGCGCCCCGATCGCGCTCCGCCCGCACGACCTCGACCAGCCTCTGAACCCCAAGCGTGTCGAGTCCGGTGGAGGGCTCGTCGAGAAGCAGCAACGAGGGACGCGCCACCAAGGCCCGAGCCAGGGCGACTCGCTGCAGCTGTCCGCGCGAGTAGGTCCGCACCGCACGGTCGATGAAGCGGCCGACCTCGAAACGCGCGCAGAGCTCGTCCGCGCGGCTCGTCGGCACACCATGGAGCTCGGCGTAGAAGCGGAGGTTCTCGCGGCCCGTCAAATCGGGGTAGAGCATCGAGGCGTGGGTAAGGACGCCCAGGTGCCGCCGCACCTGTCGGGCGTGCGCTCGACCGTCGAGGGTGCCGAAGGCGATGCTCCCCGAGGTAGGCTTGGCCAGGAGCGCCAGACAGTGCAACAGGGTGCTCTTGCCCGACCCGTTGGGCCCCTCCACGACCGTCACGGCCCCAGCCGGCAACGTCAGGCTCACGCCGGCCAAAGCCCGCGTTCGGCCATAGAGCTTGACGAGCTTCTTCACCCGAACTTCGGCGAAGGCCACGGCCATCGGCGGGAGCCTACAGCACATCTCAAGGACGATCGTCAATCGATCCGCATCCGCGAGCTGAGACGATGCCGAGGCTTGTCGAGGAGGATGGCGGCAGCGCGGAACGGCGAGGCGCGGGTACTGGCCGGGCTCCGGGCGCTCCGGGGCATCGAAGACGACGAGGAGCTCCAAGATCACTACAACGAGGTCGTCGCCGGGTCTTGAGATGGGCTGCCCGTTGAAAGATCGACCGGGATGGATCGCGCTCGTGAGGATGAAGCTGCGCGACGCGGCGAGCTTGGGCGCTGGCGCGCCTTGTGGTTGGATGCAGCGCATGCGTTGGTTCTGCGCGGCCATCCTCGCATCCGAGCTCCTGGCGGGTTGCGGTGGGACCTCTCCACCGCCACTCCGCCTGAACGAGGTCTTCGGATCGGCGCGCGTCGCCGTGGCGCGCCGTGAGGCTCCCGACCTCTACGCCCGCGCCGAGCTCGCCCGGCGGGAAGCCGAGCGAGCACAGGCCCGTGGAGACCGCGAAGCCGCCCAAGATCACGCCACCCGCGCACGGCTGCTGCTCGAAGCGGCGATCGTCGAGGCGGAGCGCATTGCTCTCGAAGGTGAGCGCTTGGAGGCGCTGAGAATCGCGGATGAGGCCGCCACGGCGGCGGCCGCTGCCGAGCAAGCGCGCCATGAGCTCGAGCGCGAACGAGTCCACGCGCGGGCCGCCGCGCTCGCACGGGCGCAAATGCAGGAGGCGTGGGCGCAGGCGGCGCAGGAAGAGGCGCGCCGCTTCCGCCGTCGCTCGGCCGAGCTCACCGCCGCTCGCCGCCGGGCAGCGCTCGCGCTCCGAGATCGGGCACGGCTCGTGCTGGCCGCGGCGCGGGCGCTCGGGGCGGACGCTGCCCAAGTCGAGCAAGTCGCAGCGACTCTCCCCCGGCCCGACGGCGATCCCGCCCAGGCCTTGGAGCAAGCGGAGCAGGCCTACCGCGCCGCCCTCGCCGTGCTGGGCGCTGCCCGGGCGACCCACCCCGTCGACGAAGCCGTCCGGGCGAGCTTCCTGGCGGATGCCCGCGAACATGGCTTCGACGCCGAGCTGAGGCCCGAAGCCGCGGTCCTCTCCCTGCCTCGGCGTCCCACGACAGCGCAGCTGCGCGCCCTCGCGGCGCTGACCGCCGCCTACCCCCACGGCCCCCTGCGGCTCCGTGGACCCAGCGCATCGAGCCTGCGCGCCCGGCTCGTGACCGCCGGTGTGCCGTCCGAACGGCTGGAGGTGGTCCGGGGCTCCCAGAAGCTCGAGCTCGCCCTGCCGGCCTACGGCGCGCCCCGCTGACAGGCGGCGCCCGCGTGGCCCTTCGGCCCTCCAGCCATCTCAAGAGCGATCGTCCATCGCTCCGTGGACTGGGCCGATCGCGCATCCGCGAGGCGAGGCAAGGGACGAGGTTCGTCAAGATGAGCCGATGGCGGCCGCGGGCATGGGCAGGCCGCGGAGCAGCGACGAGGGGGGAACCGTCACTCCAAGCCGCAACGGCCGCGCCGCGCCTCGATCGCCCCAAGAAAATCCGAAGCGGAGCAACTGGCGGCGAGGTTCATCGACAAGGGGACGTTTTCATCGGGAGGTCCACCAATGCTGCGTTCCATTGCCGCCGCGCTCGCTCTCTTCGCCTTCGGCGCAACCGCCGAGGCCCAGTTCGATACCCGCTTCGCGTTCAGCGTGGAGGGCGGGGGCGGCGCCCTGACAGAAATTGCGGAGGAGGACGACGGCCTGGCTTTCTTGGGCGGAGCGGGAGGCCTCATGCTCGGCGCGCGGATCGGCCAGCCACGCCCGCTACGAATCGGCGGGACGCTTTCGTGGGTGCTCGCGTATCAAGGGTCCTTCTTCGCGGACTCCTCGGCCATTCTTCATCGCCACCATGCGACGGTGGCGCTCCGCGTAAAGTGGCTGACCGCCATCTTCGGTGTCGGCCCGACCGTCGTCACTCCTTTGGACGGCGCCTTCGAGGGCACCGTCGGTGCGTCCATCACCATCGACGAGCGCGTCGTTTTCGGGCAAAGCGGCGTGTTCCTCGGGATACCCTTCAAGATCGACTTTCTTCCCAAGAGCGACCTCGCGTTGATGCAGCTGGTGCTCACCTTGGGCTTCCAGACCTTCTGAGGGCTCGGCTGTCGGTCGCCTGAGCGAGGCGCACTCCGAGGAGGCCGAGGCCGCCGACGGGCCGGCCGGGCTCTGGCCCGGCGGGTCCGCGAGGCCTTCGTTGCCGAGGCCGCCGAGGTCGTCGAAGGCGACCAGGCCGGCAGGGGGTGCCGAGCGCACACACACACCAGGACAATCTCCTGTTCCTGTTATCGTCTGGGCCTTGTGGTAGAGTGGCCCATGAGCTTTCTCAAGGATCACCACAATGACTCGGACGGCCTCTTCGTTGAGGCCCTCGAACACTCCTGGGGCGAGCTCTGCGAGTACGCCAAATCGTGGTCCACGTTCATGGACACCATGGGTTTTGCTCCTCCGTCCGAGACAGTGGTCGATCGGTTTGTCGAGAAAATTAGGACCTGGCAAAGGCTCCGGCGGCTGTATTGGAAAAAGGACTTGGCGACCATTCGGGCGGCGCCACTAAACGAGAAGATCCTTTGTGGCCTACAATTGAACGACAACCTGCCTTTTGCCGTGTTCGCGTGGAACTCATTCATCGTCGGCAACGTCACCATTGCGGCAGCGCTTGAACGGAGAAATGGGTCGGAGTACCCGGCAACGTACGTCTGGGATACGATGGCGCGGCACGTCGTTGGTTTTCGCGGAACGCACGGTGACTCCAGCGACTACCTCGGAGTCGACGAAGGCCAGGCTCCGCGGGAGTGGACCCTCCTACCGCTATCTTTGACGAGGTGGTCGGAGGAGGATGCGCCCTTCCTACGCGACAAGCTGGATGGGCAATGGTTTGAGATCGCGTTCCACGAGCACGGCAAACGGCTCGTTGTCGATAAGTACTGCACCGAATGCCACCTCTACGATGCCAACGAGCCCCAGGATAATATTTTTATGCGCATCTCGGGGGACGTCGACATCCGCCATATCCTGGCCTGTTTCGAGCCTCACGAGTAACAGTGCGGCACCGGACTGCAGGGTGCAGTTCGGTGGCTGTTCAGCCCGTAGCGGGTGGCCTGCCTGAACGCAAAACCGTGCTCGAAGGGTGCAGTTCGGTGGCTGTTCAGGCCGCGTAGCGGGTGGCCTGCCTGAACGCGAAACCGTGCTCGAAGCGGTTGGACTGAAGGAACGATCGGAGATAGAGGATCCCGCCGGCACCCTCGCGCGACTAGGACGCGCGCCGGAGACCTTCAGGCGCTGCGTGACGAGCGTCTTGCACGCGGCACGGGCGTACATGTTGTCGCTGGGGCGTCTTGACGTAGCGGAGGGCAGCGGAGGCAGGCTGTCGCCCGCCGCGCTTCCTCGGGCTGTCGCCCGCCGCGCTTCCTCGGGCTGTCGCCCGCCGCGACGCCGAGCTCGGCCCGCCCCGCAGCAGACGGGGGCGCGGACTCGGCACCAGGGCACACAGGCACGAGTCTGCGGCCGCAACGCGCTCGTGCAGCGCGAGGCAACGCCAATTCTACAGGAATTATCAACGTTTGCACGAATGTCCTTGCGCGGACACAAACCCGAGTAAAAACTCGGGTTTGTGGAGAGGTCTCCCCGCACCAGAGCGAGCCGCCGCCGGCGACCCCGCCAAGCTCGCGCGAAGGCGACGGTGGCCGCGATCCTCGACGCTGCCGAGCGTTTGCTCGTCACCGAAGGGCCCGAGGCTCTGAACACGAACCGTGTCGCTGCGGAGGCTGGCGTCGGTGTGGGATCCGTCTACGAGTACTTTGGCAACAAAGAAGGGATCGCGCTGGAGCTCATCGAGCGTCTCTCCGCCATCGAGACGAGCACTCTTCAGCGGCGACTGGCCGCTGTGCCCTGCGACGACCTCGACGGGGCGGTCGACGCGGCGATCGAGGAGACCTTCGCGCTCTATGGGCGCCACTACGCGCTCTACGAGGCGCTCTGGTCGATGACCGCCGTGGTCCGAGAGCTCGGGCGCCGCCCCGCCGAGCAGGCGCTCCTCAGCGAGGTGGAGCGCCGGCTCCGCCGCGCGGGGATCGCCGAGCCGGAGCTGGTGGCCTTCACCGTGTTCCACCTCGTCGAGTCCCTCGCGCTGGCCTTCGCGCGCGCTGGCCGGTGGGATTGCGTCGAAGGCATCGAGGAAACCGTGCGCGTTGTGCGCGCTTACTTGAACGAGAGGAAGACCCGATGAACACGCTCCCCCAAGAGGGCCTCAGCCGCGACGCGATCGACACGGCGCTCGACGAACTCCGTGCCGAAGACCTCCCCGTCGACGACGGTCGCGCGTGGGGTTACGTCTACGACGCCGGCCCCGAGGTTGCTGCGGTGCAGAAGCTTGCGCTGACCAAGTTCATGAGCCTCAACGGTTTGGACCCGACGGTTTTTCCGAGCCTCGAGAAGCTCGAGAACGAGGTCGTCGGCTGGTGTCTGGCGCACTTGCACGCACCGGAGCAGGCCGTGGGCACTTTCACGAGCGGCGGCACCGAGAGCTGCATGCTCGCCGTCAAGGCGGCGCGCGACTGGGCGCGGGACCGGCGCCCCGAGACCACGGCGCCGCAGATGATCCTCCCGACGACCGCCCACGCCGCGTTCCACAAGGGCGCGAGCTACTTCGGCGTCGAGGTCGTGCCGGTCTCCGTCGACCCTGACACGTTTCAGGCGAACCTCGACGAGGTCCGTGCCAAGATCAACGATCAAACGATTTTGATCGTTGGCTCCGCCGCCGGCTATGCGCACGGCGTCGTCGACCCCATCGAGGAGCTCGGGCGCATCGCCGAGGAGCACGCGCTCCCGCTTCACGTCGACGGATGCATCGGTGGTTTCCTGCTCAACCTCTTCGAGGAGCTCGGCGAGGACGTTCCGCCCTTCGACTTCCGCGTCCCGGGGGTGACCTCCATCTCGATGGACCTACACAAGTACGCCTTCGCCCCCAAGGGGTCGTCGGTACTCCTCGTCCGGGATCCGGAGCTGCGCCGCGCTCAATACTTCGCATGCGCGTCCTGGAGCGGGTACTCGGTCGTCAACGCAACGATGCAGAGCACGAAGTCCGGCGGCCCCCTCGCGGGGGCTTGGGCCGTCATGCGCTTCTTGGGCAAGGAAGGTTACCTGCGGCTGGCCAAGGACATCCTCGCAGCCACCAAGCAGCTCCTCGAAGAGATCCCGAAGATCGAAGGTCTGCGTGTGCTGGGTAAGCCGAATATGGGGCTCATCGCCATCGCGTCCGATGCGATCGATGTGTTCCAGCTCTGCGACGAGCTCGGCGAGCGAGGTTGGTTCGTGGTACCGCAGCTCACGTTCGGCAACAGCCCGCGGAACATGCACCTGGCGGTGGAGGCGGCCAACGCCCACAAGGTGCCGGCGTTCCTGGAGGATCTGCGGGCATGCGTGCGCCTTTGCCGCGAGCGGCCTGCCGAGCCCCCGCCGGCGCCGGTACTGCAGATGGCCGGTTCCTTGACGCCCGAGGCGCTGAGGTCGAGCTACGCCGAGCTCATGAAGATGGTCGGCGCCGAGGGGGGCCTGCCGAAGCGTCGCGGGCCCATCAACCACATCATCGACGCGCTGCCGACGGAGACCAAAGAGGAGCTGCTCAAGCAGTTCCTCGGCGAGCTCTTCCAATGAGGGCAGTTGCAGCAGGGCGGTGGCCGCGGCTGGCCTACGCACGCATCAACCAGGAATCCAACGCCTTCTCGCCGTTGGCCACGACCCTTCGGGATTTCGAGCGTACACACCTGGTCGAGGGAGCGGCGCTGGAACGCACCACGCGGCCGCTCGCCTCGGAGGTGCCCGGTGTCACGCCTTGGGGGGAGCTGTCGGGTTTCTGCCACGCGCTGCGCAAGGAGGATGTCGAGCTCGTGCCGCTCCTGAGCGCTTGGGCCATGCCGAGCGGTCCCCTCACCGAAGAGACCTTCGCCGTCCTCCGCGACCGCCTCCTCGCCTCGCTGCGAGACGCCGGCCCTCTCGATGGGGTCTATCTCTGTCTGCACGGGTCGATGCGCGCTACGGGCGTCACCGATCCCGAGGGTGCGCTCATCGAGGCGGTGCGCGCTGAGATCGGGGACCGGCCGCTGGCGGTCAGCTACGACCTGCACGGGTTGATGACGAAGACGAAGGCGGAGGTCCCCGATCTCGTCACCGCGTACCGCACGAACCCACACCGCGATCTGCCCCAGGTTGGGATGCGCACGGCGCGCCTGCTGCTCCGCGCCGTCCGCGGGGAGATCTGTCCACGGACGGCGTGGCGGTCGCTGCCCATGGCGCTCGGGGGCGGCCTGACGATCGATTTTCTGCAGCCGATGCGGCGCATCTTCCGGCGCATGAAGGCGATGGAGAAGGATCCGCGGGTGCTCTCTCCAAGCTTGTTCATGGTGCACCCCTTC
>Ga0256832_1001395_pt1 | contig 16283 bp, 12 predicted proteins | sample 134614metaG_FD_190534 | JGI IMG/M metagenome (GOLD analysis project Ga0256832, IMG submission 190534) | Hydrothermal vent microbial communities from Lau Basin, Pacific Ocean - 134-614 | ecosystem: Environmental > Aquatic > Marine > Hydrothermal vents | place: Pacific Ocean: Lau Basin | collected...
CTTTGCTGGCCGCCCCGGTGATTTTCATCACGTAATCACCCCATTCCTGCAGCGCCTGGCGTTTCTCATCATCATAACTGTAGCGGTCATAGACCCGGCCAGTGATGCCATTGTCCCCGGAGACATGCGGGACCGGACAAGGGCACCCGGTGAGACCGCCCATTCTTCGTTCTGGCTCCGGGAAGTTCCCAAACGCCATTGGCCAGATCGATTTCGCTTTTCCGGATGCCGCAGATTTCTCCAATCCTTTGCCCTGTCAGCAGCGCAAGACGGATGATCAGCCGGATGCCTTCCGTCATCCGGGCCCTGTCCAGGCCATTTCACAAACGCCCGATTTCGGCATCCGAAAGAACGCGCTCCCTCGGCTTCTCATCAATACGCTTGCGGATGCCGAGGGTGGGATTGACATCCAGCAGGTCCTCCGCCAGCGCCCAGTTGTAAATTGTCCGCGCCAGCGTCAGAACCCGGTTGGCCCTGCCGCTTTTTCCCGCCTGGGCCCGGAACTGATTTTTTATTGCGGGTCGTCCAGCCCTTCGAACAAGTCAGGCGAGGGTTCTTTCAACTCCTCTGGCTTATCCGGCGAAGGCGGCCTGCCGCCGGGCGTGGTCTTGTCCTCACCCCGGGGCGGGCATGATATTTTCCATTTGCCATTGGCAAACGAAACAACCCACTTTTCGGGAGGCATTTGCGGGCAGGTTTCCCGCATCCGGAGGAATCCCCGGTCAGCCGGGTTCATGAAAATCGTGCAGACCCCGGTCTGCCTGTTGTAATCCATTGCCTGACAAAAGCTCACGTCATCACAGATGACCATGCAGGCGCCACCCGTGACCTCGCTGGTCGTCAATCGCTGCGCAAGCGCTTCATTCCCGCTCACCAGGATGAAGAAAACCGCCGCAAGCAATGCCGCCTTGCCAATCCTTGCCATCTCCATCCTCTTTACCCACATCATCTATTGCGGATCCTCCAGCCCCTCGAACAAGTCAGGGGAAGGGGCTTCCAGATCCTTCAACAAGGGATCAGACATGCCTGCATCCGGCGCCGGGTCGCCCGGCGGCACATCGCGAAACTTGCTCTTTGGCACCAGGTTCCCGGGCTTCATGTTGCCCGGCGGAATGCCCGGAACCATGCCAACCGGCGCGCGGGAATCAGGCAAGCTGGAATCTGTTGCCGGAGCAACCGGTGCGGCGGATGTATCGGGAACGAGATACATCATGCTGACCCAGCCGGTCACGCCGCGATAACTGATCTTGCACCAGTTTTTCCTGCACGGCCCCAGTTTCCGGATCCCGCGCCCGTTCGGGGGTATCGCGCCGATTTTCCTGCTTCTGACCGAAGGTCTTGCGCGGATATACAGAACATCCCAGCTGGCAATTCCCTTGACCCTGTATGGCGTGTTCGCCGGCACTTCGCGAACCAGAAATCTCATGCTGGCCCAGCCAGTCATGCCGCGATAGCTGATCTTGCACCAGTTCCCCACGCAGGGCCCCAGCTTCCGGATCCCGCGCCCATACGGAGGGATCGAGCCGGTCTTTCTGCTTCCGGCCGACGGCCCGGCGCGAATGAACAGAACATCCGAGCTTCTTACGCCATAAACCCGGTAGGTTTCGGCCAAGCTCTCCGGCATGCCAGGAACCATCATGGCCAGGACAAGCCCCACCCCTGCCGATATGATGCGGGAATGGAACGACATCGCCTTTTTCTCCATCCTTGCTTGCCGGGCGGTTCCGGCCGATTCAAGGGGCGTTATCTGCTGCGCCGGAGACCAGGGCCGCATACACCCAGCAGACAATCATCATTCGGCGGCTGCATATTGCGCCTCCGTCCGCCACCGCCGCCCGGCGGCGGACTGGTGCGCCGGCGGTTATTCGCACGGCCGGCCGGAGGACATACATCCATCAGACGGCAGTCATCCGGCGACGGCATGTCAGTGATTCCCCCTCCGCCGCCACGTGATGGCGGGCTGGTGCGGCGGCGGTTATCCACACGGCCGGCCGGAGGACATACATCCATCAGGCGGCAGTCATCCGGCCGCGGCTTGTCATTGAGCCCCCCTCCGCCGCCAGCCGATGACGGGCTGGTATCACGGCGATTGCCGCCGCCGCTGCCCGATGATGCGCCAGCCGGACTCCGGCTGCCGTTACCACCACCGGATTGCGCAAGAAACTTCTCCTTCATATCTTGGTATAATTGCTTGGCCTTCTTGCAATCCTTGATCGCGGAGCGGATATACCTGTATCTCTTGACAGCTTTGCGGAAATTCCTCTTTTCCTCCAGCACTATTTTTTTCAATTTTTCTCTTACTCTCAGATATCTGGTCCTGGCTTCCGCCGTTTGCCGCCCGTCATGCAACAGTGACAATATCTCCTTTGCCCTCTCCCTTGTCCGTTTGTACCTGCCCCTGGCTTCCACCGCTTGCCGCCAGGCAGGCTTGAGTTTTGCCGCCAGCTTGCGCGCTTTCCGGCACTTCGCCCTGCCATCATCCCGCGCCGCGCGCAGATCCTCCTTCGTAATCCGTGGCAGCGTCATGCCTGGCAGGCGAAGGCCGCGCAGGCGCATCCCCGCCAACTGCAAGACCCGAAGTTCCTGCTGATCGCTATTCCTTTTATCTCCAAAGCCTATACATCCCACACTTGCTATCCATGGCCCTTCCTGCATCACACTATCGATGCCTCTAAAAGCTGCTTTTCCCACTCCTCTGAGAAATCGAGGGGAAGCGTGGTAGGTTGCCATTGTGCGCCTGGATGACTTCAACATGTGTTTGAATGCGGCATCAGCAACCACCTCATTCCGGAACGCATGCAGTGTAAGCGAACAACTCCTCTCTGAATATGGAGACAATTTTTTTCTCCACTCCACCATGCCTAGACCAAGGAGGTGAATACCTTGCCGCCGCCACCCCGCCCGTATTTTTGGAAATCCCAGTCTTACATCTTCTCTTAAATCTACGCCGTCTGTATCACTTAATGGAGCCTTTCTGAAGCCAGGCAAATCCCCCTCTCGCAGCACGAAATAAACCGCTTCCTGAGCGTTTTGCACAATGCGCACCTGCGCATGCCCCGCCGGGGCGGACAGGCTCAAGCCGAGGGCTGTCAAAAGCAGCGCAGTTGTGGCGATGAAAACGGGTCCAGCTTGCAAGCCGCCAACTCTCTCCCGCGAGACGGCGGAACATGCCCCCGAAAGCAGGAACAGGAACGCAATCATCATCGCGGCGAAAAGACCATGCAGAGGCATGGCGAAAGTGGAAGCAAACAGAAGCGGCGCCACTATCGGCATAAGCGGCGGCAAGAAACCGCGGCAGGAAATCTCACCTGGTTGCCGTGACATCATCACCTCCCCGGGCGGCACGCCCGGCCAGTCACGCCCCCAGCAACTTCCATTCCAATATACAAAGTATACTACAAAATACTTGATTTGTCAAGAAATTACTGCTTTGCGCAGATGTTTCGGAACGATCATTAAAAGATCCCGATTCTCCTTGCGAACCGTTGATTTCCAGCCCCCGGCGCCCGAAATGCCGTAAAAAAGAAATCCAAGCCGGGGCGCTCCCGGCGGCTATGGCGCGTGGCGCGGATTGTGTAGACTATGCCCGCGCAGCAGCCTTTTCCGGGAGTCTCCGCCATGCCCCGCCGCAATATTCTTTTCATCGTTCTCGACCAGTTCCGCGCCGATCTGATCAGCGGCGCGCTTGCCGCCCATGCGAAACTGCCGAACATCTCCGCCTTCCGCCGGGAAGCCGTCACCTTTCTGGATCATTTCACGGTGGTCAATCCTTGCGGCCCCTCGCGCGCCTCGCTGCTTACCGGCCAATACGCCATGAATCACCGCTCGGTGCGCAATGGCACGCCCCTTGGCCGCGAAAAGCCCAATCTGGCGCTGGAGATGCGCAAGGCGGGATACGAGCCCCTGCTGTTCGGCTATACCGACACCACGCAGGATCCGCGCGGCATGCACCCCGCCGATCCGGCCCTGCGCTCCTACGAATTGCCCCTTCCGGGTTTCACCGAGGTGGTGGAGATGCGCCTGGAGAGCGGCTCCCTGCCCTGGCGCGCATACCTGCGGAACAAGGGCTATGACGTGCCCGCCTACGAGCGCTTTTATGATCCCGTCCCGCCCGGCCCCGCCCGTCTGCCGCGCCCGGACGATCCGCCCTTCTATGGCGCGGAAGACAGCGACACGGCCTTCCTGACCACCCGCTTCATCGAGGAAATCGGCGAGCGCGCCCACGTCGGCTGGTTCGCCATGCTCAATTACATCCGCCCCCATCCACCATTGGTGGCCCCGGAGCCCTACAACCGCATGTTCGATCCCGCCGCCATGCCCGCTCCCGCCGGCCATGCCACGCCGGAAGAGGAAGAAGCAGCCCATCCCTTCATGCGCGTTCAGCGGGCCTATAACCTGACGGGCTCCTATGTGCGCGGCGCGGCCAGCGCCAGCGACTCCAGTCCGGACGACGCCCGGCTCCTGCGCGCGCTTTATCTGGGCCTGGCGGCGGAGGTGGACGCCCATCTGGGCCGCGTCTTCGCCCATCTGAAGGCCACCGGGGAATATGACGACACCCTGATCATCCTCACCGCCGATCATGCCGAAATGCTGGGCGATCACTGGAGCTGGGGCAAGTTCCATTATTTCGATCCCGCCTGGCGCATCCCCCTGATCATCCGTGATCCCGCCGCCCCGGAGCAATCCGGAACGGTTGTGCGCGCCTTCACCGAATCCATCGACATCGCCCCCACCATTCTCGATTACGCCGGCCGCCAGCCCCCGGCGGGCATGGATGGCCGCTCCCTGCGCGGCTTCCTGCGCGGCGATCCGCCGGAGAGCTGGCGGGAATTCGTCCACATGGAACTGGACTTCGGCGAGCCGGACAAGCCTACGAAGGCGCAAAAGGCCCTTGGCCTCTCCCTTGAGGAAGCCCGCTTCGCCATTCTGCGCGGCAAACGCTGGAAGCTGGTGCATTTTCCCGCTCTTCCGCCCCTGCTCTTCGATTTGCGGGACGATCCGGACGAATTGCACAATCTGGCGGAAGATTCCGCTCATGCGCCGGTTCTTCTGCGCATGACGCAAGCCCTGCTCGGCCACCGCATAAAACACATGGACAAGACGCTGACAGGCATGCGCGCCACACCGGACGGCATGTATGGCTACGATCCCCTCGCATGACAAAAGATGCCCCCGGACAAGACTGAAATCCGGCGGGAAATGATAATCTTGACCGATCCGTGAACTGCGCCTAAAGTCCGCCTCAAGGCCTCGTGCTTGCGGACGGGCCGGCATGGCGGAAGCCGCTTTTGCGCTTTCGCATGGCAATGAAGGCGGAGGAACCCTCCCGGTTTCCTCAGGCTGGCGGTGCCGCATGGGGGCGGCGTGCCTGGCTTGGAAGATGCGCATGAGCGCCGCGGATACGGCTGTCCGGTCATGGCCCGCGCATGCGTTTGCCCCCATTCCCGGACACCCTAGAAGATCCCGGCGTTTCACACGCACCTTTCCAGGATATCGTCACAAGCACGCAATTCAGGCCGGGGAATTGCTGATTGTGAAAATGCCTGGAGGGTTGTCATGCGATACGGGTATTATCTGGCTGTCTTTCTGCTTGCCGGATGCGCGTCAAACCAGATGCCGGTTCTCGACCAGGAGGCCACGCCCGCCGTTTCGTCCATTGCTTGCGAGGGCCCGGCCGCCAGCCAGTGCAAATTCATCAACAGTCCGGTCAAGCTCAGCTCCCGCCCCATCCGCCTGCCGGACAGCCCCTTCCCCTTCTACAAGACCCGCAATGATCTGGAGTTCGTGGACGCCACCGGCCAGACATGGATCGCCCCGGCGGGCATCCTCACCGATGGCGCATCCATCCCGCCGCTTTTCGTGCCCCTGATCGGCAACCCGCGCAGCAAACAGTTCATGAACGCCGCCACGGTGCACGATTCCTATTGCGCCGAGAGCAACCGGGGCGGCCCCTATTACCACACCGCGCCCTGGCAGAAGGTGCATCGCATGTTCTATGACGGCCTGCGCGCCTCCGGCACATCGCCCATCAAGGCCAAGATCATGTATGCCGCCGTCTATCTGGGCGGCCCGCGCTGGAAGGGCGTCCGCCAGCCCGGAGCCAGACGCAGGGCGCAAGAACTGTCCCTGTCTCCGCGCATCCGCACGGCCAGCTCCACGCCGGAAAACGCCCTGACCATCACCCCCGTGGCCGCGCCCGCGCAATCCGACGTGCCCCTGACCAAACTTTATTCGAAGGCCCGGCTGATCAGCGCCTTCAAGCAGGCCAAGGCCTATATCAAGGCCGCCAACCCGGGCATCGGCGCGCTCGATACCTATCTGATGCAGCGCGAGCATGATCTGGCATCTGCGTCGGCCCATCCGCAAAGGCCCGGAACCAATTTCAGGGCTGCTCCATATGAATATGATCCGTCCACCGAAGGCGGAGATGGCCGAAATGACCATGAAGGGGGTGGAGGGTATGGAGGCAATGTGGAATCGCATGGCAGCCCCGGAGGGGAAACCGGCGGCCTGAGCCCCTATTGACAGAAACGCATGTTTTGCGCCGCCAAACAAAAGAAACGGGCCGGGAAGCAGCAGCTTCCCGGCCCGCTTGCCCCGCCTTCTGTCCAAGTCCCGGCTCTTATCCCGCCGCAGGCGTATCCGCCAGCTCCCGCCAGCGCAGGCAGGCGATGTGATGATCGCCGCCGGCGTCCTCCAGCGCGGGCTCGCGCTCCCGGCAGGCGTCCGCCGCGAAGGGGCAGCGGGTGTGGAACTTGCATCCCGGCGGCGGGTCGATGGGCGAGGGAATTTCGCCTTCCAGCTTCTGCGCCCTGCCCCGCGCGTCCGGATCGAGCGAGGGAATGGCCGATAAAAGCGCCTTCGTATAGGGATGGCGCGGCGCGGCGAACAGCGTCCGCGCAGGCGCCGTCTCCACCAGCCTGCCCAGATACATCACGGCGACGTAATCGCACGTATGGGCGATGACCGACAGATCATGGCTGATGAACAGGAAAGTCAGCCCCATGTCCCGCTGGATTTCGCGCAGCAGGTTCAGCACATCGGCCTGAATGGACACATCCAGCGCCGCCACCGCCTCGTCGGCGACGATGAAGCGCGGCCTGCTCACCAGCGCCCGGGCGATGGAGATGCGCTGGCGCTGTCCGCCGGAGAAGGCGTGCGGAAAGCGCCTGAGATGCTCCAGGTTCAGCCGGCAGCGGGCGGCGATCTCGCGCACCCGCTCGTCCGTCTCGGCGCGCGATTTCGTCAGCTTCATCACCTCCAGCGGCTCGGCGATGATGTCGCGCACCGTCATGCGCGGCGAAAGCGCGGCGTAAGGATCCTGAAAGATCATCTGCGCCCGCGAGCGGTAATCCTTCAGCTCCGCCCCGCCGATGGCGCGCAGGTCATAACGCGCTTCGCCATCGTCATAGACGGCCTCGCCCCCGGCCACGGGGGCGGCGCGCAGAAGCGCCCGGCCGAAGGTCGTCTTGCCCGAACCCGATTCGCCCACCAGGCCGAAGAAGCTGCCCCTGGTGATCTTCACCGAGACGTTCTCCACCGCCCGCACCACCTTTTTCGGCCCGAAAAGGCCGCCGCGCAGCGGATAATGCACGCAAAGACCGCGCGTTTCGATCAACGGCGCCTGGCTCATGACGCGCACTCCCCCTCATGCAGATGGCAGGCGGCCAGATGCCCCGCCTCCACCAGCCGGAAGCAGGGAACCTCGCCGCGGCAGACATCCCCTATGATCTCCCGGCAGCGGGTGTGAAAGACGCAGCCCCCCGGCCGCTCCAGCGGCGATGGAATATCCCCCGGAATGGGCTCCAGCGCCGCGCCGGGATCATCCAGCCGGGGCAGCGCCGCCAGCAGGCCGCGCGTATAGGGATGCGCCGGGCGGCGGATGACGTCGCGCACCGGGCCGGTCTCCACCAGCCTGCCCAGATACATCACCGCGATGTCGTCCGCCGTCTGCGCGATGACGCCCAGATCGTGGGTGATGAAGATGATGGCCATGTGAAACTCCGCCACCAGATCCTTCATCAGGTCGATCACCTGCGCCTGGATGGTCACGTCCAGCGCCGTCGTCGGCTCGTCCGCGATGAGCAGCTTCGGACGGGTGGACAGCGCCATGGCGATCATCGCCCTTTGCCGCATGCCGCCGGACAGCTCGAAGGCGTATTGATTGAACCGCTTCACCGGATCGGGAATGCCCACCCGGTCCAGCATCTCGATGGAAATTTCCCGCGCCCGTTTGCGGCTCATGTCGTTGTGGATGAGCAGTTGCTCCACCATCTGCCCGCCCACCGTCAGCGCCGGCGCGAAGGAGGCCATGGGCTCCTGAAAGATCATCGAGATGGCCCCGCCGCGCACGATGCGCATCTCTTTCGCCGATTTCAGCCGCATCACGTCCACCGGCCCATCATCCAGATGCAGGGTGATGGCGGTCTTGTCTCCATAGACGGCGTTGCCCGCGTTCAGCCGCATCAGCGACTTGGCTGTCACCGACTTGCCCGAGCCCGATTCGCCCACCAGCCCCAGCACCCGGCCCTTGTCGAGGGAGAAGGAGACATCATCCACCGCCGTGACGCGCCCCTCGTCGGTGTCGAATTGCACCGTCAGATTTTCCACGTCCAGAAGCCGGCTCATTTTCTCGTTTCCGCGTAAGGGTCGGCCGCGTCGCGCAGGCCGTCGCCGACGAAGACGAAGGCCAGCACCAGCACGATGAAGAAGATGACGGGAATGAAATACCACTGGTAATTGAGCAGAACATCCGCCTGGGTGACGTTTTGCAGCATCACCCCCAGCGAATTGACCGGATCCTTCAGCCCCAGCCCGATGAAGCTCAGCGCCGTCTCCGAAAGCACCATGTAGGGAAAGGAGATCACCAGATCGACGATGATGTAGCTGGTGAAGCTGGGCAGCAGATGCCTGCGGATGATATGGCTGGCCGAGGCCCCGCACAGCTTCGCCGCCAGCACGTATTCCTGATTGCGCTCCGTCAGCAGATGCGTGCGCACCCGCCGGGCCAGCGTCGGCCAGCCGATCAGCCCCAGAATTGTGGAAATGAAGAAGAAGCGCGCCTCCGCGCTCCATTCCGGCGGGATGAAGGCCGCCAGTGCCATGAACAGCGGAATGGCCGGCACCGTGCGGATGGCGTCGGTGAACATTTGCAGCGCCGAATCGATCCAGCCGCCGTAAAAGCCCGACACCCCGCCGATGATCAGCGCCAGGAAGAAGGCCAGAAAGACGCCGATGGTGCCCACCGCCAGCGAGGTGTTGATGGCGTGAAAGGTGCGCGAGAAGATGTCCTTGCCCGCCGCGTCGGTGCCGAACAGATGAATCTTGCCCTTGTCCACGCCGAACAGATGAGTGCGGAATGTCATGCCGAAGAGCTTGTAGGGATCGCCCTCCGGCAGGAAGGTCATGTAGCGCCGCTTTTTCTTGTTGATGCGCGTCACCCAGCGGAAATTGGTCTTGATGGAGCGGAAACGCTCCGGCGTGTAGATGAAGGGCCGCCAGGAAAAGCCGTTTTCATCCCACATGCGCGGGATCTGCGGCGCGCCGTTCTGATAGCTCGCGTCACGCCCCGCCGCCGTCGGGTCGTAGGGCGTCAGAAAAGGCGAGAACAGCCCGGCCAGGATCAGCGTCACCAGCACGATGAGCCCCGCCATGGCCGATTTGTTGCGCTTGAAGCGCGCCCAGATGAGCTGCCCCTGCGAGGCGGTGAAATAGGCCTCCCTGGCCTTGTCGTCCACGCCGCCCGCCGCCTGTATTTTCGCCGTCTTTTCCGCCATCACGCACTCCGCCCCAGAATGCTGTGGCGCACGCGCGGATCGGCCAGCGCCAGCAGGATGTCGGTCAGGAAATTGAGCGCCACGATGGAGCCCGTCAGCAGAAAGATGATGGCCCCGGCCAGCTGCTGGTCATTGGAGCGCGCCAGCGCCTCGATGAGCAGCGACCCGGCCTCCGTCAGCGTCAGGATGAGCGCCACCACCGGCAGCTCGTTGAACACCCGGTTCAGATCGAACCCCAAAGAGTTGATGATCGGCCCCAGCGCATGCCGCGCCGGATAGCGCCGCAAAAGCCGCCAGCCGGAGACGCCGCGCGCCCTGGCCGCCGTCACGTAGAGCTTGCCGATCTCGTCCGACATAAGCGCCCGCACCGTCTGGATGGCGAAGGCCGTCGCCGACCAGCCTAGAATGAAAATGGGCAGCCAGGCATGCCCGGCGAAGTCAACGAACTTGTCCCATGACCAGGGCGCATCACGGTATTGCGGCGAGAACAGCCCGGTGAGCGAATTGCCGTAGACCATGGTGGAAAACAGCATGATCATCAGCGCCAGCAGGAAATTGGGCAGCGCCAGTCCCAGATAGCTGACCAGCCGCAGGGTGTTGTTGAGCACGGGACTCCTGGATGTCGCCGATATGATTCCCACCGGCAGGGCAATGGCGTAGGCCAGCGCCAGCGCCGCCAGCGCGATGCCCAGAGATATCAGGAATTTGTCGCTCAGAAGCTGGCTGATATCCATGCGCAGGATGCACGATTCGCCGAAATCCCCCTGAAAGGCGTGCCAGATCCATGACACCCAGCGCACCATGAACGGCCGGTTCAGCCCCAGCCGCTCGCGCTCCGCGTCAATGTCGGCCACCGAGATGCCCGAGCCCTGCGTGTTCTTGAACGCCAGATAGCGCTCGGCGCAATCACCCGGCACCATCTCCATGAGCGAAAAGACGATGAACGAAACGATGATCAGCGTCACCACCGCCATGATGGCGCGCACGAAGGCGAAACGCAGAAACTGCCCCATCACGCCCCTCCCCGGTTAGCAGCCCCGGGCGCGCCCGGCGCGGGGTGTTTGCATGTGCTTTTGCCTGTCATGTCCGCAACGGATTGCAATGCATGGATGAATGACGCCACAGGCGGCAAGCCCGCCCTGATGCGAAACCCCGCGATGGGCGGAAAAATGCTTTTCCGTCCATCGCGTCCGTTCCGTGTCCGTCAGCCCCTCGGGCAGGCGGACGGCCTACTTGGCGAAATACCACTGGATGGCCCGGTAGGGATAGGCCCAGTAGTATTCGAAGGAGTTGGTCTTGAAGTGCGGGAAGTTCTTCAGCACGTTGCGGTGATAGACCGGCGCCGGGGCCAGCACCGTGCCGATGAACAGCAGGTGCGAGGTCATCATCTCGACCAGCTTGTTGCCCAGCTTCTTCGCCTCGTCCGAGCCCGGCGTGGCCGACTGGAAGGCGTCGATGGTCTTCGACATCTCGTCCACCCAGGCCGGCGGCTTGACGCCCTTCTTGCCGTTCGAGTCGATGTATTCCGCCCACAGCATGCCGTTGCGGTGGCCGAAATAGTTCTCAAACGGCGGCTTGAACAGCTCCGGATTGGCCTGGATGATGGCCAGCGGCTGGCTCTTCTTCCAGTTGCCCACATCCAGCTTGTTGGCCGACTGGGCGGAGCGGTATTCATCCGGCGTGATCTCCTTCACGTTGGTCTTCACGCCCACGTCCGTCCAGTATTGCGCCACCAGCTCGGCCACCTTGGTCGGCGTGCCCTGAGTGGCGAATTGCAGGTTCAGAACCAGCTTCTTGCCGCTCGGCAGATCGCGGAAGCCATCGCCGTCGGCATCCTTCAGGCCCACTTCGTCAAGCAGCTTTTTCGCCTTTTCCTTGTCGAAGCCGAGAGCGAACTTCTCCCACTTGGCGTCGATGAAGTCCGGCCTGGGCGAGAAGGCGATATACTGCATCGGCTTGCCCTGGCCGAAATAGGCCGTCTCGTTGATCTCGTCGCGGTTGATGGCCATCGACATGGCCTTGCGGAAGCGCAGATCGCCGAAGATCTTGCGTTTTTCCGGATCGGCGTCCGTGACGTTGAAGGAGAAGGTCGGGAAGGCGATGGTCGGCTTCAGCTCGACGGTGTAATTCCCCTTCTTCTGGTTCTCCAGCAGGATGGGCGCCATGGTCAGATCGAGCGACTGGGTCTTGTAGTCCACCTCGCCGTTGATCAGCTTCAGGATGCGCACCTGCTTGTCGTTGGCATAGGTCTCGTCGATCTCGCTGATGTAGGGCAGCTGATGGCCGTTGGTGTCCACGGCGAAGTAGTAGGGATTGGCCACCAGATGCCGCCCTTCCGTGGTCTCCTTCACCAGAATGTAGGGCTCAAGCGTCGGATAGGTGGCCTTCGGCAGCTTGCCCACCTTGTCCTTGCTGTTGAGCATCGGCGAGGCGGTGTCCATCCAGTCGGAGTTGCCGTAATAGGCCTTGATCAGCGCATAGCCGTCCTTGAAGCCGTAGGACTGCGCCAGCTTGTCGGCGTCCTTGTTGATCGCCGGATGGAACTTGCCCAGGAAGTGCTTCGGCAGGAAGGGCTGCGCGTAGGAGAAGGCGAAGGTGGCCAGCAGCCCCGGCTTGGGCGCGGGCAACTTGAACACCACCGTGTAGGGATCGGGCGTCTCCACCGTCATCCGCTTGCCGGCCACCAGCGCGTAGGGCTTGGGCTTCTTGAAGATGTTCTTGTCCATGACGACGTTGTCGTACCAGAACTTCACGTCCGCCGAGGTGAACGGCGCGCCGTCCGACCACTTGTGCCCCTTGCGCAGATAGAAGGTCAGCTCGGTGAAGTCCTTGTTCCACTTCCACCCCTTGGCGACGTTCGGCACGACGGTCTGAAGGTCATCCGAATAGCGGGCGAAATTGACATGGCGCAGCGACAGCAGATCGGACGTGCCCGCCTCCGAGGCGTTGGAGATGCCATGCAGCGTGCCGCCATACTTGCCGATGGCCTCGTAGGGCGCCACCACGAGCGGCTCCTCCGGCAGGCGCTTGGCCACATCCGGCAGCTTGGCCGGATTGCCCTTGATCATGGCGTTGAGCTTGCCGATATCCGGATTTTCGGCAAACCCCAGCTTGCAGCCCGCCAGCTTCTGGAACTCGCTCAGCTCATATTGCTGCGGAAAGGCCCCGGCCTTGACGCCCTGCGGATCGGCCACGGTCACGGCCGGGCATCCCGCCCAGGCCGTGCCGGCCATTGCGGCGAGCGCGAAGGCGGATACGATCATGCGTTTCATGGTTTTTTCTCCCTTTGGTTGTTATTCTCCGGCGGCGGTTCCGCCGGGCGCGGCAGGCAAGCCCCCGGCCCGGCCCCGCTTCTTGGACCCGGTTTATAACGGGATTATAACCACTTTCAGGGAGATGAACAGACGGCCCCGGATTAAATTTTTCAGGGCTTCTCGCCGCGCGCCAGCCGGGCGTTTATATCCGCGATGACCTGCGGAATTTCCACAAGGCTGTCAATGACATAGTGCGCCCCGGCCCGCGTCAGGATATCGCGCGTGAGCGCCATCCTGCGGCGGATTTCCGCCTCCGGCATGGCCTCGGCCTCTTCCAGCGAGTTGATGTTCATGTAGTTGGAATAGCGCACCAGCCCCACCCCCCAGCACCCGGCGTTCAGCGCCTCGCCGACGCCCGATGTGGTGTCGTCGCACTTGACCACGGACTTGACGTCCGAAACATCCAGCAGATCCATGTTCCTGAACACCATGTGCGGCTTGGGCCGGGCGCCGTTGATCACCTCGTCGCCAGCCACCGTGGCGTCCGGCTCAAAGCCCTGTTTGATGCAATCTTCCAGCAGAACGTCCACCATGGCGCGGGTAAAGCCCGTGGACGCGCCGATCTTGATGCCCTGCTTTTGCAGATCAACAAGCACGTCCTTCACGCCGGGCAGAAGCGCGGTGTGATTGCGCAGCACCTCAAGCTGCATGGGCACGAAATCGGCGAACATGGCGTCCACGTCGGCCTGCGTCGGCGGGCGGCCCTTGACCTTTTCCCAGCGCGCCGCGATGTCCGGATCTTCCGTCAGCTTCTTGATGTGCAGATCCTTGCGCAGCCCCATGGGCCCGCGCGCCTCCTCCATGGAAATCTCCACCCCCTGCTTGCGGAAGACCTCCACGAAGACCACCGCCGGAGCGATGACATAGGCATCCGCGATGGTGCCGCTCCAGTCCAGCACCAGCGCCTTCACCGGCCCGCGATAGGTGCGCTGATATGTATATTCACCGAAAATGCTCATGGTCTTCCCGTCCTGTTCCGTCTGATTGACTAAGAATTTCCGCAATTGTCCTCATGGCCGCTCACCCGGCCAGTTTCATCCGCTCGCGCAGCGCCTCCCGCGCGGGCGCGCCGTCCGGCACGCCCATGTCCGCCAGCGCCTCTCCGGCGGCCTGCACCACCTGGCGCATGACCTTTTCATCCAGCTGGCCGATGCAGCCGATGCGGAAGGATTCCGCCGCCGTCAGCTTGCCCGGATAGATGATGAAGCCGCTGGCCTTCATCAGCTCGTAAAAACGGCTGAAATCAAAGGCGGGATGCGCCGGATTGAAGAAGGTCACGATGATGGGAGACAGCCATTTTTCCGCCAGCAGCGTCTCGAAGCCGAGCGCCCGCATGCCCGCCACCAGCACATCCCGGTTGCGCGCGTAACGCGCCCCCCTGCCCCGCACTCCGCCTTCGCGCGCGTGCAGCTCCAGCGCCCTGAGAAAGGCCGCCACCGCGTGCGTGGGCGGCGTGAAGCGCCATTGCCCGGTGCGGTTCATGTAGTCCCACTGGTCATGCACATCCAGCGACAGCGAATGCGCGTTGCCTTTCGCCCGCTCCAGCGCCGCCTTGCGGGCGATGACGAAGCCGAAGCCCGGCACGCCCTCGATGCACTTGTTGGCGGAGGACACAAGCCCCTCGAAACGGATTTTGTCCGGCGTCAGCGGCAGCGCCCCGAAGGCGCTCATGGAATCGATCCACAGCCGCCGCCCGCCCGCCTGCACCGCCTGCGAAATCTCCCGCAGCGGATTGAGAATGCCCGACGAGGTCTCGCAATGCACCACCACCACATCGGTGATGGCCGGATCATCCGCCAGCGCCCGCGCCACCTCCGCTCCGCGCGGCGGCAGGTAATCGCCCTTGTCGATCATGACGAAATCGCGCCCCAGCACCTTAAGCGTTCTGGCGATGCGCTTGCCATAGGCCCCGTTGCTCAGCACCAGCGTTTTGCCATCGCGCGGGATCAGTGAGCCCAGCATGGCCTCCACCGAGAAGGTGCCGCTGCCCTGCATGGGCACGCAGTCATATGAGCCGTCATCCCCGGCGATCTCCAGCAGCCGCGCCCGCAGCTGCGCCGTCATGGCGCGGAAATCCCCGTCCCACGAGCCCCAGTCGCACAGCATGGCGCGCTTGACATCGATGGACGTGGTCAGCGGCCCCGGCGTCAGCAGATAAGGTTCGCCCATCTCGGGCGGCTTGATGGCAATTCCGCTCATGCGGAGCCCTCCGGCAAAGACGTTTCATGCACGGACAGTTTGCGCCCTCGCCGGTGCATATGTAAAATCGTTTGATCATATCATTTCATAAGTTCATCTTATGGAAAGGCCGCCATGCACAACAGCCAGCTTCGCGCCTTCTATCACGTCGCCGCCGAGGGCGGCTTTTCCCGCGCCGCCGCCGTCATGGGCGTCTCCCAGCCCGCCGTGTCGGAACAGGTGCGCAAGCTGGAGCAGGCCCATGACGTGCGCCTTTTCGACCGCTCCCGCAAGCAGGTGCGCCTGACGCCCAAGGGCCGCGAGCTGCTGGCCATCATCCGCCCCATGTTCGAGATCGAGGAGCAGGCCCGGCGCATGCTCAGCGCATCGCGCGCCCTGCCAGCCGGAGAGCTGCGCATCATCGCCGATTCGGCCCATCACATCGCCCATGCGCTGCGCCGCTTCCGCGCCCGCCATGCGAAGGTGCGCATCACCCTGCGCCACGGCAATTCCCGTCAGGTGGCCCGCGCCCTGCTTTCCTATGAAGCGGACATTGGCGTCACCGGAGAGCCCGCCCCGGGACGGGCCTTCGACAGCATCGGTCTGGGCTCGGCCCCCATCATCGCCTTCGCCGCGCGGGATTTCCCCGGCCTGCCGCAAGGCCCCGCCACCTTGCGGCAACTGGCCCGCCTGCCGCTCGTTCTGCGCGAAAAGGGCTCGAAAACCCGCCAGAAGCTGCTCCGGGCGGCGCGGGAAGCGGGGCTTGCGCTCACCCCGGCCATAGAGGCCGAGGGCCGCGAGGCGGTGCGCGAGATCGTCGCCGCCGGAGCCGGAGTGGGCTTCGTCTCCGAGGCCGAATCCGGTGCTGATCCCGGACTGGTGAAAATCACCCTGCGCGGCGTCTCCCTGATCATGGAAGAACGCCTGATCTGCCTCTCCCAGCGCCGCGACGTGCCCGCCATCCGCGCCTTCATGGCCGCCGCCCGTCCCACGGAAGGCGGGATTGGCAAGGCGT
>Ga0256832_1001396_pt1 | contig 16280 bp, 12 predicted proteins | sample 134614metaG_FD_190534 | JGI IMG/M metagenome (GOLD analysis project Ga0256832, IMG submission 190534) | Hydrothermal vent microbial communities from Lau Basin, Pacific Ocean - 134-614 | ecosystem: Environmental > Aquatic > Marine > Hydrothermal vents | place: Pacific Ocean: Lau Basin | collected...
CAGGCCAACCCAGGGACGATGTCGAATACGCGACTCATGCCAGCCTCCGACAGGTCGAGACGACATGGCGCTCATCGCTGGCGGTAACGGAAAAACCGTAGTGACGGTCGCAGGCATCGGCCACCAGCTGTTCGTCGTGGGTGACCAGCACGATCGCGGTACGCTGACGGCGCGCCAGTTCCTGAAAGCTGGCCATGATATGGCGCGCGCGCGCGGCATCGACCGCGGCGGTCGGCTCGTCGGCGAGAACCAGCGCAGGCTGATGCGCTATGGCGCGCAGGATCGCCGCGCGCTGACGCTGCCCGCCAGAGAGTGTCGAAGGCAGGCGATCGAGCAATCCATCGATGCCCAACTCGCTGGCCTGGCGTTCGATTCGTTCCCGGTACCCCCGCTGACGATTCAGGCGCGGCGGCAGGTAGAGATTGGCGCGCACGCGCAGAAACGGCAGCAGCCCCCCGCTTTGCGGCACATAGCCGAGTCGCGCGCGGCGGATCGCGGCGAGGCCGGGTTCGTCGTCATGCTCCCACAAGGCGCCGATGTCTTGCCCGGCACCATCCACATCGAACAGAAAACGGCCCCCGGGATCCGGGCGCAACACCAACGCCAACATGTCCAACAGGGTGCTCTTGCCGCAGCCCGATTCGCCGGTCACCGCGATGAATTCGCCACGCGCGACCTCGAAGGCCGGAACGCGCAACTCGAAGCGCCCGTCAGGCTGAATCCGGGTCAGGGCGATGTCGCGCAGGCGCAGGATGCGCCCGCGCGAGGCCGCGCTCCCGGTTCTTGGCGTGGGTTCCCCGAACGGATTCATCGCGCTTTCATCACGGCAGATAATCGATGTTCAGCGGGTAGACCATTTCGGCGTCGGAATCGGTCTCGTTGAGCCGTTGCCACTGGTCGACCTGCTCGTTGATGTCGCGATACTGTTGGAGCTTTGCGAGCAGACTCCATTGCAGTTGCGCGCGCTGATCGGCCGTCATGCTGGCGTAGCGTTCCTCGGTCAGGGTCAGGATGTCGCTCTTGTACGGCAGGCTCTGGATAAAGGCCGGCAGCAGGCCGGTATCGACCAGGCGCTGCGCCTCGCCGAGATGCTCGGGCTGTTTCATCGCCTGCCCGGCCACCGCTTGCAGGGCCTGGAAGAACTGGGCCTGCGAGGCTTCGCTCTTCATCAGCGCCTCGATGACCCGGTCGAGCGCCTGCACCAGGCTGCTGAGCTGGGTGCGCGTAATCAGCAGGCGGACATCCAGCGCGCGCATCGTCGGGTCGACGAGATCGCGATCCAATACCCAGGCGACAATGTCTTTCGGCGGGCGCGCGTCCTGGCCGAGGTACTCGATCAACGCCGCCTTCCAGGCCTTGCCGAAGGCCTGGGTCGCGGCTTCTTCCACCTTGTCACCCTGCTTCTCTCCGGCTTTCGCGGCCTGCAGCAATCCGCCCTTGGCATCCTTTCCGGCCTCCGCCAGGGCCGCGCTGATGTTGTGCTCGATCATCCCCGCAAAGGTGTCGACCGCCTTCGCGAAATCTTGCTTGTGGAAGGCGTCGACCGCCAGATAGGCGGAGTCACCCTCGCTGCCACGGACTCGCGACAGGGTCCGCATCTGCGCCTCGCCAAGCGGGAAATCCTTCGCCGCGCGTGGATCGCGGAGATGCAGCGCGATGACATGCACTTGTTGATCCTCGGCGCGGCGAAGCAGTTCCTCGGCGCCCATGCCGGTGGTGTTCTGGGGATGGCCCTTGGGGTGCGAGCTGGCGTCGCCGATCCAGACGATGAAGCGCAAGGCATCCTCCCGCCACGCGCTGGCAAGCGCCGTCTGGATGCCGGCGAAGCCTTCTTCCTGGTAATCGTGACTACCGACGGACGTGGCGCGCGCATCCTTGTCGAGGCGCTCGACAAGGGTCTTCGCATCGACCAGCTTCGGGGTGAAATTGCGGGTCACGTATTCCAGTTTCGGCACCGCCTTGAGCGAATCCCGATAACCGATCAAGCCAAAGCGCACGCGTTCATTCAATTTTCCGCGCAGACGATCGATCAGGCCACGCATCGCGTCACGCGTCAGGTCGATATAAGGCTGCATCGAGCGCGTGGTATCGATGACAAAGACCACGTCCACCCGGATCTTTTCGATGCGCTGCCGGGAACCGCTGTCGCGACCGGCGCGCGCCTGGCCCGCATAATCCTCGTTGGCCAGGGTATCCGCGCCGCGCGCCTTCGGCACCGCCGCGGCGATCTGTAACAAGCGCAACTGCTCGCCCTCGACCTCGAAGGTCTTGAAGCGCAGGATCGGCAACAGATAGAAGGTTTTCGAGATATCGACGAAGCGCTTCGGCTCCATGCTGACGACATCCTTCGGGATCTTGCCCTGATCGATCTGCTGATAGAGCGCCATCGCCGTCTCACCGCCATCACCGGCCTCGACCAGGTCCACCGGGCGGGCGGGATCGGAGAACAACAACACCGGGTGACGACCCTCTCCGGGATCTCCCGGGTGGGTATAGGAGACCAGCAAGGCCTGACGCCATTCAAAGGCATCGCGCGCGCGCAGCCAGCCGCTGGCTTTGTCGCGATCCCTGCCGACGCGGTACCAACCCCTGGCCTCGGCCGGGTCGCTCAGATCCAGATCCTTGCGTTCAAAAACATACCAGGGATGGAACGCCGGGAGGTTCGCTTGCGTGATCGAATCATCCCCCGCATCGGGGGTGGCATGAAGCGCGGAAAACGGCCGGGGCAGCACGCGCAACGGCAGGCCGGTGGCCTTCTCGATGCAGACCCCCTTGCCCTTCCCCGCGCACTCGATGCCGTCATCGGCCTGGGTCACGGCCCGCGCGATGGCCGCCGGCTCCTCCTCTCCGCCCTCCAGGCTGTCGAGATCGCCGAGCAGGTCATTCCCGCCCTCGAGCGCATCGGCGCTTTCCAACCCATCCGCCGACGGCTGTTTCGAGTCCTCCCCCCAAAGCGGCATTGCCGACATCGCCAGCAACACGACGCCAAGCGTCGTTCGCAGCGTCCCCTTGTTCATGATGCATTCCCCCACGTTCGCAATCCAGTGGGGACGTCCACGCCGCTCGCGGCGACTCCCGATGCGGAAAATCGCGTTTTTTTCTGCGCAGGAAAAAAACCTCGGGCCAGCGCCCTGGAACGTCCTCTTCCATTTCCAGTCTATGCCGAGGGATAAAGCGCCAGATTGACTTGCGGCAATCTTCCGCTGCTTACCTCAGGGAAAACACCTTAGCTTCGGGAGGCCGGTTTTTCATGGCGGATCAGGGCAGCTGGCGCCGCCCGGGGCGCGCGCCGCCACGCCCCGCGGCGTGGCGCGCCATCGGGGCGTCAGACGGGGCGGAAAAGGAGGGATCCTTCAGTAACGAGAGGCGTCGTTCAGTTCTTTCATGACCGCGCTCAGGTCACCCTCGGCGTTCTCGACCAGGCACACCAGGTTCGCGACGCTGCATACCGACATGCCGCGCGCGCGCACGATCCAGCCACCGGGCGGGGTCCAGCCGTCGAGCTGGGTGAACATCGAGAGCTGATCGGCGTTGCCCTGCACGATGCGCTTGTAGTCGTGGGCGAAACGCGCCAGCGCGCGCAGTTGTTCTTCCGGCAGGATTCCGTAACCCTCGACGAAAGCGCCGTCGTCACGAAAGCTGGCGACCGCGGCAACGCCGTCGAGCACCATCAGCTGACGGATCATTCGGCACCTCCGTCGATGCCGAGCCGGTCGAATGCCGCCTGGTAGTCGGCCTCCTGGTTGTCGAGAACGACGCCCTGGCGCTTGTTCGCGACCGCCGACCAATCCAGCCCGATCAGCGAGAAACCGTCGATCGGATAGAAACCCTTCTGGCCCGATACCTCCTCCCAGCCGCGCGCCTGCATGGTCGCGATCGCGGTATTGGCCACGCATACATGGCCCAGCAGATCCAACGCAGTCTCGTTCAGCTTGCTGCCCTCGGCGATCAGATGCTCGGTCAACTCGCCCTGTTCGTTGAAGGAAAAGGCCGCGAGCGCGCCCTTCAAGGTCATCAGTTCGTTCAGTTCAATCATCTTTATCCCTTTGGTGTGTGTCGTTGTTTCTGTACTCGTCCCGCTCGCTTGCTCAGATCAGGTCGGTGTCGGCATCGGCGAGACGTTTCTTCATCAGCTCCACGACCTCGTTCAGCCGCGCCCCGCGGTTGTCGAGAAAGCAGAACACGTTGGCAACGTTGCAGACGCTGAAGTCCGGCCCATGCACCACCCAACCCCGCGCCGGCGCGAGGCCGCAATCGGGGCAGAAGCTTTCCAGGATGCCGACCTGCATGTGCTGGCTCAAGCTGGTCGCGCGACACATGATCGAGGCCATGCGCGCCATTTCATCGTTCAACTGACCCTTGTGCGCGAAACGGTCACCCCGGTAGGAATACTCGCCGGCGGCGATCACGCCGGGCAAGCCCACCAATTCATTCACGATCAGACTCATTGTCACCCCCCTTGTCGATTTGGCCGTGGAATCATTAGAGATTCGAAACATTGTTATACTCGTTCATCCGGAGATTTCCCGCATCCCCAATCGGGACTGTACAACATTCTCGCGCGTCAGGGAGGCCGAAAAACCGCCAAATCCAGGGCCAACACGCTTCATTTCGCATGACGTTTCCTGATTTCAATGGCTTGGCGCTGTCGCCCGATCCGCTCGCTTGATCGGGCCTGCGCCCTGTCGGGTCAGGGGCGGTCGCAGTGGCTGAAAATTCATGGGCGACGAGTATAAGTGCGATTGCCCGGGCAGCCATCGAAAGGCATGATGCGGCGGAAGGCAGGCATGAGGAAACATCGCATGGATTATCACTGCGTCATCGATGCATGGGGAAAACACGAGGCCGAACTGCGCGGCTACCTGAACCGTCAGCTCGGAGACATCGGCCTCGCCGAGGATCTGTTACAGAGCACCTTCTTGAAGGCCATCGCCGAGGGCGCCGGTTTCTGTGTGCTGGAGAATCCCCGCGCCTGGCTGTTTCGGGTGGCGCGCAACCTGCTCGCGGATCATTTTCGACGCGCGCGCGAAGATGTGGAACTCGACGAAGAACCGCCAGTGGTCGAGAAAGAAATTCCGGCCATCGAATCGCTGGCCGAGTGCCTGCCTCACGCGCTCCAGGCGCTCGCCCCGGAAGACCGTGATGCGATCGAGCACTGTGATCTCGATGGCATGAAGCAGGCCGCATACGCCAACTCGAAAGGGCTCTCGCTGGCCGCGGCGAAATCCCGCGTGCAGCGCGCGCGAAAACGCCTGAAGCACGCGTTGGAACAACGTTGCGAGATCCGCTTCGATGAACAAGGCGTGGTGTGTTGCTATTCACCGCGAAAAAAAGCCGATTGAACCCCGTCATCCGCCGCCGGGATTGACCCGAAGCAATTCCCTGCCCCCTCGCCCCTTGTTATAGTCCGAACCAAGGAGGTTCAAGCCGAAGGAAAGGCGACCGGGGCAGCTTTTCGCTGTTTTTTTCACACAGGGGCTTCGGCAACGGCTATCATCGAGCCCGAACAGCGATCGGCGGAGGCGACGGAGCTCCCACCGACGCGGCCCATGAATGGAAAACAGGCACAATGAGCACGACCGACGACGCGCAGAAGACCCTGTACAAGTACTATATGGAACCCCGCATCGGGAACGAGGCCACACGTCGCACCTTGGTGCTGGTGCTGGCCGGCGGCGAGGGTTCGCGCCTGAAACATCTCACCAAGTGGCGCGCGAAACCGGCGGTGCCGTTCGGTGGCAAGTACCGCATCATCGACTTCGCGCTGTCGAACTGCATCAACTCCGGCATGCGCCGGATCGGCATCCTGACGCAGTACAAATCGCATTCGCTGATTCGCCACCTGCAACGCGCATGGAGTTTTCTGCGCGCCGAGATCGGCGAGTTCGTCGAGATCATTCCGGCGCAGCAGCGCCTGAAGCGCGAGTGGTATCTCGGCACCGCCGACGCCATCTATCAGAATCTCGACATCATCTACCGTCACGAGCCTGAATATGTCATGGTGCTCGGCGGCGACCACATCTATACGATGGACTACTCCAAAATGCTGGCCCATCACATCGAGTCCCAGGCCGATCTGACCATAGGCTGCATCGAGACCTCGCTCGAGGAGGCGCGCGACTTCGGCGTGATGTCGGTCGACGAGCAACTGCGCATCACCAAGTTCACCGAGAAGCCGGTCAACCCCGAGCCGATGCCGGGCAAGCCGGATCGCGCGCTGGCCTCGATGGGAATCTACATCTTCTCCACCGCCTTTCTGTACAACGCGCTGATCGCCGACGCCGAGGACGAAGACTCCGAGCACGATTTCGGCAAGAACATCATTCCGAACAGCATCGAGAAGTTCAAAGCGGTGGCCTACCCTTTCCTGAACGACGATGGCACTCCGGCCTACTGGCGCGATGTCGGCACCGTCGATTCGTACTGGAAGGCCAACATGGAACTGTGCGCGATCAGCCCCGAGCTGGATCTCTACCGCCGCGACTGGCCGATCTGGACCTACCAGAGCCAGAGCCCGCCGGCGAAGTTCGTGTTCGACGACGAGGGTCGTCGCGGCGAAGCGATCGATTCACTGACCGCCGGCGGCTGCATCATCGCCGGCGCGCGCGTGAAGCGCTCGGTGATCTTCTTCTCGACCCACATCGAGACCTACAGCTACGTCAAGGACAGCGTGATTCTGCCGAAGGTGCGGATCGGCCGGAACTGCGTCATCAACCGCGCCATCATCGACAAGGGCACGGTGATCCCGGACGGCATGGAGATCGGCATCGATATCGAGGAAGACCGCAAGCGCTTCCTCGTCACCGAGGGCGGCATCGTGCTGGTGACGCCGGGCATGTTGAATCAACGTCTCCACTTCGAGCGCTGAATGAAGAATCGATTGAACGTCGTGCTGTGCTGGCACATGCACCAGCCGTGGTATCGCGAGACCCTCGACGGTCCCTACCGCCTGCCGTGGGTCTACCTGCACGCGCTGAAGGACTACACCGACATGGCCGCCCATCTGGAGGCCAACCCGCGCATGCGGGCGGTGGTCAACTTCGCGCCGGTACTGCTCGAACAGATCGATGACTACGACCGCCAGCTCCATGCCTGGCTGGCATCGGGCGCGCCGTTCGACGACCCGCTGCTGAGCCGGCTCTCCGGCGCCGAGCCCATCCCGGCGACACGCGCGGCGCGCATCAAGCTGATCGACGACTGCGCGCGCGCCCATGCGCCGCGCATGATCGACCCCTACCCGGCCTATGCCCAACTGCTCGCCTGGGTACGCCGGGACGGCGCGATCGACGAACCCCTGGTGGACTTCCTCAACGAGCAGTACTTCCTGGACCTGCTGACCTGGTACCACCTCGCCTGGCTCGGCCATTCGCTGAAGCAGAGCGCCACTGCGAAGCGCCTGATCGAGAAAGCGCGCGGTTTCGATGCGGACGACCGCCGCGCGCTGTTGCAACTGATGGCCGATGCCTTCTCGGACTTGATAGCGCGCTATCGCAAACTCCACGAGAGCGGCCAGATCGAGATCTCGATGTCGCCCCACAGCCACCCGATCGTGCCGCTGCTGATCGATTTCGACGCGATGCATTGCGCGATGCCCGACGCGCCGGCTCCGAATGCCGACGCCTATCCCGGCGGCGAGCAGCGCGCGCGCTGGCATATCGAACAAGGACTCGAGGTATTCGAGAACCACTTCGGCTTCCGCCCGGTCGGGATGTGGTTGTCGGAAGGCGGCGTCAGCGAGGAGGCGGTCCGCCTGATCGAGGAATACGGCTTCCGCTGGACCGCCTCCGGCGAGGGCGTATGGCACAACAGCTGCTACCTGTCGAACTTCGGCGAGGGGCAGTTGCACTCCCGGCGCACGCTGTTCAAATCCCACCACCTGCCCGGGCAGCATTGTCGGTTGTTCTTCCGCGACGACGGCCTCTCCGACCTGATCGGCTTCGAATACCACCACTGGGATGCCGAACAGGCCGCCGCCGATTTCGTCCACAACCTCGAGAACATCGCCGATTTCCTTGCCGAACAACCGGCCGAGCACGTCGTCAGCGTAATCCTCGACGGCGAGAACGCCTGGGAGCATTACCCGGACAACGGCCAAGCCTTCCTCGAGGCGCTGTATCACCGGCTGACCCACAGCGAGCGCCTGAAGCTGACCACCTTCGCCGAGGCGACGATGACCACCAGCGCGCTCGAGCTACCCCATCTGTGCGCTGGAAGCTGGGTCTACGGCTCGTTCTCGACCTGGATCGGCAGTCCCGACAAGAACCGCGCCTGGGACCGCCTGGTCGAAGCCAAACGGGTGTACGACGCGCGCATCGGCGGGCTCTCCGGCCAGCGCCTCGCGGACGCCGGGCGTCAGCTGGCGATCTGCGAAGGCTCCGACTGGTTCTGGTGGTTCGGCGACTACAACCCGTCCGCCAGCGTGCGCGACTTCGACGAACTCTACCGCCAGCAGCTGAAGAACCTCTATCGACTGCTCGGCGAACCCCAGCCGGCCAACCTCGACGAACCGCTGTCGCACGGCGGCGGCGCCGCCGAGGGCGGCGGCACGATGCGCCGCGGACACGGCCAGTAACGCGCGCCGATGAACGCCCACCCACTGCACCAGCGCCGCGCCGGGGTGCTGCTGCATCCCACCTCGCTGCCCTCCGGGCGTCTCGACGGCGACGCCGAGCGCTGGCTCGATCTGCTTGCCGAATCCGGCCTCGGGGTGTGGCAGATGCTGCCGCTGACGATCCCGGACCAGACACGCTCGCCCTACCAGAGCCCCTCGGCCTTTGCCGCCAACCCGGCGCTGCTCGACGACCAGGCGCTGAACACCCCGGTCGACGACCCCGACGCCTACGCCGCCTGGCGCGCGCGCCAGCGTCACTGGCTCGACGACTTCGCGCTGTTCGAGGCACTGAAGCGACAGTTCGATCAGCGCCCGTGGACCGCCTGGCCCGAGGCCTATCGCGACCGCGAGGCGACCGCGCTGGAGGGCGCGCGCGCCGCCCACCGCCACTATATCGAGGCCATCGGACGCCAGCAATACCGCCTGCACGAACGCTGGCGGCGGCTGCGCGAGCTGGCCGCCGCGCGGGGCATCCTGCTGTTCGGCGACATGCCGATCTTCATCGCCCACGACAGCGCCGACGTCTGGACCCACCGCGGCTACTTCCTGCTCGATGCCCACGGCGAACCGACCCACGTCGCCGGCGTGCCGCCGGATTACTTCTCCGAGACCGGCCAGCGCTGGGGCAATCCGCAATACAACTGGGAGGCGATGCGCGCCGACGGCTTCTCCTGGTGGCTGGCGCGCATGCGTCACCATCTGGACTGGTTCGACATCGTTCGCATCGACCATTTCCGCGGCCTCGAGGCGGTATGGATGATCCCGGCCGAGTGCGAAACCGCGGTCGAAGGCGAATGGGTCCAGGTGCCCGGCGCCGCGCTGCTCGAAACCCTGCGCGAACAGATGGGCGAACTGCCGATCGTGGCCGAGGATCTCGGTGTCATCACCCCCGAGGTGATCGCGCTGCGCAAACGTTTCGGCCTGCCCGGCATGGCGGTATTGCAGTTCGCCTTCGACGCCTTCGACGACAACCCGCACAAGCCGAAGAACATCCAGCCCGACACCGTGGTCTACACCGGCACCCATGACAACGACACCACGGTCGGCTGGTTCTCGAGCCTCGACAGCGAAACCCGGCGCTGGGTGCTGGAACAGCTCGGCGCGAGCGGGAACGATGCCGGACACATCGCCTGGCTGCTGATCGAGACCGCCTATGCCAGCGCCGGAAACCTCGCCATCGTCCCGTTGCAGGACTACCTCGAGCTCGGCTCCGAGGCGCGCATGAACCGTCCCGGGCATGCCGACGGCAACTGGCGCTGGCAATTCGACTGGAAACAGATCCCGGCCCAACTGAGCGCCGAGATACACCGCCGGGTCGCAGCGGCATCACGACTGTAGCCGGTCGCGGGGCTTGGCCCGCGCAACCGGTGGAGGTGGAAGCATGAACGACACGACACCACGGAAACCCGCGCTCGATCCCGCGCTGCAAGCCCTGCAACGCGGCGAACTGCACGATCCGTTCAGCGTCCTCGGACGCCATCCCGACGGCGACGGCGAGATAATACGCGCCTTCCTGCCGAGCGCCGACCAGGTCGCGCTGGAGGGCTTCGGCAAAATGACCCGCCTGCCCGACAGCGACCTCTTCATCGCCGAACTCCGAGGCGACGCGATGCGCCGGGTGCCGCCCCACTACCGGCTCGAATGGAGCGAAAAATCCGACGGCTCACGCCATTCGGCGGTCTCGCCCTACAGCTTTCTTCCGCTCACCGGCGATCTCGATCTCTACCTGTTCGGCGAGGGCCGCCATCACCACGCCTACCGCTTTCTCGGCGCGCGCATGCGCGAGGTCGACGGCATCATGGGTTGTCTGTTCGCGGTCTGGGCGCCGGCGGTGCGCCGGGTCTCGGTGGTCGGCGACTTCAACGCCTGGAACGGCCTGCGCCACCCGATGCGCAACCTTGGCGCCTCCGGTGTCTGGGAACTGTTCATCCCCGGCCTGCAACCCGGCGACCTCTACAAGTTCGAGATCCTCGGTCGCCATCGCCAGCTGTTGCTCAAAGCCGACCCCTACGGCCAGGCGATGACGCTGCGTCCGGATACCGCCTCGCGCATCCCCGACCCCACCCAGCATCGTTGGCGCGACGAGGCCTGGATGCGCGAACGCGCCGAATGGGACTGGCAGCACGAACCGCTCACCACCTATGAAGTCCATCTCGGCTCGTGGCGGCGCGGCGAGGACGGCCGCTTCCTGAGCTATGGCGAGATCGCCGATGCGCTCATCCCATACGTTCAGGAACTGGGCTACACCCACATCGAGCTGCTGCCGGTCAGCGAGCACCCGCTTGACGAATCCTGGGGCTACCAGGTCTCCGGCTATTACGCCCCGACCGCGCGCTTCGGCGCCCCGAACGAGCTGCGCGACTTCATCGACCGTTGCCACCAGGCCGGTCTCGGCGTCCTCCTCGACTGGGTGCCGGCGCATTTTCCGCGTGACGAGTTCGCGCTCGCGCGCTTCACCGGCGAGCCGCTCTACGAGCACGCCGATCCGCGCCGCGGCGAACACAAGGACTGGGGCACGCTGGTGTTCGACTACGGTCGCAACGAGGTCAAGAACTTCCTGCTCTCGAACGCGGTATACTGGCTGGAGGAATTCCACATCGACGGCCTGCGCGTCGACGCGGTGGCCTCGATGCTCTACCTCGATTACTCCCGCAACGACGGAGAATGGCTGCCCAACGAGTACGGCGGACGCGAGAACCTCGACGCCATCGCCTTCCTGAAAGAGATGAACGAGGTCCTCCATCAGCGCTTTCCCGGCGCGATCACCGTGGCCGAGGAATCCACCGCCTGGCCGATGATCTCGCGCCCGGTATGGATGGGCGGGCTCGGCTTCAGCATGAAGTGGAACATGGGCTGGATGAACGACACCCTGGAGTACTTCGCGCACGACCCGGTGCACCGCCGCTACCACCATGAGCGCCTGACCTTCAGCCAGCTCTACGCCTACACCGAGAACTTCGTGCTGCCGCTGTCGCATGACGAAGTCGTACACGGCAAGCGCAGCCTGCTCGAAAAGATGCCCGGCGACGACTGGCAAAAGTTCGCCAACCTGCGCCTGCTGCTCGCCTGGCAGGCCGCCCACCCGGGCAAGAAACTGTTGTTCATGGGCGGCGAACTGGCGCAGCGCGCCGAGTGGGACGCCAGCCGCGAGCTCGAATGGCGACTGCTCGACCAGCCGTCGCATCAGGGCATCCACGGGCTGGCGCGCGACCTCAACCGCCTCTATCGCGAGCACATCGCGCTGCACCGCCACGATTTCGAATCCGAGGGCTTCCGCTGGATCGACTGCCACGACAGCGAGCAATCCGTGCTCAGCTTTCTGCGCCAGGCCGGGGACGCGCATCTGCTGTGCGTCTTCAACTTCACCCCGGTTCCCCGCTATCATTACCGCATCGGCGCGCCCGAACCCGGACGCTACCGCGAGATCCTCAACTCCGACGCCGAATGCTATGGCGGCAGCAACCAGGGCAACCACGGCGCGGTGCTCGCCGAGCCTGTGCCCTGGATGGGCTTCAACGCCTCGCTTGAACTGACCCTGCCGCCGCTCGGCGCGCTGTGGCTGCAACGGGAAACCAACGAAGCATGAAGATACTCTTTGCCAGCAGCGAGGCCTACCCGCTGATCAAGACCGGCGGCCTCGCCGATGTCGCCGAGAGCCTGCCCCGCGCGCTATGCGCCGAGGGGCTCGACGCGCGCCTGGTGCTGCCCGCCTACCGCGAGGTGCTCCGCCAGTTCGAAGCGCCCCGCATTCTCGGCTGGCTGGATATCGCCACCGCCGCCGGTCGCCAGGTCGCGCGCGTGCTCGAGGTGCGCCACGCCGCTTTCGCCCAGCCGGTCTTCCTGATCGACGCTCCGGCTCATTTCGACCGCGCCGGGGGGCCCTACCAGCATCCCGATGGTTACGACTGGCCCGACAACGCCGAGCGCTTTGCGCTGTTCAGCCAGGCCGTCGCGCTGCTCGCCGACGACGCCCTGAACCTGGGCTGGCGACCCGACGTGGTGCATGCCAACGACTGGCAGACCGGCCTCGTGCCGGCCTACCTGAGCCAACTGAGCGAACCACCGCGCAGCCTGTTCACGATCCACAACATCGCCTACGACTGCCAGTTCGACATGGGCACCTTCAATCACCTGCTGATGCCGCGCGAATGGTGGTCGATGCACCTCGGCGAGTTCTACGGCCGCTTCTCGATGCTGAAATCCGGCCTCGTATTCTGCGACGTGATCACCACCGTCAGCCCGACCTACGCCGAGGAGATCTGCACCCCGGCCTACGGCTACGGCTACGCGGCGGTGCTGCAATCCGACTGCAACAAGCTGCATGGCATCCTCAACGGCATCGACACCGAAACCTGGGACCCGCGCCGCGACCCGCTGCTGGTCGCCCATTACCAATTGAAAAGCCCGATCCGGCCGGCCAAGCGACGCAACCGCGAGGCGCTGATGGAACGGCTCGGCGCCAGCCCTGCGGCGCGCGAATCACGCGATCCGTTGATCGGTTTCGTCGGCCGCCTGGTCGACCAGAAGGGCGTCGACCTGCTCGCCGACACCATCCCGGTGGCACTCGAGAACCACGCGCTGCAATTCGCCGTCATCGGCACCGGCCACCCGCATCTCGAGGCCCGACTGGCGCGGCTCGCCGAGCTCAACCCCGACCGCGTGCTGCTGCATCTGGGTTACGACGAGCGCATGGCGCACCTGCTCGAAGCCGGCAGCGACCTGTTCGTAATGCCGTCACGCTACGAGCCTTGCGGACTGAACCAGATGTATTCGATGCGCTACGGCACGCCGCCGATCGTACACGCCACCGGCGGCCTCGCCGACACCGTGATCGATGCCAGCGAGGAACATCTCGCCGACGGACTGGCCACCGGATTCACCTTCGAATACCCAGAGGTACAAGACCTCAGCACCGCGATCAGCCGCGCCCTGGCGCTGCATGCCGACCCCAAGGCCTGGATGGCGCTGATGAAGAACGGCATGCGCCAGGATTTCAGCTGGGCGCGCAGCGCGCGCGAGTACATCCGTCTCTATCGCGGCGGAGAACATCCCGCGAATGAAAAACCATCCAACCTCCACCCCTGAACCAACGACAAGAGCCGACATGCCCGAAACCACGCGCCAGAACCTCTGCAACCTGCCCGAGATGCAGCCATTGTCCACCGACCCCGAACTGCTGGCCAAGGACTTCCAGCGCTATCTCGACTACCACCTCGGCCGCTTCATCGGTTGCGATTGCTTCTACCTGTTCGAGGCCCTCGCCTATACCGTGCGCGACCGCCTGATGCCGGCGTGGCGCAACACCTGGATCAATTATCAGAAACCGCATGTGCGGCGGGGCTACTACCTTTCGATGGAATACCTGATCGGCCGCTCGCTCGGCAACCACCTGCTGAACATGGACATCGAGGGGGAAACCGCCTCGGCGATGAAGCGCTTCGCGCTGGATCTCGAGGACATCGCCTCGCGCGAGCCCGACGCCGGACTCGGCAACGGCGGACTCGGCCGGCTCGCGGCCTGCTTCATGGACAGCTGCGCGACCCTGCGCCTGCCGGTAACCGGCTACGGCCTGCGCTACGAATACGGCATGTTCCGCCAGCATATCGAGAACGGCTACCAGGTCGAGGAGCCGGACCACTGGCTGCGCGACGGCCATCCGTGGGAACTGGAACGGCCCGAGTTCACCCAGACCATCCAGTTCGGCGGCCGCACCGAGCGCTACACCGACGACCAGGGTCGCGAACGCGTGCGCTGGGTCGACACCCAGGATGTCTTCGCGGTGCCCTACGACGTGCCGGTATCCGGATTCGGCAACCAGGTCGTCAACACGCTCCGGCTGTGGAAATCGACCGCCACCGACGAGTTCAACCTCGACGAATTCAACGCCGGCGACTACGCCGAATCGATGGCCGAGAAGAACAAGGCCGAGAACATCACCATGGTGCTGTACCCGAACGACAGCTCGGAAAACGGCAAGGAACTGCGTCTGCGTCAGCAGCATTTCCTCAGCTCGGCGAGCCTGAAGGATGTCTTCCGGCAGTGGGACGACAGCCCGTTGGAATACTTCGCGCAATGCAACGTCTTCCAGCTCAACGACACCCATCCGAGCATCGCGGTCGCCGAGTTGATGCGCATCCTGCTCGACGAGAAGGGCCTCGAATGGGATGCCGCCTGGGAGATCACCCGCAACAGCATGGCCTACACCAACCACACCCTGCTGCCCGAAGCGCTCGAGCGCTGGCCGGTGCGCCTGTTCGAGAAGCTGTTGCCCCGTCTGCTCGAGATCATCTACGAGATCAATGCGCGCTTCCTGATGGAGGTGCGCCAACGCTGGCCCGGCGACATCGAGCGGGTACGACGCATGTCACTGATCGAGGAAGGCCCGGAACCGATGATCCGCATGGCCTGGCTGGCGATCGTCGGCAGCTTCTCGGTCAACGGCGTCGCCGAACTGCATTCCGAGCTGCTCAAGCACGGCCTGTTCCATGATTTCTTCGAGATGTGGCCGGAGAAATTCAACAACAAAACCAACGGCGTCACCCCGCGCCGCTGGCTGGCCAGCGCCAACCCCGGTCTCAGCCGCCTGATCAGCGAGACCATCGGCGATGGCTGGAAATCGGATCTCTCCGAACTGGAGAAGCTCAAGCCCCATGCCGAAAACGGCGATGCCGCCTTCCGCAAGCGCTGGCGCGCCATCCGCATCGAGAACAAACAGCGCCTCGCGCGCCTGGTGCGCGAACAATGCGGCGTCGAATTCGATCCCGAAAGCCTGTTCGATATCCAGGTCAAGCGCATCCACGAATACAAGCGCCAGTTGCTCAACGCCCTGCATGTGATCCATCTGTACAACCGCATCAAGCGTGGCGATACCGAAAACTGGGTCGACCGCTGCGTACTGATCGGCGGCAAGGCCGCGCCGGGCTACCTGCGCGCGAAACGGATCATCAAATTCATCAACAACATCGCCGCCGTGGTCAACAGCGACCCGGACGTGGACGGCCGCCTGAAGCTCGCCTTTCTGCCGAACTACTCGGTCTCCAGCATGATGGAGATCTGCCCGGCGGCCGATCTCTCCGAGCAGATCTCGACCGCCGGCAAGGAGGCTTCCGGCACCGGCAACATGAAGTTCATGATGAATGGCGCGCTGACCATCGGCACCTATGACGGCGCCAACATCGAGATCATGGAAGCCGTCGGCGAGGACAATTTCTTCCTCTTCGGACTGAAGACCGAGGAAGTCAACGAGCTGCGCCGACACTACGATCCACAAGCCTATATCGACGCCGACAGCGACCTCCAGGCGGTGTTCTGGCTGCTCGAATCGGGCCATTTCAGCGCAGTCGAGCCCGGCATCTTCGACGAACTGCTCGATGCCCTGCGCAGCCCCGCCGACCCCTGGATGACACTGGCCGACTTCACCGGCTACAAACAAGCCCATGAACGCGCCATGGCGGCCTGGCTGGACAAGGAACGCTGGACGCGCATGAGCATCATGAACACCGCCTGCAGCGGCATCTTCTCGACCGACCGCACGATCAGCGAGTACAACCGGGACATCTGGCGGCTGACGCCGATGGATTGAGCCGCGTCGCTCGTCAGGACGCGCATGGGTGGATTGGTCGCCGTGCCCGCCCCGGCGGGCGATGGAGCGCCCCCCTGATGACGTGGA
>Ga0256832_1001397_pt1 | contig 16280 bp, 12 predicted proteins | sample 134614metaG_FD_190534 | JGI IMG/M metagenome (GOLD analysis project Ga0256832, IMG submission 190534) | Hydrothermal vent microbial communities from Lau Basin, Pacific Ocean - 134-614 | ecosystem: Environmental > Aquatic > Marine > Hydrothermal vents | place: Pacific Ocean: Lau Basin | collected...
CGTGACCGATGCGCGCGGGCTGCACGTGCTCGACCGCTCCGGGCGAGGCGCCGCCTTCATCTCCATCCCCGGCGGCGCGACCTCCGTCACCCAGGACCGGCGGCTCCACCTCTACGTCACCGCCCGGCGGGACACCCTGCTCAACGGCCGCGTGTGGAACCTGCCCGTGGTGCTTCACTACGCCGGCGTCACCACCGGCAACCCGTCGCTCGTCGACATCCTGTGGCATCCCTTCGACGACGACTCCCGCAAGTTCAACCGCCCGGACCCCATCGACACGGACGAGCAGGTCGCCTTCACCGGCGTGGGCGTGCTGCCGAACAACAACATTTACGTCGCCCGGCGGGGGCCGGTCAACGACCGGACGTCGGTGATTCTGCCGCACAACACGATCCTCGAATTCACCGCCGACGGCCTGAACACGCAGGCCATCGTCGCGCTCAACCCGACGCGTGAGAGCCTCCGGAGCGCCATCAACCCGGCGGACGTGATCACGTTCGTCCAGCCGCCGCAGCGGGACGCCTTCCCCGACGAGAAGCACTTCGTCATCGCCCAGTCGCCGTATGCGAACGGCGAGACGCCGATGAACCCGGGCGAAGAGACGCCGCTCCGCTTCTCCGTCCTCTCGATCCGCGCCATCGTGACGTCCGACGGCATCGAATACCGCCCCGACACCCAGAAACTTCAGGTGACCGACAATCCGGAGCGGGGCGACGGTTTCCTCTATGACGAGTTCAAGTTTCTGAACCCCACCGACCTCATGTTCGCCGCCGACGGGACGAACTACCTCTTCGTGACCGACGCGGGCAAGGACAGCCTGTACGTCTTCACCTCGCAGGGCGTCGAGGGCGTCGCGCCGCCGCCGGGCTCGCGCTCCACGAAGCCCGTCGTCGTCTCCTTCGGCGGCACGGGCGACGGCGCGCGGCAGTTCCGCAACCCGCAGGGCGTCGGCTATTTCGAGCGCATCGTCTACGTGGCCGACACCGGCAACAACCGCATCTCGCGGTTCCGGCTGAACACCGACTTCGAGTGATCCGGAGCGCGTCCCGCAGGGAAGGCGGCGACGAAGCGGCCCCGCGAACATTCGCATCTCTCCCCCGTAATTCGTGTGCTGTCTGAATCTATCGAGTGGTTCCTTCCATGAGGCAAACCTGTTGTTTTTTCGCGCTCATCTCCCTTTTTGCGATCCATACGAGCCGGGCGCAGAACGTGCCGGCGAAGGGCAGTTCGCTCACCTTCGACGTCGCCACGTGGAACATTGAATGGTTCGGAAGCGCCTCGAACGGCCCTTCGGACGACGCCCGGCAGTTCGCCAACGTGAAGGCGGTCATCGAGCAGGCCGACATCGACCTGTGGGCCGTGCAGGAAATCGCGGACGTGAACGACTTCGACCAACTCCTCGAAGACCTCGGCGGCGCCTATGACGGCGTGCTCGCGACCCTTCACAGCGGGCAACGCGTCGGTTTCATCTATAAAACCGACGTGGTGAAGGTCCGGAGCGTCGGGCACATCCTCGAAAGCTTTTCGAGCGACTTCGCCTCGCGGCCCCCGCTCGAAATGGAAGCCGACGTGACCGTGGGCGACACGACGGTGACGCTCACCATCATCACGGTCCACATGAAAGCCTTCAGCGACGTCACCTCGTACAACAAGCGGCTCGCAGCCTCGCAGCGGCTCAAGAATCACATCGACTTCACCACGCTCGCCACCGAGCCCGTCCTCGTCCTCGGCGACTTCAACGACGAACTCCTCGACTCGATCACGCCCGGCAAAGACTCGCCGTACGACAACTTCGTTCAGGATACCGACGACTACTTCTTCCCTTCGATGGCGCTCGAACAGGCAGGCGAAGGCTCCTACTGCAGCAATGGCTCATGCACCAGCGGCTCGAACATCGACCAGATTCTCATCACCAACGAACTGCTCCCGAACTTCGTGACCGACTCGGCGGACCGGTACGACGAACTCGTCAGCGCCATCAGCAGCTATACCTCCACCACGTCCGACCACCTCCCCGTCCTCGCCGGCTTCAGCTTCGCCCAGGTCACCGCCACCACGCCCGAGACGAAGCTCCCGGAGACTGCGCGTCTGGCGAGCGTGTATCCCAACCCCTTCTCCTCCACCGCCGCCGTGTCGTATGAGCTCGACCGCCCCGGCCCGGTCCGCCTCGTCGTCTTCGACGTGCTCGGCCGCACGGTCGCCACGTTGGACGAAGGCTACCGCCCGGCCGGGACCCACCGCGCCGTGTTCGATGCGTCGGCGTTGCCGCCGGGCCTGTACCTGCTCCGCCTCCGGACCGAGCGCGCTTCCGTCTCGACGCCCCTCGTCCACACACGTTGACGCGGGGATAGAAAAAAGCCCCGACGCCTTGTGACGCCGGGGCTTTTCAGTTGAAGATACCGGGGTGCAGCCAAGCTATTCTTGCGCAGAACAGGGGTGATGAGGACTCAGTTCAGCGTGGTCTTCTGACCATATTCAAACCAGATCAACATCCCGTCAACATCAGCGCCGAAGGGGCATCCGGCCCCGCGATAGTCATCCTGCGCCGTTCGGCAGAAGGATGCGATGATGTGCCGCATGTGCGGTGTGCTGGCGCGCTTGGTGTTGCTCGTGCTCTCAGGTTTTGGGCGATTCATTCGGTGACTCCCTCTTTCGTCGTATGGGGTGTTATCTTGGCCCTTGGAGTATCGACAAGGCCAAAAATTATTAAAGCATCGCGCCGAACGATTTTTCCACATCGCTCAATCCTTCAGTCCGAAGTACTGCCGGACGGCTTCGTAGTCGGTCAGATCGACGGAGGTCTTGCCTGCCGGAAAGCCGTCAATAATAACGGCTTTCATCAATCGATCCGGCTGGTCTTCGAGGGCGACCGCGTCCGTGGAGGCTTCGTAAAACACTTCGAAGAACTGCACGTCGTAGCCGAAGCCGAGCGTGATCGTGTAATCCACGGCGGGGAGGTCGGCGGACTCGACGGCGAACGTGTAGGGCATGGCCGTCCACGTCCCCTGTTCGCGGAAGAACATGAGCACGGCGCCCTCATCGACGACCGAGCGCGTGATGTCGGGCGCCTCGAACTGCACCGAGGCCACGTTGCCGTTGATGGCGGCGTCGGCCATCGTGAACGTGAAATTGAGGGTGAAGACATTGGCGTTTCCGGGCGGTCCGGGCGGTCCTTCCGGCCCCACGGCGTTCACTTCACATCCGGCTGCCGCGATCAAAAACAGGGTCGTGAATCCAGTGGTAAGCAAGATTTTCATGGGTCGCCTCCTCTTTCCGTTTTCAGGGTGTGATCGGTACAAGGCCGCCGAGGGCGGCGCGTTCATCGATGAGGGTCGTTTCCCGAAGTCTTTTGCAAATGCCGGACCGAAGAGTGCGTCACTTCGCATCGGCCCCCCGTGCGCCGCCGCAACCGCCCGAGCGCGCTCCGGTTGTCCTCGGGAGTGGACATTCCGAGCGATCCGGCGACGCCCCTAAAGAAGAACCCCGGCGCATCCACGGGGGCGCACCGGGGTTCCTCGGCATCGGGAGGGGTTCTATGTAAACGCGCGGAGACCCGTCCCCGCGCGGTTGCGGTCATCGCCAGTAGCCGGCAACGAAGATCCAGCCGCCGCGGCTCTGTTTCCAGCGGCCCGGGACCCACACGGCGCCGGCGCGCGGCGGGGTCGCCCAGTGCCCGCTCTTCCACACGTACCGGTTGCCGCGCCATTCCCAGTGGCCGGAGATCCACACGTGACGCTTCGAGGGCCGATGCGGGCGCTTCTCTATGCGAACCTTCGGCGGCCGCTTCCTGACCACGACCACTTTCCCCGGCCCCGGCGCGTCGTTCACCACCACGACCTTCGAAGCCGGTTCATGAACGACCACGCGCCGATTCGAGGCGCAGCCCGTCGTCGTCAGCATCAGGCCCGCCGTCAGAAATACCGGAATCCATACACGCTTTTTCATGACTCATCTCCACTTTGATTGACGGATCTTCGGGGGAGAGATCCTCGGTTCTTTCGGTACGTCCGCCCTCCATTACGCAGGTATCCGAAGCGAGATGAGTCAAAACCGCGCCGAATCCGTCACGAAGCGGTCGAAATATTTCGACAAAAAAAGCCCCGACCGTCGTGAGACGACCGGGGCGTGCGGCGCGTGGCCGCTCAGGGTTGGCGTGGATTCCTCAGGACGAGGTTTTGACCGATTCCGTCTCCGGGGCGACGCCGTCGCCGTCGCTCTCTCCGGTGCCGAGGGCCGCCTGGAGCTCCGCGAGTTCCTTCTTCGAGCCCACGACGATGTCGCGGAAGCGTCGCTGGCCGGTGCCCGCGGGGATGAGGTGTCCGACGATGACGTTTTCCTTGAGCCCGAAGAGCGGGTCCGTCTTGGCCTGAATGGCGGCGCTCGTGAGCACCTTCGTCGTCTCCTGGAAGGAGGCCGCCGAGATGAACGAGTCGGTCGAGAGCGAGGCCTGTGTGATCCCGAGGAGGACCGGCGAGGCCACGGCAGGCTGCGTCTCGCGCACCTGCACGGGCCGGAGGTCGCGCCGCTTCATCTCCGAGTTGACCTCGCGCAAACGACGCCGGTCCACGACCTGGCCGATCTGCAGGTCGGAATCGCCCGGATCGGTCACGACGAATTTGTCGTAGAGGTTGTCGTTGAGTTCTTCGAGCACGAAGCGGTCCACGAGGCTGTCTTCGAGCAGGTTGGTGTCGCCCGGGTCGGTGATGCGGACTTTCTGCATCATCTGGCGGACGATCACCTCGATGTGCTTATCGTTGATCGTCACGCCCTGAAGCCGGTAGACCTCCTGGATCTCGTTCACGAGGTACTCCTGCACGGCGCGCGGCCCGAGGATCTTGAGGATGTCCTGCGGCGAGATCTGCCCGTCCGAGAGCGCATCTCCGGCGCGCACGAAGTCGTTCTCGTGCACGAGGAGGTGCTTGGTCAGCGGCACGAGGTAGGTCTTCTTCTCCGTGCCGTCGCGGCTGATGACGATGACCTCCTGCGCTCCGCGCTTGCGTCCGCCGAAGCTGACCACGCCGTCGATCTCACTCACGACGGCGGGATCGTTCGGCACGCGGGCCTCGAAGAGTTCCGTCACGCGCGGCAGGCCGCCGGTGATGTCGCGGGTCTTGGCCGTCTGGCGCGGGATCTTGACGAGAATCTGCCCGGCCTGCACCTTGTCGCCCGCATCCACCTGGATGCGCGCGCGCACCGGCAGCGGATACTCGCGCGGCGTCTTCTCTCCGTCGTCGGGCCGCACGAGGATCGCCGGCGTCAGGTTGCGCTCGCGGCTGTCGATGATGACCTTCTCGCGGTAGCCCGTTTGCTCGTCCGCCTCTTCGCGATACGTGGTCCCTTCGATGATGTCCTGGAAGGCGACCGTGCCGGAGATCTCCGAGAGGATGACGCTGTTGTACGGGTCCCAGCTGGCGAGCACCGTTCCTTTCTCGATCATCGCGCCGTCTTCGACGAGCACCTCCGCGCCGTACGGGATGATGTAGGCAATCAGTTGCCGCCCATCTTCGGGGTCGACGACCTTGATCTCGCCCTGGCGGGAGAGCACCACCTCGTGCGGCATCTCGCCGTCGTCATAAACGACCGTCCGCAGGTTCTCATACACCACCTTGCCCGCGAACTTCGACTGGATCGTGCTCTCGGCGGAGATGCGGCTGGCGGTGCCGCCGATGTGGAAGGTGCGAAGCGTAAGCTGCGTGCCCGGCTCGCCGATGCTCTGCGCCGCGATCACGCCCACGGCTTCACCGGCCTCCACGAGGCGTCCCGAGCCGAGGTTTCGGCCGTAGCACAGCGCGCAGGCGCCGCGCCGGCTCTCGCACGTAAGCACGGACCGGATCTCCACCTCCTCGATGGAGGTCTCGGCAATGCGCCGCGCCTTCGCCTCGTCGATCAGCTCGTTCGCCGCCACGATCAGCTCGTCCGTGAGCGGGTCCGTCACGTCGTGCACGGAGACGCGGCCCAGGATGCGGTCCGCCAGCGGCTCGACGATGTCCTCGTTGTCCTTGAGCGCCGAGATCCGGATGCCGCGCAACGTGCCGCAGTCGTGCTGCATGATGGTCACGTCCTGCGCCACATCGACGAGGCGGCGCGTCAGATAACCGGCGTCGGCGGTTTTGAGCGCCGTGTCGGCCAGACCTTTACGCGCGCCGTGCGTCGAGATGAAGTACTCGAGCACGGAGAGGCCTTCCTTGAAGTTCGAGATGATCGGGTTCTCGATGATCTCGCCCGCCGAGCCGACGAGGCTCTTCTGCGGCTTGGCCATGAGGCCGCGCATGCCGCCGAGCTGGCGGATCTGCTCTTTCGAACCACGCGCGCCGGAGTCGGCCATCATGTAAATGGCGTTGAAGCCGTCGCGGTCGTTCTTGAGCGCTTCGAAGAGCACCTCCGAGACGCGGTTGTTCGTGTGCGTCCAGATGTCGATGACCTGGTTGTAGCGCTCGTTCTCCGTGATGAAGCCCATCTCGTAGTTCTGACGGGCCTTTTCCACCTTCTCGATGGCCTCGGAGATCAGCTTCTCTTTCTCGTCCGGCACCACGATGTCCGAGAGGGAGAACGTCAGCCCCGCCGTGGTGGCGTGCTCGAAGCCGAGCATCTTGATGTCGTCGAGGAAGCGCGCGGTGGCCGGGAAGCCGGACGCCTTGAGCACGCGCCCGATGATGCTCCGGAGGTTCTTCTTGGTGAGGACCTCGTTGATGAAGCCCACGCCTTCGGGCACGATCTCGTTGAAGAGCACGCGCCCGACCGTCGTCTCGATCTCTTCGCCGTCGTCGAGCCGCACGTGCACGCGCGCGTGCAGATCCACGACGTTCTGATCGAAGGCCTGCCGCACCTCGACCATGCTGTTGAAACGCATGCCGTCGCCGCGGACGTCGTGGCGGGCCTTGGTGATGTAGTAGAGGCCGAGGACCATGTCCTGCGTCGGCACGGCGATGGGGCCGCCGTGGGCCGGGCTGAGGATGTTGTGGCTGCTGAGCATGAGCAGCATTGCCTCCAGGCACGCATCGTGGCTCAGCGGCACGTGCACCGCCATCTGGTCGCCGTCGAAGTCGGCGTTGAAGGCCGTACAGACGAGCGGGTGCAGCCGGATGGCCTTGCCCTCGATGAGCACCGGCTGGAACGCCTGGATGCCGAGCCGGTGGAGCGTCGGCGCGCGGTTGAGCATCACGGGCCGCCCCTCGATCACCTTCTCGAGGATGTCCCACACGTCGGACGTGCGCCGGTCCACCACCTTCTTCGCGCTCTTGACCGTCTTGACGATGCCGCGCTCGATGAGCTTGCGGATGATGAACGGCTTGAAGAGCTCGACGGCCATCTCCTTCGGCAACCCGCACTGGTGCAGTTCCAGCTCCGGCCCGACGACGATCACCGAACGGCCCGAGTAGTCGACGCGCTTGCCGAGCAGGTTCTGGCGGAAGCGTCCCTGCTTGCCCTTGAGCATGTCCGAGAGCGACTTGAGCGCGCGGTTCGAATCCGACCGGACGGCGTTGGCTTTCCGGCTGTTGTCGAAGAGCGAATCGACGGCCTCCTGGAGCATGCGCTTCTCGTTGCGCAGGATCACCTCGGGCGCCTTGATGTCGATGAGGCGCTTGAGGCGGTTGTTCCGGATGATGACGCGCCGGTAGAGGTCGTTGAGGTCGCTCGTGGCGAAACGCCCGCCTTCGAGCGGGACGAGCGGGCGCAGCTCCGGCGGGATGACCGGGATCACCCGCATGACCATCCACTCCGGACGGTTCTCCATCTTCCGGTTCGCCTCCCGGAACGCCTCGACGACCGAGAGCCGCTTGAGCGCCTCGGCCTTGCGCTGCTGGCTCGTCTCGGTCTTGACCTGAAAGCGAAGCACCTGCGAGAGCCGCGCCAGATCCAGCCGCTTGAGCATCGCCTCGACGGCTTCACCCCCGATCTTGGCGACGAACTTCTCCGGGTCGTCGTCGTCGAGCCGGTTGTTGTCTTCGCGGATCTGATAGAGGATGTTGAAGTACTCGTCCTCGGTCAGCAGCTGCCGCTCCTCGACGCCCAGCTTCTCGGCTTCGCCGGGCTGGATGACGACGTAGTTCTCGTAATAGATGATCCGTTCCAGCTCCTTCGAGCGGAGCCCGAGCAGGTGCCCGATCTTGTTCGGGAGCGTCTTGAAATACCAGATGTGAACGACGGGCACGCTGAGCGTGATGTGCCCCATGCGCTCGCGCCGCACGGATTTCTGCGTAACCTCCACGCCGCACCGGTCGCAGATGATGCCCTTGTACCGGATGCGCTTGTATTTCCCGCAATGGCACTCCCAGTCCTTCACCGGGCCGAAGATCTTCTCGCAAAAGAGTCCGTCCTTCTCCGGCTTGAACGACCGGTAGTTGATCGTCTCCGGCTTCAGCACCTCGCCGTACGAGCGCTCCAGAATGCTTTCCGGAGAGGCCAGGCTGACGGTGATGTTGTTGAAGTTTTTCTTGATCTTGTGGGTCTTTCCGTATGGCATATTCGATTGCGGATTTCAGATTGCGAATATCGGATTGTGACTTCGGATGGCGGCCGGACGCCCGGAGACGTCCTGTCCGCGATCCGCGCTTCGCAACCCGCAATTAGTCGAGTTTGACTTCAAGGCCGAGACCCTGAAGTTCACGCACGAGCACGTTGAAGCTCTCCGGAATGCCGGCCTCGGGCATGTTCTCGCCCTTGACGATGCACTCGTAGGCTTTCGAACGCCCCTGCACGTCGTCCGACTTGTACGTAAGCATTTCCTGAAGCGTGCTGGCGGCGCCGTAGGCATAGAGCGCCCACACCTCCATCTCGCCGAGCCGCTGACCGCCGAACTGCGCCTTGCCGCCCAGCGGCTGCTGCGTGATCAGGCTGTAGGGCCCGATGGAACGGGCGTGGATCTTGTCCTCGACGAGGTGGCTCAGCTTGAGCATGTAGATGTAACCGACCGTCGTCTTCTGGTCGAACGGATCGCCCGTGCGCCCGTCGTAGAGCTGCGTGCGGCCGTCTTCCGGCAACCCCGCCTTCCGCATCCATTCGGACACGTCTTCGAGGTGCGCGCCGTCGAAGATCGGCGTGGCGAACTTGACGCCGAGCTTCGCGCCCGCCCAGCCGAGCAGCGTCTCGTAGATCTGGCCGAGGTTCATGCGGCTCGGCACGCCGAGGGGGTTGAGCACGATGTCGACCGGCGTGCCGTCTTCAAGGAACGGCATGTCCTCGACCGGGACGATGTTGGCCACCACGCCTTTGTTGCCGTGCCGGCCCGCCATCTTGTCGCCGACCTGAATCTTGCGCTTCTTGGCGATGTAGACCTTGGCCAGCTGCACGATGCCCGGCGGCAGTTCGTCGCCCATCTGAAGCTGATGCTTCTTCCGCTTCGACGCGCCTTCGATCTCGCGATAGACCCGCTCGTAGTTGCGGAAGAGCTTCCGCACCTTGCGGTTGACCGCTTCGTCCGTCGTATAGTCGACGCGCCCGCTGAGCCGGTCCGGCGTAAGGCCTTCGAACGCCTCCCGCGTGATCTTCGCACCCTCCGAAAGCAGCACCTTGCCGTTCCGGTCCTCGACCGCCGCGGCCGTCTTTCCTTCGACGAGCTTGAAGAACTTCTCCCAGAACTTCCGGTTGAGTTCGGCGATCTCCTTTTCCAACGTGGCATCGACTTCCGCGATGCGCTGCTGCTCGATTTTTTTCGAGGCCGGGTCGAGGCGGCGGCGGCTGAAGAGCTTCGTGTCGATGACGACGCCCTTCATGCCCGGAGGCGCCTTGAGCGAAGCGTCCTTCACGTCGCCGGCCTTGTCGCCGAAGATGGCGCGGAGCAGTTTTTCCTCCGGCGTCGGATCGGTCTCGCCCTTCGGCGTGATCTTGCCCACGATGATGTCGCCGGCCTTCACTTCCGCGCCGACGCGAATGATGCCGCGCTCGTCGAGGTCTTTCGTGGCCTCCTCGGAGACGTTCGGGATCTCCCGCGTGAGCTCTTCCTCGCCGCGCTTCGTGTCCCGCACCTGCAGGTCGAACTCGTCGATGTGAATGGAGGTGTACACGTCCTCGGCCACGAGCCGCTCCGAGACGACGATGGCGTCCTCGAAGTTGTATCCGCGCCAGGGCATGAAGGCCACGAGCACGTTCTTGCCGAGCGCGAGCTCGCCCTTGTCCGTCGAAAAGCCGTCCGTCAACGGAGTGTTCTTCTCCACCCGCTGGCCCACCTTGACGATGGGCTTCTGGTTGACGCTCGTGTCCTGGTTCGTCCGGCGGAATTTGGTCAGGTAATACGTCTTGACCGGCTCCCGGAACGACAGCTCGGCGTCTTCCTCACTCTGATCGTATCGGACCTCGATCCGGCGGGCGTCGACGTACTGCACCACGCCCGGCCCTTCGGCCACAAGGACGGCGCGGGAGTCCCGGGCCACGCGGCCTTCGAGCCCCGTCCCCACGATCGGCGAGTCCGAGCGCAGGAGCGGCACCGCCTGACGCTGCATGTTCGAGCCCATGAGGGCGCGGTTGGCGTCGTCGTGTTCGAGGAACGGAATCAGGCTGGCCGCCGGCGAGACGATCTGGTTCGGGCTGATGTCCATGTACTGGACCTCTTCCGGCGTGACGATCGGGAAGTCGCCCTTGAAGCGGCACTTGACGTACTTGTTGACGTAGTGGCCCTTCTCATCGATCGGGGCATTGGCCTGCGCGATGATGGCGTTGTCTTCCTCCTCTGCCGTGAGGTACTCGATCTTGTTCGTCACCTTGCCCTTCTTCACCACACGGTACGGCGTCTCGATGAAGCCGAAGCCGTTGATGCGCGCGTGGACGCACAGCGAGGAGATCAGCCCGATGTTCGGACCTTCCGGCGTCTCGATCGGGCAGAGGCGGCCGTAGTGCGTGTAGTGCACGTCGCGCACCTCGAAGCCGGCGCGCTCGCGCGTGAGCCCGCCCGGCCCGAGCGCCGACATGCGGCGCTTGTGCGTCAGTTCGGCCAGCGGGTTGGTCTGGTCCATGAACTGACTGAGCTGGTTCGTCCCGAAGAACGTGTTGATGACGCTCGAGACGGTGCGCGCGTTGACGAGGTCCTGCGGCGTGAAGTTCTCGGCGTCGCGCAGGTTCATACGCTCCTTGATGGTGCGCGCCATGCGGGCGAGCCCGAGCGAGAACTGCGCCCCGAGCTGCTCGCCGACGGTGCGCACGCGGCGGTTGCCGAGGTGGTCGATGTCGTCCACCGTGCTCTTGCCGTTCTTGAGCAGGATCAGCTCGCGAATGATCGCCACGATGTCGTTGCGCGTCAGCGTCAGCGTGTCCGGCGACTCGTCGATGCGCAGCCTTTTGTTGATGCGGTATCGCCCGACCTCGCCGAGATCATAACGCTTTTCACTGAAGAAGAGGCGGTCGAGCACGCCGCGCGCGGTCTCGATGTCCGGCGCTTCGGTGCCGCGCAGCTGATAGTAGAGGTAGGCCAGCGCCTCTTCGGTCGAGTGCGTCGGGTCCTTCTTGATGGTATTGAGGAGCGTCGTCTGATCGAGCGCGTCTTCCTCCTGGCTGTCGCGCACCACGTAGACGGTCTTGATGCCCAGCTCCTTCAGGACCTCGTAGTGCTCCTCCTGCAATTCGGTGCCCACCGGCAGAATCACCTCGCGCTCGGTGCGTTCCTCGATCACCTCGCCGGTGTCCTCGTCGATCACCTCCACCTGACGCTCGGCCACGAGCGAGACCGCCATACGGCGGCCGATCGCCTTCTTGAAGCTCCGCTTGTCCTTCACCTTCGCCTCGTCGGCGAGGTCGAAGAGCTGGATGATCTCCGCGTCGGTCGAGAAGCCGAGCGCGCGCAGGAGCGTGGTGACGGGCAGCTTCTTCTTCCGGTCGATGTACGCCCACATCACGTTGCCCACGTCGGTCGAGAACTCGATCCAAGAGCCGCGGAAAGGGATGACGCGCGCCGAGAAGAGCTGCGTCCCGTTCGGGTGCACGCTCTGGCCGAAGAAGACGCCCGGGCTCCGATGCAACTGTGAGACCACCACCCGCTCGGCCCCGTTGATGACGAACGTGCCGCGCTCGGTCATGAAGGGCAGGTTGCCCAGGTATACTTCCTGCTCGATGGCTTCCTCGGCCTCATCCTCATCCTCGTCTTCCTTGCTCGAAAGACGCAGTTTGGCCTTCAACGGCACCGAGAAGCTCAGCCCCTGTGCGATGCACTCCTCCACGGAGTGCTTGGGCGCATCGAGCGTGTAGTGGATAAACTCGAGCGTATAACGCTCCCGGCTATCCTGAATGGGGAAGTGCTCCTGAAAAACGGCCTGCAGGCCAATGTCTTCACGTTCTTCGGGCGCCAGGTGATCTTGAACGAAATCGCGGAAAGATTTAAGTTGAACCTCGAGAAAATCCGGGTAGTCTTGAACAGAACGAATCCGAGCGAAACTGTGGCGCTCCGCTTGACCATTGACGTTGTGCATAAGCTGAGTGATTACCGTGGTTGGTAACGCGATGGGTGGGCACGCGAGACCGGCTCGCGTCGGTGCTATTGTGTGATGTCAGGATGTCGAGGAGGTGTATCAGGGCGTTAACGCGAGCCCTATCCTCTTGTTTCGTTTCAACCTGCTCACACGCGCCGGTAGCCTGAGCCGCAGACGCCGGGTATAAGCCGCAAAAGCCGACCCCTTCCGACGGGGCCGGCCTTCGCGTTTCGAAGCCGTGAGAAGGTGCGCGGCGCGCCGCTTACTTGATCTCGACCTCAGCGCCGACCTCTTCGAGTTTGGCTTTGATCTGCTCGGCTTCCTCTTTCGAGACGCCTTCCTTGATCGTGTTCGGCGCTTCGTCCACGACCGCCTTGGCCTCTTTCAGGCCCAGCCCGGTCAGCGCGCGCACCTCCTTGATGACGTTAATCTTCTTCGGGCCGATGGCCTTGAGGATGACGTCGAACTCCGTCTGCTCCTCGGCCGCCGCCGCCGCGCCGTCGCCCCCGGCCGGACCGGCCACCGCCACCGCCGCAGCGGCGGGCTTGATGCCGTACTCCTCTTCCAGAAGCTGCGCCAGTTCGTTCGCTTCCTTGATGGTCAGGTTGACCAGCTGTTCCGCGAGTTCCTTGATGTCTGCCATGATCTTCTCCGTTTCCTGCAACGGTCTTCGCCCCCGAAGGGACTGCGTTGCCGATTAAGGGTTTATTGATTACCGGATCGCTCCTCCCGAAGCGCGGCCGCATGCAGCCTTCCCCGCTCCGAAAGCAGTCCTCCGCGTGTGCGTGTCAGGCTTCGCCTTTCTCGGCGATCGTCTTGAGGGCCCCGACGAGGTTGCCGCCCTGCGCCTGCAGGCCGCCGATGATGTTTGCCATCGGAGCCATCAGCAAGCCCAGGATGTCGCCGATCAACTCGTCCTTTGACTTGAGCGCCGCCAGCAACTCCAGCGCGTCCTCGTGGAAAACGGCTCCGTCGACGTAGGCGCCCTTCAGTTCGGGCAACTCCAGTTTGGTGTCGGCCAGATACTTCTTGATGACCCGCGCGGGCGCCGCCGGCTCTTCGCTGAAAGCAACCGCCGTCGGGCCGTTCAGATGGTCGAACAGCTCCTCGTAGCCGCCCAGCTTTTCCATGGCCAGGCGCAGGAGCGTGTTCTTGATCACCTTGAACTCGACCCCGGCTTCCCGGAACTTGTTGCGCAGGTCGGTGGCCTGCTCCACCGTCAGACCCGAAAAGTTCGTCAGATAGAGGGTCGGCGTCTCCTGAAGTTTCTCCTCAAGCGCCGCCACCACGGCCCTCTTTTGTTCTCTCGTCATTGACATGGCTTTTCCCTTTCTTCGCTCGGCGTCATCCACGGGCGCGCATTTCGGTAAGGATCCCCCTTCCGGCGACGACCGGCGACGATGCATGATGACTGATGACTATCGTAATGCGGCCAGCACCTCGGAACGATCCAGCGTGATGCCCGGTCCCATCGTAGTCGACAGAGTCACGGACCGCACGTACGTCCCCTTCGCCGAAGCCGGGCGCAGGCGCAGAACCTCCCGCAAAAAGGCCTCGGTGTTCTCCCGCAACTGTTCCTGCGAGAAGGACGCTTTCCCGATGGCCGTGTGAAGGATGCCGGTCTTGTCCACCCGGAAGTCGATCTTACCCGCCTTGACTTCCTTCACGGCTTTCGCGATGTCCATCGTGACGGTGCCGCTCTTCGGGTTCGGCATCAAGCCGCGCGGGCCGAGCACCCGCCCGAGACGCCCCACCTTCGGCATCACGTCCGGCGAGGCGATCACGACGTCAAAATCGACCCAGCCTTGTTTCTGGATCTTCTCGATGTAGTCGTCGAGGCCCACGTAGTCGGCGCCGGCTTCCTTGGCCTCGGCCTGCTTGCCCTCGTTCGTGAGCACGAGCACGCGGACCTCCTTGCCCGTCCCGTGCGGCAGCGCCGCCGTGCCGCGCACCATCTGGTCGGCATGGCGCGGATCGACGCCGAGACGGACGTCGATGTCGACGGACTCGTCGAACTTGGCCGACGCGGTCCGCTTCACCAGATCGATGCCCGTATCCAGGTCTACCGGTCCCTCCACCGTGGCGAGCATCTCCTGGAGCTTGCGATAACGCTTTCCTTTTTTTGCCATGATCGATACGATCTTTGCGGTTCATGCGCCGATCCGCGTACCGGGATCCGGCTCCCGCAGGTTGAACATTTACGTTCCGGCCCTTTCGACGCGCGGGAGATGACTTCCCGAGGCGGTCCATACCCGCTCCCGCCGTCGCGAACCGGCCTCCGGCCTCAGGCGCCTTCGGGCCGTCCCTCGACCTTGATCCCCATCGAGCGGGCCGTCCCCGCAATCATCGATGCAGCCTTGTCGAGATCGTACGCGTTGAGGTCCTCCATCTTTCGCTGAGCGATCTCCCGGCACTGTTCCCAGGTGACCGTTCCCACGCGCTCCCGCAGCGGGTCGCCGGCTCCCTTCTCGATGCCGGCGGCCTGCTTGAGCAGCACCGGCGCCGGAGGACTCTTGACGATGAAGGTGAAAGATTTGTCGGTGTAGACCGTGATCACCACGGGCAGGATCAGGCCCATCCGGTCCTGCGTCGCAGCGTTGAACTGCTTGCAGAACTCCATGATGTTGACGCCGTGCTGACCCAGCGCCGGGCCGATGGGCGGCGCCGGATTGGCCTGCCCCGCCTTGACCTGCAGCTTGATGTACCCTTCTATTTTCTTTGCCATAGCTTCTCGCGCGGTGCAAACGCCCGGCCAGGCGGGCTCCCGCATTTATGTATGAGACAGAATACGCAAAAGGCCCGTTGCAATGTCCCCGCGCGCCGGAAGGTTCCCGCCGGATCAAAGCTTCACGAGCGCAGCGCCGGCTTCGCCCCGATCACTTCTCGTGTTCGACCTGGAGGTAGTCGAGAATCAGAGGCGTCTTTCTTCCGAAGATGGACACCATCACCTTCACTTTCTTCTGGTCGGGATAAACCTCTTCGACGAAACCCGTGAAGTTGTTGAAGGGGCCATCGACCACTTTCACCGGATCGCCGACCTTGAAGGGGATCTCCGGCTGCTCGCCCATCTCACGGGCTTCGTCCATCTTGCCGAGGATGCGATTGACCTCGTCCGGACGCAGCGGCGTGGGCTTGTCCCCCGTGGTGAGGAAGCCGACGACCGACGGCACGTTGGAAATCACGTGCTGGAGCTCGTTGTCGAGCACACAATGGAGCAGAATGTAGCCGGGGAAGAAGGTCTTCTCCCGCGTCCGCTTCTTTCCGCTGCGCATCTCGAAGACCGTCTCCGTCGGGATCATGATTTCGGTGAGCTTGTCCTCCAGGCCCAGCCGTGCGATCTCACGCTCCAGATAGGCCTTCACCTTCTTCTCATGCCCGGAGAAGGTACGAAGCACATACCATTTGCGGATGTCGTCCGTTTTCGTTTTCTGCGTAGCCATTGCTTGAGCCCACCGGCGGCCCGGTGCTCGTTCATTTATTGGTAGATAATCTCCAGCACCTGGCTGATCACCCGGTCGATGCCGAAGATGAACAGCGAAATCACCATCGCCGCCACCAACGTGATGACGGTGTTGCTGATCAGCTCCTGCCGGCTCGGCCAGCTCACCTTTCGCATCTCCTTGGCGACTTCTTCCAGATACGCTATGATCTTGTTCATCGGCTCTCACCATTGTGGCATTCGTAGCGGCACGGGCGGCAGGACTCGAACCTGCAGCCTGCGGTTTTGGAGACCGCTGCTCTGCCAATTGAGCTACGCCCGTGTGGGGCCGCCGACGCTCGCCATGCGCACATGACGCCGACGAGCCGGCGGCCTCTTTTCGATCAGTCGAGGATTTTGGAGACGACGCCCGCGCCCACGGTCCGGCCACCCTCACGGATCGCGAA
>Ga0256832_1001398_pt1 | contig 16278 bp, 17 predicted proteins | sample 134614metaG_FD_190534 | JGI IMG/M metagenome (GOLD analysis project Ga0256832, IMG submission 190534) | Hydrothermal vent microbial communities from Lau Basin, Pacific Ocean - 134-614 | ecosystem: Environmental > Aquatic > Marine > Hydrothermal vents | place: Pacific Ocean: Lau Basin | collected...
TGCTCTTTTAGCTATTGCTATAAAGGCACAAGAGATAAGTGAAGATAGAATAAAGCAAAATATGTTAAGAACTGTGGTAGCATTAGGGGTAGCAATTGGTATCTCTTTGGGAGCTTATCGTTTAGTTTCAGGTGACCAAATTCACTACTACATAATTGTAGGGTATTCGATAGTGATTCTATTTACCTACTTTGCACCTAATTATATTATTCCTATTGCCTATGATAGTGGAGGAGTGACAACTTCAACGGTTACAGTTCCTCTTGTTGCTGCCTTGGGTTTAGGTTTAGCCGAAAATATTGAGGGAAGAAACCCCCTAATTGATGGTTTTGGTTTGATTGCTTTTGCCTCACTCTTTCCAATGCTTACAGTTATGGGATATGGAATACATGCAGAGTTTAAGAAAAAACAACTACTTAAGGAGCAAAAATGAAGTTTACAGCACTGATTGCGATTATTGAAGATAAAGATGAAGAGGTGGCTATTGATGTTGCTAAGGAAGCAGGTGCAGGTGGAGTGACCATTATTCATGGTAAAAATATCGGCTTAGAAGAGAAAAAGGTCTTTTTTGGATTAACACTAGAGGAGAATGTCTCTATTTTACTCTTTATATTACCTCGTAAACTCTCTATGAAAGTGATGAAAGCCCTAAGAGTAAAGTTTGACCTTGACAATGCAAAAAATGGTGGACTTGTCTTTACTTTGCCATTAAGTCATGTTGCAGGGTTAGATACAAATGAATTACATAAATTTGAAGATGATATTAAATCAATGATATAAAAAGGAGAATATATGTTGGTAGAAAATGTAATGACACCTAAAGATAAGTTAACAACTATATCACCAATGGCAACAGTAAGAGAAGCATTAAAGATGATGAGAGAGAACAAGGTTCGTTCTGTTATTGTTGAAAAAAATGGAGAAGATGGAGCTTATGGTTTAGTGACATTTAAAAATATTTTACAAAGTATTGTAGCTGAAGATGGTGACATTGACCTCTTAAATGTTTATGATATTGCCTCTGTGCCTGCCATCTCTGTGTCAGCAAAATTAAATGTTCAATACGCCTCAAAGATGATGGTGAAGAGTAGTATTAAGAGATTATTGATTATAGATAACAATGAGTTAAAAGGTATCTTAACCATGACAGATATTATTGAAGTGTTAATGGATAGTGTTGAAGCACATTAGTATTTATTGTTTTAGTGCTTCAAGCTCAGCATGTATCTCTTCAATATTCAATCTCTCTGCTGCTATTCGCTCTTTTTCTGCTAATATCTTTTTCTCTATATAGTAGTTTGAAATAGCAAAGATTATTATGGAGAAGGTAGCTGTTAATATGGAAGTTAATTGAATATATTTAACACTTAACTCCTCTTGACATATTGCTCCACAAATATTTAGAGCAAAATAGGGGTTGTAGGTTGAGATAAAAAAGATTGCACTAGAGATAATAAAAACGAGAAAGAAAAAAGTTCTAATATACATATAAAATTCCAAATAGTATTATTTTTAGTATATTATAACAAAAAAACTATATTAAATAGTATAAGGAAAAAGATGAAAGTTGTTATTGATTTAATTGAAGATATTTTGCTAGAATATCAAAATTTAATTTAAGGGTTTAGTATGTCAGTTAAATGTGCATTTCTGTTTGCAGGGCAAGGTTCTCAAGCTGTGGGAATGGGAAAAGATTTTTTTGAGAACTCAGATGTTGCAAAAGAGATGGTAGCAAAAGCAAATGAGCGTACAGGGATTGATTTTGAAAAGCTTCTTTTTGAAGAGAATAATGATTTGGGACAAACAGAGTTTACTCAACCTGCAATTCTTTTAGTTGCCGTGATTGCCCATAGACTCTTTAGTGATGCAACAGGAATAAAACCTACCTTAACCATGGGTCACTCTTTAGGAGAGTTTTCAGCATTGGTTGCGAGTGGTGCTATAGATGCTATAGATGCTGTTGAGTTAGTTAATCTTAGAGGTAAACTAATGGCAGAGGCTTGTTCAAAACAAGAGGTAGGAATGATGGTCTCTTTAGGACTTTCTGATGAGGTCGTAGAGCAGATTTGTCAAGAGCAAAGAGATGCAGGGCTTCAAGTTTGGGCTGTTAACTACAATGCTGATGGTCAGATTGTTATTGCAGGGATTAAAAAGGATTTAGAGGTTTTAGCTCCTATTTTAAAAGAGGCTAAAGCAAAAAGAGCGATGTTACTTGATATGTCTGTAGCTTCTCACTGCCCACTACTAGAGAGTGCTTCAGCTCCTTTAGCAGAGAAACTTCAAGAGATGATAAAAGATGAGTTTAAGGCTCCTGTGATTTCAAATGTTACAGCCAAGCCATACAGTACAAAAGCCGAAGCATTAGAACTTTTGCCTCAACAGCTTGTTCTCCCTGTAAAATACAAACACTCTATAGCAAATATAGATGCTGATGTTGATTGCTATATTGAGTTTGGACATGGAAATGTACTTAAAGGTTTAAATCGAAAAGCGACTAAAAAACCTCATTTTAATGTAAGCGATATGGCTTCACTTGAGGCAACAATAGAAGCCATTAATGAATTAAAGTAACTACTTTTTTGTAGATTTTTTCTCTACTTTAGTTTGCATAGTTGCACCTTTTTTATCAGCTGAAGGTGCATCGGCAATTTTCATACTTCCAAGGCAACCATTAAGTATAAATAAAACTATAGAAATTGAAAAAAATTTCATGAACATAAGCAATCCTTTTTTTGTAATATATCTCATAAGAGTAAGTTATTATAAGTTTATTTAAAGGTTAGTACAAAGATAAAGGTTACTTAAATAGATTTTTGATAGAAGTTGTTACAAAAAGATACTATAAACTTTATTTTTTCTTAAAATGTGTATTTGTTTTTCACTTTTAATAATATAGAAATGTTACAGACTGTACCACTGTTGGAACTCTTAATCTCAACTTTTCCTTTCATTCTCTGTTCAATAATCATTTTTAAAATATATAAACCTAAGCCTGTTCCTTTAGATTGATGTTTTGTAGTAAAGTATGGATTATAGATTTTATCTAAAATAGTTTTATCAATACCATAACCATTATCTGTAATAGAGATGGTTAACAGGTGTCTGTTTTTAGTAGTTACGATAGTGATTTTAGGACTTCTATCTGTTAAAATAGTAGCATCAATAGCATTATTAAGTACAATGAGTAAAGCTTGAATCAGTTCAGATTTATACCCTTCAAAAGTAATTTTTTCACTGCTTTGATAATTGATTTCAATATTATGGCTATTTTTTATAGAGAGAAGATTTAATGTAGTCTGAATAATATCGGAAATATCTAATTGCTCTAATGATTTATTATGTTTAAAAAAGTCCATAAAATCATTAATAGTATTTGACATATAAGCAGTTGTATTTTCAATATTATCAAGGTAAGTCTGAAACTTTAGAGGGGAGAGTTGTTCTTTTCTATAATCAATATCCATAGAGATAACTGTACCATTAATTTCAGAGAGTGGTTGTCTCCACTGATGGGCAATCATTGATATCATCTCTCCCATCGAAGCCAATTTATTTTGTTGTACTAAAAGTTTCTCTTGCTCCTTTTTCTCTTGTTCTATAAGTTTTATTTTATAGGCAAGAATAAAAGAGAAGCATAAAACCTCGATAAGAATTATAAATTGAACAATATAGTCAGGAGAAATTGGAAGAGAGACAATATTTAAGTACTCCAAAGGAAGTAGTGAACCAATTATAGCAATAAATGTCCAAATGATTGAATAGAACTGTGCAATTTTATCTTTTCTAAAAAAGGCTAAGTAGTAGGTAGTAAGAATAATAATTGCAATAAAGATAGTTACTATTATAAAAAATAGATTAAAAAGGAGTTGTGCGTAATAGAAGTTTTTCTCTTCCAGAGCATAGCTATGAATCAGGGTAAAAACAATAAAACAGATATTGAACAGATTTAGTAGTAAATAGATTTTGGGTAACTTCTCTTTTAAGTTCAAAATAGATTGAACAAAAAGTGTTAATGAGATAAAGAATGCCCCAGAAGAGAGATGGAAGATTAAAGTGTGATTAGGAAAATAGCGTTGAGAAAACCCAAAAATACCAATAAAATAGATAGTCAACCAGAAAACATAAGAGACATAATAGAGATAAAATTTAAATTTTAAAAGAAAATAGAGAAAAAGATTATAGAGTAGCATAAGTAGCATTCCACCAAAAAATATTCCCTCTACTATATTATAAGTCTGATAGTAGTCTATAAGGTAGCTCTCATCTACAAGTGAAAAGTTTAAATCTATTTTATTGTAGTTTCTTATTTTTAGATAGACAGTTGCACTCTCTCCTCCTTTTAATGTAAGTGGAAAAATTATATGATTTACATTAAATTTTCTAGACCTATTTTTAGATATAACACCATCTTGAATATGTTTAACTACTTTTTTTTCTTTTACAAGATAATAATTAACATGATATGTAAATTGATTTTCTGCTTTTAAATAGTAGTTTTTCGTATTGTTTGAGATGTTTTTTAACTCTAGTTTAACCCAATAGGGTTTTGTTCTGTTTTTAGAGTTATTAAAACCTTTTTTAGTTTTAGACCAATGTTTAATCTTTTTAAAAGGAGGTTGTTCATTGAGACAGTCAGCTAATGCATAGTTCATATAATTTTTAGTTTCATATATAGGTTCATCCTTAATTTCTAATGTTTTTGCATATCCTATATAGCTTAACATTAGAAAAAAGAGTAAAAATAACTTATTCATTTTTCCCTATCTTTAATTATTTAGGATTATTATATAGTTTTTTTTGTGATTTAGCTATAATTTTACAAAATTAATTAGGAAAATATATGAGTAAAATTGCCATTATGGGTGCAATGCCTGAAGAAGTTGCTCCTCTTTTAGAAAAGGTAGAGGGTGTAAAAAAAGTAGATTATGCCAATAATAGTTATTATGAAGCTAGGTATAAAGGCAAAGAGTTAGTAATTGCTTACTCTAAAATAGGTAAGGTGTTTTCCTCCTTAACTGCTGCCACACTTCTTGAAAAGTTTGGCTGTTCAACACTACTTTTTTCTGGTGTAGCAGGTGCAATTAATCCTAACTTAAAAATTGGTGATTTAATTATTGCAAGTAAGTTGTGTCAACATGACTTAGATATCTCTATTTTTGGGCATGACTTTGGATATGTTCCAGAAGGTTCTAAGTTTGTTGAGTCAGATGAGAAGTTACGTGCAATTGCTAAAGAGGTAGCTTCTAAAAATAATCTTTCTGTTATTGAAGGAATCATTGCTACAGGTGACCAATTTGTTGCTTCAAATGAGCGTAAAGAGTTTATTTCTAAAAATTTTCAAGCCGATGCTCTAGAGATGGAGGGGGCAAGTGTGGCAGTAGTTTGTGATGCTTTAAATGTTCCATTTTTTATTTTAAGAGCTATCTCAGATACGGCTAATGATGATGCTGGGGTTGATTTTGATGAGTTTATGGTGGGTTCTGCAAAAATCTCTGCAAATTTTATTTTAGATATGGTTGAGAATATAGAATAATGGGTAGAACAACCACTCCACAACTTAACATTAGTAAAAAGCTTTTACGTGTTGCAGGAAAGACTAATGCAACTTTTAAATTGATAGGAGAGGGTGACAAAGTTTTAGTAGGTTTAAGTGGTGGAAAAGACTCTTTAGCACTGATTCATATACTAAAACATATTCAACGTCATGCACCCTTTAAATTTGAGTTTGAAGCTTGTACTATTAATTACGGTATGCCAGGGGAACACTATCGTGATTTGGTTGAGCATTGTAAAAAGTATGAGATAAAGCATACCGTTTATGAGACCAATATTTATGAGATTTCAAATGATGCTATTCGTGAAAACTCCTCTTTTTGTTCCTACTTTTCAAGAATGCGACGAGGGGCATTGTATACTTTTGCCCAAGAGAATGGTTTTACAAAAGTGGCTTTAGGACACCATTTTGATGATAGTGTAGAGAGTTTTTTTATGAATATGTTCTACAATGGAACCATGAGAGCTATGGCTCCTATCTACAAGACAGAGAGAGGATTTCACCTTATTCGTCCACTAATTGAAGCAAGAGAGAAGCAACTTAGAGCCTTTGCTAACGATAACAATCTTCAAACTATTGGTGATGAGGCGTGTCCTGCCATGTTAAAAGAGGTAAAGATGCCACATGCAAGAGCCTCTACAAAGTTATGGTTAGAAAATTTGGAAAAAGAGAATCCTAAGGTCTTTAAGATGATGAGAGCATCTTTTAAGCATATTCACGATGATACTTTTTTAGACCCCCAGCGTTGGGTGAGAGATGATTTTAAAAATATAAAGGAATAAAATGTCAAATCAAGAAGAACCAAAATTAAAAAAGGTTGTCAATGCAGCCGATGGGTTGAGCTTAGGTATCTCTATGGTGGTTGCTGTACTGCTAGGAGTAGGGCTTGGAATAGTTATGAAGAACCTATTTAATATACCTTGGCTCTTTTGGTTAGGGGTATTTTGGGGTGTTGCAGGTGCTATTTTAAATGTCTATAAAGCTTATGAAAAACAGAAGAAATCTTTGGATGAGTTAGCAAATGACCCACGCTATCGTCACCGAAAATATGATGATTCAGATGATGAGGATGATAAATATTAATGAAAGAGACAATTATTGTTTTAGTTGTTGTTGATTTGATTATTGCTCTGTTACTCTATTTTCTTGGAGCAGAGCATTGGTTGGTTAACTCTCAAGTTGCTTTTATCTCTTCCTCTCTTGTTATGTTGGGTTCAATGCAATCATATAAAAATATGGTCAAGCAACGTCTTGTAGGGGCGACCTCTGTGTCTGCCCAAGATGAACGTGATACAATAGATAAGCTTGAAGACCCCTATGATTTGTTTGATGATGAGAAAAAAGAGGACGAAGAGAAAACATTAGCTGAAGTTGTTAAAGAGGAGAGAGCTAATTTAAAGAAAAATCGTCGCTCTATTATTCAAACTACAAAAGATGCTAAACCTGCTTTCTCTTTTTATCGCTTAGGAGCTTATGCTCTATTGGTTTTAGGATTTTTTTATTTAAATAACAATCATTTATTAAAGCTTATACCCTATTTATCTTTTTTAATACTACCTATGATTATTATAGTAGTTATATTAATAAGAGAATTTGAGAAAAACTACTAAACCTTGATTGACATAGACTAAGAGTTTTTGATATACTTCCTTTAAATATTTCTATTGACAAGGAAAGAGAATGGCAAAAAGTTTATATGAAACTTTAGGTATAAGTGAAAATGCAAGTGCAGATGAGATTAAAAAAGCATATAGAAAATTAGCAAGAAAGTATCATCCTGATGTAAATAAAGATGATGAAGCGATTGAAAAATTTAAAGAGATTAATGCCGCATATGAGGTTCTTTCAGATAAGAAGAAGAAAGATGAGTATGATATGTATGGTGACCAAATTTTTGGTGGACAAAACTTCCATGATTTCGCTCAAAATCAAGCAGGTAATGTTGACCTAGATGAACTGCTTAGAAATATCTTTGGTGGTGGTGCAGGATTTGGTGGTGGATTTGGTAGTTCAGCTCATGGTGGAGGTGCCGTTGACCTTGACCAAAGAACTACAATTACTATTCCTTTTGCAGTTTCAGTATTGGGTGGAAAACATCATGTCTCTATTAATGGTGAAAGTTTTGATATTAAAATACCAGCAGGTATTAAGAGTGGCGAGACCTTAAGGGTTCGAGGTAAAGGTAATGTCGGTATGGGTGGACAACGAGGAGATTTACTTATAAAAGTAGAGGTAGCTCCTTCACCTACATTTGAGAGAAAAGGTGATGACCTTTATGCCACTATGGATGTACCATTAAAAGAGGCACTCTTTGGAGGAAAAGTTACTTTCGAGAGTCCTATTCATGGAGAGATTACCATTAAAGTACCTCAAAATACTAAAAATGGACAAAAATTCAGAGTTAGAGGAAAAGGTGTTATTAATAGAAAAACAGCACTTCATGGAAATCTTTACTTAACTGCAAATATAATATTGCCTAAGGTAGAAGAGTTAGATGAAGAGTTAGTAAAGATGTTGAAAGAGAAACTTCCATCTGGAGATACCAATACAAAGGAGTAAACAATGCATAGTTATGATGAACCAGTTTATCTTATATCGGTAGTAGCAAGTATTTTAGATATACATCCGCAAACACTAAGACAGTATGAAAAAGAGGGTTTAATAGAGCCTTCAAGAACACAAGGACGTATGCGACTATACTCTCAAAGAGATATTGACAAAATTAAATTTGTATTACAATTAACACGTAAAATGGGTATTAATCTTGCAGGAGTAGATGTTATCTTGAAACTAAAAGAGCAGATGGATATCATGAGCAACGAGATTAAAGAGTTACGTGAAGAGTTAAGTAAGGTTAATAAGAATGGTTTAGTTCCTACTCATAAAGCCGTTGTAACAACAGGAAATTATGATATTGTAATTTTTAAAGATTAAATAGGGTCGATTTTCGACCGCTATTTAGTTACAAGAAGTAAAATAAACCCTCCCCGATTAACATAAACTCGTTTTGTTCTTCCCTTATAGAGGTTAAATGCCTCTTGCGCATCTTTAAGATTTTCTATCTTTCTATCTTCAATCTGAATGAGTATATCTCCAGCCATAAAACCACTCATATCTGCTTGGCTACGCTCTAAGACACCCTCTATAAAGACCCCTTTTGTACCTTGAGGAATATTGAACTCTCTTTTAGTCTTGTCTGTCAACTCACTAAGTCTTAGTCCATCAGTTTCAATATATTTTCCAGAGAGTGTTCTTTGCCCATTTAGGTTATTGAGTGTAAGTGTTTTGGTTAACTCTTTTTTATCTCTTTCTATGCCAACAGTAATAACATCATTAGGGTTTAATGAGGTGATAAGACGTTGTAGTTCACTTGGATTTTTGACAGCTATCCCATTAACTGAGAATATTAAATCACCACGTTGTAGTTGAGCTTTTTGTGCAGGAGAACCCTCTTGTACATCGGTAACAATAGCACCATTTTGTCGCACATAAAGCTTTTTTAGTGGTCCAGTTATTTTAGAGATATTTACTCCCATATATCCACGATTTACTTTACCATCTTTTATTAGTTTTGAGACAACATTTCTAACCATGTCTATAGGAATACTAAAACCAATTCCATGATTACCCCCTGTTTCAGAGATAATCGCAGCATTAATACCAATTAAAGCTCCACGAGAGTCAATTAAAGCTCCCCCAGAGTTTCCAGGGTTAATCGAAGCATCAGTCTGAATATAGTGTTCATATTTATTAATACCCACATGGTCTTTATTGAGTGCAGAGATAATACCTTGTGTTACAGTTTGCCCAACACCAAAAGGGTTTCCAATAGCAAAAACAACATCACCTAATTCTAAATCTTCTATATGACCTAATTTAATAGCTTCTAAATCTTTTGCATCAATTTTAATAACAGCTAAATCACTATCTTTATCTGCTCCAATTACTTTTGCTGTATAGACCTTGTCTGAGCCATTAATAGTTACTGAAATCTCATCAGCTTCTGCAATAACATGATTGTTGGTTACAATATATCCATCTTTTGAGACAATTACTCCAGAACCTAAAGCATTGTCACGTTTTTGTGGTGTCTGTTGAGGAAGATTTCGGTGTCCAAAAAACTCTTGAAAGAATGGGTCATTGTAGAGTCTATTGTTTTGTTGATTAGCGACAATGGTTTTTGTAGCAATATTTACTACTGATTTCATAGCATCTTTAATTGTACTATTAAAAGATAAAATTTCGTTTTTACCATTAGGAAGTCGATGTTTTGGATTTTTAGGAGCATTTTTAAACTCAATCGTATTAGCTAAAAGAGAAGCTGAAAGAAGAGTTGAGAGTAATAAAATTTTATACATTAGATATGCCTTTTCAATTTTGGTTTACTGAAAGGGCTATTAATAAAGTTGACAAAGTAAAAGGAGGGAGAAAAGGAGGGTATGCTAACTCTATTAATAGTTTTAGTATCTAAAAAGAACAAAGGAGGAAAAACTTTTTAGATACGTCTTTCATAAAATTAATTATAAGATAATTTGATAAACAGATAGACAACAAAAGGTTAATATATTATTAATAGCTTAAGTTAGTTAGCTATATGATAAAGCTTGAGAGCATGTTCTAAATCTTCAATAGTATCTATACCAAAGCTTTTTGTCTCAACTTTAACCATTGCAATTTGATAGTCATGATATAACGCACGTAACTGTTCTAACTTCTCAATCTCTTCAAGAGGAGCAGGTTCTAAGTTACAAAAGGTCTCTAATGATTTTTTAGTAAAACCATAGATACCTAAATGTCCTTTATAGTCATTAAAATGGTGGTCACGAGGATGAGGGATTTTCGAGCGTGAGAAGTAGAGGGCTAGTTCATTGTTACTTGTAACTACCTTGACAATATTTGGATCATCAGCTTCAGGATTAGTTATCATTTTATAACAAGAATTCATTATAATAGATTTGTTTTTCTTATTTTTTACAGTTAAGTCAAAAATAGCTTTTACCACCTTCTCTTCTATAAAAGGTTCATCTCCTTGAACATTAATAATGACTTCATCGTCAGAGAGTCCAAGTTTTTTTGTGGCTTCAAAAACTCTATCGGTTCCAGAGTTGTGAGTAGATGAGGTTATAATAGCTTCTATATTATATTTTTTTGCAATCTCTACAACCTCTTGTGAATCAGTAGCAATAGCAACGCTATCAATATTACTAACAGCCTGAGCCGTTCTAATAACCATTGGTGTCCCTCCTATATCTGCTAAAACTTTATTAGGAAAACGAGAAGAACCAATACGTGCAGGAATAACAATCATCTATGACTCACTTTAAATTTTTTGAGCTATTCTATCATATATCAATTGTTTAAATCGTTAAAAACGATTTAGGTTATTAAAATTTTAATAAATAATTCATAAAAATGATATTTTTTAATATTGTTCATGTATAATATATTATATTTATTAATCAAAGGAACAATATTATGAAAAAAATTATTTTACTTTCGACAATGGCTTCGTCACTATTGTTGGCAACAAATGGAGACAATCTTATTGGTGTTGGGACAAAGTCTAGAGGTATGGGTGGAGCAGGTATTGCAGTGAGTCATTGTGCTGAATCAACGCTAAGTAACCCTGCATTAATTACTTGTACAAAAGGTACTTCAATCTCTTTTGGTGGTACTATATTTATGCCTGATATGTCTGCAAAGATGGGACAAGCTTCTTCTCATAATAGTGATGCAGATATGAATATTATTCCAGGTGTTGCTATCTCTCATAAACTTAATGAAAATTGGTATGTAGGTATTGGTATGTGGGGAACAGCAGGAATGGGGGTAGATTATCGTGATGCAAAACAGACCCCAACAGATTCAGGCAATATGCATATGGTAAGTAATTTACAATTAATGCAGTTTGCTCCATCTATTGCTTATAGTACAGGTACATTTGGTGTGGCAGTAACACCTGTTATTCAATATGGTGCATTGGACATAAACTATCAAGGTTTTGATGGTAAAAATATTGGAGATGGTGTTGCACAAGATTTAGGTTATGGTGTTAACTTGGGGAGTTATTATGATTTTTCAAATGGTGTAACCTTAGGTGCTGTTTATAAATCGAAAATTGATATGGAGTATAAAAATCAACTCTCAACTGCAACTCAACCTTTTGTAGATTTTGGTATTTTTCCTCAAGCAATGGGAAATCACCTAGAACAACCTGCCCAACTTGGTGTAGGTATTGGGTATGAAGTCGATAAACATACCTTAGCTTTTGATTATAAACAAATTAAATGGTCAGATGCAAAAGGCTATAAAGACTTTGGTTGGGAAAATCAAGATGTGTACGCTTTAGGTTACCAGTACAAAGAGGATAAATGGAGATTGAGATTAGGATATAATTATGCTAAACAACCTATTGGTGAAGCACCTAGTGGACCTGCTGTAATTCCTGCAGGAAGCTATGCACAAGCAGGAGGAAATGCTTTAAATCTTTTCAATCTTTTAGGTTTCCCTGCTACATCTGAAAAGCACTATACTTTAGGTGGTGGCTATGAGTTTTCAGATAACTTTTATGTAGATATGGCTTATGTTTATGCACCTAAGACTACTACTACAATGAAGACAATTGTTGGTCTAAATCCTGAAAATGGAGAGATGTATACAGGAGACTCAAGTGTTGACCACTCTGAATCTAGTCTCTCTTTCCAACTCTCTTATAGATTCTTTTAATTAAAAAAATCTTAAATTATCATAGACTTTGTCTATGATAATTCTATTCATTAAACTCTTTAACCCTCTATCTATTATTACTTTATAATGTTATAATTCCTCTTTATTTTAGGAGCTTTATAGATGGAAATTATATTAGTTTTAGTTGGTATTTTAGTCGGGACACTCTCAGGTTTTTTTGGCATTGGTGGAGGAATGATTCTTATCCCTATACTTATGCTACTTGGCATTGACATCAAAACAGCCATAGGTATCTCCATTGTTCAGATGGTCTTCTCTTCATTTTATGGCTCCTATCTCAATCATAAAAAAGGTTCACTTATTTTAGGTGAAGGAGTTTGGGTTGGAGTAGGTGGTTTTGTTGGAGGAGCTATAGGTGCTTACGCCTCTGATTTAGTACCAGAGAGAATTTTACAGTATCTCTTTTTAGGGCTTCTCTTTTTTGCTCTATATCGACTCTTCTCTTCAAAAGTTTCAGATAGTGGAGAAGTGAAAACATTGAGTTCTGTAGTACTTTTTATAGTGGGTTTTATTATAGGTATTTTTGCTATCTCATTGGGAGTAGGAGGTTCTATTTTATTAACACCTATTTTAGCAGGTTTTTTACACTATCCTATTAAAAAAGCTGTCTCGGCAGGACTCTTTTTTGTTGCCTTTTCATCAGTTGCAGGTCTATTTATGAAACTCTCTACAGGAACTATTGACTTAGAAAAGGGATTCTATGTTGCTTTTGCTTCATTACTAGGGGTATTTATGGGTATTTGGCTTAAAGAGAAAGTCTCCTCAAAACAACATAAACTCTACCTACTCATTATGTACGCAGTAGCACTCTTAATTTTAATCAAAAAAATGTTTCTAGGATAATACAATAGATATGAAAAATCAAAAAATCAAGGTCTTTGGGGCAAAAGAGAATAACTTAAAAAATATAGATTTAACCATACCTAAAAATCAACTAGTAGTCATTACAGGTATCTCAGGGAGTGGAAAGTCAACTTTGGCTTTCTCTACACTTTATGCAGAGGGACAACGACGCTATATTGAATCTCTCTCCTCTTATGCACGTCAATTTTTAGGGCGTGTGGGAAAACCAGATGTAGAAAAAATAGAGGGGTTAACCCCTGCCATTGCTATTGACCAAAAGACTACCTCTAAAAACCCTCGCTCAACGGTGGGAACCATTACAGAGATTTATGACTACTTACGTCTTCTTTTTGCACGAGTAGGAAAACAGCACTGTCATAAGTGTGGTAAGCCTATCTCTTCTATGTCAGCTGCTGATATTATTGAAGAGGTTTTAAGGTTACCCAATGGTGCAAAGTTGGTGATTATGGCTCCTTTGGTCAAAGAGAAAAAGGGAACCTTTGCCGACATGATAGAGTCACTCCGTCATAAAGGGTATGTTCGTGCCATGATAGATGGGGTCATGGTGAGACTTGATGAAGAGATTGAGCTTAGTAAGACTAAAAAACATACGATAAAAGTAGTTATTGACCGTGTTGTCATTAAAGAGGAGAGCCGAGACAGAATAGGGCAAGATGTTGAGAAAGCTCTAAAAGAGGCGTATGGAGAGGTAGAAGTTGAGGTTTTAAACTTTGAAGAGTTTCCCCAACTTGACCGACAGCATATTCACTTTTCGGAACACTTAGCCTGTTTTGACTGTAAACTCTCATTTGAGCCTTTGGAGCCTGTAAGTTTCTCCTTTAACTCTCCAAAAGGTGCTTGTCCTACCTGTGATGGGTTGGGAATTCGTTATGTTATTGACCTTACTAAAGTGATTGACACAGCACTAAGTATTGAAAAGGGTGCAGTTAAGATTATGTATGGGTTTAACAAGAGCTACTATACCAAGTTTTTAAATGCTTACTGTGAGCAGAATGATATTCCTATTGATGTACCTTATGAGGAGCTTGAAGAGTATCAAAAAAAATCTATTTTGTATGGTGGTGGAGCCAATGTAACTTTTACATGGAAACGCCATAAACTTAACCGAGAGTGGCCAGGGGTCGTAAAGTTTGCACACGATATGTTCTCCGATGAGAAAGATATGTCGGAGTATATGACAGAAAAAGCGTGTGACCGATGTAATGGTCACCGTCTGCGTCCTCGCTCTTTGGCTGTCAAGATTGAGGGAAAAAATATTGCTGATATTATAGATATGCCTATTGAAAAAACCTATGAGTACTTTGCCAATGAAGAGAACTTCTCTCACCTAACTCCACAGCAACAACTCATTGCAGAATCGGTATTAAAAGAGATAAAAGAGCGTCTCTTTTTTCTATATGATGTAGGTTTAACTTACTTAACGTTAAGTCGTGATGCACGAACCATATCTGGTGGAGAGGCTCAACGTATACGTATTGCTTCGCAGATTGGTTCAGGGCTTACAGGGGTGATGTATGTGTTGGATGAGCCAAGTATTGGATTGCATGAACGCGATACCATGAAGCTTATAAGAACGCTACGTTCACTGCAAGAGAAAGGGAACACTGTTATTGTTGTAGAGCATGATAAAGAGACCATTATGTCGGCTGATTATGTGATAGATATTGGTCCTGGAGCAGGAAAGTATGGTGGGGAAGTTGTCTTTGCTGGAACAGGTAAAAAGATGATGAGAGCTAAGACCTTAACCGCTAAATATCTCTTTGGAGCAAAAAAGATTGCCTACCCTCATGACAAACCTCAAGAGGAGTGGATAGAGATTAAAAATGTGACGCTTAATAATATCTCAAATATCTCTGCAAAAATTCCTCTAAAAAACTTTGTTTGCATTACGGGGGTTAGTGGTAGTGGTAAGAGTTCACTTATTTTACAGACACTTCTACCCGTGGCAAAAGAGGTTTTAAATCATGCTCGAAAGGTCAATAAGGTTGATGGTGTTGAGATAACAGGCTTAGAGAAAGTCGATAAGGTTATATCACTAGACCAAAGTCCTATTGGGCGAACGCCTCGCTCAAACCCTGCGACCTATACGGGTATTATGGATGAGATTCGTAAACTTTTCGCAAAGACAAAAGAGGCAGAGTTAAGAGGGTATAAAATAGGGCGTTTCTCTTTCAATGTCAAAGGTGGGCGTTGTGAAAACTGTTCTGGTGATGGGCAGATTAAGATAGAGATGCACTTTTTACCTGATGTTCTAGTTGAGTGTGACACTTGTCATGGTACACGTTACAATGCTCAAACATTAGAGATTTTATATAAAGGCAAATCAATTGCCGATGTATTGGCAATGTCGGTTACCGAAGCGATGGAGTTTTTCAAAGCTGTTCCCTCTATTGCTATTAAACTTAAGACACTTATGGATGTTGGTCTAGACTACATTACTCTTGGGCAAAATGCGACAACCCTCTCAGGTGGTGAAGCACAACGGATTAAATTAAGTAAAGAGTTAAGCCGTAAAGATACGGGGAAAACACTCTATATTTTAGATGAACCAACTACAGGACTTCACTTTGCAGATGTTGACAGACTAACAGGGGTCTTACACCATTTAGTAGAGTTAGGAAACTCTGTTGTAGTCATAGAACATAACTTAGATATGATTAAAAATGCAGACTACATCATAGACATGGGTCCAGAGGGTGGTAACAAAGGGGGGCAAATTGTAGCGACTGGTACTCCTGAAGAGTTGGCTGCGACTCATGAAGAGACAGGCTCTTATACAGGGAAATATTTGGTTAATGAGTTAGATGATGCACATCTTTAGATAAAGAGGCTATAGAGCCTCTTCATCCTCTTCACCTGTTCTAATTCTAATAACATTAGAGATGTCTGAAACAAATATTTTTCCATCACCAATTTTCCCTGTAAGGGCATGTTCTTTTATAATATCTACAGTACTCTGTGCATACTCATCATTGCTAACAACAATGTCTATTTTAACTTTTGGAATAAACTCAACAACATACTCAGCTCCTCTATAGAGTTCTGTATGTCCTTGTTGTCGTCCATAACCTTTGACTTCTGAAACAGTCATTCCCTCAATTCCTGCTTCTACT
>Ga0256832_1001399_pt1 | contig 16267 bp, 21 predicted proteins | sample 134614metaG_FD_190534 | JGI IMG/M metagenome (GOLD analysis project Ga0256832, IMG submission 190534) | Hydrothermal vent microbial communities from Lau Basin, Pacific Ocean - 134-614 | ecosystem: Environmental > Aquatic > Marine > Hydrothermal vents | place: Pacific Ocean: Lau Basin | collected...
AAGGGCTTGAATTCACGGGGGCCTTCCGGTAAATTGCGCCGCCTGACAACAGTCGCGTAGCTCAGTTGGTTAGAGCACCACCTTGACATGGTGGGGGTCGTTGGTTCGAATCCAATCGCGACTACCATATTTCCCCAATGAAATCAGACAGTTAAAAGCCCCTCTAACGAGGGGCTGAATTGCCAGTTCAAAATCTGTTCAAAATCTGTTGAAAATTATCCCACCAGATAAGCGCCTGTACCAGTACCGTGAGCAACTCGCGGCGGCGAAGGCCGTTATGCGCCAGTACCGCAACGCGCTGAGGTCGCTGGCGAGAAAATAACCAGCCCTGTGCCGGCTGGCCCAGTCAGACTGGGATCTTGACGGTCGACCATTCGTGTCCGTCCAGGTACAGCCTGGTCGTGCGCTCCTGACTGTGACCTCGCAGCACCTGTATGGCGTGCACAGACCAGCCCTGCGTCTGTCTCAGATGCTCCCCAAGGGCCAACAGCTCATGGAACGTCGGCCGCTCAGCGGGGCTCAGATGGGCGTACAGACCTGATTTGTCCAGCGCCTCAGCGAACCCCTTGGAGATCTGTTGCAGCGTGAGCTGAAACGGGTGCTCGCGCTCGCTTGAGCGTCGTACGCGCTTCGGGCGTCTGTGGACCAGGTACGGGCACAGCACGTCGTCCCTGCAGGCCTCGATGACCTCACCCAAAGTGCGGGCACCGAACCCTGACACTACGACCGGAAGCGCTTCCGGGATCCTGACGTAAGATCCCACACCGTGCTTGCGTGTTTTGCTGATTGCAACGTACACGTGCCGGCCATCCTCGTCATCACGTGACCAGTCGTACCGCCAGCGCCAGACCTCGTGACGACGCTGCAGTGCGTTGACGCTCAGCTCCATGGCACACCGGATCGCGTTGTCGGCCTGGTTCCAGATCGCCAGATAGGCCTCGACTGGGTCGATCCCAGTCTCACCGGGCCGCGTACCTGGGAGTGTGAGCCGCTGTCGCCGCTTGGCCGCAGCCGAGGCGGGCCGGATCCGGGCCGGGAGGTTCTCTGCCACGATCCCGTCTGATACAGCTTCTGCCCACAAATCCACAAGTCTCGTGCGGTATTTATTGTAGACCTCGGGAGTCGTGCCGATTTCCTGCAGAAACTGCGCGAGCTGAGACTGCGTGACTGCAGAGAGCCGGCGCTTGCCGTTCAGTCCTGCCACGATGTTCTTGTACAGGCGGTTGTATTCACGCAACGTGTACGACGACAGCGGCTGACCTTTGACGCGCCGGGCCGGCAGTACCTCTGACGTGAATCTGTCGACGTAGTCTGCGACAGTCGTGTATTCGTCTACGCGCTTGCTGCTCTTGCGCAGTACTGTCTCAACAAGTTGCGCGCCTCGTGCGAACACCCTGTTCAGCTGCTCGGCCGCATCAATCGCCTCGCGCTCTGTAACGTAGCCGAAGATCTGCGTGCGATCCGGATCTCCTTTTTCCAGATCCGGGCGCAGGTAGTAGTAGTACAACCGTCCGTCCTTACGTCGCGTCACGTACAAGTTCTTTGGCCAGTTGCGTCTCTTGTCAGAACGTTTGCGGGCCATCTGTCATCTCCTTATCTGTCAACTCTCGATTCTGCTCATCACTCGGTCGACAAGCGCGTTCACGGGCTGCAGGCCGGAACGCTGTTGCGGTGTGCCGTCCTCGTTCACAAGAACATACCACCTGCCACCTTCCTTGACACCAGGTAGCTCACCACGCTTGATGCGTCGCTTGACCGTCATCAAACTGGGCCGTGAGCCCTGCGCGTAATTGCGCTCAACGTATTCCGAAATTCGCATCTTTAGCATCTGTCTATCTCCACTTATGCGCATGATTCGTTAGCAATAGTATAACATGATCACAAACTGTTAGCAATAGTAATCTTTGTTCAGTTGTGTCCTGATTTGTATAGCTACCCAAGCGAAATGTGTTTCGATAAACTGTACTCTGCGTATGAGAGGAGACAGTAGATGAAAAAACAAGACCGGAAGCAGCAGGCTAGCAGTGCAGGGTTTGTCACGCTGTTGTTGGCGTACTATCTGCCGATGAATTCACAAGGCGAATTCGATCTGGCGATGCTGCCAGCGTACGTACAAAAGTATCTCAATCGCACGCTGGTAATGGCTATGATTCTCGGTGGAGGCGCGCAGTTCGCGTATGACATGGGTTCGCTGGCATGGGCAATCGCCTTGGGCGTCCCAGCCGGTATTTTCGGTGTTCTTATCGGCGTATATGGCATAGTCTACTGGGATGTGTGGCGCAATTAAGACGACATGTTTGTCATTAGCAGAGTGTTCAGATAAACATATTGATAGCAGAAGTGTGATCGAGGTGCAGAACATGAACAACGTGATCAACCTGAATGAATACCGCCAGCGCCGCGAGGCGTCACGAGTGCTGACGGTTGACGAGATCTTGAGCGTCGACACTAATACGACGAAGCGTGAGCTGCGCGACTGGGCGAGCGAGACGAAGAGTCCCGAGCTGGCCGCAGCCCTGCTGCGGATGGCGGACTGGTGAGCAGGGCGGCGATAGGGATCTGGTCAAGGGGAAGCAACCGGGGTCCGGAACGCACGATCTGAGCTGACGCACATAGGGAATCCGGTTGGCACAGACGCGCAGCGTCTGATTCTGTGCGCGAGCACAACAAAAAGACCCCGCCGAGGTGGCGGGGTTGAGTAAGGCGCACGGATGCGCAGCTGACTAACTACAGATTCAACACTTTCACGGCTTCGCTCGGCAGATGTGAGAGCAGCGCTTCGCGTTGTTCCTCCTCGCGCTGTTGACACATCCTCAGCGTGACCAGCGCGTCGCGGTATCGAGCGTACACTGCTGCGACGAACTGCGTGCGACGTTCGTCGTCGAACTCACGATTCTGGATCGCGACGTGAGCCGTGTATGCCGCGTTCGCGAGCCAGCGCACGTCCTCGTCCAGATTCGAGCTGTTGTGCTCCGCGAGCAACTCGCCGAGGCAATCCATCACGGCATCATCAATCGTACGATTACGAGCAGCGAGCACGGCGTTTGCTGCGTGTCTGACAGTCTCGTCGTGACGATCGACCAGCGCGCCGGTGATCCAGGGTACGACGATAGCGAGCAGGCCAATTGCAGCGACGTAGAGATCCGGCTGACGTGTCAGCATTGACACTGCAACTGCTGCTGCGATCGCAATGTAGAGCACAACGTGCACGTGACGCAGTACACGTGTCGTCAGTCGTCCAGATTGAAATACACGCTCTGCTGTTCGCTCGATTCTATCAAGTGTTTTTTCGATAGTTTGCATGTGAGGTACCTCATTGGTTGGTTTCTATCAAGGACACGTCTGTCCTATCCAGTATAGGTACCTGTTATGCAAAAACAGGACAGTCTCCAAAGTTAAATCATAATCATGTGTAAAGTGTTCAGTCACTGGAGAGGCGTTTTATCAGCTCTGCAGCCTCGTCAGCAGTGATCCGCTTGCCAAGGAACGACTTGCCTGATGCGTCTTCGTACAGTCGTAAGATCAACAGTTTTGTCTCGTAATCGAACTCAGCAACGCGAGGCGGTGCCAATGGAGCGTACCTTGGATCACGCAACAGAGTCTCGATTCCGAGATCAATTTGGTGCTCTACAGGCTCGTCTGCAGGCAGAAAATCCTCCTCTCTGACGCGCCCTGCGGCGAGCAGAACGACGCTCCGAGGGACGCCAAGGAACTCTGCTGCGCGATCTGCGAATTCGTCTGAGATGTGCTTGATGAGGCGGTGTCCTGAACGCATCTGCGAGATGTATCCCGGTGTGACGCCGAGGCTTTTAGCTAGTTGAGAGATCGACATACCCTGCCGCCAGGCATGCCGAAACAACATGCCCAACAGCGGATTTTCACGCGTCAGATCAACGTCCTCACCAGCAGCCAGGTCATCCCAGACGCTGCGCTTTAGTGCTGCCTTTTTCTTCGCAGCTTTCTTCTTGGTGGCCTTCTTCTTTGCTCTTTTTTTCTTCGCTGCCATCGTCGTGTCCTTGCAATTTTACACTCGCTAACAGGATAGCATACAATAAAAAACCCCGCCACGAGGGCGGGGTCTGGACAGTTGAGGTTTCCTTGTCAAGCACTTTAGAATACCTACCAAGCGGTAAGGAAACGAGCTGATCGTGCTTTCGCAGTGAGAACGCTAAGTGCTTTTGAATACCTACCAAGCGGTAAGGAATCGGGTCATCCCTGCATACGCAGGGAACACGTAACTTTTCTCAACTGTCTGATACCTAGTTTAGCAAATGCTTATGACGTTGTCAACATCTGCTAAACGAATTTTTTGGCTTAGTCGTCGAGGTTGTCTGTCTCCAGCGGGTCTCTGTTTCCAAACGACTGGAGCACTTCGTCAGCACGTTTTGCGCAGAGATTGCTGAGTGTTTTGAGCAGCAACCAGTTCGCCAGCTCGTCGTCTTTCGCAAGCAAGATCTTGTTTGTCGTTGCCTCGTCTAGCTTGTTGTCGCGCAACGTTTTTATGATTTCAGAGACCGTGTTCAGGTACGCACGGCGGTCGTTGTCGTCGTCGATTGTTGCTGCAAGATTGCGCACCGTGGATGCGAATTGCTCGACGTAGGTATTTGCAGATTTGTCGTTCGTCTCGGCCATGAGGCAAGTATATCATGGCTGCTTCGCGACGTAGCCAGCCGTTTACGAACGCACGAAATTTATATTTATGCTCAGAAAGACGCTCGTTGAAACGTCGCTGTTCGATGAACAGTGTGGCAGATAAATCACCTGCGGATTCAACTCGCTAATGCAACGGATGGGCTGATGCCAAAGATGAACAGAAGGATGGAATAACCCAGCTCGGGTCTAGCGGCATGGGTGGTACCAAGCAGTTCAGCCAGAGGGTGAGGACGAACAGGGCCAAGCCGCGCTTGGTGCGGTGATAGATGAAGTCGAACTCCCGGCCGGCGCCGGTGCGCCGCAGATACTAGGTGATCAGGCCGCCGCCTCCAGAAAGATCCAGTTGCCGAGGAGAAACCGGCGCTTTGTCTCGTTGAGGGGCGAAAGCCGTGTTGGGTCCACTGCCCAGCGAATGAACTCATCCAGCCCCAGCAAGATGAAGACGGCCTCGTAGGCCCCGTCAGCCAGGGTGCGGATGATGGCCCAGGCGTGATCGTCGGCCAGGCGGCTGATCACGTCCACCTCGGACGCGAGATTGGCCTTGAGGGTTGCCAAGCCCCGCGCCCCGTCGGGATAGGGCCAGAGCACGTAGAGCATGTCCACCCGGTAGACGTTCTTTTCGTCGGGGGACTGTGTCTAACAGCAACTCCGCGAGGGACAGTTACTCCACCACTTCTTTGGATTCGAGCCGCCGTAGCCTCTCCATAGAGACAATCGCATCGTCCAAGTGCTTCAAACATTCGTGAGCTGGAGCCAAAAAGCACCGAATATCTCGGCTCACCGGTTACGATCACCTGCACAAAAGACAAATCCGGTGAAATACGGATCCGATACGCCGACTTTGAAATCTTGCAAGGTATCCTAGAAAGGATCGGTGCGATTGAACCGGACTTTTAAGCCACCTTGTCATCAACGCATCAACAACTGTTCATTGACAGCCCTCTATCCAGAAAATGGACCTCAGAACAGGTCAATTTGGGCACCATTTTTTTGATAATGTTTTTCATTATTTTCAATAGCTTAAGGTGCGAGTTGGCCATGGCCAACTGTTGCTTGTTTTCGCTTAAAATATCCCATACAAACCCTACCACAGCGTCTTTGACTGCCCAGCACCAGCAGGCAGACGATGAAGAACTATTTCAGCGTACAGAGCACCTCGGTCAGCCGCCTGCGAGTCATGGCTGCTCCCGGCGGCAACGCTCTACCCAGGCCCTGATCTCATCCATGTCCCGCGGCAGCAGGGGGGCGTCCCCGGCCAAGGGGAGCCGCTACTTGTAGAACTGTCCCCCGTCGAGCAGCCCGAAGGCCTGCCCATTGGGGAGCTGTACCAGGTCCGCCGGGGTGAGCATCTGGGTCTCGATCTCGGTCAGCCGGTCCGCGTTCTGGGCAACGAAATCCACCGGTGTGTCCGAGTCGTTGTTGTCTGTGGTGCGGGACTCGGCCACCTTGGTGTTGACCCGCACCTTGGGAAGCTGGTCGATGACCGATTTGCCGAGGTCGTGGAGCAGGGCGCCGGTGGCCGTGGCATAGGTCCAGAGGTCCTGCCGGGCGGCCAGCTCCTCGGCGGCGGCCCCCGGGGGGCAGCAGCCGGCCTCGGCGCAGTTTCAGGGCTTCGCGAACCACATCCAGCCCGTGGATCAGCACGCCGCGTGGGCCGGCGTGGTGATGTGCTTCCAAGGCCGGCACCTGCTAGACGAAGCCGGCGTAGGCCTCGAAGACCATGGCGTAGGCAGGGTGCCGGCATTCGGCATCGGCAGAGCCCCCTCCACCGGCGGGCCGACATGGCGCCTTCTGCCCTAGAGATTCAGCAGCGCACCCATTGGTCCAGCCATTCAGAGACCTCTTCGGGCGGGGCCAAGGCTCCCAGTCGCGCCAGAAATGCACGGCGTTGCCGTGCCGTTTCAGGAAATCCTCGAGCGTGATCACGAGCGGATTCCACATTTCGCCGGCGGCCGCCGCCCGGTACTCGAACAGGGGGAGGCGACAGAGTTGGTGGCGTAGGATAGCCGCCTGGCGCGGACCAGGCGCCGCGATGGCAGCCCGCAGGGCGCCCAGGACGACGGCCGAGGGAAGCTCGTCAGGGTCCTCGATGACCCTTTCCAAGCCCCTGAGATGCTTGAGCAGGACCCGGCAGGGCTCGATCCACGGGCCAAGCTCAGCCTCGTGGATGTGGGCGAGCGTGATGCGGGATACGGATGGCGTGCTCATGCGTCGGCACTGTACCAACGCCGACTGACTCACACCATGGAAAACGTGATTACCGTTCCGGGCGGATTTTGCAGCGGCGGACGCGCCGCCCTTTGGGTAATCCTTTCATCGCCGCGCGCCCCTTCGAGCGCGGCGGCCCTTTCGGGTAAGGCCTTTGCTGCTACCAATCGTCTTCTCTTGGAAGAACGATTTTGGCAAGTGTCAGATGGGCATGGAAATTTACGGAGAGTTAACGGCGTCAAAAGTAAATGCCGGTATATGCAACACCAACTCGCCGTCATCGCTGCGAACCATCTTTTGGCTGTAGCCACTGCGGTGGTTGCCCACCGCCCGCTCGGCCTCGGTTTCCAGATGGGCATCAAGCTTGGCTTTGAGTATCAGCTCCGCCAGCGCCTTCTACAACTCTCCCAGCAGCCAGTTGGACTGCTAAACGGTGGCCGGTTCTTCAGTAGTTAACCCAGATAGTCTGGCAGAAAATGCTGGGTTATTCGTCTTTGCCATAATTCCTCTTTCTCCCTCGGGAAACAGGCTTGGAATTTTTAGTCCAGACATCTATTCAGTCTTTCTATAATATAGGAGCATTCATCTGGATCCACGCTCAATCCACTAAACCACTTTACATACGCCCACCGGTTTATGTATTCACACACGTATTCCTTATTTGGGGGAAGCCACCCCATTGGTTCCTTTGCGCCCTTTGAGCGATTTAGCGACTTCCATACAGGAATCAGATTTGCAGAAACGCGATAACTATTCGCGAATCTAGCTCTATCTACTGGTTTCCACTCTGATGCTCCACTTTCATGAGCCTCTTTTATAGGGACCAAATGATCAATATCTAAATCATGAGCATTCTCAAACATTAATCCAGAATAAGGGTCGTACCAAAGTCCCATTTCAACACGACAGCCATCAAGAGAATATACCACTGGAATTAATGATGTTTCATTAAGCACTTCAGCTCTGGTGTCCTGGCAATCGTGATCCTGATCATCCCATCTTCCGCCCGAATATTCGAGAAACTCACGACGATTATAGGGTGTGCTTTGTTCTTCTTGAATTGGAATCGTTACAGCTAGTTTCCGTGAAAGGTCACATCCGGTTATTGTGCATGGGTGGATCACGACTTTACAGGAGACAGCTCCTGCGTCTTGTGCTGCAAAGACAAAGCATAGCAATGCAGGTATTGAGATGCATTTAAATGGCTTTAAGGAACGCAACAATCTTTTCGATTTCATCCTTAGACTTAAGGTCTATTGTAGTTAATAGTTTATCTCGCGACCCCATCAGCTTCCCAATACGGTAATAATCTATTAAATAATAATCCCTATGCTTTATATAAAACTCCATGGGATTATAGTGATGAGTAACGACTTCCTCGAGTGTTTGAAATACCCCATTATGTCCATATGGTGCCGTCGAACTAACTTCAATGAGCGGGGGGGTGCGAAATCTGTATAAATCCTCCAACCGGTTGGTAACGCCCGCCCTTCCTATATCCCTATGTCTGCTGTGTGGACCAAATTCTCCCTGAGGGGTTCCTATAGAATGATATTCGAAATCGCTGAATAGCTCACCGTCATGACAAGAGGCGCAGCGTCCCTTTCCAAAGAATAAAACTGCTCCTTCTTTCTGTCGAGTAGTTAAGGCTTGTAAATCACCTTTCAAATAGCGGTCCCAATTGCTTTCTTCGCATCTAAATTCATCCGCAATAAACTGTGCAAGCAGGTTGCCTATATCAACCAGCTCCAGTTTTTGCGGATCGATACCGGCTGCGGATAGCTTTTCTCTGAGGGCCCGCGTTGAAGCATCATTGGAGTTTATAATCCTACTTCTTATTGCTTCTCCAACCGCCATATATTTGTCATAGTATACCTTATCTCCAACCTTGGCCTGGATATCATTTGATGCTAGATAGCTTGTCTCTCCGAGAAATTCATCTCTTTCCACAAGAGGTAATATCGCTGCCGCAGCAAGAGGTGACTCAAACCCTGTAACATAATTGCCAAACTGTGTAACAATTCTTTGCCCATCTTGTTGGGCTTTCCCATCCCAGAAAAAGGCTTTGAATTGGGGGTGCCCTCGTCCCTTAAGGGATAAGGTGTTACGTTGGACCAGCACGCCACCATTCTGATAACGAACTTTTCCTTCACCATCACCGCCAACCCCAATTGCCAAAGGTAATCCATCCGTGCTGCCAAATCGATCTAGGTGACAACTCCTGCAAGAAATATCTTTGTTACCACTTAGAATCTTCGATTCAAATAACTCCCGTCCAGCGGTTACTCTGGCACGGTTATCAATAATAGGAACGCCACAATTCTTTGGCTGCAAATTATACACTTTCTTTATAAGATCTATCTGATCATCAAGATCTAAAGCCCACGCATCAGTAACAATGGCTAGTGTGAAAAGGAGTACTAGTATAATCATCTTTCACTAAACCGATGCTGTTTCACAAACTCTTCCGGTGATCGTTGGTAAAGTTCTAAGCTTTTTAGGCCAAGCCATGAGAGATACTCTTCTGGTAACCCGCTCATTAGTAGAACTTTCCTTGTTTTATCGTATCGATGGCAGGCAAGAAGTTGTGTTGTTTCCGAACGCTTGTCGACAAGATTATCTTGTCGATAATACCAACTGCTTTCCATCGCGGTATCACACTCATAAACATATTTCATAAAATCATCGGAATACATCACCGCAGCACCGAATGGAATCAGAATTTCCTTTATCAACCATCCCGCAGCGAATATTGCAACAATGATTTTCCAAGCTTTGTTCATTTAGAACCCTTTTATGCCCAAAGCATTTAATGTTTCCGCGTCCATCACACTTGTTCCTGGGATGCCTTTATCCTTTTTAAACTTTTTGACAGCATCTCTGGTTTTTGGCCCCATAATTCCATCAATTGGGCCATCATAATAACCCTGAAATTGTAGTGTTAATTGCATTCTCATAATAATATTTTTTCTTGCCTCCTTATCTTTCAGGCGTTGCGCTGAGGACGTACTTCTCGAAGGATAGGAAGATTTTGGGCGCGCCTTTTGTCCAAGTGGGTCAGCATTATGAATTTCTCTCCTCTTCGGTTGTGGTGTATAGCTAGGAGATATAGGTGGCGATGGTGTCCTGTAGCCTCCACCAGAAGACGAACGGTGTGATCGATGAGAGCCATGTGATGAGTGGCTTCTATGTCCTGCGAGTAACTGTGATACACCAATATTTAGATCAGCTGGTTTTAAGTTATCAGGGGTCAAGGGAGTAGACGGGCTGTCTACTTTTACAGCTGCATTACTATTTTGGACGAGCGATAAAGAAATCAATGTCGCTAATCTTTTGAATCGATCTTTCATTTGATCCTCCTAACTTTCTCTTGAAAACTCCCAATAGAAGATGCAAACATCCCTCCACATTCCTGTTGTACTTTGCATCCTATGCAATCCTGAGGATAATAGTTCTTCCAATCTGAAATGGCCTTCACTGCTCTAGTGCGAAGATATTCAGTAACAAGGCAAAGGGGGTAGTTGAATAACCTAACATTACATCCATATCGCTCGCCCACTCGAACTGCCTTTTCTAGATTGTCGATCTGATCTTCGACGGGTGTATAAATACTATTATAGTTCTTGCGCGCAAGTCCTTTTGGTTCTAAATTCATTATAGAAATAATCTTGATCGGTAAGTAGTTGGACGTGATAAATTCCAATATATTTTTTAGGCTGGTTATGTTTTGGCGAGTAGGGACTATACGAAGCTCAATAGTCTGACCCAAATTTAAGATATTAGAGATACCAGAGATGGTTTCAATAAAGGCTCCGCTAGAACCAACCAGTTCATCATGCAATGTCGCCTTATGTCCGTACAAGGGAATCCCCCAAAGAACCTCTCTCTCACCAATATTACGAACAATTTCTCTAGCATATTCATAATTGGAAAGGCTCCTGCCATTGGTTAATATATGAAGCTTGGTTTTATTTCCTAGTTTGCTTATTGTCTTGATAAGAGTTAAAAATGCGTTTTTATTATGCGTCGGTTCTCCGCCAGACAGGCCAACATAGTCACATGTGTCGAAATTAAGCAGGGCTAAAGTAGCTTTATGATATAGCTCTGTATCCTCCAGCTCATTAGGAGGCTGAGAGCAGAATCGACATCGGTTTTCGCACTGTTCGGTTAAAAGTAAAGTGTTTGCGTTCGAGCCGGCTGTCAATATTCCTTTTATTTTACCGTGTCTAGGGTTGATCCATAGAATGTCGCCCTCTGTAAAAGTTTCACTTAAGCCATCACAAAAAAATGAACCAACCGTTGTTGCTGAACGAAAGCTTCTTATCGTATACCACCCTTCAGAGTTTCCTGTGGAATCCAGATTAATAAATGGAAGATGGGGGATTTCCTTCCCTTCTGCGTTAGACCGACCGAATACGTACAATCCCTCTATTTCCGTATCGGCTCTGCACGGCAGGGTATTTACTCTGAGAGGTTCAACCATTGATCAAACACCCTTCTCGCTCTTGTTGATGTTTCGTATAGACAAAATAGATGGTCAAATATCTTCCGCTCTAACTGGCAGAAGAATGACTTCGACTTATCACCTATATGATTACCTTGCGTTGCTAGATGAAATAGTGGGTCTGCCCCGCAATACATCTGATAGGCGCATTCATCGCACCCAGGGGATGTGCCAACAATAGTGTCAGAAAGCACTGCTATGGTATTTGCATTTGTTAGTAATTGCTTTGCGCTGTCATCAATCGTTCCTAGCACCAATTCGCCGGCTTTTGTAGATTCCCAAAGCATTCGTGCTTCATCTGAGCCGAAAACGTTTCCGTCATAGTTGAATGACATGGCGCCCATTACGTAACCCGATGGGTTTTTTAGGTCTACATACCCAGATATGCCAGTCCTAAAAATTCTCCTTAGGTGCACCAGAGTCATTTCCTCGACAAAAATTCGCAATTCATTGAGGCGTATTACTTCATCTAGGGCCGACTTATAAAATTCAAAAAATCTATTCGAGCTATATCCAAGCTTATTCCATGACAACGAAGCAAATCCAAATGGGCTTAAGGGGCGAAGAAACACACCTTCAAGATCCAAGGCAAAGTATTCGCGCACTATCTCTATTGGATACGCAAGACTCTTCCGTGTAATAGTCGCTAAACAGCTAACACTTTGTGTACCCAGTTTATCCTGTAAGTGTTTAATCCATGTTATGGTATTATCATATGCAGAAAAGTCTTTTGCGGGCCTGTTTGAGTCGTGTAGGATCTTGGGGCCATCTAGTGACGTAGAGAACGCGATGTCGTTATCTCTTGCCCAGCTTATTACTTCTTCATCCATTGGGCCGTTAGCGGTACAAATAACATAAGAAACTTTTCTGTCTGACAGTATTCTTTGCGTCTTATCGACAAACTTCTTTATATAGTCAAATCTTAACAGTGGCTCTCCACCTTGAAATTCAATTTTTATTTTACTGTTGGGTATTTCTTTTATGATTGACAGTATTTTGTTGATGCTGTTTTCAGGGATATCAAAGCCTCGTTTCGTGATGCTTGCGCGACTAACTTGGCAATACTTGCAGTTATGGTCACAGCGCAATGTTGGATTGACGAGAAACAAGCTTGGCGCAAAAATGCCGCTATTCAGAATCGATGCATATTTTGAACCAACTAGCGATAGTCGGCTCCTATATTCATCTTGAGTTGCTAGAAAGCTTTTTGCGGTCAGCTCATTTATTTTTTCGTTAGATAGTTTATCTGTTCTGCCAAAAATGATGCTTTCTAGCTCTTGTCGAGAGTCCAATAAGATATAGCTTCCGCAAAGATTTGTGGCGATGTACTTGCCAATAGCATCCAGTCTTCTAAAGAAGAAAGGCAGCGGATGCATATACCTGCTATTTTCGTGAAGCAATTGCATGTAGTGCTGACCTAATAAGTTCTCTGCGTATTCCCTTTGTTTCTACATCAATCTGATAACGCAGCTTAAAGTCATTAAGCAACCTTGATAGATCAAACTCAATATCATCGATATTATCTTTGATTCTAATAATCCACTCGTCTTCTGATTCGCTCAGGTGCCATTTGCATTTTTCTGATAACCAATATAGGGAATTTCGGATTACCAGCTCAGGGTAATCATTCTTTTTAAAAACAAATCTGCGGTTCATGATAATTTACTCAAGGTGCTTGCATATTAGTTTTGTGATCCTTGGCACAGTTACGTTTGAACAAACCACAAACACGTATCAGTCAGATAGGTTGTAAATATAGCCTGTTAAAACGCCCAGGTTTTCTAGACGCCTTCGAGCTTCCAAAAACACATTTTTCGTGCTCTATCGACGATAGCATGCCGTTGTAGTCAAGCTTACATTCTGGTTATAGAGCTCCTCGATGTAAACGAAGATATCCATCCTCGCTATCTGTTGAACCCAGTAAATCAGACGCATGATCTGCTTCTACACGGGTTGCTATAAGAAGCTTTCTATCAACCACATTATTGAGACATTTCTACGTCGACTTACGCTGGGTTCCAGATGGTTGTTTTCAGTATATCTTGCCAGTCATAACCTGCGTATTCCACTGAAACCTGCCACCCATTCCACGTGAAGCCTACAACCTGGACAAGGATAAAGCTGACACCTGTCAGAGCAAAGTGGCGCAGGGTTGGTACGGCATCGGTGCGGAGTTCGGTAGGTAGGCCATCTTTCCAGCTTCAAGTGTCGCACAAATTGCTCTACTGGCGGGTGCGTAACCACTTGAATGCCACCTAGCCGTCACTGGCGGCCAATATGTGACTGCTGCCAAGCGCGTTTGATATGGCTGAAACATTAAAAAGCATGTAAAAACAAATAGATAGTGTCTATTGGTTAAGCGGTTGGGGTCTAAAAACCATACAAAATATATAAGAAATTGGCTGAGAAAATATTCAGATCATCCTCTATATATTTATATTCAATGGACCGCGTAGGGGATATCACCGAACATGAATGCAAGACCACGCCTGTCGTCCATTTTGCATGATGACCGTGCGACTCTATTATAAGGAGGAGTAAAAACATGAAAAGACCGAACCAGCGACTATTCCGGAACAGCTTGCTGTTGCTTCTCTTATTCCCCATGCTGGCAACGGCCGCCGAAAGCGAGGGCGTGTGGAAGGACGGATTCCTGGAACGGGAATACCCGGTGACGATGGCCAACATCAACCATGCCCAAGCAAGACTGTGTCCAAAATGTATCCCGAAAGCCGTCCAGTTGCTGGACAAGGGCTGGATCGACATCCTCGGCGTGGGCGACAGCCTGGGCCGGTATGGCATGGGGGGCGGGCGACAAATGTGGCATGGCGTGTCTACCATTGAGGGGCTCGATGTCCCGCCCGGTGGCATGGATATCCAGGTAAAAAAAATTCCTGGAAAACAGTCCGTTACCGTGGGTTTCCGGGTCCCCGCCGACAAACGCTCGGCGGCGGTGCTGCATCGGCTCCTGCAACGCGCCCTGGCGCAGGAGCCCGTGACGCGGCAGCGCAAAGGCAATGGGTCTAATCCAAACGAATGATTTGCGCTAAGCGCAGTCCCAACCATAATTGTTGTATGGACAACGCGGGTATTAGCTGAGCCGGGGGAGCCAGGCGACCGTCGTGCCTGCCCGCCGACCGCGGTGCATCGTCGGACAGGATTGGTGTTCACACCAGGCACATCCGCCCGAAAACAGGGTAGGAAGAAGACAACAACCAGGGAGGAAAAATACACCATGTCCCATTTCACACGCATGAAGACCCGGCTGGTGGTGCAGTCGCACTTGGTATCGGCCCTCGAGGACCTCGGCTACACCCCGCAGGTCAGGGTATTCAGACCGAGATGGAGGTGATGATCCCCACCCGGAACTCCGGTTACGACATCGGCTTCCACAAACAGGACGACATCTACGAACTAGTTGTGTAAACCCACCAGGTTGTTCACAGCAGGTAACCGGCTGATGGGAGGCCGATACCCCAGAGCAGCGTGTGGTCGGTGCCAGTTGTACTGGTGGAGCCAGATGGGGAGGTATTGGCCGCGCTGGTCCGAGGTTTCGTAGGCCCGCGCATAGGCCCACTCGCGCAGCGCGGTCTGAATGAAGCGTTCTGCCTTGCCATTGGTCCGGGGCGTGTAGGGCCGGGTCCGGCGATGTGACAGGCCGAGACGGCGACACAGCCGCTGAAAGGCGCGAGAGCAGTAGGCGGCGCCATTGTCTGTGAGGACGCGCTGGAAGCGAATGCCGAGGCTGGCGTAATAGCGCACGGCCCTGAGCAGCGCTCGACAGGCGCTCCGCGCGGTCTCGTCGGGGAGGATGGTGGCGAAGGCGATACGGCTGTGGTCATCGATGGCCACGTGGACATACTCCCAGCCCGCTCCGGGCGAGTCCTTGCGACGGTAACCGGTGACGCGGTGGCCGGGGCGCCGGAAACGGCCGAGACGCTTGATGTCCAGATGCAGCATGTCACCGGGGGCGTCGTATTCGTAGCGGTTGTCCGGCTGGGGCGGGTCGAGGTGGCTGAGGCGGTTCAGGCCGGCGGCCTTCACCAGGCGCGCCACGGTACTGAGCCCGATGTTCAGTTCCTCGGCGATCTGGCGGTTGGTCTGGCGTTGCCGGCGTCGGTCAAGCACCTGCTGCGTGAGCGCGGGGGATAGGCGATGAGGACAGCGCTTGGGGCGGGAAGAGCGGTTTTGCAGCCCTTCGTAGCCCTCCTCGCGGTAGCGCTGGAGCCACTTGTAGACGGTTCGGATACTGACTCCCATGGCTTGGGCGACCTCGGCAGGGCGCAGGCCTTCTTCCAGCACGCGTTTTACCAGCAGGGCTCGACCATGTACGGTCAATCGGGCATTCTTATGGCTGTTCATTCGGGGTCCTCGAAGCATTGGTTGGGTTTGCACCGCCAATTCTCCGGGTAAACCCCGAGTGAACAACCTACTGGAAGATCACAACTAGTGGCGGACTGGTGGGGTATCCAGGACATCCAACTCGAACCCTTCCTCCAGCAAGTACAGCAGCGCTACGCCTACCACGCTGTGGTAGCGCGCATGGCCGAGCAGGGCTTCGACGTCGTGCAGGAGGAGCAGGACGCAGACCGCACCATCCGACTCATCGTAAGGCGGGCGGTGTTCTGATGGCGGGTACAGTCACACAGCCTCGAGAAGCTGAAGGAGGGAACGAACCATGCACGCACTAAGCCCTTCCAGGACGAACTCGTCCTCTACTTCAAGGCCCGCTTCACCCTCATCTATGATGTGGCCTAATGATTTTGGACACCCCGAGGAGTGCTAAACTCCCACAATGACTGAGGTGTTCAAATATGGCAAGAAAGAGCTATACAACGGAGTTCAAACGAGAGGCGGCAAGCCTGGTTCTGGATAGTGGTTATCCCGTTTCGGAGGCCTGTG
>Ga0256832_1001400_pt1 | contig 16252 bp, 13 predicted proteins | sample 134614metaG_FD_190534 | JGI IMG/M metagenome (GOLD analysis project Ga0256832, IMG submission 190534) | Hydrothermal vent microbial communities from Lau Basin, Pacific Ocean - 134-614 | ecosystem: Environmental > Aquatic > Marine > Hydrothermal vents | place: Pacific Ocean: Lau Basin | collected...
TTGCCCCGCCCCATTAGCCTCAGCCTGTGCAGCAGTTGGCTTTTGCGAGTTTATATTGATCGCAGGGGAAGGTATGTTATTTTGTTGTGATGTTTGCTGGTTTCTAAAAGAAAGCGGATTTTCCTTGTTTTTTGCCTGATCAAAAATAGTCATTGTGCCAATAATGGCTAACAATAAAACAAGTCCGATAATAATTCCCTTGATTAATTGCCCTACCCCACTTGATCTATTCATGCTTTTTCCCTGATAAACTGTAAATCACATTCCCTTGTTGCTTTTGAGATTGCGCATTATTTATGCTTATACTCTTCACCCTTAAGATTTCTCAATTAGGGTGCATCATTTTTGTGAAGAGCAATATTTTCAAGTATTTACAACGCGGCTATTCGCAAAACAAGATGTCTCTCTAATAGAATATTCTTGAGCGCGAAGAGTGCTTTAAGCATTCTCAAATAAAGATAGTATAACTCAAATCGGTTTGTTTTTTATATTCCAAATTCTTGAAAAGCAGTGTTTAAGCCCATACATTTTTGCCAACCTGATTTTTATAACCAATTTTTTAAAGGATTCAAAAAATGGCTGAAACTAAAGCTAAAAAACAAAATATGGAATTTCAGACCGAAGTGAATCAACTACTTCATCTAATGATTCACTCGCTATATTCAAATAAAGAAATATTTATGCGTGAACTGATCTCAAACGGATCAGATGCCTGTGACAAACTGCGCTTTGAAGCAATCTCAAACGATGCGCTATATGAGGGCGATCCCGAGCTGCGCATTGAAGTTGAGTATGATGAAAAAGCGAATACAGTGACCGTGCGTGATAATGGTATTGGCATGAATAGTGATGAGGTCGTCGAAAACATCGGTACCATTGCCAAGTCCGGGACTAAAGAGTTTTTGGCAAAGCTTACTGGTGACGCAGCGAAGGATTCCAATCTGATTGGTCAGTTTGGCGTAGGTTTCTATTCCTCCTTTATTGTTGCCGACAAGGTAACGCTGAAAACACGCAGGGCTGGTGACGATAAAGCTAATGGTGTTATCTGGGAATCTACGGGTGAAAACGGTTTTACACTGGAGCAGACCGAACTTGATAAACATGGCACCGAGATCACTCTGCACCTGAAAGAAGAAGAAAAAGAATTTGCAAATAACTGGCGACTGCGCTCGATTATTTCGACCTATTCCGACCACATCCCGCTTCCTGTAAAGATGAAAAAAACCGATGAAGAGGGCAATCCAACAGACGAGTGGGAGGTAGTGAACAAGGCAAACGCACTTTGGACAGAGTCTAAAAGCAGCCTCAAAGATGAAGATTATATCGAATTTTACAAGCACATCTCGCATGACTGGGAAGATCCCCTGGCATGGAGCCATAATCACGTTGAGGGCAAGCTGGAATACAAATCATTGCTTTATATTCCTTCAAAAGCACCCTTTGATTTATGGGAGCCTGAACAGAAAAACGGCATCAAGCTTTATGTGCAGCGCGTCTTTATTATGGACGACACCAAAAACCTGATGCCACATTATCTGCGTTTTGTCCGTGGTGTGATTGATTCAAATGACCTGCCACTGAATGTATCACGCGAAATATTGCAAAGTAACCGTGTGGTTGATTCAATGCGCAAGGCATCCGTTAAAAAGGTGCTTGGTCTGCTGGAAAAAATGGCAAAAAATGAGGAAGAAAAATACCAGAAATTCTGGTCAGAATTTGGCAAGGTCTTGAAAGAAGGTCCTGGCGAAGATTTTGACAACAAGGAACGCATCGCCAAATTACTGCGCTTCTCGTCAACCTATGATGATGCTGAAGAACAGAAAGTCACGCTGGAAGATTATGTTTCCCGCATGAAAGAAGGACAGGAAGAAATTTATTACATCACTGCTGATACCTTTGCCTCAGCCAAAAATAGTCCACACCTGGAAGTCTTCCGCAAAAAAGGCATCGAAGTGCTGTTACTCAGTGATCGTGTTGATGAGTGGATGGTTAATGGTCTACGCGAATTTGATGGCAAAAAGCTCCATTCTGTTGCCAAAGGCGAGCTTGATCTGAGCAAATTTGAAACCGAAGAGGACAAAAAAGAACAAAAAGAAGTTGAAGAAAAATCAAAAGGCTTGCTCAAGCACCTTAAAGAAGTATTGGGTGACAAGGTAGAAGATGTGCGTGTATCGCATCGCCTCACTGCATCACCCTCCTGTATTGTGCTCAATGAGCATGATATGGCGCTTTATATGCAAAACCTGATGAAACAGGCAGGGCATGAAATGCCAAGTAGCAAGCCGGTTCTTGAAATTAATCCGGCTCATCCACTGGTTGAACGCATGCAAGCCGAGACAGATGATGAACAGTTTGCTGACTGGGCTGATATTCTGTTTGACCAGGCTTTACTGGCAGAAGGTGCGCAGCTGGAAGATCCCGCAGGTTTCGTAAGCAAGCTGAATAAACTGATGTTAAAAATGGGATAAATTAGACAAGACCGGATAAGCTTGTGCCATCCGCCAGTATTGCGTGTTTAACACATCTGCCGGATGGCGTAGCATTATCCCGAGTAGTGTAGCGTAATCCAGCATAGTGCCACGCTCTTGTCGGGTTACGCTCATTCAGGCTTAGCTGCCTAATAATATATCACCTGAAAAGCCCTGGTTTTCAAGTATACGGCGCAAGCGCCTCAAGGCTTCCATTTGAATTTGTCTTACCCGTTCTCTGGTTAAACCCAGCTCTTCCCCTACCTGCGCCAGGGTTGAATTATCATGTCCATGCAAGCCAAAGCGTCTCACAATAACTTCCTGCTGTTTTGGTTCTAATTGCTCTAACCAGCTTTCGACAGAGTTATGCACCACTTCGTCGTTGATGACATCTTCCGGTTCCTGTTCACTCTCTTCAGAGACAAAATCGACCAGTGGATTATTACTTTCCTTGCCGATATTAATATCCAGTGAACTCACGCGCTCACCATAATTTAATAATTTCTGAAGTTTTTCTGCGGGCTTGCCCAGGGCTTCTGCCACTTCAGCGATAGTGGGTTCTTCTCCGGTTTCCTGGGTGAGTTGCTGCATTTTGCGGTAATACTGGTTGATTTCTTTATTGATATGAATGGGCAAACGTATGGTGCGTGACTGATTCATCAAGGCGCGTTCTATATTTTGGCGAATCCACCAGGTTGCATAGGTGGAAAAACGAAAACCGCGTTCCGGATCAAATTTCTCAACGGCATGAATTAATCCCAGATTGCCTTCCTCAATCAAATCAGGGAGTGGAAGCCCTCGATTCATATAGCGGCGCGAAATTTTTACGACAAGGCGTAAATTGCACACAATCATTTTATGCCGACCGCGTGCGTCACCCAATCTTGCCAAACGTCCGAATTTTATTTCTTCCTCAGGTGTTAATAATGGTGAAAATTCAATTTCTTTTAAATAGAGATGTATCGCATCCAGTTCTTTTCTGGAAACTGCGGGTTTTTTTAAAGGGGGCTTTAATCCGCCTTTTAAATCATTTTTTAAGCTGTTGTCATCATTATTTTTATAATCGCTGTTATCATCGTTATTGTTTAAAACATTACTGTTTAGGGTATTAGCGCTTTCCTTTAAAGAAACAAACTCATTTGATACTTCATTATTATGCGGAACTCTTGCTGGGGCTACAGGTTCAAATTGCATCGTCATCTCCATGGTACTGTAAACATCATTTATTCACCTGAATCCGTGATTTTTACTGCCCTATTTTCACTGCAAGTAGTGGCATAAAGTAGTGTCATAGAGTGCCATAAGTGAAGTCACTAATTCAGGTTTTTATATTAAGCAGAATTTACTGCCATTCCCTCAACCAACGGAAAAATTGATTTCAGGTCTCCTTCGTCGTTTAAGTACCCCTCAAAATTAATCTAACAATTTAGCCCCTGTTTTCTGATCTTTTTCGTTATTGCTTTGCTCACATAGCCCACTATGCTCCCGTCGCGATGCCTTGAATATCAAAAAACAGAAACGAAATTTTGTTAAATTAATTTTTCCTGGGTACTTATCATTTTTTATACAAATGTAAAAATTAATAAAATTATTAACTTACCCCAACATTACCACACAAAATATATAGATATCTACCTCTTTTGGAATATAATTGCATTATTTCAATAGCTATTATTAATGATAGCTATACCTATGTTTTATAATGGTTTTATTTCTGTATAAATTTTAACAAACGCTCTATCGCTTGCTGTAATCTTTCCATATCTGTCGTATAGGCAAATCTGACATACTGTTCGGGACGATGCATTCCAAAATCAAGACCCGGAGTAATTGCGACGCCTGTTTTTTCAAGTATCCGGGAAGACAGCATCATGCTGTCTGCGGAAATCGCGCTGCAATCGGCATACAAATAAAATGCGCCCTGTGGAACAGCAGCTATTTTGAAACCTAAATTTGACAATTCTGGCAACAACAAATCACGACGCTTTTTAAACTCATTTCTACGTTGCTCCATAATCTCGAGACTTTCATCGCTAAATGCTGCAAGCGCGGCATATTGCGCCGGAGTTGGGGCGCATAAAAAAATATTTTGTGCCAGTCTGTCCAGTGCTTCAAGGTACTTTTGCGGTGCGACAACCCAGCCCAGGCGCCAGCCAGTCATGCCAAAATATTTTGAAAAGCTATTGATGACAAACAAATTATCTGTATTTTCCAGAGAAAGAGCCGTTGCTGTGCGTTCTTCTCCGGGTTCTTCATAAGTCAGGCCGTGGTAGATTTCATCAACAATCAATGCCGCTGTCTGACTACCTTGCGATTGCTTCAAAACAAGCCTTGAAATATCACTTAATTCTTGTTTGCTTAAGACTGAACCCGTTGGATTTGCAGGTGAAGCCAACATCAGGGCACGGCTGCGCTCTGACCATTTCTGTTTGATGTCTTGCAGGGTTGGTTGATACCGATTTTGTGCATCGCTATTAATGGCTACAGGTTTTCCATTAAAAAGTTCCACATAATGACGATTGCAGGGATAGCCAGGATCAGGCAACAAAACCTCGTCACCCGGATTAACAAGTACCGCCAAAACCAGCTGTAAAGCTCCGGTAGCACCTGGTGTAATCAGGATTCTTTGCGGAGAAATATCCACCCCGTAACGCTCTGCATAAAAATTTGCAATGGCTTCCCGCAGCTCCAGGATTCCTGCCGCAGGCGTATATTGGGTTAAACCGCGATTCAATGCCTTTTTAGCCGCAGCAATTATGGGTTCTGGTGTCGAAAAATCAGGCTCTCCAACTTCCATATGAATAACATCATGCCCGTCTTTTTGCATTTCTTTGGCACGTTTTAAAACCCTCATCACATGGAAAGGCTCAATAAAATCCATTCTTGATGCCAGATTTATTTTTTTATCTGGTTTATTATGTGTACCCATTAAATTTACTAACTCCAAGCTGGATCAAATACAAAAAATGCTAAAAAAATATCTCTTCGCCCTGCTTATCTTATACCTGTCAAGCAGTGTTGCAATAGCTTTTCCGCGTAATGACTCAAAACCTGGTGGTGTCGCAATTATTCCGGTTGCACCCGCATCTACTGGCAAACCCTATGTCAGTTATCATGCCAGACCTGTCGCCCTGGTTAAAGGCAAAAGAAACTGGCTGGCAATTATCGGTATTTCCTTAAAAACCCGACCCGGAACTGAGCAAATAAAAATCAGGACGGCTACGGGAAAAGTCCATTATAAAAAGTTTAAAGTAAGAGCCTATCATTACCGCACCCAGCGTTTAAGCATAAAAAACAAAAATAAAGTGAATCCCAACAAGAAATCGCAAAGAAGAATCGAGCGTGAGTTTTTTATAAAACAAAAACTTAGAAAAACCTTCTCGCCAAATCCACCGCGACTTAATTTTATTAGACCCACCACTGGCAGGGACAGTGGACGCTTTGGCTTAAAACGCATTTTAAACGGGCAGAAAAGAAACCCGCATAGCGGAATGGATATTGCCGCGCCCCGAGGACGCAGTGTAAAAGCACCTGCCGCAGGCAGAGTGATCTTTACCGGCAACCTGTTTTTTACCGGAAATGTCATTTATCTTGACCATGGAAATGGGTTAATCAGTCTGTACGCCCATTTAAGCAAAATAAATGTAAGAAAAAATCAATGGGTAAGGCAGGGGCAGATTATTGGCAAAGTAGGCAAAACAGGACGTGTCACAGGTGCTCATTTACACTGGTCAGTTTACCTGAACGGAAACGCCGTAGATCCCGCCCTTTTTATTAAATAAACCCCAAAAGAGAAGCAGGGCATAAAAAATAGTCATTAAGTATAACTCTGATTTATAAGGTAAATTTATCGAATTTGCAGATAAAGCAACAATAAATTCAGACTAATGGTCTTTATTCAGGTTTTATTAAGCCAGTCCCTAGTATCCTATACGCAACTTCAGCAGGAAAGTCGTTTTTCAAAGGGGTTTGTGGTACGACTTTTCGTTGAATCAATAAATTCTGACTCCTAAAAATAAATCGTCATCACTCTGGCTAACACGGAATTTATGATCAACATGCTGAAATTAATCAAACGCACCATTATACGGCGTTTATTGGGGAGCTGTCTAATGGACTCATGCGTTTGATCGCTATCATGTATACGGGGGTATCTCTGATAGCAAAAATAAAAACGAGCCTTTACGGCTCGTTTTTTTTTTGCCTGGAAATAGAGGACAGAAGACAGAAAATAGCATTTCGCTAATCCAAGCTACGCAAAAATATATAAAAAACAGGGGGGATGGGTATTTATCCTGTCAAAGAACCCGCTTTGGTGGTGTCGTAATCGGTGTTTTCTTTACGCCATGTTCTACTGCCATGACCGCAGCGGTGATTCTTGAACTGATATTCAGCTTTCGCAAGATTGCCTTCACATGCAGTTTTACGGTTCCGTCTGAAATACCCAAATTACGCGCAATCACCTTGTTGCTCTGCCCTTCCGCCAGTAGTGTCAAAATTTCAAACTCCCGGGGTGTAAGAATCGCAAACGGGTCTTCCTGCTCCTTTTCTTTTTCATTTTTATCACCCTGCACGGCACTTGCCAGTACCGGAGCCAGGTCAGGGGCTACTACGGTTTTGCCCGCAATAATATCGCGCAAGGCAACCACCAGATCATCCGGCTCCATATCCTTGAGCAAATAACCCTGCGCGCCATTGCGCAGTGCACCAACCAGGTCACTTTCATCGCTGCTGGTTGTCAGCATTGCAACAGGCAAATCAGGATGCGCTTCCTTGAGCTTTTTTAGAACACTGATACCATCCATCTGTGGCATTCGCATATCCAGCAGAACAATATCGAGTTCTTCTTCATCCGCAAATTTCAAGCCTTCTGCACCACTGCCAAGTGCCGCAACCACGTTAATTTTTCTACGGGTTAATAAATCACACAAGCCTGCACGAAACAGGGTGTGATCATCTATTAATAGAATTCGTTCATTCATTCGAGATTCCTTAAGTTTCTTTTGTTACGGTGTTTACAGTGTTGATGCTATTGTTATCCACATCAAAGCTTAGCTGTACCAGTGTACCTTCGCCATCTTCACTATCAAACTGTATTTCACCATTTAATCTTTCTGCTCTTTCCCGCATCACCATCAGACCGATATGCTCCCCGGTATCATCATTCGGTCTGGAACGATCCAGCAAGCCCTTGCCGTCATCTTCAACCAGTACGCTGCAATGACCTTCTTCGGTACTCATCATCAGAATCCGCACATTTTCTGCATTGGCATGTTTCTTCACATTTGCTAACGCTTCCTGAACAATACGCACAACTTCTATTTCAGAATCTCGTGACAGCTCTTCCAGATTCCAGTTGTGATAGAAGAATACATCAATATCAGTTTCCTGTCTGAAGCGCTCAACCACACGTTCTACAGATCGTACCACACCTTTGCCATCATAGGGCGCTCTAAAGTGAGTAATAAGGCTGCGCAGTTCCGCATAGGCATCGTCAATGGTAGTCTCAAGCCCTTCAAGTTCTGACCAGATGCTTTCTTCATCCCCCTGATGCAATGAATCATCAAATAGCCTGACCTTGAAACGCAAGCTCGCCAGGGTCTGCGCCAGTGAGTCATGTAGCTCATGTGCCATGCGGGTTCTTTCCTCGATAATAGACAGGGTACGCGCATCTTCTTCAACTCCCGCTTTCTCGATTGCCATTCCCAGGTGCTGACCGATGCTTTCCAGCAATTCATGTTCGCCTTCCAGAAAGCGATGTTGTTTGCGCGGCACAAACAGATTATAAACACCCAGTGTTTTGCCACGATATTGCAAGGGAATAGCCAGCAATTCGATATCATCATCATCCCTGAAAAACTTGCCATCCCTGATCAGCCCGCAACGCCGGCTATTGGAATTAATCATAACAGTCGCATCGGTTAATGCGCGACCACACAGGCAATCATGCGCTGGCAGCGTTTCTTCCTGCCTGATAACTTCCTTGCTTAAACCGATGCTGGCAACCAGGCGCATATTATCGTCTTTATCCAGCAAGCGAACCGTGGCTGCCTGGGCATTAACCACCGACGTCAATGTGTGTAAAAAGCGTTGCAGCAGGTCTTCCAGATTTTGTGATTTATTGATGCAGGATGCCACATCATAGAGCACACTGAGATAGTGTTTTTTCTGTTTTATATGCGCTTCCTGACGGGACAGGCGTTGCTGCTGGAGCCGCGTAAGTGCTTCGTAATCAGCCGCTATCTTGTTGATATGCTTTCTTATTCCTCTGGATGGACAGCGTTCGGTGCGCACCGGCATACGCGCCGCAAAATCCCCTTCAAGCAGCTGATTGGCCCATACCGACAGATCATTACTAAAGCGGCTAAACTGTCGCCACATCCAGAACAACAGCAGTAGCACCCCGGTTCCCGCAGAAAGCCACAAAAAGGTCATGAGTGGAGCCAGCCAGGGGGGAACCTGCTCTGCCGCAATCGCCCAAAAGTAAGTTGCACCGATACCAATAAAAAGCAGGAACAAAACAAGTAACACCAGCCGCGCGCGCCACGGAAATTCTATTAACGCCTGTTTTTTCAGCTCTCCGGTGGTATTTTTTACATCATGCTTCAAGGGCTCCCCTGCGGTCTCCCGAGTTGGGGAGGTAGCCAGCTCCTCAGCAGTAGCATTATTAGCATTATTAGCAATGCTGCTGCCAATATGGCTGATACCAGCATCCCTGCCATCAGCCGTCTTGACTGAAATTTGTGCTACGCTGTCCTGTGACATGATCTCAATTCCACCCTCTTGCTCGCACATTCTCTGCGCATGACTCTATACAACTCAATTACGCCTCTGTTGGCGGTTTATAGTTGGGATCATTTGGATTCAGAAAAATAATTTCATGCTTGCCATCAATCTCAACATAATCCATCGTCATTCCAGTAATCAGTGGTATCGAGGCTGCATCTACCACAAACTGAATATGCTTTTCTTCAAACTGCTTGTCAGTCTCATGTATGTGATCATCAAAGCCCATATTATAATGAAACGAGCCATCTGGCATGACCTTTATCGCTACTCTCAAGGGTAATTTTTCACCCATTTGTTCGAGTGAAATTAAAACTTGCTTTGCAGCCGCATCCGTTATCTTAAACATTGAATTACATCCTGGTTTTTACTTTGTGAATTTTATCTATAAAGCGTTGCGCCCAATGAAAACGGTCAGTATCCCGCATGTGTGAATAATTGGCTAACAGATTTTTATAAACCCAGCCATCGTAGTCACCATTAATACCAACCCCTCTATGAACCTTATAAGCAAATTTACCTTTCGATTCAAGCGCTTTCTCCAGAGAACCGCCATGACACACGAGCGCAGAGTAATGAAACTCATGTGCATTAATAATAGGCGCCCTGCCTGTTGTCGCCCCGCCTGTTTCTGACCAGGGCATAAATGGAGTTTCCTGTAGCTTAACATACCCCCTGCCCTGTGGCTTTTGATGCATAACAGCATCCGCAGGAATAATACCGACCATCTCGGCTGTCTCGCCATGCCACTGGATAGTTTGAGACAAATACATCAGCCCGCCACATTCGGCATAGGTTGGCAAACCTGCTTCAATCGCATCAAAAATACTCTGGCGCATGGATTTATTTGCCGCAAGCGCCTGCATGTGCGTCTCTGGAAAGCCACCGCCAATAAACAGACCATCGAGATCAGCGGGCAGGCATTGATCATTTAAAGTATCAATTTTAACCAGTTCGGCGCCTGCCTCTTCAAGTGCCTGCTTGTCACCTGCGTAATAAAAACCAAAGGCAGAATCCTCACAGATTCCCAGGCGCACCTTTTTTCTTCTTATGCCTCTTGCTGTACTGCCACTATTACTCACTCGTTTAGTCCCGGAGTTTTCGTCAGATACATTCTGAAACGGGAGCGCAGGTGCCTGGCTGGCGATTTCAACAAGTCTTGCAAGATCGACTGAATCCGCAACAACTTGCGCAATAGCAGCAATTTTTTGCGCAGCACCCTGCCCTTCATTGCTGGGTTTTAAGCCCAGATGACGCTCATCCACTTCCAGCCGGGGATTTTTCTTTACCACACCTAACACCGGAATATCCGTATATGCTTCTGTTACAGCGCGCAGTTTGCTCTCATGCCGCCCTCCCGATGACAGATTATAGATGACACCCGCAATATTTATGTGCGTATCAAATTGCTGATAGCCCATCAGCAACGGCGCCACACCGCGTGTCACACCGCGCGTATCAATCACAAGTATAACCGGGGTTTGAGTCAGTTTTGCAACAGCCGCATTGCTATCCGAACCATCCAGCGCAACGCCGTCATACAGACCTTTATTTCCCTCGATAATACTTATGTCGGCATTGTCGGCAGATGCACAGAGCGTCCGCAGAATTTCCTCATGCGACATCGTATTAAAATCAAGATTGTGACACGCCCTGCCCCCGCTCGCCTGCGTCAGCCACAGAGGATCAATATAGTCAGGACCTTTCTTGAAAGGCTGCACCAGCAAACCCTGAGAATGCAAGGCAGCACATAAACCAATCGAAAGAGTGGTTTTGCCTGATGATTTATGTGCGGCTGAAATATAAATCCGTGGAACCTGCATCAGCATATTAATACCCATCCCCCCTGTTTTTCATATATTTTTGCGTAGCCTATGTTGAGCATGTAATTGCGTAGGGTTGGTGGAGTTTACGCAACCAACCAGGATTCGGTTGGTTGCGCATGGCTGCACCAACCCTACACAACTGCCTTCAGTCTTCTGCCCTCTGCCTTCTGCCTTCTGTCCTCACCCATCCCCCCTGTTTTTTACATATTTTTGCGTAGCCTGGATTAGCGTAGCGCAATCCAATCTACGAAACTATTTTTTAAACTGCAAACACAGGTTTTCATCTACTCCCTGAAGATTTGAATAATTTTTAAAAGAGGGGGTTTTTATTATAGCAATTTCCTGCATAATCGCCCGCCTTGGAAAATTAATAAAATCAGGATAAAAACAATGTGGTTTAAAAATCTCTATCTGTTCAAATTTGAAAAAGACTTTACACTCAATGCCGAAGAACTGCACGCTGAACTTTTAAAAAAGCCTTTTACCCCCTGCTCGCCAAGCCAACGCGAAAGTATGGGCTGGGTAGCCCCCATAGGAAAGGGAGAATCACTCACACATTCATCCAACCGCTATATTCTGTTCACCATGGCAAGACAGGAACGTCTTTTGCCTGCCACCGTCATTAAGGAAACCTTGCAGGAAAAGGTAGAAGAAATAGAGAATGTCGAAAACCGCAAAGTCAGTGCGCGCGAGAAAAAAGAACTACGCGAAGACATCGAGCACGAATTACTGCCAAGAGCCTTTACCCGCACACAAAAGATAGATGCCTGGATCGACCCCACAAATGGCTGGCTGATTCTCAATACCACATCTGCCCCGCGTGCTGAAGAATTTACCAAATTATTGCGCAAAACGCTGGGAAGCCTGCCTGTTGCACTACCTGAATCAAAAGTTTCTCCTGCGGTTGCCATGACCCAGTGGCTAGGCAGCCAAAAACTGCCCGAACCCTTTACACTCGGCTTTGAGTGCGAATTAAAAAATCAGGGCGATGACAAAGGCACAGCAACCTTCAAACAGCATGATTTAACCCTGGAAGAAGTACAAAGCAGTCTTGAGGCTGGAAAATACGTCAGCAAACTCGCAATTGAATGGGATGAAAAAATCAGCTTTGTACTCAGCGAAGACTTGCAAATCAAGAAACTAAAATTCCTCGACGTAATGGAAGAGCAATTAAAAGATAACGACCCGCAGACACATGAAGAACATCTGGATATTGCATTCTCCCTGATGACGGGCGAAGTTTCCCTGCTGCTGAAAGATTTGCTCAGGGCACTTAGCTAACCTGGCTCAGAGCTAATAAGCTATACTCAAGCGAAAAGTGTATACATAACATCCTCTGGATTAAAAAAATGACCGCAAAAAAAGCAGTGCAAGGCGTAAAATTACGCGGTGCAGAAAAAGTCGCGCGTATACCTGTAAAGGTCGTGCCAAGTAAAAAAGTCAAGCGCAAACCCGCCTGGATTCGTGCCAAAGCGCCCACCACCACAGAAGTTAAACGCCTGAAAAAAGTCTTGCGAGAACAAAAGCTGGTGACCGTCTGTGAAGAAGCCGCCTGTCCCAATCTGGGCGAATGCTTCACCAAAGGCACCGCAACTTTTATGATTATGGGCGATATTTGCACCCGTCGCTGCCCCTTTTGTGATGTTGGGCACGGTCGCCCCGAACCTCTCGACCCTAATGAACCCGACAGCCTTGCAGAAACCATTAAGGCAATGTCACTCAATTATGTGGTAATTACCTCGGTCGATCGTGATGATTTACGCGATGCTGGCGCACAACATTTTGTTGACTGCATCCAGGCAGTGCGAGCGCAAAACCCGGACACCCGTATCGAGATATTAACCCCGGATTTTCGTGGGCGTATGCAAATCGCTCTGGAAATTATAGGCAAGGCACCGCCTGATGTGTTTAATCATAACCTTGAAACCGTGCCACGCTTATACAAACAATCACGCCCGGGCGCTGATTACCAATGGTCGCTCGATTTGCTCAAAAATTTCAAGGAAATGCACCCGCACATCCCCACAAAATCGGGACTGATGCTTGGCTTGGGCGAAGAACTGGATGAAGTCAGGGCAGTCATGCGAGATTTGCGCGAGCATAACTGCGATATGCTTACTCTGGGTCAATACCTGCAACCCAGCCTGGATCATCTACCGGTAGACCGCTTTGTCACGCCGGATGAATTTAAACTACTGCAAATAGCCGGCTACGAAATGGGCTTTTCGCATGTTGCCAGCGGACCCATGGTGCGTTCCTCCTATTTCGCAGATCAACAGGCAGCAGCAGTGGTAGGACAAGTGGCAGGATAAGTGGCAAGATAAAGAGCAGAACAAGGGGAAATTTATAGCAATGGAAATCAAAACAGTTACAGAAAAAGTCATCAGCGGAATCAGCATCAGAACCAATAACGCCAATGAAATGAACCCTGAAACAGCAAGCATTGCCGGACTCTATCAAGACTTTGACAATAATATTGCGGTAGATTATGAAAACGGCGCACGAGTCTATGGCGTTTATTATGACTACGAATCAGATGCTTCGGGTGATTTTTCAGTTCTGGCAGGCGCAGACAGGATAAAATCATCCATTATTGAACTGGAGCAGGTAACGATACAGCCAGGTAACTATCTGCTTTTCAAGGGAGAGGCAGAGGAACAGGGCGAAATGCCACAAGCGGTCATTGCTACCTGGATGAAAGTCTGGAATTATTTTTCAAATGCTGATTGCGCGCATCAACGCGCCTACAAAACCGATTTTGAGCATTATATTAGCGCAACAAACGTCCATATATACATTGGTATAAGCTGAGGTACAAGCTGATTCAAAATGGCAAACTTCTCTACACACCTGGGAGCCGCAGCTATTGGCTCCGGAATGCTGGCAACGCTGTGTTTACAGGTCGGCTTTGTAGATGCCAAAGATGCCATCCTGCTTGCTGCGGCAGGTGTTATCGGGGGCATTCTGCCCGATATTGACCTGCACTATTCTTATCCCAGCCGTATTATTTTTTCACTGCTGGGGATACTCATGGCTTTTCTGTGGATTTTTGCCGCTGAAAATGATCTCTCCATTACCCAGCTCTGGGCAGCAGGTTTCGGCATTTATCTCCTGATCCGCTATCCCGTCTGGAAAGCATTTAATCAATTTACAGTTCATCGCGGAGCAGTACACTCCATAATAGCCGCCCTGCTCTGCGCTTTGCTCTCTGTATTACTGAGCTTTTACATCTTTCACCGAGCGGCTTTTCTTTCCTGGTTTGTGGGCTTGTTTGTCTTTCTGGGCTTCATCCTGCATTTACTGCTGGATGAAATTTACAGCGTTGACTTTATGGGACACCGCCTGAAACGCTCTTTTGGTACGGCATTAAAACTTTTTGACAGAAAACAGATTCAGGGCAGTGCCATTATCGTCAGCGGCATTCTCGCAAGCTGGTTTTTCGCACCGGACATCAGTGCGTTTATTGATACCCTGAGCAGTATTGAAACCTATCAACTCATCTGGCAGCGCATGTTCTAAACTCATGTTTTATTATAACTACCCATCCCCCCTGTTTTTTATATATTTTGGAAGCAGCCAGGAAACATGAGTCATAGCAGGGGCTAAAGAAACATGAAAGCAACACGCAGACATCATCTGCACCTGATTTTAGGTGGCGCGCGCTCAGGCAAAAGCCATTACGCCGAGCAACTTGCCAGGGATTCGGGCAAGCAGGTTATTTACCTTGCGACAGCAAAAGTTCTGGATAATGAAATAGCCGCGCGCGTCGCGCGTCACAAACAGGATCGCCCCGCTCACTGGAAAACTGTAGAAGAACCATTGCAACTGGCTGATGCGCTGCAACAATGGGCAGCGCCCGAGCATATTATTTTGCTTGATTGTCTTAGTATGTGGTTAATGAACCTGCTTTCGGAGTCATCCACAACGCTTTTGGCAGACGAGCAAAAAAAGTTGCTGCAAATTCTGCCCGAGCTGAATGGCGACTGTCTGCTGGTCAGCAATGAAGTCGGCATGGGCATTATTCCCATGGGAGCACTGACCCGCCAATATGTTGACGAGGCAGGTCGGCTGCATCAACAGCTGGCGCAGCTGGCAGATCGGGTGACTTTAATGGTTGCCGGACTGGCGCATAAAATTAAACCCTGAGAAAAACAAAGGAGTGAAAAAATGGACTGGATTTATAAGCCCTGCCCCCAGCGTGATACCTCATTTAAACAAAAAGCTGTGCAACGACAGGAACAACTCACCAAACCGCCCGGATCACTTGGCAGGCTGGAACAGCTTGCGATTCAGTTTGCTGATTTGCAACAGACGCAACAACCTTCTGCGGAGAATATCAGCATTGCTATTTTTGCCGCTGATCATGGTATCGCAGAGGAAGGTGTTTCTGCCTTTCCGCAAGAAGTGACGGCACAGATGGTTGTGAATTTTTTAAATTCCGGAGCAGCGATTAGCGTTCTTGCAAAACAGCAAAATGCCACACTTGAGATTATTGATACTGGAATTGCAAGCGAACTTCCAGAGCAAGATGGCTTGATCGTGCAGCGCGTCGCAGCAGGAACAAACAACTCTCTAAAACAGGAAGCAATGAGCAAAGAGCAGTTGGAAAGCGCCCTGCAAGCTGGCTACGACGCAGTAGAACGTGCGCTTGCCCGGCACACCGATGTCTTTATCGGTGGCGAAATGGGTATTGCCAACACCACAGCTGCCAGCGCGCTATATTGTGCGCTACTCGGTCTTGATCCTCAAGAAACAACAGGCGCAGGCACCGGACTGGATGCTGCGGGCATTGCACACAAAACCGCGGTCATTAGCGGCATACTCAAACGCCATCAGAAATGTGGCAACGACACCCTGGAATGGCTTCGCTGTGTCGCCGGCTTTGAAATTGTCGCCCTGGTTGGCGCGTATATTCACGCCGCACAAAAGGGATTGCCGATTGTCGTCGATGGCTTTATCAGCTCGCTTGCTGCCTTATGCGCGGTACGCATTCAGCCTGAAGTGAACGACTACCTTATTTTCTCGCACGTTTCCGCCGAAAAAGCCCATCGCAAGGTACTCGAAATACTCCAGCAAAAAGCGCTTCTTGATTTGGGAATGCGTCTTGGTGAAGGCAGTGGCGCAGCTGTCGCGGTTTCACTGATCAAATCGGCAGTTGCACTGCATAATCAA
>Ga0256832_1001401_pt1 | contig 16249 bp, 1 predicted proteins | sample 134614metaG_FD_190534 | JGI IMG/M metagenome (GOLD analysis project Ga0256832, IMG submission 190534) | Hydrothermal vent microbial communities from Lau Basin, Pacific Ocean - 134-614 | ecosystem: Environmental > Aquatic > Marine > Hydrothermal vents | place: Pacific Ocean: Lau Basin | collected...
TAGGCTTTGACTTACCTGAAGCAGGAGCATATACATTGACAGTATATGATGTAACAGGAAAAGTATTGGTAGTACGTAATGCAGAAGGTACAGCAGGATACAATGCTGAAAAATTGAGTAAGAAAGATCTCAATGTAAACGGAGTATTGTATTACAGACTTGAATCAGGAGATTACACAGCTACTAAGAAAATGATTGTTATCAAATAATTATTTTAGATTAAAATGGTTTTTTGGACTTCCGTATTCGATACGGAAGTCCATTAATCATTTTTTTAAAGTTTGTAATTTTTAGTTTTTTTATACAATTAGAGGGTATAATTGTTTAGTTTGATTATGATTTATATTAAAATCATAAAAATTTTATTAATTGTTTTAGATAATTGAAAAGTTTTATTAAATTTGTCTATAGAGATATTTTTTATAGAAGAACGAAATTTGTAATTTTAAAAAGAAATAATATATTATTTTAAATATTTAAGACGAAATCAAAAAGAATATTTTAAATAATAAGTGATTTTCAAATAGATGTTGTATTTGTATCAAAAGGGTACAATATGTTATTTGTTATGTTTTTATAAGAAAGACTAATTAAACCGAAAGCAGTCCCAAATTTTCACGAAAAGTCGTGGGAGATTTTAATAAACCAAAACTCAAATCTCATGAAAATTAAATTTTTTACACAAAAATTTAAATTTGTTAATAGTATTTTGAATAATAGGATAGCTATAAGTGCCTTATTGTTTGGACTATTGTTTTTAACAAATTATTCTCCTTTAAGTGCGCAATGTACGACTAATGACCCTGCTGCCGGAGGACCTAACATACATACAGTTCTGTCAAATTCGCAGTGTGAAGCTGTTATTGATGGGAATTGGCTTATTTTTGTTGGCATTTATCCTGGTGGTGGATGTGATCAATCTAATTCATTACCTTATTATGATGATGATAACGATCCTACCAATGGTAGTAATTATCAAGGACCTGTAAATTCTGATATACTGAATTTAAAGGATCTTAATAATGATGGAGTACAGGATCATCCTGATTCCTGGTATTGCGGTGGAAACACTATTGATATCTGGACAGTTTGGGATAGAAATGCTGATCCTACAGATGATGGACCTTTAGTGCATTTAGTGATTACTGTGAATGATAATCAATTACCTACTATTACATGTCCATCAAATTTAACAATTAATGGATGTGATGCCACTGCGGATCCTACTCCGGCTAACGGAACGGATGTTACTGCTGATTTTACTGATGGAGATTCTTCTAACGGAGAAGCTTCGGATAATTGTGGTGTTACTTCTGTGGTTTTAACCAAAACAGATAATGGACAACTAAATCCTTGTGCACTTTCACCTTTGGTTATTACAAATACTTATACTGTAACAGATGAATGTGGAAATACTTCTACATGTACTCAGACAGTTACAATATATGACAGTGAAGCTCCTTCAGCTGTATGTCAGGATGTTAGTGCTAATTTAAATGGCACATGTACAGCGACTGTTAATGCAACTGATATAGATAATGGAAGCTCTGATAATTGTACTAGTGCAGCATCGTTAACTTTAGAAATAAGTAGAGATGGTGGTGCAACTTGGGGTGCCAGTGTTACATTTACCAGTGCCGATATTGTACCTGGAAATTGTCCAATGTCAATGCCGGTAACTTTGAGAGTCACCGATAATTGTGGTAATTCAAGCACATGCGATGCTACAGTTAGCTTGAATGATATTACTCCTCCTGTTGCCAATTGTGTTGCAGGTGGTACAGTAAATAAAGTTCTTGATGCAAACTGTGAAGCGACTTTAAATACAACCGAAATCGACAATGGCAGTAGTGATAATTGCGGAAATGTAACTTTAGGGATAAGAAGAGCTGGAACTACAGATGCATTTGAATCAAGTTTGACACTTGATGCAAATGATCTAAATTGTGCCTCAGGAACTATATTAATAGAACTTCAGGTTACAGATGACTGTGGTAATACATCCACATGTACTACTTCAATTGGATTGACCGACAATACTGCTCCTACAGCAACCTGTTCAACCGCAACAATTGATAAAACACTTGATGATAATTGCGAAGCAGTAGTTACAGCGGCTGAAATTGATGGTGGAAGCAGTGATAATTGCGGAAATGTAACTTTGGGTATAAGAAGAGCAGGTACAGGAGATCCATTTGTATCAAGTTTGACTTTAGATGGAGTGGATCTCGATTGTGATAATCGTTATATTGATATAGAGTTACAAGCGGAAGATGATTGCGGGAATACTTCAACATGCATTAAAACAATTGGGATTTCAGATGATACTGCACCTGTTGCTGTTTGCTACGGAGGAGTAATAAATAAAACTTTAGATGCTTCTTGTGAAGCAATAGTTGCTGCTACAGAAATCGACGGAGGAAGCTATGATAATTGTGATAGTAATCCTACATTGGGTATTAGAATTGCTGGTAGTGGTGGTACTTTTGAATCAATTTTAACACTGTCAAATACGGATTTGGATTGTACAACAGGTACAATTGATATAGAAATGCAAGTTATGGATGACTGTGATAATACTGCAACATGTACAAAGACTATCGGGCTTATTGATGATACAGCTCCTGTAGCTAATTGTGTTGCACCGAATACACTGGACATTTTTATGGACTCAAATTGTGAAGCAACGGTTTCAGCTATTGAAATAAATGATGGTGGTAGTACAGATAATTGTGATAATGATCTTACGTTAGGGATTAGAAGAGCAGGAACAGCAGATGCTTTTGAATCATCTCTGACTTTGACTGAGGCAGATCTGGATTGTGGAACAGATCATATAGATATAGAACTGGAAGTTACAGATGACTGTGGAAATACTGACAGATGTACTACAACAATAGGTTTAACAGATGATACCGATCCTGTTGCCGTTTGTACTTCTGCAACAATTGATAAAACATTGGATAATAATTGTGAAGCAGTGGTTACTGCAGCGGAAATTGATGGTGGAAGCAGTGACAATTGCAGTAATTTTACAATTGGAATTAGACGGGATGGAACTGCAGATCCATTTGTAACCAGTTTAACCCTAAATAGTGGAGATCTTGATTGTGGAACAAACGAAATAGATATAGAATTGCAAATAATTGATGATTGTGGGAATGAAGCAACATGTTTTAAAACAATTGGACTTACCGATGATACTGCACCTGTTGTTATTTGTTCTACAGGACCTATAAATAAAACTTTAGATGCGAATTGTGAAGCTACGGTAGATGTGTCTGAAATAGATAATGGAAGTTCTGATAATTGTGATAATTCACTCACATTAGGAATCAGAAGAGCCGGTACAACCGATGCATTTGCTTCAAGTTTGACCTTGGATAATAATGATTTGGATTGTAATACCGGTACTATAGATATAGAATTGCAGGCAGAAGATGATTGTGGTAATACGGCAACATGTACCAGGTCTATTGGTTTGATAGATGGAACACCTCCTACAGCAGCTTGTATTGCTGACAATACACTAAATTTAACTTTGGATGCCACATCCTGCGAAGTAACAATTGATACAACTGATATAAATGAAAATAGTAGTGATAATTGCGGACCCGTAACAATGGGAATTAGAAGAGCGGGGACTACAGATCCTTTTACAGTTGATTTAACTTTAAATAATAATGATCTGGATTGCACGACAGGTACAATAAATATTGAATTGCAGGTAACGGATGCTTGTGGCAATACTGACAATTGTGTAACTGTTGTTGGATTGACAGATAATACAGCACCTACTGCTACTTGTCAGAATGTTTCTGTCAATATGGATGCATCAACCTGTACTGTTACAGTTGATGCTGCGGATATAAATAATGGTAGTACAGATAATTGCTCCAGTGCCCTTACATTAGAGATTAGCAGGGATGGTGGTACTACTTGGGCTTCAAGTGTAGATTTTGATGATTCTGATCTTGCATCATGTCCTCAGGATATGGCTGTTAGTTTGAGAGTAACAGATGAATGTTCAAATTCAGCTACATGTGATGCTACTGTTACATTGAATGATGTAACTGCACCTACATGGACAACTGCTGCAGGCGATCTTGACAGGACTGTAGAATGTAGCGACGCAGCCGGATTATCTGCTGCTCAGGCATTGAGCCCTGCTGCACAGGATAATTGTAGTGGTTCTCCTACAGTTACAAAGACAGCAGGATCATTTGTGCCAGGATCATGTCCAAATTCAGGAACTTATACAAATACATTTGTTGCTACTGATGACTGTGGAAATGCGAGCAGTACTTATACTCAGGTAATAACTGTGGAAGATAATACTGCACCTGATGCATTATGTGTAGCGGACCATTCAATCTTATTATCTCTGGGATCAAATTGCCAGGCTACATTGAATGCTTCAGATGTTGATAATGGCAGTACTGATAATTGTAGTGCTGTTGCAGATCTTACTTTAGAAATCAGTAAAGATGGAGTTACATGGAGTTCGACATTATCTTATGATGATACAGATCTTGGTAGTCCGGTATCATGTCCGGCACCTCAAACAGTTCATTTAAGAGTAACAGATGAATGTGGAAATTCTGATGTATGCACAACTATAATTGATCTTACTGATGATGAGGATCCTGTAGCTGTATGTCCTGCCGATCGTCCATTAGTTGAAGTTGGTTATGACTATGATAATTGTGATTTTACAAATGTAGTTGTTCCTGCTAATAGTTTGGGTGATGGAAGCAGTACCGATAATTGTACAAATCCTGTTACTGAAACTAATTTAGGAATAATTTTTACATGTATAAATGAAGGAATAAGACAATGGACTCTTACAGCAGAAGATGCTTGTGGTAACACAAACAGTGTTGAATGTGATATTGAGGTTAAATTAACTCAGGAGCCTGCAGATTGGACAAATCCCGGACCATTGTGTTCTGTGGGAAATTATCCGTTTGATCTGAAACCTTATGTGGTTAGTGGTCATCCCGAATGTGGTTATTGGACAGGTGATAATGTTGACAGTGTTGGAATGTTCAATCCTCCGGGACCCGGTTCATATTCTGTTACATTTAATGTCTATGGTTCTTTAGGTTGTGAAATTTTCCTGACCAGAGTTATTGAAGTTGTTGCACCTGCACCTAATACTACATCAACTACTATACCTGTTCTTTGTTCAACAGATATGGTAGGAAATGTTTCTTTGACTGACTTATTCCCTGGAATAAATAATGAATATTTAGATAATAGCGATCCTGCTGTTACAATAACTGTTACTGCAGGAGGACCTGGCAGTGCTTCTTTAGTTGGGGGTTCTGTTGCTTATGATGGACCTGGATGTGTTGAAGTAAGATGGCAATATGATGATCCGTTACCTTGTGACCAGGATAGAGATGTTACATCTTACATAGTCATCAGTGAACAACCACAACCTGAATTTGATATTCAGGATCAAATTTGTTTTAGTGATGGTGATGCAGATGTTGTATTAACTCCTTCTTTAAATAGTCCTACATATCAAAGTCTTCCTGGTAATATTCAGAGAGTTTGGAGTGTTGTTGATAATGTTAACGGTGCTTTGGTTACAATAGATGCTTCTACAGGAGATGTTACAATTTCCGATGAAGCAGGTTCTGCTACAATGAGTGGAACTTATGTAGTAACATTGACGGAAACAATTAGTTATGATGCTTGTGGTAATGTAACTGCCGGTGACTGTACGGGTGATTATACTATTACCGGTACTGTTAATGATGGAACCGGATTAGATGCAACGTTTACTGTAGATAATGACGAACCATGTATAGGTGATGTTGTTACATTTACAGCTAATACTTCAGGAGGTGTGTTTACAGGAGACGGAGTTAATGATAATGGTGATGGACAGACAGCTACATTAACTGTAGATGATTGTTCAGTTAAGGCAATAACATATACTGTAAATTCACCAAGTGGATGTACAAATACTTATACGATGCATCTAAGACCTGATCATACTGATCCGGTACTTACTCTTCCTTCTGATATGACAGTAGAATGCGATGGTAATGGCAATACGGCTGATTTAAATACTTGGCTTGCGACTGCTTCAGCTACTGATAATTGTGGAAATCCTGATTTAACAAATATATTATTTAATAGTATAGCCGGATGTTCATCCAATACAGGACAATTTGTTTATGAATTTACCGCTACTGATGAATGTGGAAATGAAACTAAAGGATATGCTACATTTACTATAGAAGATACAACTGCACCTGATATTAATCCTACAGCATCTGACTTAACAGTTGAGTGTGACGGACAGGGTAATGATACTGATTTTATATCATGGTTGGATTCTAACGGTGGCGCTTCTGCATCTGATGTTTGCGGAGACAGTGTTGTTTGGACTAATGATTATGATGTTGCAAATTGGGTATTTGATTGTGGTATAACAAAACATATATTAGTAACATTTACAGCTACAGATGCTTGTGGAAATTCAAGTACAACCAGTGCTACATTTACAATTCATGATACAACTGATCCTTCTTTGGATGCTCCCGCAGACATTGCTTTGGAATGTAATGATCCGAATAATGCAGCAATAGTTGAGAATTGGCTAAATTCGGCTACTTCTGTGGATGGTTGTGATATTGATGTTGAAATCACAAATGATTTTACATCATTACCGACTACATGTGTATCAGGATCTAATTATGTCGATGTTACTTTTACAGCTACAGATGATTGCGGTAATTCAACTACGGAAACTAGAAGAATAACAATTGAGGATAATACTGATCCCTATACTTATACCGACCCAACAGATTTATATGTTGAATGTGACGGTAATGGTAATACAGCTGAAATTGATGCCTGGTTGGCAACAAATGGAGGATGGGTACCTGCTGATAATTGCGATAATGATTTGACTGTTACATATACAAATGCTGGTGAAACTACTCTTTGTGGTGGAGCAAAAGTTATAACTTATATATTTTATGCGACAGATGATTGTGGAAATGTTGGTAGTACAACAGCTTATGTTCATATTGAGGATACTACAGATCCAGTAATAAATGTACTTCCTGATCCCGGTCCGGTGGAATGTCATGTTTCAGATCCTGACGCTTGGGCAGCAAGTGCTACTGCTACTGATGATTGTAGTAGCGTAACTTTAACATATGCTGTTCAAAATGTTCAGGCAACTTGTGTCGGTAATGCTATAATCACGTATGTATTTACAGCAATAGATGATTGTGGTAATACTTCTACAGCTACCGGTACTTATACTATCGTTGATACTACTCCTCCGGCTTTGACTGCACCGGCAGATCTTCATTTGAATTGTGATGATGATATTGGAGCATATGTTACGGATTGGCTTGATAATTATGATGTATTTGATAATTGTTCTTCTGCAGGTCTTTTAACAGTTACTAATGATTTTGATGCATCAACTATTCCGGATCCTATATGTGATGTGGATATGTTGGTTACATGGACTGCTGTTGATGATTGTGGAAATACATCTACTGCTACTGCCCATTTGTATATTGTTGATGATGTTGCACCTACATTATACGCACCGGATAATCTGGTATTGGAATGCGGAGATCCTAATAATGATGGAATCGTTGATAACTGGTTAGCATCTGCAAGCGCTGTTGATAATTGTGATAATGATGTTGAATTAACAGATGATTTTAATGGTTTGCCAACAAGTTGCGTTTCTCCGGGCAATGAAATTACAATTACATTTATAGCAACTGATAATTGTTCTAATAGTACTGTTGCTTACAGGACTATTAGAATAGAAGATACTACAGAGCCATATACAGTAACAGATCCTGAAGATTTATACGTAGAATGTGATGGAAATGGAAATACAAATGATATTAATTCATGGCTTTCTTCTTATGCTGGCTGGATTGCTAATGATCAATGTGATGATATGTTGGAATATAGATCCAATTATGTTTCAACTAATAATACATGCGGTAATTCTGAAGTTCAGGAATATCAATTTATTGCGGAAGATGATTGTGGTAATGAAACTACGGTTGTAGCTTATGTACACATAGTTGATACGACTGATCCTGTTATAGATGTTCCTGCTGATCCTGGTCCTGTTGAATGTGATGTTGCTGATCCTGAGACTTGGGCTGGTGGTGCTACTGCATCAGATGTATGTGGTGGTAATATTACTTTGACATTTGCTGTTCAGGATGATGATGAAACATGTGAAGGAAGCACGGTATTAACGTACGTGTTTACTGCTGTTGATGAATGTGGTAATTCCAGTACAGCTACCGGTACTTATACTATTGTTGATACTACAGATCCTATAATATCTGCACCTGCCGATCTTCATTTGAATTGTAATGATGATATTGGAGCATTTGTTACCGATTGGCTGGATAATTATAATGTTTATGACAATTGTTCAAATGCCGCAGATATTGTTGTTACTAATGATTTTGATGCTTCCAGTATACCTGATCCTGCATGTGATGTTGATATGTTGGTAACATGGACAGCTGCAGATGATTGTGGAAATACATCTACGGCTTCTGCTCATCTATTTATAGTTGACGATGAAAATCCTGTTCTATATGCACCAACTGATTTGGTTTTGGAATGTGGAGATCCTAATAATGATGGCATTTTAAATAATTGGTTCTCTTCGGCAACTGCTGTTGATAATTGTGACAATGATGTTGAGATAACTAATAATTTTAATAGCCTCCCAGATGCTTGTGATCCTATGGGTAATGAAGTATCTGTGACATTTACAGCTACTGATAATTGTGGTAATACTACAAGTGAAACCAGAACGATTAGAGTTGAGGATACTACTGAACCTTATACGGTTTCTGATCCTACTGATTTATATGTAGAATGCGATGGTGCTGGTAATACGGCTGAAATAAATGCTTGGTTGGCTAATAATGCCGGATGGGAAGTACAAGATCAATGTGATACTGATTTGGATATTACTAATGCATATCTTGGAGAGGTTGCTCAGTGTGGTAATACAAAAGTTATCACGTATGGTTTTAATGCATTTGATAATTGTGGTAATGTTAATACAGCAATTGCTTATGTTCATATAGAAGATAATACTGATCCTGTAATTAATGTTCCTGCTGATCCGGGTCCAATTGAATGTGATGTTGCTGATCCTGAAAGTTGGGCATTACAAGCAACTGCAACTGATGTTTGTAGTGATAATGTTACTTTGACATTTGCAATACAGGATGCTGCGGCAATTTGTGTTGGTACAGGAGAAGTTACTTATATATTTACAGCAATAGATGATTGTGGTAATACAGCTACTGCTACCGGTACATATACTATAATTGATACTACTGCTCCTGAGTTGACAGCACCGAATGATCTACATGTTCATTGCGGAGATGATATTACATCTGCTGTATATGCTTGGTTGCATCAATATACTGTATTTGATAATTGTTCATCAGAGTCTCATATTGTTGTGACAAATGACTTTACAGGAGTTCCTGATCTTTGTGGCGGTTCTGTTGTTGTAACATGGACAGCAACTGATGATTGTGGAAATTCTACTACTGCACAATCTAACTTGATTGTAGATCCTGACGATGATGCTCCTGTTTTTGTGAATTGTCCTGATGATATGACTGTTAATATAGATGTTGATTTATGTACACGAAATGTTATTTATTCAACACCTGTTGCTACAGATTGTAACGAGCCTGTTACTGTAACATTAGAACAAGGTATTCCTTCAGGACAAGAATTTCCTCTAGGCACAACACATATTCAATTTAAAGCAGTTGATAATTGTGGAAATGAGGCATTCTGTGATTTTGATATTACTGTTACGGATTCTCAAGATCCTTCAGTACTTTGTCCTTCGAATACTGTTCACGTAAGTGTTGATGAAGGTGTTTGTACTTGGACAGCTGATGATCAGGTATCGCCTAGATTAACTTTTGATAATTGTCCTTATGATGTGACATACGAAATTTCTGGGGCTACAACGGCTGCCGGAGATAACGATGCTGCTGGTGAAGTATTAAATAGGGGTACAAATACTATTTGTTATACAATTACTGAGGAAAATGGTGGAAATCAGGTTAGTACATGTTGTTTTGATGTTGAGGTTTATGATGGAGTTGCACCGACATTTGAATGTCCTCCTCCTATGAATGTAGCTGGATGTGCAGGTAGTGTTCCTGATTTAACCAATTTGGTAACTAATGTTGAGGATAATTGTGATGCTTCAGTGGATGTTTCATTTACTCAAAATCCTGTTGAAGGTACATTATTTGGTCCAGATCCTGACGATCAGATCATCGTAACTGTTACCGGTACTGATCTGAGTGGAAATTCTTCATCATGTGAAGTTGTACTTACAATAATTGATACGGAAGATCCTTACTTCGTAAATTGTCCTGTTACTACGGTAACGGTTGCAAATGATCCGGATCAATGTTCAGCTTTAGTAAATTGGTCAATTCCTGTTGCTATGGATAATTGTGATCAACCTGTTTCTCCTGGATCTATTTATCAGACAGAAGGTCCTGAACCTGGAACTGAGGTTGCTGTTGGAACCACGTTTACGGTAACATATGAAGCTACTGACGAACAAGGGCATACAACAACTTGTAGTTTTGATGTTCTGGTAGTAGATACACAAGAACCGGAAATCCTTGTTGGTAAGCCTCAGGATGAAACAGTTAGTTGTGATAATGTTCCGGAACCATTAGTACTTAATTCAAATGATGTTGAAGATAATTGTACTGATCAACCTACAATAGAATTTGTACAAGAATCAACTCAGGGAAACAATCCTGCTGAATGTGATTATTATACATATACTTTAACTAATATATGGACGGTAAGTGATGAATATCAAAATGCACAAGTTTGGAATCAAGTTATAAACGTAGTTGATGATGTTGCACCAATTATGACAATGCCTGCTAATGATACGATTGAATGTAGTGGTACTACACCACCATTCCCTGATCCTGCTGTTACAGGTATGGCTGCTGCAACCGATAATTGTGCTGCACAAGATTATATCACAATCTCCTACGACGATATGTTTGATCCTGGAGCTTGTGGATTTACCGGTACTGTATACAGAACCTGGACAGCTACTGATCCATGTGGAAATAGTACTTCCGGAGTTCAGATAATAGTTATTGAAGACACTACTGCTCCTGATCTTGAATGTCAGGATATAACTGTTGAATTAGATGAAAATGGAGAAGCTAGTATTACAGCAACTGATGTGATTGTTAGTGTAAGTGATGCTTGTTCAGATCCTGCTGATCTGTCATATCAATTAGATAAAATGGATTTCACTTGTGATGATATTGGTGATAATGTTGTTACTTTGACAGTTACAGATGCTTGTGGTAATGCTGCAGTTTGTCAACCAACAGTTACTGTTGTTGATTTGATTGCACCTGTTATTAGTAACTGTCCTGGAGATATGAGTGTATATTTAGATGGTGGCGATTGTCAAGCATTCTTGCAAGAAGAAATGATTGCCAGTGATAATTGTAGCTTTGAAATAATTTATACACATCCTTATGATCAGGGATTTGATATAGGAAGTCATACTGTTGTTAATGTTGCGATTGATCCTTCAGGAAATACAGATACTTGTAAATTTGATCTTGAAGTTATTGAGCATGTTCCATCATCAAATGCTATGGCATGTAATGATCTTGTTTTGATTTCACTTGATGGAAATTGTACGGCTGAATTGAATGCTGATATGATTTTGGAAGGTGACGATTACTTCTGTTATGATAATTACTGTATCAGTGTTGTTGACGATGAAGGAAATGAAATAGGAACAGAGTTTGGTGCTGGAGATGTTGGAAATACTTATATGGTAACTGTTTCAAATTGTGAGCATCCTGAATTTAATTGTATGGGTCAAATTACAATATTTGAGAAATTTGAACCTGAAATTGAATGTCCTGCTGATGCTGTGGTCGGATGTAATGGAGATACTGATCCTTCTGTTTTAGGAACTGTGACTATTTTGAATTGTGAGCCATTCGCAGAAATCTCGTATGAAGATGAGTTTATTGATAATGGAAATTGTGGAACTCCGAGGGCGAATATTCTTAGAACATGGACAGTTGACGATAATCAGGGAAATGTTGTTTCATGTATCCAAAATATTCAGATTAATGGTTCTAGTTTGGAAGATGTTGTATTCCCTGATGATATTGATGGTATAGAATGTTCTGATGTAAGTGATGATCCTGGTTTGACTGAGCCATTTAATACTGGATACCCAACTATTGATGGAATTCCGGTAAATCAAAATAATGGATTATGTATGTTCTCTTTCAATTATTCTGATGAGATTTATACATATTGCGGAGGAAGTTATGAAATACTTAGGACTTGGAAAGTTAGAAGTATGTGTGGACCTGCGACAGATGATAATCCGATTAAGCATACTCAAGTTATTAAAGTTTCTGATAGTCAAGCACCTGTAATACATAGTTGTTCAGATGTTACTGTTAGTGCTCATCCTTATGAGTGTGTAGGAAATATTGAATTAGAAGTACCTATGGTTAATGACAATTGTGGTAGTTTTGATTTCAAAGTTGGGGTTAATGGAGGTCATGTTACTACAACAGGAAATATTCATGACGGTACATTAAGAGTGTTTGTTTCTGATCTAAGTATGGGAACATACAAGGGTCAGTATATCGCTACTGATGAGTGCAGTAATGTTTCTGTTTGTGACTTCTCTATTAATGTTGTAGATAATTCTCCTCCAATTCCGAATTGTGAGCAATATAAACAAGTTAGTATTACTGCAGATGGTAATGCAAGAGTATTTGCTGATGATTTTGATTCAGGTTCTTTTGATAACTGTAATCCTGTATATTTCAAAGTATTAAGAGTTGACAGTACATTAGCATACGATGGAGGTTGTGATGATCTTAATGGTGATGATAATCCGTTCACTTCAAGTATTGATGTTTGGTATGATGATGATGTATATTTCTGCTGTGAAGATGTTGCTAATGATATTATGGTATCAATGAGAGTATTCGAAGTTGATCCTGGTGCAGGCCCTGTTGCTCCTAATAGAATGAAATTGGGAGGTGATTTGTATGGACATTACAACGATTGCTGGAGTATTGTTCATGTTGAATGTAAGATTCCTCCGATTTTAGATTGTCCTGATCTAACAGTTACTTGTGAAGAAAGTCTGGATCCTAATGAGAATCCTAGATTGTGGCCTGATGTTGATCAGATTTGCGGTGTTGAGTTGGATTATAGCGATAATAGGGATAATGGAGTTTGTGGTGCTAATATTATTAGAACCTGGACTGCTACGGGATGTGAAATGGCTACTCAATGTAAACAAAAGATTAGTGTTGAATCAACAGAGCCATTTGATCCATGTACAATTAGATTCCCAAGAGATGTAAAAGCAGATTGTTCTAAAGAATTGAGAGACGGTGGAGAGCCTACATGGGATGAGAACCCATGTAATGTTGTAACTGCTGAAATTATCAATGAAGATACATTTAACTTTGTTGATGGTGCATGTTACAAGATTGTCAGAGAATGGGCTGTTATTGACTGGTGTGTTTATGAACAAAATTCTGGAGCTGAGGATAATATTGATGCTATTAGTGGAACAAAATTGAATTGTTCACAATTAGTTGAAGATGGATATTATAGATATACACAGATTTTGATGATGACTGATGTTATTCCTCCTGTGATAAATGTTGAAGACCAATGTGTTGCTACGGATGATTGTTATGCATACGATGTTGAAATGGATGCATTTGCAACAGATAGTTGTAATGTTAATCAGAAATTCTGGTGGAAATATATTGTAACTAATATGGATACATGGGAGACGGTTCAGTATTCATACAATTATACACCTAGACCGGATAGCGGTAGAAAAGGTAGTAGAAGTAAAGATAATATTGATAATACAAATGCTGCCAGTTTAGTGTTATTGGATCCATTGCCAAAAGGAAACTATAGAGTGACCTGGACAGTTGGAGACGGATGTGGAAATGCAAACAGTAAGAATCAATATTTCACTGTTGCGGATAAGAAAGCACCAACTCCTGTTATGGTTGATATAGCTACTGCTAATATGGAGAACGGTATGGTTGAATTGAAAGCCAGGTCATTTGATAAGGGAGGTTGTGAATTTGGATGTTTATCTTCTTATGATAATTGTACTGAGAAAGCCGGACTATACTTTACTTATACTGATGTATTGCCTAGACTTGATGTTAATCCATTGAAGTGGCAAAAACAATATCAAAAGTATGGTAGAAACTTCTTTGATCCAATTACCGGAAATATTAGTACGGAAGCTAATTATTTCAATGGAACTGCTGATGCATGGTTACCAGTTGGTAGAACTGCACAGAGAGCATTCTTATGTGACTTTGTAGAGGATGAAAACACCACGATAACAATTCAAATTTATGTTTGGGATCAATTTGCATTGAATGGTGATTGCGATGATAATAATTATGACTTTGCTAATGTGTTATTGAATATAAATCATTGTAAAGAAGAACCTGGAAATTTGGCTGGTATGATTCGTGATGTTAATACCGGGTCACCTGCAGTTGGAATGAATGTTGTTGCTGATGATGGTGAAAATAAATATGAAACTATTACGGACAATTCCGGATATAAGTTTAACAGTTTACCTGGAGGTGCTTATGAAGTTTCTGCAGTAAACAATGAAAACTTTGTTCAAGGAATTACAACACTAGACCTCGTAATTATACAGAAAAAATTACTTGGTTTGAAAGTAATAACTGATCCTTACAAGTTAATTGCTGCGGATGCTAATAATAATGGTTATATTTCTGCAAGTGACTTACTTGAATTGAGAAAAGTTATTTTAGGTGCTAAATCTAGATTTGCGAATAATTCTTGGGTTGGAATTTCCACTGATTATGTATTCAAAAATGTTGCTAAAGCTGAAAAAGAAGCTTCTGAAGCACGAGTACGCGGAGTTTATCTTGGTAGTGCCGGTGTATCAGATGCAAACTTTGTAGCTGTCAAAATTGGTGACATGAACGGAAGTGCCGGTAAATTGGAAAGCAGAAGTGGCAATAGTGTAACAATGATGTTGGATAATATGACATTGAAAGCAGGTCAGGAAGTAGAAGTACCATTCTACGCAAAGGACTTCAACAATGTATATGGAGCACAATTTACAATGAATGTAAGTGATATTAATGTAGAAGGCATTGCATCAGGAGCATTACAAGTAAATGAAAGCAACATCAATGTAGTGAACGACAACTTGGTAATGAGTTGGAATAATGCTAAAGGAGTTAGTCTGGATGATGGAACAGTATTATTTACATTGACACTAAAATCAAGTAAAAACACTAATTTGAGCAATGTATTGAACATCAACGATCAGGTATTAAGATCAGAAGCATATACAGGATCAGACTTAGAGATCAATACAGTCAAATTGGAATACAGAAATAGTGGAATAAGCTATGCGTTATATCAAAACGAACCAAACCCATTCACAGAAGAGACTGTGATAGGCTTTGAATTACCTGAAACAGCCGCATATACGTTGACAGTATATGATGTAACAGGAAAAGTATTGGTAGTACGCAATGCAGAAGGCAAAGCTGGATACAATGCGGAAAAATTGAGCAAGAAAGATCTCAATGTAAACGGAGTATTGTATTACAGACTTGAGTCAGGTGATTATACTGCAACTAAGAAGATGATTGTTATCAAATAAAGATTGATAATAAAATCATAAAAATACTGAGGGCTTCCTTGACGGGAAGCCCTTTTTTTATTTAAACTTATTAGATTTTATTGGTTTAGTTGATAGTTTTAATAAGTTGGTTACAAATTTGCCATTCAATATTGTTTTTAACTAAATTTTGTGTATTTTTGAAAAAATAAATTTTACAAATGAGTATCTTTTTTAGATTCGGTTTTTTTAAGAATACCAAACCAAGAAGGTTTGATCCTATTCCAAGGTTTTATAATCCTGAAAAGGAATATATTGAAGATAAACTAAATAAGGCAAAAAATAGTGATAGTGAGAAGTATGATAAAATCAAGGCTAATATAAGAAGTAATTTCAGGAATAGTCATACAGGATTCGGAGTAAACAGGTCAGGGAGGTATAAAAATTATAACTCAAATATTAGATTGGTTATTATTCTTGTTGTTCTGATATTAATAACATATA
>Ga0256832_1001402_pt1 | contig 16248 bp, 19 predicted proteins | sample 134614metaG_FD_190534 | JGI IMG/M metagenome (GOLD analysis project Ga0256832, IMG submission 190534) | Hydrothermal vent microbial communities from Lau Basin, Pacific Ocean - 134-614 | ecosystem: Environmental > Aquatic > Marine > Hydrothermal vents | place: Pacific Ocean: Lau Basin | collected...
AAGATCTATGCCAACGAGGGCGTGGCCCAGATGCTGTTCTTCGAATCGGACGAGGTGTGCGCAACCTCCTACCGTGATCGGGGTGGCAAGTATCAGGGACAGCGGGGCGTGACTTTGCCCAAGGCCTAGGGGGGCCGAAGGCCCCCAGGGACGAGGAACTAGGAACTAGGGACTAAATAGCTGTTCCGAATTCCACTACACTTTGGGTTATGCACGGAGCCCTCAAGGCAGGTGGGGTGTTTCGTGACCTTCGGCCGCAGGGATGCGGCCGTAGAGCCTACAGGGATGTATTCACGGCGTGTCACGAAACACCCCACCTGCCTTGAGGGCGGGCCTGATGGTTAGTACAGAACCACCAAACTGACCGGGAATTCGGAACAGCTATTTAGGAACAGCTATCTATATAAAGGGTGGGCGTTTTGTCAGGGGCTTGGCTTGCGGAGTTTCAGGCGCTTGAGTTCCGTCGTGCTGCCCATGTTCAGGTCCATGCGTTCGATGCTGATGCGGACCGGCAGGTAGTCCAGTTCCGGGGCGCACCAGAAGCTGAACTTCAGGTTTTCCTTCCGGTTGATTGAATCGACGCGGATGGTCTGCATGCCTTCCCGGTATTCGGTAGTGATTTCCTCCGGCCCCACGACGTGTGCCTCATAGGTGTGCAGATCGTGATGATCGGCCACGTGGAAGGTGAAGGTCTGCGGTTGCTTCGCCAGCTTCAGCATCATGGCGATCTGGAAGGAGAGCATGTCGTAGGTGTTGGGCCGGATGGGATAGGTGCGGCCGTTCTTGGTAATGGTCAGTTCCTTCTTCTGCCAGTCGAAGAGCACCTTTTCGTGGACCTCGTCCTTGCCGGTCTGATCGTAGCGGTATTCGAGTGACTGCACATCGTCGTCGATGCGGCGCATGGTGCTCTGTTCCGTGACGATATCCTTGGTGAACAGCCGGGCCATGCCCTTTGGCTCCGAGCGGGCCGTGTAGCGGAGGGTGTCGCCGTCCACTGTGACCTGGCGCTGGCTGATGCCGGCATGGATGCCGGCCATGTAGACGTTGAACTCGGCTTCGAAGCCGTTGGCGAGCAAATCGGCCCGGGCGGACAGCGTGAACAGCAGGCCGGCGAGCAGGGCGGAAAACGGGCGCATGGGTGATTCCGGGGGTCGTGGGCAACGTCCAGGACGTTGCCGTGGTCCATGAAGGATTAGTCGGGGCGCGCGGCCGAAGGTTCAAGCCGGATGCGCCGCTGCCGGTCGCTCATGGGCTGGCCGTCGAGCAGGACGCGATCGCCGTCGAGTTTCAATCGCCCTTCGGCGAACCAGCGGATGACGCGCGGATAGATGACATGTTCTTCGGCGTGTACCTTGCGCGCCAGGTCGTCCTCGGTATCGCCCGGCTCCACCGGCACCTCGGCCTGCAGCACGACGGGACCGCTGTCCAGTTCGGGGGTGACGAAATGCACGCTCACGCCGTGAACGCTGTCCCCGGCTTCCAGCACCCGGCGATGGGTGTCGAGCCCCTGGTAGCGGGGCAGCAGGGAGGGGTGGATGTTGAGCATGCGCCCGGCATAGTGCTCGACGAAGGCCGGCGTGAGGATGCGCATGAAGCCGGCCAGCACCACCAGGTCGGGCCGGTAGCGATCGATGACCGCCTGCAGGGCCCGGTCGTAGCTTTCCCGATCCGGGAAGTCCCGATGATCGACCACCTCCACGGGAATGCCGGCACGACGCGCCCGTTCCAGGCCGTAGGCATCGGGGTTGTTGCTGATCACGGCGCGGATCTGCGCCGGGATCTCGCCGGCGGCGATGGCGTCGATGATGGCCTGCAGGTTCGAGCCGTTGCCCGAGATCAGGACCACCAGGCCGATGGGAGACGTTCTTTCCGTCATCGCTCAGCCGATCAGTTCGACGCGCGGCGCGCCTTCGCCGCTGTCGATGCGGCCGATGACCACCGGCTGCTCCCCTTCGGCCCGCAGACGGGCGACGATGGCATCGGCTTCGGCGGCGCTGGCGACCAGCACCATGCCGATGCCGCAGTTGAAGGTGCGGTACATCTCGTGGCGCTCGATGCCGCCCTGTTCCTGCAGCCAGGCGAAGATGGCCGGCAGGTTCCAGCTGCGGATATCCACGTGCGCCACGGTGCCCTCGGGCATGACCCGCGGCAGGTTCTCCAGCAGGCCGCCGCCGGTGATGTGGGCCAGGGCGTGGATGTCGAAGTCGGCGAACAGCGCCAGCAGGGGTTTGACGTAGATGCGCGTCGGCGCCAGCAGGCGTTCGCCGAGGGTGGCGCCGTCGAAGGGCTGGTCCAGGCGCGCGCCGCGGGTCTCGAGCACCTTGCGGATGAGGGAATAGCCATTGGAGTGGGGACCGCTGGAAGGCAGGCCGATGAGCACGTCGCCGCTGTGCACCCGGCTGCCGTCGATGATCCGATCCTTCTCCACCACGCCCACGCAGAAGCCGGCCAGATCGTATTCCTCGCCCTGGTACATGCCGGGCATCTCGGCCGTCTCGCCGCCGATCAGGGCCGCGCCGGCCTGGCGGCAGCCCTCGGCGATGCCCTTGACCACGTCGGTGGCGATGTCCACGTCGAGATGGCCGGTGGCGTAGTAGTCGAGAAAGAACAGCGGCTCGGCGCCCTGCACGATCAGGTCGTTGACGCACATGGCCACCAGATCGATGCCGATGGTGTCATGACGATGCAGTTCCAGCGCCAGCCGCAGCTTGGTGCCCACGCCGTCGGTTCCCGCCACCAGTACCGGCTGGCGATAGCCCTCCGGGATTTCGAACAGGGCGCCGAATCCGCCAAGACCGGCCAGCACCCCCGGTCGGCGGGTGGCGGCGGCCAGCGGCTTGATGCGTTCGACCAGCGCATTGCCGGCATCGATGTCCACGCCGGCGTCGCGGTAGCTCAGGGAAGGGGAGGAAGGATCGTCGCCTCGGGATGCGGACACGCGGACTCCTGGAGATGTCGGGATGGGAAGAAACGCACCTTTTTCCACGGCAAACGGTGCATAATAGCGCCCGCGATTGTATCAATTCGCGCACCCGGGCGAAACGACAGACCGTTCGTGGCGTCCCTTGTGCGCCCAGTCCAGGGAAATTCCGGTATCGACATGCCTCTGCGCCTGCTACTCCTGCTGTCCGCCCTGTTCCTGCTGCCGCTGTCGCCCGCACGGGCCGAAGTGGTCCAGGGACTGTATGCCGCCACCATCCCGGTATCCGATCAGGAACGGGACACAAGGACCCGCGCCCTGACCGATGCGTTGCGCGAGGTGCTCATGCGGGTCTCCGGGCGGGATCTGCTGACCCTCATGGAGCCGGGCGTGGAAACGGCCCTGGCCCTGCCGACCCGTTATGTCCAGCGTTACCGGTACGAGACCCGGGAAATCGACGGCAAGCGCCAGCTGGTGCTGCAGGTGGACTTCGATCCGCAGGCGGTGAACAAGGTGCTGCGGGAAAGTGGCCTGCCGGTGTGGGGGCGCAACCGCCCCGGCGTCCTGGCCTGGGTGGCGGTGGACGACCGGCGCGGTCGCAAGCTGCTCACCAATGACAGCCCGGCGAACCTGCGCGGCCCGATCATGGCGGAGGCGGCCCGCCGCGGTCTGCCGCTGCGACTGCCACTGTACGATCTGACCGATCGGGCCCGGCTCACGGTGGCCGACGTGTGGGGCAACTTCGAGGATCGCATCCTCGATGCCTCGCAGCGCTACCAGCCCAAGGCGGTGCTGGTGGGGCGCATCTACAAGACCGGTCGCCACCGCTGGCGTAGCCGCTGGACGCTCTATAACGAGGGCCGGCGCGACGACTGGGAAGGCGAGGGCACCAGCCTGGCTTCGGTCTTCGGGCAGGGCATCGCTGGCAGTGCCATGCTGCTGGCCGAACGCTATGCCCAGGCCGCCGAGGTCAGCCAGCCTGGCGTGGTGCGGGTTCGCGTGCTGGGCATACCTGGCCTGCCCGAGTACACCCGGGTCATTCGCTATCTGGCCGGACTCGACGGGGTGACCCGCGCCGCGCCCGAAGAAATCCGGCCCGATTCGGTGCTGTTCAGCCTGGTCACCCGCAACGGACAGCTTGCCGTGGCCCGGGCCATCGAGCTGGGCCACACCCTGATTCCGGAAGTGCCGGCGATGACCGGGTCCGAGGCAACGTCGCTGGCCGCAGGCGTGCCGAATCCCGACCAGCCGGCCACCGATCCGTCGCAGGATGCCGCGTCCCCGGTCACGATCGCGCCCCTGCCCGCCGATCTGGTGTATCGTCTGGTTCCGTGAACGCGTACCCGGGGCCGCAACTGCCGGAGGCATATCCGCCAGACATGGCTCCCCGTTTGTGGCAACGGAGCAGCTAAGATGCAGGCCCGCCAGATCCCCAACCTGATCAGCATCCTGCGTATCCTGCTGGTGCCCCCGGTCGTGGTGCTGCTGCTCCAGGGGCAGTACGGCTGGGCGCTGATCCTGTTCGTGGTTGCCGGCGTCTCCGACGGCATCGACGGCTACCTGGCCCGGCACTACCGGTGGACCTCGCGCCTGGGCGCGATCCTCGATCCCCTGGCCGACAAGCTGCTGATGGTCTCCACCTATCTGACCCTCGGCTGGCTGGGCGATCTGGCCGGCTGGCTGGTCGGGCTGGTCATCTGGCGCGATGTGGTCATCGTCGCCGGCACCCTGCTGTATCGCTGGCGTGTGGGGCCGGTGGCTTTCGAACCCCTGATGATCAGCAAGATCAACACCGTCTGCCAGATCCTGCTGGTCATCGCCACGCTTCTGTTGCTGACGGGCTTCGAGGCGATGCGCTGGCCGCAGGCGGTACTGGTGGCCGTGGTGGCCTTCACCACCCTGGCCAGCGGGCTGGCCTATGTCTTCATCTGGAGTCGACGAGCCCGGGAAAACATGGAACATCGGGAGTCCCCATGAACCTGACGCGTGACGCCTTCTGGCTGGTGCTGCTGCTGATCAGCGGCTTTCTCGTCTGGCTGCTGGCACCGGTTCTGATGCCGTTTCTGATGGCGGCCGTTCTGGCCTATCTGGCCGATCCCCTCACCGACCGGCTCGAAGCCGTCGGCCTGTCCCGGACCTGGGCCACGGTGCTGGTCTTCGGCGGGCTGAGCCTGGCCGGCCTGCTGATGCTGCTGTTCCTGGTGCCGTTGCTGCAGAAACAGATCCACATCATCGTGGTCAAGGTGCCGGTGTGGCTGCAGAAGGCGGAGGATCATCTGCTGCCGTGGCTGCAGGCCCGGTTCGGCTTCGAACCCGGTGAACTCGACCGTGGCCAACTGGCCCGTCTGCTGGGTCAGAACTGGACCACGGCCGGCGGCCTCCTGGCCACGATCGTCGCCTCCATTACCCGTTCCGGCATGGCCATCGGCAACTGGCTGATGAATCTCACCATCGTCGCGGTGGTCACCTTCTATCTGCTGCGCGACTGGGACCGGCTGGTGGCGGCCATTCGCGATCTGTTGCCGCGGGACATCGAACCGGTCGTCTCCATGCTGGCACGCGAGTCCGATGAAGTCCTGGGCGCCTTCCTGCGCGGCCAGTTGCTGGTGATGCTGGCCCTGTCCGGCGTCTACTCGGTCGGGCTGTGGATCGCCGGCATCGAGCTGTTCCTGTCCATCGGTCTGCTCGCCGGGCTGGTGAGTTTCGTGCCCTATCTGGGGTTCATCGTCGGCATCGGCGCGGCGGGGCTGGCTGCCGTGCTGCAGTTCCCGGATCTGACGCACCTGTTATATGTGCTCATCGTCTTCGGCGTCGGCCAGGTGCTGGAGAGCACCGTGTTCACCCCCCTGCTGGTGGGGGATCGCATCGGCCTGCATCCGGTGGCGGTGATTTTCGCCGTGCTGGCCGGTGGCCAGTTGTTCGGTTTCGTGGGCGTGTTGCTGGCCCTGCCCGTGGCCGCGGTCATCGCCGTGCTGCTGCGGCACCTGCGGCAGCGCTACCAGGCCAGCGAACTCTACGGCCCGGCACTGGCGGAGGAAGACGATGGCGGATGATGCCGCCGGCCAGTTGCCGCTGCGCCTGTCCCTGCGCGACAGCGCCACCTTCGACAACTTCGTGGATACCGGCAACGAACTGGCCGTGCAGGCCCTCGGCCGGGGGCGTGACGACAGCATCTACCTCTGGGGGCCATCGGGCTGCGGCAAGAGCCATCTGCTGCAGGCCGTCTGCCACGCGTCCGCCGATCCGGGTGCCATGTACCTGCCACTGGCCCGCGTGACGGCCGGGCCCGAACTGTTCGCCGGTCTCGAATCCTGTCCGGTGGTGGCCATCGACGATCTCGATGTCATCGCCGGCGAAGCGGCGCTGGAAACGGCCCTGTTCCATCTCTACAACCGGATCCGGGAAAGCGGCGGCCGCCTGATCCTCGCCGCGAGCCGTTCCCCGGTCGCACTGGGCATGACCCTGCCCGATCTCGTCACCCGCCTCGGCTGGGGCCTGGTGTTTCGCCTGCACCCGCTCGACGACGACGGCCGCCGCCGCGCGCTGCAGCTGCGCGCGGAACGGCGCGGCTTCGCCCTGCCCGACGAAGTGGCCGACTATCTCCTGCGCCGCCACGCCCGCGACATGAACAGCCTGTTCGCCCTGCTCGACCGCCTCGACGAAGCCTCGCTCGCGGCCCAGCGCCGGTTGACGATTCCGTTCGTGCGGGAGCTGTTGCGGTTGTGAGACTGCTGGAAAGAACACGGAGGGCACGGAGACACGGAGGACACGGAGAAATTTGATAATTTTGCATCTCAACACGACGCAAAATTCTGCCTTCACAACCGGCTGTTTGCCGACCTACCTCAAAAAACAAGTCTCCGTGTCCTCCGTGTCTCCGTGCCCTCCGTGCCCTCCGTGTCACTTCCACTGCTCTTAATGACGCCCCCAGCGCGCGAACAGAATCGCGCCCGTATAGACGATCACGCTGAGCACGATCTCCGCGATCGCCAGTCCGCGTGCGTCGGCATTGGCCCACGCTTCCACCACGCCGTGAATGAAATAGAACAGGATCAGGAAACTGGTCCAGGCATGGGTATAGGCGCGGCCGCGGATCAGGCCGCGCAGGGGGAACAGCAGGGGGATGATCATGATGGCCAGCCACGCCGGGGACGGCGTGCGCATGCCATACCACAGGATCAGCAGGCCCATCAGGGCGAGAATGCCGCCGAGGGTGGCGGCATGCACGATGCGCAGTCGCGTCATGCGCCGCTCGCGGTGATCAGACCGGCGTCGTACTGGGCCTTCGCCACTTCGGCCAGCCGACGGCCCAGGGTGTGACACTGCCGGATCTCGTCCTCGCTCAGGGGCAGGTTGCTGTCGCTGCCCGCGAGATGGCTGGCACCGTAGGGCGTGCCGCCGGTGGTCGTGGTCAGCAGGGTGGTCTCGCTGTAGGGCAGGCCCACCAGCAGCATGCCGTGATGCAGCAGCGGCAGCATCATGGACAACAGGGTGGTCTCCTGGCCCCCGTGCAGGCTCGAGGTGGAGGTGAACAGGGCCGCCGGCTTGCCGCTCAGGCCACCGGCCAGCCACACCGGCGTGGTGGTATCGAGGAAGTATTTCATCGGCGCGGCCATGTTGCCGAAGCGGGTCGGGCTGCCCAGGGCCAGACCGATGCATTCCTGCAGATCGTCCAGGGTGGCATAGGGCGCGCCTTCGGCGGGGATGCTGTCTTCCACGGCTTCACAGACGGTGGAGACCTCGGGCACGGTCCGCAGGCGGGCGGTCAGGCCGCTCACCTGTTCGACGCCATGAGCGATTTCGTGCGCCATGCGCGCGGTTGCGCCATGACGGCTGTAATAGAGCACCAGGATTTCGGACATGGTCTAGAGCACCTTCAGCACGTTCTCGGGCGGACGGCCGATGGCCACGCCCTTGTCGGTGACCACGATCGGGCGTTCGATGAGTCGGGGATGTTCGATCATGGCCCGGATCAGATCGTCATCGCTCAGGGACGGATCGTCCAGTCCCAGTTCCTTGTACTCCTTCTCCTTGCGCCGCATCAGATCACGGGGGGACATGCCCAGGGCGTCGAGCAGGCGTCGCAGGGTTTCGGCATCCGGCGGTGTCTTCAGATACTCGATGATCGTCGGTTCGATTCCGTGTTCCTGCAGCAGGGCCAGTGTCTGTCGCGACTTGCTGCAGCGCGGATTGTGATAGATGGTCACGGCCATGGTTTTGCCTCCAGAGAAATGATGGCGCATTCTATCAGGAAGCGGCAATCGGCCATGAACAGGGATGCCGAAAGGGCCAATGACGCTTCCTTGACACTCCCGCGGAGCGGGTGATAGCTTGCCTGCAGTCTGTCAGACCCCGACCATGCCGATGTCCCGCGCCCCGATTCAAATCCGCTTTTTCCTTCTCCTGATCGCCGTGCTTGTCTCGGCCTGTGCGGTCAACCCGCCGGTACAGGAGATGAGCAACGCCCGGCAGGCCATCGAGGCTGCGGTGGCCTCGGGGGCGGAGATCCACGCGCCGTCCGAACTGGCCGAAGCCCGGGCCCTGCTCGATCAGGCCAGCGCCGCGCTGGGGGAGGGGGACTATCCCGCCGCCCGGCGTTATGCCCTGGAGGCCAAGGCGGCGGCCATCCGCGCCCGCCAGGAGAGCCTGCGCAAGCGGCAATCGGATCATGCCCCATAGGGTCGGCTTGACGGCTCGCAAGTGCACCAGAATCTGCTAATATTTTGCTGAAAAGGAATTCCGGGCGCGGTTCCTTGACAGCCCGAACAGGCCAATGCTACGTTGCCAACCAGAATCGAACCCTGCAGCCGGGTTTTCTGCAAAAGACGGATAAATCAACAACTTCGGAGTCGATAAGAATGAAAACACTGAAAGCACTGAGACTGACCGCACTGCTCCTGCTGGTCGTCGGTTTTGCCGTGGGATGCGCGGGAACCACCGAAGAGGGTGCGGGTGCCGATCAGGCCGCCGCCGAAGCCGCCATCGCCGCGGCCAAATCCGCCAACGCCAAGGCCAAGGCTGAAGGTTACGAATGGCGCGACACCGGCAAGCTGATCAAGAAGGCCGAGGAAGCCCTCAAGGCCGGCAAGTACGAAGACGCCATCAAGCTGGCCAACAAGGCCAAGCGTCAGGCCGAACTCGCCGTCGAGCAGAAATACCGCGAACTGGACCGTCTCAAGCGGCTGGGCATCATCTCCGAGAGCGAAGCGCCCGCGCCAGTGGCCGAAACCGGTGCCAGCAGCACCTATGAGGTGGTTCGGGGCGACAACCTCTGGGACATTTCCGCCAAGCCCACCATCTACGGCAATCCCTACGAATGGCCGCTCATCTACAAGGCCAACAGCGACAAGATCAAGGATGCCGATTTGATCTATCCCGGCCAGGTGTTCACCATCAACACCAATCCCTCGGCCGCTGAAGTGGATGCCGCCATCCGCCATGCCAAGACCCGCGGCAGCTGGGCGCTGGGCGTGGTGGAAGAGTCGGACATGGCATATCTCGCCCAGTAAACGATTCCTGGCAACATGCGCAAAAGGCCCGCCTCTGGCGGGCCTTTTGCTTTGTGGATTCCCGGGCAAGCGGTTCCCTGTCCAGTGGTTCGGCGCATGAAATTTGATGGTAGGATATCGAACTCTGGAACCGGTCCGGATGACGGTACCGGGTTTCGTGTCTCCAGGCAGAGCAAACCATGAACAAGATTGAAGCCCTGTTCGAAGCCTTTCTCTGGCGCAGCCGACTGGTCGTCCTGTTTGCCGTAGTGGCCAGCCTGCTCACCGGCTTCGGCATCTTCTACGTGACCACCGTGGACGTGTGGTACATGCTCAGCCACATCGGCGAGTACGCCTCACCCGCGCTCACGGCGGCCGAACGGGCCGAGATGCGTTCGGTGTTCCTGACCCACGTGGTCGAGGCCGTGGACGGCTATCTGCTGGCCACCGTCATGCTGATCTTCTCGCTGGGGTTGTATGAGCTGTTCGTCAGCAAGATCGACGAAGCCGAGGGCGCCGAGACCTCGTCCAAGGTGATGGTGATCAACAGCCTGGACGATCTCAAGGCGCGTCTGATCAAGGTCATCTTCATGATTCTGGTGGTCAAGTTCTTCGAGCACGCCGTGCGCATGGACTATGCCGACACCACACAACTGCTGGCCCTGGCCGGATCCATTGCCCTCATCGGCCTGGCCCTGTTCCTGAGCCATGCCGGCGAGGACCACAAGACCCGGTTGCCCGTGAAGTCCGGGGGAGACTGACATGCGACGCCGGGCATTCCTTCTCGCCTGCCTGATGCTTGCCAGCGTGGGCAGCCTTTCGGCCCAGCCCCCGCGGGATCCCTACACCCATTTCTTCGACGATACTTTCGGTGATTTTCAGGAAGAGCTGCAACGCGCGCGTGAGGAGGGCAAGCAGGGGATCTTCATCTTCTTCGAAATGGACGAATGCCCCTTCTGCCATTACATGAAGACCCATGTGCTCAACCAGCCCGCGGTACAGGAATACTATCGCAAGCACTTTCTCAATTTTGCGGTGGACATCGAGGGTGACGTGGAGATCGTCGATTTCCAGGGGCGGCCGACCACCATGAAGGACTTTGCCTTCAGGCAGTACCGGGTGCGGGCGACACCGGTGCTGGCCTTCTTCGATCTCGACGGCAAGCTCGTGCATCGCTTTACAGGGCGCACGAAGGGGGTCGAGGAGTTCCTGTGGCTCGGGGAATACGTGGCCGAAGGCCATTACCGCAAGATGTCCTTCACCCGTTTCAAGCGCATGAAGCGCAAGGGCGTGAAGTCGGCCCAAGGGCGCTAGCCAATGCTGGGGCGGATGGCCAGGCATGCCGGCTGGATTGGCCTGTTGATACAGGCTTCGCTGGCCGGTGCCGCGACATCACCGGTGCCCGACGTGATGCCCGATCCCCTGACCCTGGAGACCGCCCTGACGTTCGCAGACCATCCCCACCCGCGCCTGCAGGCCGGGCAGGCCGAGCTCGATGCCGCCATGGCCGAGGCCCTCGATGCCCAGGCCCGGACCGGTGTGCAATCGTGGATCGAGGCACGCCTGCGTTACACCGATCCGCTGGTCAAATATCCCGGCTATACCAACGACGACAACCGGCTCGGGATCTTTCTCGCCAAGCGGCTGTACGACTTCGGACGCAGTGATGCCGCGGTCACGGCCGCCGAACTCGATGTTTCAAGCCGGCGACTGTTGCTCGACGAGACCCGTCAGCAGCGGCGTATCGACATCCTGCAACGTTTCTTCGACGTGCTCATGGCCGACCTGGAATTCGCCCGTTACAACGAGGAGATGGCCGTGGTCTACGTGGCGCTCGACAGGCTGCGGGATCGGCATGAACTGGGTCAGGTTTCGGACATCGCGGTGCTGGAAAAGGAAACCGAATATCAGCGGGTTCGACGGAAGCGGTTCGAGAGCCAGAACCGCCAGCGGCTGACCCGGTCCCGGCTGGCCTTCGCCATGGGGCTGCCCGGGCAACTGCCGGCCAACGTGGAGCGACCGATCTCGCTGCCCCAGGTGCAACGGAAACTCCCCCCGGTGGAGGAACTGCAGGCCAGGGCCCTGGCCGACAACCGGGGACTGCAGGCCCTGCGCAAGGCCCTGGCGGCTGCCCGGGAGCGGGTCGACAGCGTCCGGGCCGGTGACTATCCCTTCCTCGACGCCCGCGCCGAGGCCAACAAGTACAGCCGCCCGCGTGCCGGTTACGACAACTGGCGTGTGGAGCTGAATCTGCAGGTGCCAATCACGACGGGCGGGCGGACCGATGCCGCGGTGGCGCGCGAACGCGCCGAGGTTTATCGGTTGCAGGCGGAACTGGCCGACGCCGAGGAGCAGGTTCGCCAGCAGGTACTCGAACTCTGGTTGCGACTGGATGCGCTGCGCATCCAGCGCGAGGAAATGACGACGGCCAGCGAGTACCGCGAACTCTATCTCGATCGCAGCCGCGCCCTGTACGAACTCGAAGTGAAGACCGATCTCGGTGATGCCATGGTCCGTCTGACCGAGACGGAACGCGATGTCCTGAAGACCGAGTTCGAAATCGCCCTGGCCTGGGAACAACTGGATCTGCTGCTGGGTCGTTCCCCGGCCGGGGAGGAGACCCCGACGAATTCCGCAGAGGAATCGAAACCATGAACCGACGCAAATTCGTTCGCCACTGTGGCCTGCTCGGCGGCTTGTTGCTGGTCGCGAACGCGGCCGCCCTGGAAGCGACGCTCGACTGGGATCGGGAAACCGTGCTCAGCATGCCGGTCAAGGGCGTGGTGACCCGGCTCGAGGTCCGGCCCGGCGACAAGGTGGCCAGGGGAGCCCTGATGGTGCAGCTTGATCAGCGGCCCTTTCGCAACCGCATCGATGCGCTGGAGGCGAAACTGGGCAAGCTCGAGGCGGTGCTGGCCGAGGCCCGGCGGGAACTGGAACGGGCCGAGGAACTCTACGATCGCACCGTGCTCTCGGAACACGAACTGCAACTGAAGAAGAACGATTTCATCGCCGCCCGGGCCGACTATGAAGCCGCCCGGGCCGAACTGACCGCGGCGCGGCTGGCGCGGGAATACAGCAACCTGCGGGCGCCGTTCGCGCTGCGGGTACTGGCGCGCGAGGTCGAAATCGGACAGACCGTGGTCGCCGATCTGCGACCCACGCCGGTCCTGCGGGTGGCGGCGGAAGACACCCTGCTGGCGGTGGCCGAGGTGGACGCCGAGCAGGCCGCGAAGCTGACCCTGGATCAGGAACTGATCGTCACCATCGGCAATCTCCGGCGCACCGGCCAACTGGTGGCCGTGGCACCACTGGGCGGTGAAAAACCGGGGCGTTACCGTATCGCCGTGCGCCTCCCGCGCAAGGGCGCAGACTGGCTGGCCGGCCAGAAGGCCGATATCCGGTTGCCATGACGATCTGCCGTCGCTGTCTCGTCAGTGGGCGGGTGCAGGGCGTGTTCTACCGCGCAACCACCCGCGAACAGGCCCGCCAACGGGGCATCACCGGCCATGCCATCAACCTGCCCGACGGCCGCGTGGAAGTCCTGGCCTGCGGCCCCGCCGAAGCGGTGGAAGCCCTCTGCCGCTGGCTCTGGCAAGGCCCACCCGCCGCCCGGGTGGAATCGGTCGACTGCGAAACGATCGAGATGCCATTGCCCTCGTCGTTCACGACCGGGTGACGGCTTCGAGCCAGGGGGAGTGTCATGAACACGGAGAGCACGGAGGCACGGAGGACACAGAGGGAATATATTTGTTGTCCGTATCCCCTGGCGAATTCATAGACGATGCCGCTTCGATGATGAATTCAGCAAAAGCGTTTGCCGAATGTCAAAAAGATATCTCTCCGTGATCTCCGTGCCTCCGTGTCCTCCGTGTTACTTCCACCCCACCCTGCAACGAAGTTCGTTCAGAACCGTCGCCACTTCACCCGCAACGCTTCGAACACCTTGTTGGTATAGCGATAACTGCCCAGGCTGCCGTTGTAGCGGGCCAGGGCGCGGGTGAGGTTGCCGTCTTCCCTGTCCAGATAGTACTTGAGGATGGTGGTGCCCAGGCGCAGGTTGGTGCGGGCGTCGAAGAGGTTGTCCTCGGGATGGCCGATCTCCTTGAGCCAGAAGGGCATCACCTGCATCAGGCCGATGGCGCCGGCCCGGGAGATGGCGAACTGGTTGAAGTTGCTCTCCACTTCGATTACCGCCAGCACCAGTTCCGGGATCAGGCCGGCGCGGGTGGCCTCCTGGTGGATCATGCGCAACAGGCGCAGACGCTTCTCCGGATCGGGAATGGTCGGCGCCAGCCGGGTGGACATGTCCACCAGCCAGACTTCCGCCTCGAAACGATCCCCGAAACTGTCACTGGCCTCGATGGCCTGTTTCAGCGCCGCCCGCAGTTCCGGGTCCACGGCATCGGTCGCCGCCAGGCCCGGCAAAAGCCAAAACAGGGCAAACAGGAATAGTGCCGGTCTTGTCATGCACATGGCCATTCGCGCTGCGGCAACCTTTAGCTCACCGTGTTCGAAAATCTGGAACGGCTATCTCGTTCCTGGTTCCTGAATATTAAACGTCTCATGATTATCCTGACTGAAATTTGCCGGTTACAATCTGTAGGAGCGGCGCAAGCCGCGAAAAAATACTTCATCGCGGCTCGCGCCGCTCCTACATAAAATTTGCATCAGGATAATTCCGAGACGCTCACATCGTTACCGGTTCCTGGCTACTCGTCCTTCGTCACTCGCCACTACCGTCGATGCGTTCCTTCAGGAACGTCTCTACGGCTTCGATCGGTACATCCTGGCTCTCGCTGTCGCGGCGGCCCTTGTATTCGATCAGGCCCTTGTCCAGGCCGCGCTCGCCGAGTACCAGGCGATGAGGGATGCCGATCAGCTCCATGTCGGCGAACATCACGCCCGGGCGTTCCTTGCGATCGTCGAGCAGAACCTCGAAGCCGGCGGCCTGCAGTTTCGAGTATAGTGCCTCCACCGCCTCGCGCAGCCGTTCGGACTTGTGCATGTTCATGGGCAGCAGCGCCACCTGATAGGGGGCGATGGCGTCGGGCCAGATGATGCCCCGGTCGTCGTGGTTCTGTTCGATGGCGGCGGCCACCACCCGGGAGACGCCGATGCCGTAGCAGCCCATGGTCATGACCACGGACTTGCCCTGCTCGTCCAGTACCGTGGCATGCATGGCCTCGCTGTATTTCCTGCCGAGCTGGAAGATGTGGCCCACCTCGATGCCGCGCTTGATGTCCAGCACGCCCTTGCCGTCGGGGCTGGGATCGCCGGCCACCACGTTGCGGATGTCGGCGGCCTCGGGTTCCGGCAGATCCCGGCCCCAGTTCACGCCCTTCAGGTGCCAGCCGTCGCGGTTGGCGCCGCAGACGAAATCGGCCACCGCCAGGGCGGCGTGATCGGCGATCACGGGTACCTTCAGGCCCACCGGGCCGATGGAACCCGGTCCGGCACCGGCGGCCTCGCGCACCTGTGCCTCGCTGGCGAAGGTCAGGGGACTCTTTATTGCCGCCAGCTTCTCGGCCTTCACGGCGTTGAGTTCGTGATCGCCGCGCAACACCAGGGCCACCACGCCGCCCTCGGCCCCCTCGACCATCAGGGTCTTCAGACAGCGCTCGGGCGGCACGCCGAGGAAGGCGCTGACCTCCTCGATGCTGTGCTGATCGGGGGTCTCGACTTCCTGCAGGGACTCGCCCGGCGCCGGGCGGGGTTCGGCCGGCGGTAAGGCCTCGGCCAGTTCCACGTTGGCCGCATAGTCGGATTCGGTGGAAAAGGCGATGGCGTCCTCGCCCGACTCGGCCAGGACGTGGAACTCGTGGGAGAGGCTGCCGCCGATGCTGCCGGTGTCGGCCCGCACCGGCCGGAAGTCGAGCCCCAGGCGGGTGAAGATCCGGCAGTAGGTGTCGTGCATCGCCTGGTAGGTCTCGTCCAGGGAGGCCTGATCCAGATGGAAGGAGTAGGCGTCCTTCATGAGGAACTCGCGGGCGCGCATCACGCCGAAGCGGGGACGGATCTCGTCCCGGAACTTGGTCTGGATCTGGTAAAAGTTGGCCGGCAGTTGCCGGTAGCTGCGGATTTCCTTGCGGACCAGATCGGTGATTACTTCCTCGTGGGTCGGCCCCAGGCAGAATTCCCGGCCGTGGCGATCCTCGAAGCGCAGCAGTTCGGGGCCGTACTGTTCCCAGCGGCCCGATTCCTGCCACAACTCCGCCGGCTGGACCATCGGCATCAGCAGTTCCTGGGCGCCGGCGGCGTCCATCTCCTCGCGCACGATGCGTTCCACCTTGCGCAGCACGCGCAGCCCCAGCGGCAGCCAGGTATAGAGGCCGGCGGCCAGCCGCCGCACCATGCCGGCGCGCAGCATGAGCTGATGACTGACGATTTCCGCATCGGCGGGAACTTCCTTGACGGTGGCGAGCAGCAGACGGGAGGTACGCATGGATGAGGTTTCCGGTGATGATTGAATGGGCCGCCAATTCTAGAGAACTGTTCCGGATTCCGCACCACCCAAAAATAGAAGTTCCGAATACCAGACCATCCAGGGACTGGTACAAGCCTCCCCCGACCCGGTGGCTCCTTCCAGTTATCCGGAACGGGTCTGATATGTGGAATAGCTATTTAGCGGATTGGCGTAGTCCTACGCAGGACGACGGGGAATCCGGATAACCACCCCCCTCGCCACTCGTCCCTCGTCACTCGTCCCTGTTTCCGGCGCCGGAAACTAGAACGTGCCGCCGTTCCAGCCCCAGAAGGCACGCGGGGCGTCGGCGAATTCGATATAGACGCGATCGGTCGGCACGTCCAGTCGGCTGGCGATGAAATCGCACAGGATTT
>Ga0256832_1001403_pt1 | contig 16245 bp, 16 predicted proteins | sample 134614metaG_FD_190534 | JGI IMG/M metagenome (GOLD analysis project Ga0256832, IMG submission 190534) | Hydrothermal vent microbial communities from Lau Basin, Pacific Ocean - 134-614 | ecosystem: Environmental > Aquatic > Marine > Hydrothermal vents | place: Pacific Ocean: Lau Basin | collected...
AAGTTAGAGCGCACTACCGAATATCTTCCGCGCCCGCAGGAGGACATGCAACATGGCCAACCATCACATCCTGAAAGCGTTCGACGAGGATCTTGCCCGGCTGGATGCCAGGATCATGCGCATGGGTGCGCTGGCGCTGAAGACGTTGAAACAATCTCTGAAAGCCCTGCGCAAACGCGACCCGGAGCTGGCGGAAAAGGCCATCGAGCGCGACCGCGAGATCGACCGCCTGCGGGCGGAGGTGGAGGACGGCGCCGTGGCCGTCATCGCGCGGCGCCAGCCCATGGCCAACGATCTGCGCCAGGTGGTGGCCGCCTTCAAGATCGCCGGCGAGCTGGAACGCATCGGCGATCTGTCGAAGAACATCGCCCGGCGCGTCATCACCCTGGCCCAGGAAAAGCCGCCCAAGCCGCTGAAGAAGAACCTCAAGCGCATGGGCAAGCTGGTCATCAGCCAGCTCATGGAGGTGATGGACGCCTATGCCAACCGCGACGCGGCGAAGGCCCGCGCCGTGTGGCTGCGCGACGAGGAGGTGGACGAGGCCTACAGCTCGCTGTTTCGCGAACTGCTCACCTACATGATGGAAGACCCGCGCACCATCGGCCTCATCACCCACCTGCTGTTCGGCGCGCGCAATCTCGAGCGCATCGGCGATCACATCACCAACATCGCCGAAAACATCTATTATGTCTCCACCGGCCAACGGCTGGACGAGCACCGGCCAAAGGGAGACGATACCAGCACCATCCTGCCCGGTTACGATGACGTCCTCGACGATGAGGACGATGAGGATGATGAAGGAGATGATCTATCCACGGTTGAACGTGACGACTCCGGAATCTGAAGGGAACGGGATGGGCGGCTCCATGCCCGCAGGTTGTCCAAACGCCTGAAAGGACAAGCACAGATAGGGGCGCGCTCCGTCGGAGCGCGCCTTTCATGAGCGAATCTTGATGCATGTCAATTTTGCAATCCTCCCACGGCGTTAGGTTGCGGCTGGGAACGAGCGATCGGTCCGATGTCGTGGGGCTTGCTGACGCCGGCTGGGCGAACCGGCGGTGGCAGCCGCAACCGATGCAAGGGGATCGTCATGCAAACCAGAAAGAAGAGGGCCATGAAGGCGGCCGTGGTCGCGGGCCTGGGCCTGGCGGTGGCGGGTTCGTCCGCGGCCATGGCGCAGGGCAAGCTGGAAGCCATCATGAAGGCGCGTGGCCTGACCGAGAAGGACGTGCTGGCCGCGGCCAAGACCTATGTGCCCACGGGCAAGCGCGACGAGTTCGTTGCCTTCTCGTCCGGCGGCCAGTCGGGCCAGGTGATGGTCTATGCCATCCCGTCCATGCGCATTCTGAAGTTCATCGGCGTGTTCACGCCGGAGCCGTGGCAGGGTTATGGCTTCGACGACGAATCGAAGGCGGTGCTGGCGCAAGGCCGCATCAACGGCAAGGACATTCTGTTCGGCGACACGCACCATCCCGCCATCTCGGAGACGAACGGCGAATATGACGGCGAATACCTGTTCATCAACGACAAGAACAACCCGCGCGTGGCCGTCATCGACCTGAAGGACTTCGAAACCAAGCAGATCGTCGTCAACCCGGTCATGATGTCCGAGCACGGCGGCGCCTTCGTCACGCCCAACACCGAATACGTGATGGAGGCCACGCAGTATCCGGCGCCGCTGGGCAAGTCGGTTTACGTGCCGCTGTCGCAGTTCAACGAGAAGTTCCGCGGCGCGCTTACCTACTGGAAGTTCAACCGCGAGAAGGGGCGCATCGATCCGGCGCAGTCCTTCACCTTCGAGCTGCCGCCCTATTCGCAGGACCTGTCCGACGCCGGCAAGCTGGGCACCTACGGCTGGGGCTTCACCAACTCGTTCTGCACCGAGCGTTACGTGGGTGGCATCGAGAAGGGGCGTCCGCCGTTCGAGGCCGGTTGCTCGCAGAAGGACACCGACTTCCTGCACGTGACCAACTGGAAGAAGGCGGAAGAGCTGATCAAGGCCGGCAAGATCAAGACCATGGATATCGGCGGGATGAAGGTCATCCCCATCTCCGAGTCGATCAAGCACGGCCTGCTGTTCCTGATTCCGGAGCCCAAGTCGCCGCACGGCGTGGACGTGACGCCCGACGGCAAGTACATCGTCGTGTCCGGCAAGCTGGACACCCACACCTCCGTGTATGACTGGGCCAAGATCAAGGCGTTGATCGAGAAGAAGGATTTCGCCGGCAAGGATCCCTACGGCATTCCCATTCTCGACCTGAAGAAGTCCCTGCACACGCAGGTGGAAGTGGGTCTGGGTCCGCTGCACACGCAGTTCGATTCCAAGCCCTGCGTGGCCTACACGTCCATCTACGTGGACTCGATGGTCACCAAGTGGGACTACTGCAAGGGCAAGGTGCTGGATCAGCTCCACATCCACTACAACATCGGCCACCTGATGACCATGGAGGGCGACAGCGTCAAGCCGAAGGGCAAGTATCTGGTGTCGCTCAACAAGCTGGCCATCGACCGCTTCCAGCCCGTTGGTCCGCTGCATCCGCAGAACCACCAGCTCATCGACATCACCGGCGACAAGATGGAGCTGCTGTATGACATGCCGGTGCCGCTGGGCGAGCCGCACTACGCGGTGGCCATCGCCGCCAACAAGCTGAAGCCCGTGGTGCGCTACAAGCTGGGCTGGGATTCGCGCAACGACCGCAAGTCGCCCTATCGCACCCGTCCGGGCCGCGAGAAGATCGTGAAGAAGGACGGCGTGGTGCACGTCTATGCCACGGTGATCCGCTCGCACATCACGCCCGAGATCATCGAGGTGGAAGAGGGTGACACGGTTTCCATCCACATCACCAACGTGGAGCGCGCGGAGGACGAAACCCACGGCTTCGCCATCTCCGGCACGAACGTGAACCTCTCCATCGAGCCGGGCAAGACCGTCTCGGCCACCTTCAAGGCCGACAAGGCGGGCATCTATCCGTATTACTGCACGGAGTTCTGCTCGGCCCTGCATCTGGAGATGGAAGGCATCCTGGTGGTGCGTCCGAAGGGCGCGAAGGCCGAGGAAGCCTCGTTCTCCGAGGGTGTGAAGTACACCGAGGCCGACTACAAGAAGCAGTATGCCCAGAACCTGAGCGTGCAGAAGGTCATCGACAGCGTGGTGAACTTCATCGTCTCGCGCAACTACAAGGACTTCCCGACGGTCGTGGGTCTGGTTGAAGACGCCACCGACCAGCTGAAGTTCGCGGCCGACGCCAAGAAGAAGGCCGAGGAGTTCGCGGCGAAGAAGGATTGGCAGAACGCCACGCTGTGGGCCCAGCAGTGGTTCCAGTATCAGGTCAAGGCCGCCGACATCGGCCTGCGCGCCAAGACCTATCTGGAGCAGCATGGCGCCAAGGTCATCAAGAAGTGATCCGATGATCTGATGCCATGCCCGCAAGGGCGACAGGCAGACACGCGAAACCGGCGGGAGACGGGAAATCGTCTCCCGCCAGTCATGAGACGAAACGGCTTTCCCGCATCGTGGAACAGGCGCTGGAGAATCTCGCGCCACATCTGGAGCATAAGACGATGAAACGCACCATCAGACATCTGGCCCGGGTCGTGGGTTTCGGGTTGGCGCTTTCCGCCATCGGCCCCTTCGTCGGCCTGCCGACAGGCCTTTCGGCCGACCATGCGGTGGCAAAGACCAAGCATCCCGGCAAGCGCCTCTACATGCGCCGAACCTGCGTCGCCTGCCACGGGCGCAACGGCAAGCGCGCCATTCAGGACTATCCGAACGTGGCCGGCCAGGAGAAATCCTATCTTCTGCGCCAGATCATGGACATCGTGGAAGGCAAGCGCACCGGCGGCCTGAACGCGCAGGGAAAACCACGGGCGGAAGCCATGCGCGGCGCGCTGGTCACGCCCGAGGGACAGCCGCGCATCACCAGGGAAGAGGCGAAACAGATATCCGACTGGCTGGCCTCGCTTGAGCCGGCGAAGCCCAACCCGCCGAAGGATCTGAAGCCGGAGGACATCGCCGCCGGCGAGAAGCTCTACAAGAAGAAGCGCTGCCAGACCTGCCACGGCAAGAAGGGCGACAAGCCGCTGAAGGGCTATCCCTATGTTGCCGGGCAGAAATATGAGTATATCATCCATCAGATGCAGGACATCCGCGACAAGAAGCGCACCAATGGCAAGACCAAGACCATGTTCAACTTCGTGCGCAAGCTCAAGGATGACGAGATCGCGAAGATTGCCGCCTGGCTGTCCACCATCGACCGGACGGCGAAATGAGGGAGCGGGCGCCGGGCCGAAACCGGCGGCCCGCCGCCCATCTTGAGAAACCGGAAAGAGGAGCGACGGAAATGAAAGGCAAGAAAATCGGCCTGCTGGCCATTGGCGCCGGACTGGCCGCCCTGCTGCTGGGATCGCAGGCCTGGGCCTGGAACGAGGGCGGCGGCGAGCAGGACGAGGCGCTGAAGATCCTGCTGGATCTGAAGAAGAAAATGGCCAACGACCCGAAACTGAAAGAGAAGGTGCGCAAGGACGGCATCGCCGTGTTCGAGGTCTGCTCGGCCTGCCACACCACCGAGGGCTGGGGCACCAAGGACGGCACCTTCCCGCAGATCGCCGGCCAGCATGACACGGTCATCATCAAGCAGCTGGCCGACATCCGCGCCGGCAACCGCGACAACCCGACCATGTATCCCTTCGCCCTGCCGCAGGAGATCAAGAACGCGGCGCCGGAAGTGGGCGGTGGCCCATACGCGCTGGCGGTGGTGGCCAACTACATTTCCAACCTGCCCATGAATCCGGACAACGGCAAGGCTCCTTCGGGTGAGGCCAACCTGGAAAAGGGCAAGAAGCTGTTCGAGGAAAATTGCGTGAAATGTCACGGCCCGCATGGCGAAGGCTCTGAAGAGAAGTTCTTCCCCAAGATCCAGGGCCAGCACTACAAGTACATGCTGCGCCAGTTCGAGTGGATTCGCGACGGCAAGCGGCGCAACGCCAATCCGGACATGGTGAAGCAGATCAAGAACTTCACCAATCAGGACATGAAGGACGTGATCGGCTACGTCGCCTCCATTCCGGTGCCGAAGGAGAAGCTGGCGCCCAGCAAGGACTGGCTGAATCCGGACTTCGAGGACTGATTCGCCGTCACCTTCCAGCGTGAGCGGGCCTGCCCGACCGCCACATTTGGCGCACTTGAACCTTCCCCAGGCGTGCGGTCGGGCAGGCTGGCCGCGCCATCGCTCACGCAGCATATCCGGCAGGAGAATGCACCATGACCACACAGGCCGCAGGCAAGAAGAACGGCATCATCGCCGCGCTTGGCGCCATCGCCATCGTGCTGCTGGTGGTGATCTACTATTCCCCCATATGGTGGGTGTCGCTCACTGCGCCGCAGTATCCGAAGGAGGCTTTCCCCGAGGGCATCCGCATCCACTTCCACATGAACGGCGTGTTCAACGGCTGCCCGAAGGTGGAGAAGAAGGAGATCGAGGAAGACGTGGTCCTCGACTGCGTGCACGAAATGGACGCCATCAACCATTTCGTCGGCATGTATCCCACCGGCGCCGGCGGTCCGGTGGAAAAGGCATTCTCGCCTTTCCTGCTCATCCTCCTCGGGCTGCTGCTCATCGGCTTCATCATCCCGAACCGCAAGCTTCGGTTCGCCGTCACCATGGCCGGCTGGTTGGCGATGGTGGCATGGATGTACATGGCCATGGTCGCGCCGAATGGCGTGCGCCTGCTGCCCACATCCTATCTGAAGTCGCTGGTCACCGCCCTGGGCGAGGGTGAAGAGGAGGCCGGCGAACCGCTCTCTCCCATCATCGCCAAGCTGGAAGAAGAGCTGAAAAAATCGGGCAGCAAGTTCGTGAAGTCGGAGGAGGTGCGCTCCACTCTGGAAAAAACCGGTCACAAGCAGCTGTCCGACATTCTTGGCCGCCTGAGCAAGGGCGGCGAAGGCATGCAGGTGAAGTCGCTCAAGGAGATCCTGGCCGAGGCGAAAAAGAAGGGTGAGGGCAAGGAGACCTACATCGCCATCCTGAAGCAGACGTTCCTTTCCGATCAGGCCCGCCTGAAGCCGGAAGAGCGCCAGAAATGGACGGGCAGCGGCATGCAGGTGCTGCTCTGGCATTACAAGAAAACGCTGGAGCGCTGGTTCAACGAGCCCTGGCGCAACAAGCCGTTGCAGAAGAAAATGGCCACCGCCGCCTGGGGCCTGTTCTGGGCGCTCATCATCGTGCCGCCCATTCTGTTCTTCCTGGGCAGCTTCGGCCCGCCGCTTTTCTACTGGCTCATGGGCCTCATCCCGGCCATTCTGCCGGTGGCGTTCGTCATCGAATACGCCGCGTGGCTCTACTGGTTCGGCCACAACATGAGCGAGATGGGCGCGTTCACGCTCAAGCCCTTCATGCCCACCGTGTTCGGCCAGGGCAAGGTGGCGCAGTTCACCACCCATTCCTATCCGCACTACGGCTTTTTCATCATGCTGGCGTTCGCGCTCATCGTGCTGTTCATCCTGCTGCTGCGCCGCAAGCAGCTGCGCGAGGAAGGCGCGGCGGCACGATCGGCGGCATGAAAATCGCGAAAAATGGCGGCGCTTCCCGGCCGGGAGGCGCCGCTCCCACATGGTGGAAGGGGCGTCTGACAAGGGTCAAACGGGTGATTTTTCGTCAGGGCTAGGGTTTCGGCATGAGAGGTGAACGGGCAGCGGCAGCGGTTATTCTTGGCGTCGGCGTTCTGCTGGCGGCGGCGGCGTTTTCGCCCGCGCTTGCCGTTGAGAAGCTCATTCCCCTGCAACCACTCATCGACAAGGCGAAACCCAACGCCACCATCCTGCTCAAGCCCGGCCATTACGCCGGCAACGTCGTCATCAGGAAACCCCTCACGCTGGCCGGCGATGGTCCGCGCGAGAAGATCGTCATCGACGCGCGGGGCAAGGGTTCGGTGCTGGTGCTGAAGACCAACGGCGCCACCATCCGCAATCTCACGCTGGTCAATTCCGGCGACCAGCACAACGACCTCGACGCCGGCGTTCAGATCCGCGGCGATTTCAATATCGTCAAGGACGTTGTCATCAGGGAATGCCTGTTCGGCATCGACATGCAGCAGGCTTCCAACAACATCATCAAGCGCAACGATATTTCTTCCAAGAAGGACTACGGCCTCGGCCTGCGCGGAGACGCCATCCGCCTGTGGTATTCGAAAAACAACCGCATCCGCGAAAACCACATCCATCACGCCCGCGATCTGGTCATCTGGTATTCCGCCGACAACATCATCGCCAACAACCACATCACCCATGGCCGCTATGGCCTGCATTTCATGTATTCACGCTACAATCTCGTGGAAAACAACAACTTCGAGTTCAATTCCGTTGGCGTCTATTTGATGTATTCGGATTCGGTGGTGGTGAAGAACAACCGCATCGTGCAGGCCATCGGCGCCGCCGGCATCGGCATCGGCTTCAAGGAAGCGAGCAATCTGGACATCATCGGCAACGAGGTGCTCTACAATTCCATCGGGCTTTATCTGGACGTATCGCCCTTTCAGCCGGACACCACCAACCGCATCTATCGCAACACCATCGCCTTCAACGATGTCGGCGTGCGCTTTCTCAACGACTGGCACGGCAATCTCTTCCGCGACAACCGCTTCATGAGCAACATCACCCAGGTCACGGTGTCCACCTTCGCCACCGCCAGGCGCAATGTCTGGGAAGCCAACTACTGGGACGACTACGAGGGCTACGACCGCGACGGCGACGGTTTCGGCGACACCCCCTATCGCCTTTATGCCTATTCCGAGCGGTTGTGGATGGACGTGAAGGAGGCGGCCTTCTTCAAGGGCACGCCGGTGCTCAGCATGTTCGACTTTCTGGAGCGGTTGGCGCCCTTTTCCGACCCGCTCGTCATGCTGGAGGACAAGCGTCCTCGCATTTCCCGGGATTTCGAGCCGATCACGAAGGACTATCAGCCCGGCCGCGGCAATGTGGGCACGACGCTCAGCACGTTCGGCCAGACGACCGGCGAAACACGGGCCGGCACCTCGCTGGAAGAGTTCGATCCCTTCGGGCTGAAGAACCCGAAGGTGGGCAATGAGAAATGACCATCACGAGGGCATGAGAAGACAGGGCACAGGGCCATGAGCGAAAAGATGAACAACGACGGCAAGCCCGCTCCCGCAAGGGCGAAGGCAAAGAAGGCGACGCCGCGCCGCCTCAGCCGAAAAGAGAAGGAGCGCCGCAAGTTCCTGCTCTCCATCCTCGCCGGCGTCGGCGTCGTCGGGCTGGGGCTGACGGGTTATTATCCCGTCATGACCTATGCGCGGGCGGAAAACCGCCTGCGCCCGCCGGGCGCCATCGACGAGCACGAGTTTCTCGCTTCCTGCATCAAGTGCGGCCAGTGCGTGCAGGTCTGCCCGGTGCAGGCCATCGTGCTCGCCGACTTCACCGACGGGTTCGGCAATGGCTGCCCGCACATCATCGCCCGCGAGCAGGCCTGCGATTTTTCCTGCGACGCCACCCAGTGCGTGCTCGCCTGTCCCACCGGCGCGCTCAGCCACGAGGTGGACAAGAAGGAGCAGGTGGAAATCGGCTTCGCCGTGCTCAAGCACCCCGAACTGTGCCTGGCGCGCAAGGGGCTGGGCTTCAAGGGCCTGGCGCGCGGCGAGAACTTCCCCGGCCTGCACCGCTACGTGGAGATCGACCGCTGGAAACCCATCCGCATTGCCGATCATCCCTATGACCTTGAGATCTGCGATCTGTGCGTGCGCGAGTGCCCCATCAAGGACGCCATTCGCCTGGAACCCATGAGCGATGACCCGAACGACAAGCGCAGGACGCCGGTGGTGACGGACAAGTGCGTCGGTTGTGGCATGTGTGAAATGATCTGCCCCACCGAGCCGGCGGCCATCGTCGTCGTGCCGCGTCTGCGTCCGCAAGGAAAGGAGAAGAAGGGGGTGCGGTCATGAATTTGCTGTTGGAAGGCTTGCGCGAAATGCTGGGCGCCGAGCCGCGCCGCCCGGCGCCGGAGGACTACTCCGAAGAGGCGAGGAAACTCCACGCCTTCAAGAAGACGCCGGAGGAGCGCGAACGCCGCCGCAGGATGATCGCCGAGGAGCTGGCCCACAAGAAGGAGAGCTTCGCCTGGCGCAAGTGGCGCTGGCCCACCATCATCGTCATCAACCTGCTGTTTGTCATTTCCTATCACTTCGACGTGCAGCTGGTGGAAGGCGCGCTGACGGCCTCGCGCGTGCTGGGCTTTCACTTCGCCGATCTGAACTCGGCGCTGCAGGTGATGCTCGCCTTCAAGGAGGTGCTCATCAACCTTCTCATCGGCGTCACCACCGTCGCCATTCTCTGGTGGCTGGTCGGCGGGCGTTCCTTCTGCGCCTGGACGTGCCCCTATCACCTGGTTTCGGAGTGGGTGGAGATGCTGCACCTGCGCCTGGCGGCGAAGGGCTGGGCCAGGGACATCCCGCTGGACCGGCGCCTGCGCACGGTGCTCTATGTCGTCTTCGCCGCGCTGGCCTTCGGCACCGGCTACATGGTCTATGAGTGGATCTCGCCGGTGGGCATCCTCTCCCGCGCCATCATTTACGGCACGTGGATCAGCCTCGGGTGGATCGCCGTGCTGCTGTTCATCGAGCTGTTCTTCGTCCGCCGCATGTGGTGCCGCTACATGTGCCCCATCGGCATGACCTACAGCTTCATCGGCGCCACCTCGCCCACCGTGGTGCACTACGACCTGGAGAAATGCCTGCACGAGGGCGAATGCCGCAAGGTCTGCCTGGTGCCGCACGTGCTGGAGATCACCAAGAAGGGCCGCGCCACCCGCCCGCACATCGACATCGGGGCGGACTGCACCCGTTGCGCCATGTGCATCGAGGCCTGTCCCACCGGCGCGCTCAGCTTCCGCATCAAGGGGCTGGACAAGCTGCTCTGAAGCGTCATGCTGGTGCGCACGAGGCCGGGGGGAGGAAACGCAAGACGGAAACGGCCGCATGATTGAGCTGAAAGACCTGGTCAAGACCTTCCGCCGCACCCGCGTGCTGGACGGGCTGTCGCTCACCATCGCCGATGGTGACCGCATCGCCCTCATTGGCTCCAACGGCGCCGGCAAGACGACGATGATCCGCTGCATCCTCGGCGAATACGTGCACGAGGGCAGGGTGCTCATCGACGGCCTCGCTCCCCGCACGCACCGCACGAAAGTCTTGAAGAAGATCGCCTTCGTGCCGCAAATGCCGCCGCCGTTGCGCATGCCCGCCGGCGACCTGGTGGAATTCGCCGCGCGAGTGCACGACTCCGACGTCTCCACCATCCGCGAGGTGGCTTCCCGCCTGGGGCTGGATCTCGACGAAGTGCGGCGTCGTCCGTTCCTCAAGCTCTCCGGCGGCCAGAAGCAGAAGCTGCTCATCGCCATCGCCATGGGGCACGACGCCAGCATCTTCATCATGGACGAACCCACGGCCAACCTCGACCCGGCGGCGCGCCAGATCGTCTTCGATCTGCTGGCCGAGCGGTTGGACAGGACGATGATCATCTCCTCCCACCGGCTGGAGGAGGTGGCGTTGCTGGTCAACCGCGTCATCGAGCTGGACAGGGGCCGCGTGGTGCTCGACGATCATGTGGAGGAGGCGGTGGATCCCTCGCTGCGGCTGGATTGCGAGATCGTTTTGCGTCGTCCGGACGCGGCTTTCGCGAAAGCCATCCGCGAATGGAACTTCGCGCCCGCCGATGATGCCGAAACCACCTGGCGCGGCGAGGTCGCGGGGCCGGATCGTCTGCGCTTTCTCGGCATGCTGGCGCGCTATTCCGGCATCATTCGCGCGCTGGAGCTGAGGGAGCGCGATGCCGCGAAAAAGGGCAGGGAGCCGGCGCATGTGCGGGCATGAACGGCATCGCCAGGGCCAACACCGCGCGCTCACCCGCCGCGCCGTGGGTCTGCGCCTGCTGGCCGTGGCGGGGCTGCCTGCGCTGGCCCTTGTCGGCTGCAAGGAGAGGAGCGGCCCGGAACCCATCCATTTCGATCGCGAAACCTGCGAAATCTGCAACATGATCATCTCCGACCCGCGTTTCGCGGCGGAGATTCGCGATCCGAAAGGTCGCGTGCACAAGTTCGACGACATCGGCGACGCCATCCACTGGATGATTCGGCAGGACTGGTTCAAGGCCGGGAAGAAGCCGAAGGAGTTCTGGGTGATGAACATGAAGGACGGCAAGACCTGGCTGGACGCCCGCAAGGCATTCTACCTGCCGGGCCAGGTCACGCCCATGGATTACGGCTTTGGCGCGGTGCCGGAAAAGGAGCCGGGCGCGGTGACGTTCGAGGAAATGAAAAAGCGGGTCATCGCCCGCGGTCTTTCCTCCCGCTGCTCCAACCCCGGCGCCGCCACTCCGCCGGCGCAAGGCGGCTGACGCAACCCGATCCAACGACACAGGGAGCCGGAACATGAGCGCATTGTTGCAGGCGGCGAGACTGGACATCGCGGGGCTGGAATTGGGCGCGCAAGAAAGAATCGTCATCCCCGCGAAAGCGGGGATCCATAACAAACTGACTCAGCAATGGATTCCCGCTTGCGCGGGAATGACGGATGGCAGACATTTCCTGTTTCGTCATCCAGTCGGAAGCCGGGGGCTCGGCCCTACGCGAGTGAGTTTGTTGCATGGGGTTCCGGCTTGCGTCGGAATGACGATGAATAGCGCGACAGTTATCAGTTAGGGAAACCGGAACATGAGCGCATTGTTGCAGGCGGCGAGACTGGACATCGCGGAATCGGTGCGCGCGCGCTGGTTCGCCATCTACGCGCTGGTCTTCGGCGGCCTCATCGCCATCCTTTTCATCTTCGGGCTGACCGAATCGCGCGTCATGGGCTTCACCGGCCTTTCGCGCATGCTGCTCACCTACATCCAGCTCACCATGGCCATCCTGCCCATCTTCGTGCTGCTCTCCACCGTGCGCTCGCTGGTGGGCGACCGCGAGGCGGGGGTGTATGAATACATGCTCTCGTTCCCCATCTCGCTGTCGGGATGGTTCTGGGGGCGTTTCGCCGGGCGCTTTTTGGTGGTGTTCCTGCCGGTGTTCGTGGCCATGCTCATCGCCCTGGTGGTGGGTCTGTTCATGGGCGCGGAGGAAATCCCCTGGCGCGACTTTCTCTGGTATTCGGCGCTGTTGTTCTCGCTGTCGCTGTGCTTCCTCGGCATCAGCTTCTTCATCTCCGCGCTGGCCCGCACCTCAGACATCGCCCAGTCGCTGGCCTTCGTCATCTGGCTGGCGCTGCTGCTGTTCCTCGACCTCATGCTCATCGGCCTCCTGATCCAGTTCCAGACCCCGGCGGAGGTGGTGGTGGGTCTGGCGCTGGCCAACCCGCTGGAGGTCTTCCGCATCGGCGCCATGATGCTGTTCGACCCGCAGCTCATCCTGCTGGGGCCTGCCGCCTACATGATCCTCGACTGGTTCGGCAACGCCGGGTTCATGGCCTATGCGCTGCTCTACCCGCTGGCGCTGGGGCTGGCGCTGGCCGGCATCGGTTTCTGGGTGTTCCGGCGCACCGACCTGCCGTGACGGAGGCGGGATGATGGCGGCGGATTTGAAACAGACCTTCGGTTTCGAGCAGGTGGACACGGCCGAGCGCCGCCGCCGCATTCGCGACCTGTTCGACGCCATCGCCCCGCGCTACGACCTCATGAACGACCTCATGAGTTTCGGCATCCACCGCCTGTGGAAGCGCCGTTTCGTGCGCCGTGTGCTCGCCGCCGCGCGCCCGGCCACGGACACCTTCGTCGACCTCGCCGGCGGCACCGGCGACATCGCCCGCCTGTTGCACGCCGGTGGCGCGCAGAACGTCGTTGTGGTGGACGCCTCCGCCGCCATGATGCGCCAGGGCAGGGCGCAGCCCGGCACGCCGCGCGTCCTGCGCTGGGTTGCGGCGGAAGGCGAGCGCCTGCCCTTCGCCGATGAAACGCTGGACGTGGTGACCATCTCCTTCGGCCTGCGCAACATGTCCGACCCGGACGCCGCGTTGCGCGAGATTCACCGCGTGCTGAAGCCCGGCGGCCGGCTCTTCTGCCTCGAGTTCTCGCAACCGGCCTGGTGGCTCAAGCCCTTCTACGACCTCTATTCCTTCCTCGTCATTCCGCGCCTGGGAGCGATGGTCGCGGGCCATCCGCGGGCCTATCGCTATCTGGTGGAAAGCATTCGCCGCTTTCCCGGCCAGAAGGCATTGACGGAGAAGATCGGGGCTGCCGGCTTCGATGATGTTTCATGGCGCAACCTCAGCTTCGGCATCGCCGCCATCCACCATGCGCGAAAGGGCGGGGCGGCATGAGCGGGCTGGCGCATACCATCGGGCGCGCACGGGACGGGCTGCGCCTCTGGTGGCTGGCGGCGCGGCCGAAAACGCTCACCATCGCCATCTCGCCGGTTATCCTCGGCACCACGCTGGCGTGGCTGGAGGGCGGGCGCATCGACCCGTGGCTGTTCGCCCTCACGCTCGCGGCGGCAGTGCTCATCCAGGCCGGCACCAACCTGCACAACGACGCCGCGGACGAGAAATCCGACTGCACCGACCGCCTCGGCCCCCCGCGGGTGAGCGCGCAGGGGTTGCTGCCGGCGGAGAAGGTGCGCCGCGCCGCTTACGCCTGTTTCGCCGCCGCCATGCTCATCGGCGCATATCTCGTCTGGCGCGGCGGCTGGCCCATATTCGTCATCGGGCTGGCCTCCATCGCCGCCGGCCTGGCCTATTCCGGCGGGCCGCGTCCCATCTCGCACACCCCGCTGGGCGAGCTGTTCGTCATCGTGTTTTTCGGGCTGGCGGGGGTTATCGGCGCCTACTGGCTGCAAACGCATGCCGTCTCCGCGCGCGCCATCCTCGGCGGCCTCGTGGTGGGTCTGCCGGCGGCCGCCGTGTTGCTGGTGAACAACACCCGCGACGTGATGCAGGACGCCGCCGCCGGACGCTTCACGCTGGCCATGTGGCTGGGGCGCAAGCGCGCCACGGGAGCCTACGCGGCCATGCTGCTTGTGCCATACGCGCTGCTGGCATTGCCCGATCCGGGATTCATCACCAGCCACGGGCGCTTTCCGTGGCTGCCGTTTCTCACGCTGCCCTACGCCGCGTGGCTGGTGTTCGGCTTTGCCCGCATGCCGCTGGCGCGGTTCAACCTGCTGCTGGTGAACACCGCGAAGCTGCAATTCGCCATTGCCGCGCTCACCTGCCTGGCGCTGGTGCAATGAGAGGATAATGCGATGCGTTTCACCGCCCCGCGCCCCCGCCCATGTTCAATAATCGGGGGTTGGGCGGGGGCGCGGGGCGGTAGGTGGTTGCAAAAAAGGAGAGAACGATGATCGTCACCAAGGTGCTGCTGCCGCTGGGTCTGGCCTTCATCATGTTCGCCATGGGCCTGACGCTGAAGGTGGGGGATTTCACCAAGCTGTTGCGCCAGCCGCTGCCGGTGGCGCTGGGGTTGGCCGTGCAGATGCTGCTGTTGCCGGCGCTGGCCTTCGTCCTGCTGATGCTCTTTCCCATGCGGCCGGAATACGCCGTGGGCGTGATGATCCTCGCCGCCTGTCCCGGCGGCATCACCTCGAACATGATCACCCATATCGCGCGCGGTGACACGGCGCTGTCCATCACGCTCACCGCCATCACCTCGCTGGCCGGCATGCTCACCATACCGATAATCGTCGGTTTCGCGCTGGCCTGGTTCACCGGTCAGCATGCTGTGGTGCCGGCGCCGAAAATGGCCATCGGCGTGTTTCTCGTCTCCACTTTGCCGGTGATCATCGGCATGGCCATCCACCACGCCGCGCCGAAAGTCGCCGCCGCCATCGAGCGCGTGGCGAGGCCCGTTTCCATTGCCATTTTCGCGCTCATCGTGATCGCCGCCTTCGCCAACCAGTGGCGGCCGATGATGGAAAACATCGGCGAGATAGGCCCGGTGGTCGTGGCGTTGAACGTGCTCATCATGGCGCTGGGCTTCGCGCTGGCGGCGAAAGCGCGCCTGCCGCACCCGCAGCGCGTGGCCATCGCCATCGAGGGCGGCCTGCAGAACGGCGCGCTGGGCATTTTCGTTGCCGCCACGCTGTTGTCCAGCCCGGCCATGATGACGCCGTCGATCACCTACGCGCTGGTGATGAACGTCACGGCGGCTGTTTTCATCGCCTGGCTGCTGGCCCGCCGGCAGGTCCGCGCGACGGCCTGATGCCGGGCTGCGCAAAGGTTGACCGGTGAAACCGCCCCGCGCCCCCGCCCAAGCCCTTGTTTTTCATGATTTGGGGGTTGGGTGGGGGCGCGGGGCGGTAGGTGGTCTTTTATGCATTCTGGCATGAGGCGGGTGGCGTCCGGCCTATTTCTTGCCACCGCCCAGATCGATGCCCTGCGCCTTCGCCTGCTTGCGCGCCTGATCGATGATCTTGCCGCCCACCTCGCGGCTCCAGGCGATGCCGGCGCGTTGCGATTTGGCCATGATCGCCGGCATTTTCTGCACGAACTTCCTGCCCTCCGGCGTTTCGAAGAAGGCGATGATCTTCTTCATTTCTCCGGTGGTGAACTCCTGGGCATAGATGCGCGCCAGCTCGTCGCGCAGCCGGTTCAGGGTTTCCGGCTTCGTCTGGTCCTGAATGGCCTGCCGCAGGATTTTCACGATCTCGTCCTTTTTCTCCGGCTTGGCGCGAATGAGCAGGTTGGCGATTTGCGGCACCATCATGTGCACCATCTGCTCCGCCAGCTTGTCCGAACCGGTAACTTCCAGCAGCTTGCGCGCCGCCGCCAGCCGCGCCGGATCGATCTTCTGCGCCTGTGCGGCCTTGCCGTTGACGGCGGGAGCAGGAGCGTCACCGGCCATCGCCGGAGTGATCATCAGGGTCAGGGCAGCTGCGAGCAGTCCGATTTTCCGCATGAGAATATCCTCCTTGCAGGCGGAATCGCCAATGTCGTGAATGTTCGGAAAGGATGGCTCACGCCGCGCGCGAGGGCTGTGCCCCGGTCAGCAGCGCATACAGAGCGTTCGGCTCGCGCGTTGCCCGCAGCTTTTCCACCAGCGCCTTGTCGCGCAGCACGCGCGAAACGCGGGCCAGCGCTTTCAGGTGATCGGCGCCGGCGCTTTCCGGCGCCATGAGCATGAACACGATGTCCACCGGCTTGTGATCCAGCGCGTCGAAGTCCACCGGCGCCGCCAGCCGCGCGAAGAAGCCGCGCACGTGCTCAAGCCCCGGAAAGCGTCCGTGCGGAATGGCGATGCCGCCACCCAGCGCCGTG
>Ga0256832_1001404_pt1 | contig 16241 bp, 20 predicted proteins | sample 134614metaG_FD_190534 | JGI IMG/M metagenome (GOLD analysis project Ga0256832, IMG submission 190534) | Hydrothermal vent microbial communities from Lau Basin, Pacific Ocean - 134-614 | ecosystem: Environmental > Aquatic > Marine > Hydrothermal vents | place: Pacific Ocean: Lau Basin | collected...
AGTTACCATAAGCCCCTTCTTTTTCAGTCCACATCGCAGTCGGTAGAATAAGGTCTGCACCCATTGCTGATACGGTTGGATAAGGATCAGAAACCGTAATAAAGTTTTCAGGTGCTCTCCAACCTGGGAAAGATTCTCCATTAAAGTTAGCAGCTGCCTGAAGGTTGTTATTACACATAACCCAGAAACAATTCATCTTCTTATCGTTTAATGCACGATGCATAGCAACTGCATGAATCAAAGTTTTACCCATTGGCTTACCAGAAATATCGGATTGATCCTTACCGTCCGTCTTGCCATTTGCTCTTGGAATAGTACCCGCAGGGAGTTTCCAGATTTTTTCACCAAACTTACAATGTGCATCTTTTTTGGTGACATAATCAGCAGGTAGACGATGGGTAAATGTACCGACTTCACGAGCAGTACCACATGCAGAAGGTTGACCCGTTAGTGAGAATGGACCATTGCCCGGTTCAGAAATTTTACCCATTAAGAGGTGGACGTTATAGCAAAGACTATTAACCCAAACACCACGAGTATGCTGGTTAAAGCCCATCGTCCAGTAGGAAGTTACCTTCTTTTTAGGATCAGCATATAATTTAGCAAGACGCTCTAGCTTCTCTTTGGGTACACCTGAAAGTTCGGCTGCTTTTTCTAATGTATAAGGCTTAACTGACTCTGCATATTCTTCAAATGTAATCCCTGTTAGCTTACCTTTATTGGGATTTTTAGCCGCTTTTTGCAGTGGATGACTATCACGTAAACCATAACCAATATCAGTGGGTGTTTTCTTAAAGTTACAATGCGCGTCAATAAATTCTTTGTTGTAAGCTTTAGTTTCAATGATGTAATTAGCAATATAGTTAAGAATTGCAAGGTCAGTTTGCGGATGGAATACCATACCATTATCTGCCAACTCAAAACTACGATGTTTAAAGGTGGAAAGAACGTGTACTTCACAACCTTCTTTAGTCAAACGTGTATCCGTAATACGTGACCATAAGATAGGATGCATTTCCGCCATATTAGAACCCCAAAGCACAAATGCATCAGCGTGTTCCATATCATCATAACACCCCATAGGCTCATCAATACCAAAAGTACGCATAAACGCACCGACCGCAGAAGCCATACAATGACGAGCGTTTGGATCAAGACTATTAGAGCGGAAACCTGCTTTCATTAATTTAGAAGCTGCATAGCCTTCCCATAATGTCCACTGACCAGAACCAAACATACCAACACCTTTGGCACCTTTCGCTTTACGAGCTGCGATCCATTTTTCAGCCATGGTCTTAAATGCCATATCCCAAGAAACTTCAGTGAACTGACCATCTTTGGCATATTTACCATCCTTCATACGTAGTAAAGGTTTAGTCAAACGATCTTTACCGTACATAATCTTGGTAAGAAAATAACCTTTGATACAGTTTAAGCCTTTGTTGACAGGTGCTTCTGGATCACCCTGTGTCGCAACGACTTTGCCATCCTTAACACCTAATAAAACCGAACAACCTGTTCCACAAAAACGACATGCTGCCTTATCCCAACGGACACCATCATCGGCTTTCTTATCTTCAGAAAACGCAATAGATGGCAAGGTAATCCCAGCCGATACCGCAGCCGCTGCAACGGCTTGGCTTTTAATAAAATCTCGACGTGTTTGTTTCATAGTTAAGATGCCTCTGTTGTAGTTGTCTGGCGAGATTCCTCAGTCTTTTTGGATTCCTCGTCGTCAATAAAATATTCGTAAATTAAAGATGAATTTAGCACCCCATCAATGGCATGAAAGCTCATAATGGTGTCACTGCAATAGCCACGATCTGGATGATCTAAAGAAACAACAATCTTGCCTTTCTCATTTGCACCATGAACCTCAACGCCTTGTTTTTTTTCTAATTCTTTTGATACCGATATAATATTTTCAGGACGGGTATGCACCACTAAACTGTATATACTCATGCGATTAAGTTTCCTTTTTGTAGCGCCGCAAGATGGACAAGGGCTTAAAATTTTATTCTTTGCTTGATTGCATTGCGGTTATAGCAATAGAGTTATTAGGACAAGAAAAAAGACAAGCACCACAGCCTGTACATTTATCCTGTGCTATTTCAGGGATAGAAATTCCTCCTAGCTGTAATTTAAAACTAATCGCTTCGGTATCACAATTTTCACCGCAGATGCGACAAACGATTGCATTTAATGATAAACAAACAGGCAATATCTCAACGGATAAATCCCATGCATTTTCTTCATTAAGCCCTCCTGTTTGAAACGCATTAGCCTTACACGCTTTAACACAATCAGTGCAAAATACACACTCACCACGAGTCAAATTTACCTCAGGAAAACCACCATCACCACGAAATATAATTCCTTTGGGACAGGCACCAATACACGCATCACAACGTTCACAGTGATCAATAAACTCCGCAAATGGTAATGCCCAAGGCGGACGTATTGCTGCTTGATTAAACTGAGGACTTCGCCCTCTTAAAAAAGCACGCCTTTTTAAACTAGTCTCAGTCATAAACAATACCGTTTTATAGCCCATAGAAAGTTAATTACAAAATTGTAAGTTAACCTTATCCTACTTAATGTAAGAGCTAATTTACCGCACTGAAACAGTTAAAGGCTTGATCTAAGTCAATCATTTGAGTAATTAATAATATTCTGAAACAGTTATTAAGAGATGCTGCTTCTTTACTGGACGCTTTTTTTATTTAGAGAGGGGGTGTTTGCGGATAAAGACCCATTGGTTTTTAGTTGATGCAGAGGGGGAATATTGATAACCCGCTTGGTTAAATTCTTTTAAATCTTCTGAGTTTTCAATACGGTTTCTTAGAATAAAATCAGTCATCATCCCCCGCGCCCGTTTTGCAAAAATAGCAATGACACGGGTTTTATCAGCCTTGGTTTCTTTAAAGGTAATATGAAGCAAGCGACCTTGAAGTTTTTTAGGTTTAACTGCTTTGAAGTATTCATTAGAGGCTAGATTAATCAAAGTTGCTTCTTGTTGATTTTCTAGGTCATTATTGAGGCTGTCTGTTATACGCTCACCCCAGAATTGATATAAATGACTACCGCGTGGGTTATTAAGCTTGGTTTTCATCTCCAAACGATAAGGTTGAATTAAATCCATAGGGCGCAAAGCGCCGTATAAACCTGAGAGAATACGCAAATGGTCTTGAGCATATTGAAGGTCTTCTTCGGTGTATTGATCTGTTGGAATTTTGCTATAAACATCACCTGTGAAGGCAAATAAAGCGGGTTTTGCATTATGACTATTAAAAGGGCGCGAAAAGCTATGAAAGCGTTCAACATTGAGAATGGCTAAGTTTTCACTTAGGGTCATTAGTTGACGAATATCTGCTACATCATATTTTTTTAACTCATCAATTAATTGTTGAGAATCTTCAAGCTGACGAGGCTGGCTTTGTATTGAGGTCGGCACTGCAACCTCAAAATTTTGCCCTTTTGAGGGAGATAATGTGATTAGCATCGATGATCTATTCTTCTGCCATTAGCTTTTCATATTTCAACATTAATTCATCTTCTGTTTCTTCATGGTTAGGATCTTTTGGAATACAATCAACGGGACAGACTTCAACGCATTGAGGTTCATCGTAATGTCCTACACATTCAGTACATTTTGTATAGTCAATTTCATAGATTTCATCCCCCATATAAATAGCTTCATTGGGACATTCTGGTTCGCAAACATCGCAGTTAATGCATTCATCAGTAATAAATAAAGCCATAGTGAGACTCCTTAGATTAAATTAATAGGATTCAGGAAGTTTCAAGTAATGAATCTACCCATATTGCGCTGATTTTTTGTTTCTGATTGGAGTATCTCAAGAGGCGCATAATCGCTTTATGCAACGATTGAGATGATTCAAACAGGGACACAAGGGCAAGTAAGATTGGTAGATTCATTGCTTGGAACTTCCTCAGTTTAAAGTCTTGATTAAATAATCGCATAATGGAATATCAATAGTGGGTTATTTGAACTAATCAATAGAGGTACACTATTACTTTTGTGATATTTGCAAGGCACGATAAACATCAGAATGGACGTATTTTGTAACATCCCCCCCTAAGCGTGCAACTTCTTTTACTAATGATGAGGATATAAACGCATATTGCTCCGCTGGCATCAAGTAGACCGATTCAATGTCAGGGGCAAGGTGTCGGTTCATACTCGCTAACTGAAATTCAAATTCAAAATCAGAAACGGCACGTAAACCACGCACTAATACGGTTGCATTTTGTTGATGTGCAAAATCTACCAGCAAGCTATCAAACCCCATCACCTCAACTTGAGGATTATCTGCAAAAATAGTGCTTGCCAAAGCAATTCGCTCTTTTAAACTGAACAAAGGTTGTTTACGTTTACTTTCTGCAATAGCAATAATGACTTTATCAAACATACGACTCGCACGTTCAACTAAGTCAACATGACCGTTAGTAATAGGATCAAATGTACCAGGATAAAGAGCGGTAACCGCCATTATTTTTCTAGACACATAATGCCATCAACTTCAACCTCTGCACCGCGTGGCAATGCCGCAATACCCACCGCAGCCCTTGCAGGATAAGGTTGTTGGAAAAACTCAGCCATTACCTCATTCACGGTTGCGAAATTTCCTAAATCGGTTAAAAAGACATTAAGCTTGGCAAAATCTTCTAATGACCCACCCGCTGCCTCTGCAATCGCACTTAGATTACGAAAAATTTGCCGTACCTGCTCTGCAATATCACCCTCTATTAATTCCATTGTCTCTGCGATTAAAGGAATTTGCCCTGATACATACACTGTATCGCCGACTTTAACCGCTTGTGAATAAGTACCAATAGCCTGTGGAGCCAGATTCGTTGAAATAATTTCTTTGCTCATAAAATATAATTCTTAAATGAAAGGAGTAAACTAATTATAGCATATAATTTTTAATCCTCCTCTGATTTAAAATTGTGCAAATACGATAAATCGTATAAGCACCGTCCATATATTTTAATTATTAAAACTTACGAGGCACACTATACGATATATTTATGTATTCACACATAATTATAACAGTTTATTCAAAATACATATAATTTACTCTAACATATGCTGATCCAGCACAATCTCCATGAAACTTAACTTTTGCTCCTATTTTCTTTGCTTCAATGCCAAGTTGTAACATCTCTTTAGCTCCTGGATCATCACTTTTCATATAGGCATAAACAGAATTAGGACATGATGCTGCTCCCCATCCCGTAGCATTATAGAAATAATAATATGTCCCTCCACTAGCATGTCCTTGTATTTGAATACGATCAATAGTTTGTGACACTGTTGTCTCGGCATGAGCAAAAAGTGGTAATATAAGTAAACTAAATATTAAAATATATTTTTTCATTTCCCCTATCCTTGATAAAATAAAGTTATAATAAACATGCTTTTAAAGCACATAATAATTATAATAATGTTGTTATAATTGTTATGTGATTTATTCACATTTTATATTATTTTTTTATTCTCTTAGCTTATTTATCTTGGAATAAAATTAATGATTACTATCGGTAAATTTACCCTCTGTTTTAATAAATGTTACTCTGCCCCGTCCCCAAGGAAAACAAAACCATGATTGAAGTTGCCTCATTACACTATGGTGTTATTTTTAAAAAAGCCTTTTCACAGCCACATATTTTTACTGCCTTGGTGAATGATTTTTTTGCAGAAGACAAAAAAAAACGCATTATTGTCGATATACAACATAAACGCTTCGCTGATCATTATGATCGTTTTTTACATTACCATTGTTCAGCCTTATTAGAACAAGTCACGAGTGCTTATAACTACACACCAAAACGAACAATTTATACTTTAGTGGTACTAACATCAGGTGATCGACATAAAACTGATATTAGTGTGACTGATTTTGAGCTGAACACCTTAGCAGGCAAAGGCATTGGTGAGACGAAACATAAAATTATCTATGCCTGAATTACCTGAAGTTGAAACAACCTGCCGTGGTATTGCTCCTTACGTTGAAGGAAAGCACGTTCACTCTATTATTGTGCGCCAAGCAAAATTACGTTGGCCTATCCCACTGTCTTTGCATGAATTAGAAGGAAAAAAAATATTATCCGTGACACGTTGTGCAAAATATATTTTGCTACAATCTACTCATGGCTGTGCTATTTTGCATTTGGGAATGTCAGGGAGTTTGCGTATTATTGATGCTTCTCTTGTAGCTGAAAAACATGATCATATTGATATTGTTTTATGTACAGGAAAAGCAATACGTTTACGTGATCCACGTCGTTTTGGTGCTGTGTTATGGACACGAGATAATCCTTTGGAACATAAACTATTATCAAAATTAGGTTTAGAACCATTAAGTGATGCATTTACTGCTAAGTTCCTGTATAAAATGTCGCGCAAACGACGAGTGTCGGTTAAACAATTTATTATGAATGCACAAATAGTGGTTGGTGTCGGTAATATCTATGCGAGTGAATCGCTTTTTATGGCAGGTATTTCACCTAAAGTAACTGCTGCTAATCTTTCTTTAGCACGTTATCAAAAATTAGTGGATTGCATTAAAAATGTTTTAACATCTGCAATAGAGCAAGGTGGCACAACTTTGCGCGACTTTATACAGGTTGAAGGAAAACCAGGATATTTTCAGCAACAGCTCAATGTATATTCTCGGGCTGGAGAGAAATGCAATACCTGCAATACTTTAATTAAAAAAATTACTCAAGGGCAACGTTCTAGTTTTTATTGCCCCCTATGTCAAAAATAATGACCCTATGATTTCAAAAATTAAACGAACATTTACCTCGCTATTACCCGTTGATAAAAACAGAACAGGCGAGTGTAATGGTTGTGGTGATTGTTGCAAACTACCTTTTCGCTGTGTGTTTTTAAAAGATATGCCTGATGGGTCATCCCGTTGTGCCATTTATAATGTACGTCCTCCTAATTGTCGTAAGTTTCCGCGTAGTCGAGCGCAATGGGAAACGGTAAAAGAGAACTGTGGATTTAGTTTTCCTGAGATTAAAGTAGAATTAAAACAGTAGAGACTGTACAAGTAGCCTAAATTACTTCTACATCATTTGCTAATAATGCCGCTTTTAATGCTTGATCAGGTTCAATATCACAGACGAGTTGATCAAATTCATTTAGTTTAGCCACAACAAATGTGCCTCTACGATTAAATTTAGATGAATCGGCTAGCAAGATACTATTCTTAGCACGTTTTAGCATTGCACGGGCGATTGCAGCTTCTTTTTGATTAAAGTCCAATGCACCTGTTGTCATACTAAGACTGCCAATGGTTAAAATGGCATGTTGTGCATAAAAATGATCTAATTGTGACAGTGCCATTGTCCCTGTTGTTTGGCGGTTATCTGCATTATATTCCCCTCCTAATAAAAAGACCTGCGAAGTGTTGTTGGTAGCGATTACTTTTGCAATTTCGGTTGAATTCGTGACCACAATCAGGTTTTTTATCGAGGCAATTTCTTCTGCAAAAATAAGTGTTGTAGAGCCAGTATCAATAAAAAGGGTATCACCTGATGCAATAAGCTGACTTGCTTTTTCTGCAATGATTCGCTTTGCAACGATATTTTCACTCATACGTTGTTGAAAAGAGCCTTCTCCCTGACTCCTTGGCAATAATGCGCCACCATGTACTTTTATAATTTTTCCATTACGTGCTAATACACTTAAATCACGCCGAATAGTTTCAGGTGAGGCTTTAAATTCTAATGCTAATTCATCCACACTAGCTTGTCCTGCCCTGCGCAATAGATCAATAATTTTTAACTGTCGATACTGTGGCTTCATTTATAAATCCTATCTATCAATGAACATATAAACATTAAATAATACTCGTTTAATCAATATATTATCAAATTACCAATATTTATTGACCGTTTGCTTATTTTTAACTAAAGTTGCAAACATTATGCCGATAACTACTCAAGATCAAAAAAAACAAAAAACAGCCCATTACGATATTATTATTATTGGGGCAGGATCAGTAGGATGTGCAATCGCACGTAAGTTTACGCTCGAAGGCGCACGGGTGCTAACACTTGAAAAAGGCACTGATATTTTAGACGGTGCAAGTAAAGGCAATAGTGCTATTTTACATACGGGGTTTGATGCACCACCTGATTCCATTGAGCAATCCTGCATTGCCGATAGTTATCAAGAGTTTATGTTACTTCGAGATAAATTGCATCTTCCTTTAATGAAAACAGGCGCTTTGTTACTAGCATGGACAGATGATGAAGCCGATCAGCTCGATAGTATTCTCCAACAGGCTCACTACAATCATGTCAATGATGCTCAACGACTAAGCGCCAAGGTTATTTTAAATAAAGAACCTCAGCTTGCATCGCATGTTAAAGCGGGTATTTATATCCCTAAAGAATCTCTAATTGACCCGTGGACAACTCCCTTCGTTTATATGCATCAAGCGATTGAAAATGGAGCGCAGCTTATTTGTAGTTGTGAAGTATCCAACGGTAAATTTGATGGTGAAAAATGGCAACTTGAAACGAATCAAGGCAAATTTAAGGCAACAACGGTGATTAACTGTGCCGGACTTTATGGTGATTTAATCGATCAACAATTGTTAGGTTGGAGTGCCTTTCAAATAAAACCGAGAAAAGGGCAATTTCTTGTCTATGATACCCCTGCTAACCGTTTGATCCATTCTATTATTTTACCCATTCCTAATAAAATAAGTAAAGGTGTCGTCATTTGCCAAACTATTTTTGGCAAATTGCTGGTAGGACCAACGGCAGAGGATCAGGATGATAGAGAGGATACCTCCGTTACTACTGAAACACTCCAAATGCTACAAAAAAAAGGGGAAGAATTACTGCCTGCACTGGCGAATGAGTCAATCAATGCCAGCTATGCAGGGATTCGTCCTGCAACGCAATTTAAGGATTATCAGATTCATTATCATAATAAAAAAAACTATATGAGTGTGGCAGGAATTCGTTCAACAGGGTTGACAGCAGCATTAGGTATTGCCAATTATGTCTTTAAGCAGTTGCAAAAAGAAAAGTCACTTTATTCACCCCTTGATACCATTATTTATCCTAAAAAATTAAATCAAATCGCAGAATGCGAAACGCGTGATTGGCAAAAAGAAGGCAATCAAGGCATTGTCTGTCATTGTGAAAGAGTAACAGAACGTGAAGTTGCAACCGCCTTAGAGGACTCACATTTACCTATCAATAGTTTAGATGCTTTAAAGCGACGCACCCGTGTCACTATGGGGCGTTGTCAAAGTTTTTATTGTTCAGCAAGATTGGCAGAAATAACAGAAACTTACTTCAAACGCCCGATAGCGCTAGATATAGGTCAAGGTAAAGAGAATGAATAAGGATATTATTCAGCCACCAGAGCAATGTAATGTTGCCATTATTGGGGCAGGACCATCGGGGCTAGCTGCTGCAACGGAATTAAAAAAATTGGGGGTCGAGTCTGTTATTGTTTTAGAACGAGAAGCACAAGCTGGGGGGATTCCACGTCACTGTATGCATTCTCCTTTTGGTTTACGTGAATTTAAACGACTTTATAATGGCAAAACATACGCTAATGAATTAAGTCGTCGCGCCATTAAAAATGGCGTGATTATATGTCTCAAAAGCAGTGTTATTGCGATTAATAAAGGCGGTATACTAGAGCTTTCCACACCGACTGGAATACGCACCTTAATCGCGCAAAAAGTGATTATTTGTACGGGCATAAGAGAAACACCACGTGCTAATCGACTCATTTCAGGTCAACGACCGATGGGCGTTTTGACCTCAGGTGCATTGCAATCTATTATTCACCTCAAGCACAAAAAACCCTTTCAACGACCCGTTATTATAGGCACTGAGATGGTTTCATTTTCCTCATTGCTAAGTTGTCGCTATGCGGGTATTCAACCTGTTGCAATGCTAGAAAAAAATGCACGTATTACCGCTAAATGGGGGTTGCAAATATTGGCTAAACTGCTTGGTGTACCTATTTTTTATAAGACATGCTTAGACAATATTATCGGTAAAAAAGAGGTTGAAGCAGTAAAGATCAATATTGGATGCGCAGCTGTAAAAAAAAACAGTGAGGCGATAAAAAAGGTGCTTCCTTGTGATGGTGTGATTTTCACTGGAGAATTTATTGCAGAATCAAGTCTATTGCGTATGGGGCATCTTGATGTTGACCCTAGCACGGGAAATCCTGTTATTGATCAGTTCGGACGTTGTTCAGATAATGATTATTTTGCAACAGGAAATATGACCCACCCCGTAGAAACAGCAGGGTATTGCTGGAAACAGGGACGACAAACTGCAAAACAGGTCTATGCTAGTTTAAAAGGGGAGCTAGATCAGTACCAACGGCGGATTCATATTATTTCAACAAACCCTATTATCAAATACATTATCCCCCAAATATTAACCCTAACAGTTAAAGGTGATTATCAAAGTGGTAAGCATATTACTATGAATGGCTTTCAAATCCGTGTCAGTAAAGCGGTCAAAGGTCGCTTATCGATTCGTTCAGGAGCTAAAACATTGGTACAGAAAAAAATTAATAGCTTACCTGAACGACGTATTAATTTGGAGTTCCCCTCTTCAATATTAAGCGAAAAAGATGATGCAGATATCCCGTTACAATTACATTTTGAGAATAGATGAAGTAGATAGGCACAATTAACCGATATTAGGAACCTCCTTATCAACAAACCAGAAAGGACTACATTATGAGAAAATTACTTGTATTAATCAGTACCACTGCCTTATTACTTAGCTCTAGCCTTGCTATTTCGCAACAGACATTAAGAGTATTGACTTGGAAAGGTTATGCCCCTGCTAAACTGGTTAAAGCATTTGAAGAAGAAACAGGGATTAAGGTTAAATTGACCTATTCAAATAATGAAGAAATGATTGCAAAACTACGCGCAACACGCGGTGCAGGTTTTGATATAGCACAACCAAGCCAAGACAGAATCGCTTTTGTACAAAAGAAATACCCAATCTATCAAGAAATTGATTTTAGTAAAGTCAATACTGATCAACTCATTACATCAATGGTGGATGCGGTCAAGAAAAACACTGCTGTCAATGGCAAGGTTTATGCTGTGCCTCATTGTTATGGAACGACGGGGCTGATTGTTAATAAAAAATTAGCCCCTGATGCAAACGACTGGTCTGATTTATGGAATGAAAAATACGCAGGTAAAATCTCCTATCGTTTAAAAAGACCATTATTAATTGCCACCGCCTTTGGTATGGGTAAAGATCCCTTTGCCTTATATAATGATAAAAAAGCCTATAAAGCCTTAATGAAAGAGGTTGAAACCAAGCTGATAGAAGGTAAAAAATACGTTAAAAATTATTGGACTAGTGGTGATACACAAGTAGAAATCATCAAAAGTGGTGATGCTAATGTTATTTCAGGATGGGACGGTAAGGGTTGGACACTGCATAAAACAAACCCTGATATTGATTTTATCGCACCAAAAAGTGGTGCATTAGGTTGGATTGATACCTTTGCGATTCCTGCAAAATCAAAGAATGTAGAAGGCGCTTATAAATGGATTAATTTTATGCTTGCCCCTAAAAATGCGGCTTATTTTACCAATAAAGAAGGCTATGGAACGGCATCAAAAGGAGCGACTGAATTTTTAAATGACGAAATAAAGGCCAATTTTAGTCGCTCCTTTACCAAAGAAGATATTGATAATATTAAATGGCATCCTCCCGTACCTGAAGGATTTGAAAAGATAGAAGCTAAAGTCTTAGATCGCATTAAAGCCGCCAAGTAATTTAAGAAACTAGAAGCAATGCTTTAGAAATAAGGAATAGCGATGCAACCTATTTTAGAAGTGAAAAATATCACCAAGAAATACGGTGATTTTATAGCAGTAGATAATATTAATTTTAGCGTTGCTGATGGTGGATTCTTTTCTATTCTAGGTGGATCAGGTTGTGGCAAAACAACTTTATTGCGTATGATTGCAGGTTTTGAACAACAGACCTCGGGTGAGATTATTATTCGAGGTCAATCCATGCAAGGCATTCCGCCTGAACGACGACCTGTTAATATTGTGTTTCAAAATCTAGCACTATTCCCAATGATGAATGTGGAGAAAAATGTTGGGTTTGGATTACAACGGCAAAAACTACCTAAAAATGAAGTTAAACAACGAGTTGCCAGTATGCTAGAGCGTGTTGGATTGCATGGCTTTAATAAAAAAAATGTGAATGATCTTTCGGGAGGGCAACGACAACGAGTTGCTATTGCGCGTTCTCTAGTGCTTAAACCCTCTATTTTATTACTCGATGAACCACTGGGCGCTTTAGACAGAAAACTGCGTGAGCATATGAAAGTGGAGCTTAAATTATTGCAAAAGGAAATAGGCACAACCTTTATTTATATCACCCATGATCAATCAGAAGCATTGGTCATGAGCGATAAAGTAGCGGTTATGAATAAGGGGCAATTTGAGCAGATTGATGCACCAAGAAAGCTCTATAAAACTCCAAAAACCTCTTTTGTGGCAGGCTTTGTTGGTGAAAGTAATGAGTTTGATATAGAAAGTTATCTTGATAATCAAATAACAACGCAACACGGTTGGAAATTATCTAAACCTCATCTGGATTTTCAGCCAAAAAAGCTCTTTATCCGCCCCGAAGCCTTTATTTTAAACCCTCGCAAAGCATTAGCCCCTATTGAACGGGTTGAAATGAGAGTAAAAACGATTCTTTTTGATGGTTCTAATACCAAAATATCCACAGTTATAAAGGAAAGTGAAGAGGAGGTATTGATTGCATTACCGCAAAATGCACAGTTCGAAAATTTGCAAGAAGGCGATGTAATAAAAGTTGGCATTCATCCTGATGATTTAAAATGTTATCCCTAAGAGGTATGCATCGATGAAAAAGATAAACAGCATATTCTATCTCTTATTAATTCCTGTATTGGCTTGGTTGTTGATTTCCATCGTTGTTCCACATTTAGATTTACTGTTTAAATCGTTTCGCTTTGAAAATGATGACGGTTTAATGGTGTTTTCATTCAATAATTATCTCGCCTTTTTTGAAGATGATATTTACTGGCTTACCTTTGTAAAAACAGCCCTGTATTCGATTGCGGTTACCTTGCTTGCCTTTCTTGTCACCTTTCCCGTTGCCTTCTATTTAACCAAAGTAGTGGCAAAGAAATACAGTCGTTTTATGGTGTTATTGCTACTCATTCCAATTTGGATAGGCGAACTGGTCACTCTCTATGGTTGGATGATTTTACTCAGTGACAACGGTGTCATTAATCAATTTTTAATCTCTAGCGGTATCATTGATGCTCCGATTGAAATGCTTTACACCCATTTTAGTATGACCATTGGTCTATTGTATATGTCGATGTTATTTATGATTATTCCCATGATGTCAGCATTAGATAGCCTTGACGATAGCCTTATTGAAGCCGCTAGTGATTTAGGCGCTTCTAAATGGACTATCTTCAGACAGATCATTATCCCCTATACCGTTCCGGGGATTGTTTCAGGTGGTATTATCGTCTTTATGCTGGTTATTGGTGATTATGTCGCCCCGAATATCCTTGGGGGAAAAAGTTCACTCTGGTTTACGGAGCAAATCTACAATCAATTCCTCTCAACCTTTAATTGGAATGAAGGTGCAGCCTTTGGTTTCCTTTTATTATTACTCTCCTCTAGCATCGTCTGGTTGGCACTTAAATTAACAGGTCAAAAACTCGATAGGGTGGGATCATGATACGCACATTACCTAATTCCCCCTTATATGCCATTGGCTATCGGATTTATATCACTTTTTTTTATCTGTTTCTTCTTATGCCGTTAGTAACCATTTGCGTATTGGCATTTAATGATTCGAATTTTATATCATTACCTTGGAAAGGCTTTTCACTGGATTGGTTTTTCGCTAATAGCGAGGATAGATTAGGTCTTTTCGCAGATGATGAGTTGCTATTAAGCATCTGGACAAGCTTTAAAACAGGCTTTGTGGTGGCATTATTATCATTGATTATTGGTACCATAGCAGCCTTATTATTTGAGCAAGAAAAATTCCGCTTCAAAGGATTTCTGTATTTTTTAGCCCTCACTCCCTTGGTTATACCTGGAGTGATTCTTGGCATCTCTATTTTGCTCACTTCAACTTTTGCAGGGACTTATATCGAAGAGAATTTTGCTGTCGATGTGGAATTTTTACGACCTAGTTTCTGGCTGGTCGTTTTTGGACAATTTTCCTTTGCTACAACCTATGTGATGCTTTTAGTTGGCGCACGTTTAAAGAAATTTGATCATACACTCAAAGAAGCCGCCTTGAGTTTAAGAGCCACGCACTTGCAAGTGATTCGATTAATCATACTGCCTTTTTTACGTCCAGCACTGATTGGGGCTTTTATAGTGGCATTCCTGATTAGTTTTTCCAATTTCAATACCACCATTTTTCTTGTAGGATCAGACCCAACCCTGCCCGTTGATCTTTATTCTCGGATTAAATTTAGCTCAACCCCTGTATTAAATGCAGTCTCTTTTATGATCGTTGCCTTTATTACTCTTTCTGCTGTTATTAGTTTTGGATTAAATCGTAAGCGTGACCTCTAAATTAATAGAGATACTTTAAAAATAAATGCTAGTATTATCCTGAATCCGTAAGATGACGACGGCATGAGCTAAAAACTATCTGCATTAGACTCACGGATTTAGGATTATCTTTCCGATTAAAATTAAAACTTATAAGAAGGAAGTAGTTATGAAAGGAACTCATACCTATATTGTTGGAATACTTGTCTGTTTTGGATTAAGCAATACTGTTATTGCAGAGACGCTTTATAAGGTTAAAAATGTTGCACAAGGCAGTAGTTTACCCCTCAAGGAATATCCCTCAAAAAAAAGTCGTACTGTGGTTGCTTTACCGCATAATGCATCATGGTTATTGCGAAGAGATAAGGGGCGTAAGGTGGTCAATAAAGTTGTTTGGCGTAAGGTGCAATGGAATAAACACCAAGGTTGGGTGAGTCTGTATTACTTAGCCATTGATCCTATTGCTAGCCAACAGCTTGAAAAACGAAAAGCCTGTTTAAAAGACAAAAGAGTTACAAAAAAGCTTTGCTGTGGTTATAGTTTTGCAGACCGTCGGCGACCTTATCAACATATTCCTATTTTGAAAGTAAAAGATATTGCAGTGGGTAAGTCATTAATCTTGCAATCAAACCCTTGGGGAGGGAAAAAATTGGTTGCGCTTCCCCATGATGCCACTTGGATTGCAGATTTAGGACAACGTAAAAAGCGTTTAGATGGCACAGTTTGGGCGCATGTGCGTTGGAGTGGTGAAACAGGTTGGTTAAATATGGCAAAACTTAGTGATGACCCTGAGATGACCCGTATCGGTGATTGGAAACGTAAATTTTGTGCGCTTCCCCCTATTAATAAATGATAGATTTTGAACGCAATCCTGCACGTATTCAGCAACGATCTTTTGAGATGGTACGTAGGCAGGTGCAGATGGATCATCTCAATGAAATAGAGCAACAAGTCGCAGTGCGAATGATCTATGCCTGTGGTGATCCTTCTATTATTGATGATTTACGTTTTAGCAACGGTGCAATAGAGACAGGATTAAAAGCATTAAAGCATCAAACGCCGCTTTTATGTGATGTTAATTTGGTCATTGCAACATTGAATAAAAAGCTATTGCCCCACCCTCCCCTATGTTTTATTAATCAACAACAAGTTGTGATTGAAGCAAAACAAAAAAACTATACACGCGCTATGATCGCGGTAGAGCATTGGCAACCGCATATTAAGCAAAGTATTGTTTTAGTTGGCAATGCACCTACAGCTTTATTTCGTTTAATGGAATTGCTTGAAAAAAGAAAAATCGATCAACCTGCATTGATTATTGCCGTTCCTGTGGGTTATACAGGAGCGGCGGAATCAAAACAGTATCTTTGGGAGCATTATCAAAGCTTAGGGATAGAATGCATTGTTTTATTAGGTACACGCGGTGGTAGTGTATTAGCTGCAACGGCAATGAATGCCTTATTGAGCCATTATTATAGGGTGATATTTTGATTCATATAGTCGGGCTGGGTTTAGGCAATACTGAAACCCTAGCAATGGATGCGCTACAAGCAATTAAAACCGCATCACTGATTATTGGTTCACAACGTCAATTATGCTGTGTTAAGAACT